>Ga0335082_10001487_pt1 | contig 25006 bp, 22 predicted proteins | sample Lox_Sample_41_FD_206718 | JGI IMG/M metagenome (GOLD analysis project Ga0335082, IMG submission 206718) | Soil microbial communities from Loxahatchee National Wildlife Refuge, Florida, United States - Lox_Sample_4.1 | ecosystem: Environmental > Terrestrial > Soil > Wetlands | place: USA... | reverse complement strand
GAAGGCCCCAGCACGCTGCGCGAGCTGATCGTGCCGTGCCTCATTGCCGGCGTGCCCGCCTTCCTCGTATTCCTCGAGCCGGACCTGGGCAGTGCACTCGTCTTCGTGGCCATCCTGTTCTGCATGTTGTACTGGGGCGGTACCAAGCCGACCACGCTCGTCTTGCTCGCGTCTCCCGTGATCGGGTTGGTGCTCGCCTTCTCAACGGTGGCGTGGGGTGCCTGGATCGTCGTGCTGTTCGGGCTGCTGCTGTGGTGGCGCCCGTATGTCTGGGAAGGGCTTGCCGTGATGCTCGGGAACGTCGTGATGGGCATCGTGGCATTACCGTTCTGGAAGCACCTCGCGCCGTATCAGCAAAACCGGCTGCTCGCGTTTCTCAACCCGGAGGTCGACCCGCGCGCCACCGGCTGGCACGTCATTCAGTCGAAAGTGGCGATCGGCTCGGGCGGTTTTCTGGGGAAGGGATTCACCCTCGGCACGCAGAAACGGCTCGCGTTTCTTCCGGCGCAGCCGACGGATTTCATCTTTTCGGTCGTTGGCGAGGAGCTGGGATTCGTCGGCGTCGTGGTGGCGCTGGCGCTATTCGCCGGGATGCTCACGATCCTGCTGCGCCTCGCCCGGCGGGCGAGCGATCCGTACGCGAGTCTCTGCGTGTTCGGATGCGCTGCCATGCTGTTCACCCACATCGTCGAGAACATCGGCATGACGGTGAACCTGCTGCCGATCACCGGCATCCCGCTGCCGTTCTTTTCGTACGGCGGATCGTTTCTGCTCACCTGCTTCATCGCGATCGGGATCAGCCTGCGCGTCAGCTGGGAATCCCGGCAGTCCGGCTATATCGATCTGTAGCATCAACTTAGGTTGCAAGGCCTAGCGAGAAGCCTCCGGCCGTCCCAAATTGTCGCCTTCACACACCATCGCCATGGCCCGAATGGCTTGGTTCAAAAAGGAACGTAAGGCGCGCACCGCGGAACGCGTCCGGCTCGAGATTCCCGCCGACGCGTGGGAAAAGTGCGACGAATGCGGCCATACGGATATCAAGGACCGGTTCATCCGGGCCTTGAACGTCTGCCCCAATTGCGGGTTCCATCGGCGCATCAGCGCCCAGGATTACATCGACGTGCTGGTGGATGAGGGTTCCTGGCACGAGCTCGATACGGAGCTGCGCTCGGCCGATCCGCTCCAGTTCGAGCAATATCGTGAGCGACTGGAGATCGCGGTCAAGAACGCGGGCCCGCTCGAGGCGGTGCGCACCGGCTTCGCGCGCATGGACGGAATGCCGGTCGACCTGGCGGTGATGGACTTTGGCTACATGGGGGGGTCGATGGGGTCGGTGGTGGGCGAGAAGATCGCCCGGCTGACCCGCCGGTCGGTGGCCCGCAAGGTACCGCTCATCATCGTTTCCGCCTCGGGCGGCGCGCGCATGCAGGAAGGCGTCCTGTCGCTGATGCAGATGGCCAAGACCTCGGTCGAGATCGCCCGGCTGCGTGAGGCCCTGGTCCCGTTCATCTCGATCCTGACCAATCCCACGACCGGCGGCGTGTCCGCATCGTACGCCATGCAGGGGGACGTCATCCTCGCCGAACCGGGAGCCGTGGTGGGGTTCGCGGGGCCGAGAGTCATCAAGCAGACGATTGGCCAGGATCTCCCCGAAGGGTTTCAGACCGCGGAATTCCTCCTCGATCACGGCATGGTAGACATGGTCGTCGCGCGCAGCGACCTGCGCGACACGACCGTGCGGCTGCTCCGCTACATGGAAGGCGGCCAGCCGGCGGAGGCCGCCGACTGAAGCGGCTGTCGTTCGAGGACGCAAGCCAGTTCCTCTTCTCGCGACAAAGCGGTCGTATCAAATGGTCCCTCGGTCCAACCGAGGCCCTGCTCGACGTCCTCGGTCATCCTGAACGACAGTTTCCCATCGTTCATGTCGGCGGCACGAACGGCAAGGGCTCGACCTGCGCGTTCATCGCGGCCGACCTTGCCGCGCGGGGATTCAAGGTGGGCGTGTACACGTCGCCGCATCTCGTGTCCGTCCGCGAGCGCGTTCTGGTGGACGGCGTTCCCATTGATCCGGACGCGTTCGCCGAATGGACCGCGTACTTGAAATCGCACATCGAGCGGGTGGAGGCCAGCTTCTTCGAGGCGACGACGGCAATTGCCTTCGCCGACATCGCCGCCCGGGGCGCGGACATCGGGGTGATCGAAGTGGGCCTGGGAGGCCGGCTCGACGCCACGAACGTAGTCCGGCCGCTCGTCTCGGTCGTCACGAAGATCGCGCGCGAGCATACGGACTATCTCGGCTGGGAGCTGGAATCGATCGCCCGTGAGAAAGCCGGCATTGCGAAACCGGGCGTCCCATTCGTGACCGGCGAGCAGGATCCCGGGATCCGGGACGTACTGGTTCGCGAGGCTCGGGGACACGGCGCCGAGCCGATTGTGCCCCTCGACTGGCGAGCGGGTCATGACGAACCGGCGGGGCCCCTCGGGCTGTTGGGCGCACACCAGCGCGTGAACGCGCGAGTGGCGCTCGCCGCGCTCGCGGCGTTACCGGCGCCATTTGCCCCCCCGCAGATCGCGGGTCGCTGGCCGCGCTCGTTCGCCGAAGTGTTCGTGGCGGGGCGGTTCGACGTGCGGGGGCGCTGGATCTTCGATGTCGCGCACAACCCGGACGGGGCCGGCGTGCTCGCGGACACGCTGCGCGACTACAATCCGCCGGGGCCGAAACACGCGCTGGTGGGAGTCCTCGGAGACAAGGACTATCTGGGGATGATTACGGCGCTCGCCACGCAAATCGATCGCTTCGTGTTCACGATGCCGGGGACGGCCCCGGCCAAGCGGCGCTGGAGCCTCGAGCGGCTCGCGGCGGAGCTCGCGACGCGAGCGGTGCCGGCGCAGTTCGAGCCCGATTTCGATACCGCGCTCGAGCGGGTGCAGGACGGCGCCGAGACGATCGTCGTCACCGGATCCTTCCACACGGTGGGAGATGCACTCGCGCGCTTGCCCGGGTTTGCGCCGGTCGGCTAGATTCGCGCGATGCCAGCACAGGCCCTACCGGGCTTTCGCGATTTCTATCCCGATGATCTTGCTCTCCGCAACCATATCTTTGCCGCCTGGCGCCGCGTAGCCGCCCGTTACGGGTTCCAGGAGTACGACGGACCGCCGCTCGAGTCGCTCGACCTGTATCTCCAGAAGAGCGGCGACGAGATCGTCGGGCAGCTGTACGAATTCACGGACAAGGGCGAGCGGCGGGTCGCGTTGCGCCCCGAAATGACGCCCACGCTGGCGCGCATGGTGGGCGCGAAGGCCCAGGCCCTCAAGAAGCCGATCCGGTGGTTCTCCATCCCCCAGTTATTCCGCTACGAGCGGCAGCAGCGGGGGCGGCTGCGGGAGCATTTCCAGCTCAACATGGACGTGATCGGCGAACCGGGGCCGCTCGCCGATGCGGAGCTGATGGCCGCGGCGCTCGATATCATGCGCGAGCTCGGGCTCAAGGCAGGCGACGTCCGGCTGCGACTTTCGGATCGGCGGGTGCTGCGGCCATTATTGCTCGGCCACGGCGTCACCGAGACCGAGCTGCCCCTGGCGTTCGCCGCCCTCGATAAATTCGAGCGCGAGCCGGGTTTCGTCTCGAAGCTCCTGCCGGCCAGGGCTCAGGCGGTCGAAGCCATCGCGCGCCTGTCGGGGATCGATGCGGTGCAGGCGGCGCTGCGCGAGGTGAAAGCCGATGCGCGAGCCGGCGAGCCGCTTGCCGAAGCGGTGTGCGCGCTCCAGGCGATGGGCCTCGGCGAGTTCGTCGATGTCGATTTGACCATCGTGCGCGGGCTCGCGTACTACACGGGCATAGTATTCGAGCTGTTCGATGCGAGTCGCGCGCTGCGCGCCATCTGCGGCGGCGGACGCTACGACGATCTGATCAAGCAGGTCGCGGGCGTAGACCTCCCATGCGTGGGGTTCGGGATGGGTGACGTCGTGATCGGAGAATTGTTGCGCGAGCGCGGGGTATCGACCGAGACACCGGGACGGCTGGACGCGTTCCTGGTCGCCGTGTCGGGCGAGGATGTGCCGGCCGTGCTCGCGCTGGCCCACGTCCTCCGGGACCAGGGCTTCGCCGTCGAGTACGGACTGCGCCAGGCCGCGATCCGGAAGCAGCTCGAGCTGGCGGTGGCGCGCGGTGCTCCGCGCGCCGTGATTCTCGGGCCCGACGAGCGCACAGCGGGGGTCGCGGTCGTCCGCGACCTGGGCGCGGGCACCGAAGCGCGCGTGCCGCTCGCGAGCATCCGGGCAGGACGGTTCCAATGACGGCGACGAAGGCGCAAAGGATCACCTCCCGCGCCCAGGACTTCAGCGAGTGGTACAACGACGTGATCATGCAGGCCGCCCTGGCCGACTACTCCCCGGTGCGGGGCTGCATGGTGATCCGGCCGCTCGGGTTCCGGTTGTGGGAGCTGATGCAGCGCGCGCTCGACGACATGTTCAAGGTGACCGGGCACGAGAACGCGTATTTCCCGCTGTTCATCCCCCAGAGCTTTCTGGCGCGTGAGGCGCAACACGTCGAGGGGTTCGCGAAGGAAGTCGCCCTCGTTACGCACACGCGGCTCAAGGCCACCGGGAAGACCGGCGCCGAGGCGATCGCGGTGGACCCCGAGTCGAAGCTCGAGGAGCCGCTCGTGGTCCGCCCGACGTCCGAGACGATCATTTACGCGATGTTCGCGAAGTGGATTCAGAGCTATCGCGACCTGCCGCTGCTCCTCAACCAGTGGTGTAACGTCGTGCGCTGGGAGCTGCGGACGCGAATGTTTCTCCGCACGACCGAATTTCTCTGGCAGGAGGGGCACACGGCGCACGCCACCGAAGCCGAGGCCGAAGCCGAGGCGCGCCAGATGCTCGCGGTCTATCGCAAGTTCCAGGAAGAGTGGATGGCCATGCCCGTGCTCACGGGCAGGAAAACGGAAAGCGAGAAGTTTGCCGGCGCGCTCCGTACCTATGCCGTCGAAGCGCTGATGCAGGACAACAAGGCGCTGCAGGCGGGGACGTCGCACAACCTCGGCCAGAATTTCGCCAAGGCGTTCAATGTCCAGTATCAGACGGCGGCCGGGGGGCTCGAGTACGTCTGGAATACGTCGTGGGGCGTGTCGACCCGCATGATCGGCGCCCTCATCATGACGCATTCGGACGACAATGGGTTCGTGTGCCCGCCCAAGCTCGCGCCGGTGCAGGTGGTTGTGGTGCCGATCTGGAAATCCGACGAGGAGCGCCAGGCCGTGCTCCAGGGCGCGGTCCGCGTGAGGGACGAGCTCAAGCAGGCCGCCGTTCGGGTCACGCTCGACGACCGGGCCGAGGTCAAACCCGGCGCGAAGTATTTCGAGTGGGAGGCGAAGGGCGTGCCGCTGCGGCTCGAGATCGGCCCGCGCGATCTGGCCGCGGGGCAGGTGATTGCCGCGCGGCGCACGGGCGGGAAGGCGCCCTTGAAGCTCGAGGATATCGCGCCCCGGACCCAGGCCGCGTTGAACGAGATCCAGGCGCTGCTGTACAAGACCGCCCGCGACCGGCGCGAGACGAATTCGCGGCGCGGGCTCTCGAAGGCGGAATTTCTCGCATTCATGCAGCAGGGCGGGGGATTCACCTACGGCGGGTTCTGCGGATCCGAGACCTGCGAGGCGGAGATCAAGCAGGCCACGGCGGCGACGATTCGCGTGCTGCCGGATCCGGAATTCCGCTCGCCGATTCCTCCCAAAGCCTGCATGTGGTGCGGTGCCCCCAGCATCGCGGAAGCGGTGTGGGCGCAGGCCTACTAGCGGGCGGCGCCGCCTTGGGGTTCGACCCGGCGCTGCTCCGCTCGATCGCCGAGCGCGTCGGCACGCCGGCCTACATCTACAGCGCCAACCTGATTCGGGCGCAGTTCCACGCCCTCGATGACGCGCTGCGCGACATACCGCATCGGATCTGCTACTCGGTCAAGGCCAACAGCAACCTTGGTGTGCTGCGGGTGCTGAAGAGCCTCGGCGCCGGGGCCGATATCGTGTCGGCGGGCGAGTTGAAGCGCGCGCTCGCGGCCGGTTTCGATCCCGATACGGTCGTCTTTTCTGGCGTCGGGAAGACGCCGGCAGAGCTGCGCGAGGCGATCCGCGCACGCGTCGGCTTCCTCAACGTCGAATCGCTCGAGGAGCTCGATGCCGTGCTGGCGGCCGCGCGGGACACCGGTCAGACCGCCTCGCTCGGCATTCGGGTCAACCCCGATGTCGCCGCCGACACGCATCCCTACACCAAGACGGGCGAGAAGACGGCGAAGTTCGGCGTACCCTTCGACGAAGTGGTGGGACTCGCGCGGCGCGCCGCGACCCAGCCGTCACTGCGGCTCCGCGGGCTGGCAATGCACATCGGGTCGCAAATCCACGACGTCGAGCCGTACGCGCGCGGGACGGCAAAGCTGCTCGAGCTGGTCGCGGCCATTCGCGCCTCCGGCATCGCGACCATCGAGGCGCTCGACGTCGGCGGCGGCCTGGGCGTGCGCTATCATAACGAGAAGGCGCCGAGCCCGGCTGCGTTCGCGGCCGCCGTAGCGCCCAAGGTGAAGACGGCGGGCCTGACCCTGCTGTGCGAGCCAGGACGGTATCTCGTCGCGAATGCGGGCGTCCTCGTCACGCGCGTGTTGTACCGCAAGCATGCGGGCGGCAAAGAGTACGTCGTGGTGGATGCGGGGATGACCGATTTTGTCCGACCGAGCCACTACAATGCGTATCACGAGATCGTGCCGCTCGGCGCCAGGGCGGCGGCCGAAGAGACGGTCAACGTCGTCGGGCCAATCTGTGAGTCGGGAGATTTTCTGGCGCTCGACCGCACGCTCCCCGTGGTGCAGCCGGGCGAGTATCTCGCGGTGCTCGGCACGGGCGCGTACGGCTTCGTGATGAGCTCGACCTACAATGCCCGGCCCCGGCCTCCCGAGATCCTCGTGGACGGCGAGCGCTACTATGTGGCGCGGCAGCGGGAGACGCTCGAGGATCTCCTGCGAGGCGAGGTGCTCGAGCCGACGACGTGGTACAAGGCATGAGCGCGATCCTTATTCTCGACTACGGCTCTCAGTTCACTCAGCTCATCGCCCGGCGGGTACGAGAAGCGCATGTCTACTCCGAGATCCACCCCCCCACCCGCGATCTCGGTTTCATCGAGCGCTTCGCCCCCGCGGGGATCATTCTCTCCGGCGGACCGAATTCGGTGTTCGATGCCGGCGCGCCCACGATCGATCCCAAGCTGCTCGATCTCGGGATCCCGGTGCTGGGCATCTGCTACGGCATGCAGCTCATGGCGCACGTCTCGGGGGGGAAGGTCGAGCCGTCTCCCGAACGGGAGTATGGGCGCGCCGAGATCACGGTGCGCGATGCCAGCGGCATCTTCCTGGGATTCGATCCGGGAACGTGCATGACGGTGTGGGCCAGCCATGGGGACCGCCTGAACCGTCCGCCTCCCGGATTCCGGATCACCGCCGTGAGTGCGAATGCGCCCGTGGCCGCGATGCAGCACGAATCGAAGCCACTCCACGGCTTGTTGTTTCATCCCGAAGTCGCGCACACGCCGCGGGGCGGCGAGCTGCTCGAGAACTTTCTGTTCGCGATCTGCGGATCGAGTCCCGACTGGACGCCCGGCCAGTTCATCGAGCAGGAGGTGGCGCGCATCAAGGAGCGGGTCGGGCCGAACCGCAAGGCGATTTGCGGTCTCTCGGGCGGCGTCGACTCCGCGGTCGCCGCCACGCTGGTGCAGCGAGCCATCGGCGATCGCCTCACCTGCATCTTCGTGGATCACGGCTTGCTGCGCGAAGCCGAGCGCGAGCAGGTGGAGCGTACGTTCCGGATGCACCTGGGGATGGACCTGCGCGTGGTCGACGCGAGCGCGCGGTTTCTCGCCGAGCTGCAGGGCATTGAGGATCCCGAAGAGAAGCGGCGCCGGATCGGCCACACGTTCATCGATGTGTTCGAGGACTCGGCGCGGCACGTGATGGGCGACGTCGGATTTCTGGTGCAGGGCACGCTGTACCCGGACGTGATCGAATCGTCGTCACCGCGCGGCGGACCCTCGGTCACGATCAAGACCCATCACAACGTCGGTGGGCTGCGGCCGAACCTGCCCTGGCAGTTGATCGAGCCGCTGCGCGAGCTGTTCAAGGATGAAGTGCGCCAGGTGGGACGCGAGCTGGGCCTCCCGGAAGACATCGTGGGCCGCCACCCATTCCCGGGCCCGGGCCTCGCGATTCGCGTGCTGGGCGCGGTCACGACCGAGCGCCTCGACCTGCTGCGCCGGGTGGATGCGATCTACATCGAAGAAATCCGCGCCGCGGGGCTGTACGATCAGATCTGGCAGGCCTTCGCGGTGCTCTTGCCGATCAAGAGCGTCGGCGTCATGGGCGACGGCCGCACGTACGATCACGTGGTCGCGTTGCGGGCCGTCACGAGCCGCGACGGCATGACGGCGGACTGGTTTCCGTTTCCTCATGAGGTGCTGGGAGAGATTTCGACGCGCATTATCAATGAAGTGAGAGGGGTGAATAGGGTTACCTATGACATCAGTTCGAAGCCGCCCGCGACCATCGAATGGGAGTGAGCCGTGGCAGGATACGGCGTATGGGATGACCGTGCGGCAGCCTTGGAGTACGTCGGAGACAGCGAAAGGAAGGCACTACGCGAAAGCCGCGTTCACTGCACTCGCTTGGCGGTAGCCACAACGCATCACACGCTAGATGTTCTTCTCCTGCAACAACTCGAGAAATTCCGCCGGCTTCTGCAATCCCGCCAGCTTCTCCGGAATATCCGGCTCTTTGGCAAACTGCGCGATCTTGCCGAGCACCGGCAGATACTGATTCGAGACTTCGAGCGGCGGGGCCACGATCAGAAAGAAGAAAAGCACCGGCTTCCCGTCGATTGCGGCGAAATCGATGCCGTCGAGCTTGCGCCCGAACGCCACCCGGAGCCGCGTCACCACCAGGGAGCGGCAGTGCGGGATCGCGATATTTTGGCCGATGCCGGTGGACCCGAGCGTCTCGCGGCGCTTGAGCATCTTGAAGAGCGTGGCATCCGACTTCTCGTCGAGCTTGAGCAGCCCGACGAGCTCCTTCAGGACGGCGTCCTTTGAGGTGCTGTCGAGGTTCAGCTTGATCGCGTCTTCGGAAAAGAACTCGCGCAGCTGCACGGACGGAAGGCTCCCTTTCGTGACGGGCGCAACGTAATGACGCCGTACCCGTCACGCAAAGGGGAGTGCGTTACCGCGTGGCGGTACTATCCGCGCTCGGCGGCGGCATGACGATATACCACGTCGTCGTGGGATCGACATGCAGTGCCGCGGTATCCGTGGTCCACCCGGTGCCTCGGGTGGCCACGCTGACGCGTGAACTGGGGACACTTTTCCGCATCAGAAATCCTCTGATCGCGTTCAAGCGCGTGGACACCAGCATCGAATCCTTGGAGCTACCCATGTCCAGGACGACGATATGAACCATCGGCGTCTTCCGCGGCTGCTTCAGGTACTCCTCCATGACCGACTTGCCCGAATCGGTAAGCTGCGCGTTCTCTCCGTGCCAGAAGATCATGGTCGTGTCGGACGACGGCTGCTGTGCGACGCCGTGGCCCGCTGCGCAACACAGCAGCATGGCCGTCACGAGGCGCGTTACAGGCATCGCATGCCCGCTACTTCGCCTGCTTCGCGATCATGTCGGGCGATGGCAGCACGAACACCGTGGTGTGCTTCGGATCGTACGGCCCCGCGGCCCAGTGATCCGTGACCCACGGCGAGGCGCGCGTCCCGATGTCGATGCGCGTATCCTTCACGCCCTTGGTCACGAAGTATCCCTTGAGGGCGTACAGCCGCGTAAACACCAGCATCGAATCCTTCGAGCTGCCGTAATCGAGAATCACGATGCGCATTGCGGCATCCTGGCGGATGGCCGGCAAGCGGCTTTCCAGGATCGATTTCGCCGAATCCGGCAGCTGCGCATTCTCGCCCTTGAAGAACAGCATGTCGGTCGACACAGCGGCCGGCGGCGCGGGCGGCGCTGCCTTCTCCTGGGCGGGGAGCACCGTCGCGGTGAGTGCCAGCGTGCCGAGCAACACGGCCAGTCTCTGCATGATTGACCCCCTGGTGGTAGTACCGCATTTCGCCAGTCCTTAGCGAGCGAAAGCTGCACGGCTCAGGGCGCCGCGGGGTATGCGACGAAGGGGAAATGTGCTTAGGTTCGTCCCATGACGTTCCCGTATCCTGTGGCGCACGATGTGGCGCTGTTCCTGGCCCCCATGGCCGGAGTGTCCGAGTCGCCGTTCCGGCTCTTGTGTCGCCGCTTCGGAGCCGACGTAGTGGTTTCGGAATTCATTTCGTCCGTTGGAGTTGCGCGCGGGATCGACCGCGTGGTAGCGGACGGGAAGTTCGACGCCGCGGAGCGTCCCTACGGCATCCAGCTCTACGGAGCGGAGCCCGAGACCATGGCCCGGGCCGCGGCGCTCGTGACCGAGCTGTTCGCGCCGGACTTCCTGGACATCAACTTCGGCTGCCCGGTGAAAAAGGTGGTGCGGAACAACGGAGGGTCGGGTTGCCTCAAGGATCTGGGGCTGGTGCAGCAGATCATCCGCGCCGTGCGCGCGGCCACCGACCGTCCCGTCACCGTGAAAATCCGCAGTGGCTGGGATGACGCGAGCCGCGACCCACTTACCATCGCCCTCGCGTGCGAGGACGCCGGCGCGCAGGCGCTGACGCTGCACGCCCGTACGCGCACCCAAATGTTTACGGGGAAGGCGAACTGGGACGAGATCGCGATCCTGGTTGGGCGACTCCATATCCCCGTGATCGGCAACGGCGACATTCGCACGCCGACCGATGTCGTGGCGATGCACCGGCACACGCGCTGTGCCGGGATCATGATCGCCCGCGGCTCGTTCGGAAATCCGTGGCTGTTCACTCAGGCACGGGCGCTGCTCGCCGGTGCGTCGGAGCCCGCACCAACGACCGAAGAGCGCTTCGCAACCATCCTCGAGCATGCGCGGCTCGCGGCCCGCTTCCAGGGCGACACGCGGAAGACGGCCGTCGAGTTTCGCAAACACCTCGGCTGGTACACGAAAGGGCTGCCCGGAGGCGCGGCGCTGCGCGAGCAGCTGTTCCGTATCGAGTCGCTCGACCAGGCGGCGGAGATCCTCGAGGGCTTTCTCGCGCGCGAGCCCGAGACCGCCATGGTGACATGAATATTCCCGATCCCACTGACTGGGGGCGTCTGATCGAGCGCCTCTCGTTTGCCACGATCGATCACCTCCGGCCCGAAACGCAGGGACATCAGGAGGTGATTTTTTGTTCGGGCAAGACGCCGGAGCAGGTGGTCGCCATCGCGGAGCGACTGGTCGAGCGCGGCGGTCACTTCCTCGCGACCCGCGCGGAGCCGGCGCAGCAGGACGCGCTGGCCGAGCGCTTTCCGCGCGCGGACGTGAACGGCCTCGGCCGCACGGTGTACTTGAGCCCCGATCCCGAGCCCGCGATCTCAGGGCGCGGCACGATCCTCGTCGTGACCGCCGGAACGAGCGATCTGCCGGTCGCCGAGGAAGCGGCGGTGACCGCACGGGCGTTCCGGAATCGCGTGGAGCGGCTCACGGATGTGGGCGTGGCCGGGATCCATCGCCTGCTGACGCAAACCGAGGCGCTGCGCACTGCGTCCGTCATCATCGTGGTGGCGGGAATGGAAGGCGCGCTGCCGTCCGTGGTGGGAGGCCTGGTGCGCGTGCCCGTGATCGCCGTGCCCACGAGCGTGGGATACGGCGCGTCGTTCGGAGGCGTGGCCGCGTTGCTCGCGATGCTCAATTCCTGCGTTTCCGGCATCACCGTGGTCAATATCGACAACGGGTTTGGCGCGGCGGCCGCCGCGAGCCGCATCAATCACACGTGAATCGCAGGGCGGTGTGGGTCGGGCGCGCGCTCGCGGTGCTCGGCCTCGCCGCCCTGATCTTCGGCGTGGTGCGGGCCGCGTTCTGGGGGCTCGTCGCGGCCGCCGGAGGATTCGTCTGCGCCGTGGGCCTGACGTTCGCGCCGCTCATGCGTTCCTGGGTGACCCGGGCGCCCGGATCCCGGCCATCCGATTTCTCCCACATGCTCGATCTGCTGCGTCGATCCTACGGGGCGCAGGCTGCGTGGGCCGTCGGGCTCGCGAGCGGCGACTTGGAGGTAAGCGGCGGCGCTGACACGCTGCCCCAGACGCTGCGCCGCGGCAGCGCCATCGCCCAGCTCGCGTCGGTAGATGGACGGGCGCACGTGGCGCGGGAGACGGATGGGACCTACGTGGCCGTAGGGGACTTTCCATTCGGCGCCGGCGTCCTGCTCGGTAGCCCGGACGTCGACGCCGCTACGACCGCGGCCCTCGCGGAGGAGCTGCGGCGGCTGGTCGCGGCGATGCGGGTGTCGGAGCCCGACGGGCGGGCGGAGCGCGGCGATCTCGTGGTGCGCCAGCTCGCCGCACTCGCGGCCGGCGCCCAGACGCTCGAAGGCGTCGCCAAGGCCGGAGCGGAAGTCGCCGAGCAAGTGCTCCAGCGGCCGGCGTTGGTCATCGTGCAGAGCTCGGCGCCGGGCGGTGCTCCGCTGCAAGTCCTGGGAGTGTCTCGGAGCGGGGATCAACGGCTGGTCCGGGTCACGGTTCCGCACGACGCGCCCGCGGCCCGCGCCGTCCTGTCCGGCGTACGGATCGTCACCCAGAGTCAGAACGACATACTGGGCGGCGCGCTTCCCGACCGGCGCCGCCACGAGCGCGCCGGGACCGCGGTTCCCCTGCTCGATGGGCACGTGGCGATCGGAGCACTGGTGATCACCGGCGCGAGCCTCGATCCCGACGCGGTGCAGGCGGAGCAGTTGCAGCGTCTGGTGCAGGAGCTGGGATCTCGCCTCGCGGCGGCGCGGGCGGTGCACGAGGCGGAGCAGCGCGCCACGCTCGACCCGCTCACTGGGCTCAAGAACCGCCGGGAGCTCGAGCGGCGCATCGCGAAACAACGGCAGGGATCGAGCCCGGAGGCGGGGCCCACCAGTCTGATTTATCTCGATCTCGACCGGTTCAAGGCGTTGAACGATTCGTTGGGTCACGCGGCTGGCGACGCAGCCCTGCGACATGTCGCGGCACTCCTGAACGGCCTGATACGAGACCGAGATCTCGCCGTGCGCATCGGGGGCGAGGAGTTCGCGATCTGGATGCCCGACACACCGCTCGCCCATGCCGTCGATGCGGCCGAGCGTATTCGCGCGGCAATCGCGGCCACGAGCTGGCGCTGGAACGGCACGCCCTATCCGTTGGCGGCGTCCTTTGGGGTGGCGGGGATCCCCGAAAGCGTGGGAGACGTCAACAACTTGCAGAGTGCGGCGGACGCTGCCCTGTATCGCGCCAAGGCGCAGGGCCGCAATCGAGTTGAAAAGGCCACTCGGGCACCATAAGATTCAGACTGCAGCACCGGTGGGTATGGGGGCGACAGGTTTCGACGGGTTTGGCGAGGATATGGCTGCGTGCCCAGGTTCTCAGTCACCTGGTAAAACCACTGGGAAAGTCACAACTGCCAACTCTGAACTGGCACTGGCTGCTTAAGCTTCGGCTTAATGCACCTGCGTGAGTGGCAGCCCGCCTGAGGCGGCGCTCACGTATCGCAAAGTCGGGCTGGTGTGACCTCTTGCCTCAATGGGTTGCACGAGATCTGTAGCGAGGCTTGTTGCGTCCGTGGCTGGCGATGCGCCGCGGAGGCGAGACTCTTAAAGCACCGCCTACGCACGTAGTGGCCGTTTCGGAGTCATGCTCGGACCGGGGTTCGATTCCCCGCGCCTCCATCACACAGTCTCACCCTCTCACCCCGGCCCCTTTCCGCGTCGGTGAGGGAAGCCACACCCCCTGACCCCCGCTCCGCGATGCGGAGAGGGGCACGACGAGGAGGAATGGTGCGAGTCGCACTGCCGGTCCTCGTAGTCGGTCTCGCGGCATGTCACAGCATGCAGCAGGTCCATCCCTCCGAGATCAACACTCTGCGGGCCGGTCGCGTGTGGGTCACACGAGCATCCGATCACACGAAGTTCGAGCTGATCGACCCCAAGGTGCAGGGTGACACGCTCGAAGGGCTGGCGTTCGGCGAGTACGAGAAGCTGCCGGTGAGCGAGACGGCCGACATCGAGGCGCGCAAGGCGGCGCCCATGCGCACGGCGGCGCTCATCGCGGGCGTGGCCGGCGTGGCGCTCGCCGGCATCGTCTACATGGGGAACCGCAGCTACGTGAATGAGAGCGCGCAGACCTGCACCACGGGATTGCCGGACGACAATCCCATCGCCTGCCCGCACCCGTAGCCTACACCGTCGCCCGCGTCCGATTGATCACGCCGGCTTCCTCCAGCGCAGCCTGAGCGGCGGCGAGCCGCGCGGTCGGCACACGAAACGGTGAACACGACACGTAGTTGAGCCCGCTGCGGTGGCAGAATTTCACCGAGCTGGGCTCGCCGCCGTGCTCACCGCAGATCCCCACCTTCAATTCGTTGCGTGCCCCTCGTCCCAGGCGCACGGCCATCGTGATCAACTTGCCCACGCCATCCTGATCGAGTACCTGGAACGGGTCGTCCGGCAGAATGCCGTGCTCGATGTAGAACGGCAGAAATCGCCCCGCATCGTCGCGTGATAGACCGAACGTCGTCTGCGTGAGGTCGTTGGTTCCAAACGAAAAGAACTCGGCCTGCTTGGCGAGCTCGTCGGCGGTCAAGGCGGCCCGCGGCAGCTCGATCATCGTACCGACGAGGAAGGGCACCGCGCGTCCCTCGGCGTGGAAGACTTCCTGCGCCACGCGCCGGATGATGTGCGCCTGGCGTCGCAGCTCCTCCACGTGCGCCACGAGGGGAACCATCACCTCCACGATCACGCGGCGACCGCGCGATACCACGCGGCACGCCGCCTCGAAGATGGCGCGGGCCTGCATTTCCGTGATTTCCGGATACGTGATGCCGAGGCGGCAGCCGCGATGGCCGAGCATCGGGTTCGCTTCGACGAGCGACGCCACGGTGCGTTTCAGGTGCGCCGCAGGGACCCTCAAGGATTTCGCGAGGGTGGCGATCTCGCCGGCGGTGTGCGGCAGGAACTCATGCAGCGGGGGGTCGAGCAGGCGAATGGTCACGGGGAACCCGGCCATCGCTTCGAAGATTGCCTCGAAGTCGTCTCGTTGCATCGGCAGGAGTTTGGCCAGCGCCTGGCGGCGGCCCGTCTCGTCGGGGGCGATAATCATCTCGCGCATCGCGGTGATGCGATCGCCCTGAAAGAACATGTGCTCGGTGCGGCACAATCCCACGCCTTCGGCGCCGAACTCCCGGGCGCGCTTGGCATCTTCCGGCGTGTCGGCGTTGGCGCGCACCCGGAGCCGGCGACGAGCGTCCGCCCACTTCATGAGCTGTTCGTAGTGCTCACCGCTCTTGGGCTGGACCAGCTTCGCCGCGCCGAGCAGGATCCGGCCCGTCGTGCCGTCGACCGTGATCAGCTGGCCACGCTTGACCACGCGACCGTTGGCGCGGAACCGGCCGGCCTCCGGATCGACGTCGATCTCCGTCGCGCCCACCACGCAGGTCTTTCCCATGCCGCGCGCCACGATCGCGGCGTGACTGGTCATGCCGCCGCGCGCCGTGAGAATCGCCCCCGCGGCCACCATGCCGTGGAAGTCGTCGGGACTCGTTTCCGGGCGCACGAGAATCACCTTGTGGCCCTGCTCGGCGAGCAGCTCGGCTTCGTCCGCATCGAACACGGCCTCGCCGATAGCGGCGCCGGGCGACGCGGGCAGGCCCTTGGCCACGAGCGGGGCGGTGGCGCGCGGATCGACCATCGGATGGAAGATCTGGTCCAGATCGCGCGGCGGGACGCGCTGCACGGCCTCATCCTCGCTGATCCGCTTCTCCCGTACCATCTCCACCGCGATCCGCACCGCCGCGACGCCGGTACGCTGGGCGCGGCGCGTCTGGAGCACGTACAGCTTGCCGTGCTCGAAGGTGAATTCGACGTCCTGCACGTCGCGAAAATGCCGCTCGAGCTTGGTCGCCACGCGCTGGAGCTCGGTATAAACCGGCTTGAGCTTGCCGCGCGCCAGGCGGGACAGCGGCTCCGGTGTACGGGCGCCGGACACGACGTCCTCGCCCTGCGCGTTCGTCAGCACGTCGCCGTTGAGGCGCTTCTCGCCCGTGCGGCAATCACGCGTGAACGCGACGCCCGTCCCGGAATCGTTCCCCATGTTCCCGTAGACCATGGCCACGACGTTCACCGCGGTCCCGAGATCATCCGGGATGCGATGAATGCGGCGGTAGTCCGCGGCGCGCCGCGTGCGCCAGCTCTTGAACACCGCTTCGATGGCGCCCCAGAGCTGCGCCGTCGGGTCTTCGGGGAACGGTTGACCGGTGCGGGCCCGGATCAGCTCCTTGAACTCCCGCACGAGCCCTTCCAGGTCCTCAGGTGGGAGATCGATGTCGCGTTTGACGCGGCGGCGCCGTTTGGCCTCATCGAGCAGCTCCGCAAACGGCTCCTTGCCCAGCTCGAACACCACGTCGCCGTACATCTGGACGAAGCGACGATACGAGTCGAACGCAAAGCGAGGGTTCCTGGACGCGGTGATGAGCCCGCGGACGGATTCATCGTTCAGCCCCAGGTTGAGAATCGTCTCCATCATGCCGGGCATGGAAACCGCCGCTCCCGAGCGGACGGACACGAGCAGGGGGTTTTGGACGCTGCCGAAGCGCTTTTTGGTGATTAGCTCGAGTTGTCGGAGGTGGTGATTGACCTGATCGGGAAGCGCGTCGGGGAAGGTGCCGGATTCGAGATAGCGGATGCAGAGGCGCGCGGACATCGTGAACCCCGGCGGGACTGGCAGGCCGAGGTTGGCCATCTCGGCGAGCCCCGCGCCCTTGCCGCCCAGGATATCCCGCATGGCGGCCGAGCCGTCGGCGCGCCCGTTGCCGAATGCGTAGACCCAGCGCTCGAGCGACGGCACTGCACGTGCTTAGGAGACGCCGACGAGCAGCGGAGCGTCGTTCCGCGCGCGGGCGACGTCGTGCGGCACTTCGGTGGGGTATGCTCCCGAGAAGCAAGCGTGACAGAACTCGGAGCTGTCGCCGCTCGCCGCGCGCAGCATGCCGTCGAGTGACAGGTAGCCGAGGCTGTCCACCCCCAGGTGCTCGCGAATTTCCTCCACATCGTGATTCGCGCCGATCAGCTCCCGTTTGCTCGGCGTATCGATGCCGTAGTAGCACGGGCCGGTAATCGGCGGCGAGCCGACGCGGAAATGGACCTCCTTGGCGCCGGCCTGGCGAATGAGCTGCACCAGCGCGCGGCTCGTCGTGCCGCGCACGATGGAGTCGTCCACCACCACGACCTTCTTCCCGTCGAGCACCTCGCGCACCGGATTGAATTTGATCTTCACCTTTGCGGTGCGGCTGCCGGGGACCGGCTGGATAAATGTCCGGCCGACGTAGTGATTGCGGATCAGGCCATGCTCGAGCTTGATGCCCGACACTTCAGAAAATCCCAGCGCCATCGCGTTGGACGAATCGGGCACCGAGAAGACGCAGTCGGCTCCCGCGGCGGGATGCTCGCGGGCCAGCTCGCGGCCCAGCTCGCGGCGCACGCCGTCCACGGAGCGATGGAAGATCGTGCTGTCGGGGCGCGAGAAGTACACCAGCTCGAAGATGCAGCGGCGATGCGGCTTCTCGGGCAACGATGGCAGCTGATCGAGCTCCGTGTCCTGGATCCGGATCACGTCGCCGGGCTCGAGCTCGCGCACGCGGCTTGCGCCGACGATATCCAGGGCGCAGGTCTCGGACGCCACGACCCACCCTTCGCCCAACCGGCCGAGCCACAGTGGACGGAAGCCGCGCGGGTCCACGATCGCATACAGGGTACGGCCGATGGTGACTACCAGTGAGTACGCCCCTTCCACCCGCTCGAGCGCATCGAGCAGCTGATCTTCGGGCTCGCGGGCTTCCGAGCGGGCTATCAGGTGCACCAGCACTTCGCTGTCGGATGAGCTCTGGAAGATCGAGCCCTTGTTGACCAGGTCGGCGCGGAGCTGGACGGCGTTGGTGAGATTGCCGTTATGGGCCAGTCCGAGCGGCCCTTCGCGATAGCGCGCCAGCATCGGTTGGGCATTGGCGAGCACCGAGGTGCCGGCCGTGGAGTAGCGGGTGTGGCCGATCGCGACATCGCCGGGAAGGCCCGTGAGCACGGGGTCCGAGAACACGTCCGAGACCAGGCCCATGCCGCGGTGGGCCCGCGCGATGCCCTCGCCGTCGATGGCCACCATGCCGGACGACTCCTGACCGCGATGCTGCAGGCTATACAGGCCGAGATAGACCTGGCGCGCCGCGTCAGGAACACCCGTAATGCCGATAATGCCGCACATGCGTTGGTCAGTCTCCCATTTGTCGGGGGATCGATTCGAAATATACCTCCCGCAGGGCCGACACGGAGTGCTCGATCTGTCCTTCGCGCAACCGAATGCGCAGCGTTCCGTTAGCCTGGCCAACGGTGCCGATGCGAGACGCCGGGACGCCGAACTCCTGGGCCATCGCCTCGAGCCGCGCGCCGCCGTCCGGGGCGCAGGTGACGATCACACGTCCGTGCGTCTCACTAAACAGCAGCTCGACATCGGTGAGCCGCGAGCCGTAGCCGGTCAGATCCACGTCGAGGCCGAACCCCTGCGCCTGGTAGGGGCCCCCCATGGCGACCTCGGCGAGCGCGACACCGAGCCCGCCGTCGGAGCAATCGTGCGCCGAGCGGAAGGCGCCTTGCTCGGCCCCCGCGACGAGGAAATCGATCAAGCGCCGCTCGGCCTCGAGATCGACGCGGGGCGGCATGCCCCCGACAAATCCATGTATCGTCTGCCACAGCGCCGACCCGCCGAGCTCCGAGTGGGTGCGGCCGAGCAGAAAGACGGAGTCGCTCGGCTGCCGCGCGTGAGAAGGAACCGCGCGATCGATGCGTGACAGGAGACCGACCATCCCGATCACCGGCGTCGGTGCGACCGCGCCCGTCGGGCTCTCGTTGTAGAACGACACGTTGCCGCCGGTCACCGGCGTATCGAACGCGAGGCACGCTGCAGCAATCCCGCGGCAGGCTTCCCGGAACTGATGGAACACCGCAGGCCGTTCCGGGCTACCGAAGTTGAGGCAGTTCGTGATCCCGAGGGGTCGCGCCCCGGTGCAGGCGACATTGCGGGCCGACTCGGCCACCGCGGCCTTTCCGCCCTCGAGTGGATCGAGCAGGACGTAGCGCCAGTTCACATCTGTCTTGACCGCGAGCCCGAACTCCGTGTCGTGCACGCGGAGCACCGCCGCATCGCCGCCAGGGCCGATGGCGGTGCTCGCCTGAACCGTCGAGTCGTACTGCTCGAAAACCCAGCGCTTCGAGGCGATGGACGGGTCGCCGAGCAGCCGCAGCAAGACGTCGCTGGGCGGCGGGAGTCGGGAGGCCGGAGGAGACGCGGTCCGGAGTCGCGCGACGGCGGGATCTTCCGCCGCTTCGGGCTCGTGCATGGGGCAATCGTCCACGAGGCGCTGTCCGGGGATCTCGACCACCACCTGATCGCCCCACGTGGCGCGATACATCCCGTCGTCGGTCACCCGGCCCACGGCGGTGGCGTCGAGCTCCCACTTGGCGGCGATCGCCTGCACCTGCGCGACGCGATCGGCCTTCGCCACGACGAGCATGCGCTCCTGCGATTCCGACAGCAGGATCTCATACGGCGTCATGCCGGGTTCACGCGTCGGCACGAGCGACAGGTCGATCTCGACGCCGACGCCGCCGCGCGCGGCCATTTCCGCCGACGAGGATACGATGCCCGCGGCGCCCATATCCTGGATGGCCACGATGTGCCCGGAGCCGATCAGCTCGAGGCTCGCTTCGAGCAGCAGCTTCTCGGTGAACGGATCGCCGACCTGGACCTGGGGACGGCGCTGCTCGCTCTTTTCGGACAGCTCTTCCGAGGCGAAGGCGGCACCATGAATGCCATCGCGCCCGGTGCGGGAGCCCACGATGACGAGCACGTTGCCCACCCCATGCGCCCGCGCCGTGATGATGTCGCGTTCCCGGACCAGCCCGACACACATCGCATTGACGAGCGGGTTGGCCGTGTAGCTCGGTCCGAAATCGACCTCTCCCGCCACGGTCGGGACGCCCACGCAATTGCCATAATCGCCGATGCCGCGCACCACGCCGGCGAAGAGATAGCGGCTGCGCGCATCGGACAGCGGCCCGAAGCGCAGGCTGTTGAGCAGCGCCACCGGACGCGCGCCCATCGTGAACACGTCGCGCAGAATGCCGCCGGCACCGGTCGCGGCGCCCTGGTATGGCTCCACCGCCGAGGGGTGATTGTGGGATTCGATCTTGAAGGCGACCGCCCAGCCATCGGGAAGGCGGAGCACGCCCGCGTTCTCGCCCGGTCCCTGGATTACCTGCGGGCCGCGCGTTGGGAACTGCCGGAGAATCCGCCGCGAGTGCTTATAGGAGCAGTGCTCGCTCCACAGTGCCGAGAAGATCCCAACCTCGGCGAACGTGGGCGTGCGCTGCAGCATCGCGAGGATGCGCGCGTGCTCCTCGTCGGTGAGGTTGTGCTCACGGATCAGCGCGTTCGTTACCGGTGGATCACCCGGGAACGGCTTGATGGCTCGCCGCTCGCGCCGCGTCACTCGGTCGGGGGCGTGGCGGAGGTCTGCGGCGCGACGTGGGTGGTGTCCGGACCCGGACTCGCCGCTGGTGGTGCGGCCGGCGGTCGCGGAGGCGCGCGAGGTGGAGTTGGAGCCGGAGCGGCCGCGCTGTCCGGTGCTGCCGCGGGCGGCGCGATCTGAAGGGTGTTGCCACCCGGGGGCGCTTCGCTGGGAGCGCTCGTGGGCGAACCCGATTGACCGGCGAAGCCGTGTCCGGGCCACCGCACCAGGGCATTCGTCACCTGGCCGTTCTGCAGCGTCACGACGTCCAGGTGCCCGCAGGTGTATTCGCACCCGTTCTTGAAATACAGATAGGTGAACTCGCCCATGTGCCGCACCGCCACCGGCGATCCCCAGCGCGCATACACGTCCTTCTCGCTCATCCCCGGGAACAGGGTCCCGGTGTCGCTCGAGACATACGGCTCATCCCGCGGCGCGTGGCTGCGCGTGGTCGCGACCTGCTGCGTGACATGACCCGGCTCCGCGACCGCGGGTGTCGTCGGGGGCGGCGGCGGTGGCGGGGGTGCCGGCTGTGCGACGGGATGCATCACTGGACTCGACGCCGGCGCCTTCTTTTTGAAGAACCGCTGGCGGGCCAGGTCGATCTGCTGCTGGACCCGATGCTGAATGGCTTCGAGCTGTGGCTTGACCTTGCTACACGCGGAGCTCGTCGTCACCACCAGCGCGCACACGATCAGCGAACTGCGTCGCATTGCAAGCCTCCATCGAAAGGAAGACGCGGGCGCCGTCCGAGCCGCCGAGCACGGACGAATTGCGGCGTTCGGGGTGAGGCATGATGCCAACCACGTTGCGTTCGGTGTTGCAGATCCCGGCGATGCGTTGGCTCGAGCCGTTGGGATTGTCGTCGATGTAGCGCCAGACGACTCGACCATTGGCCTCCAGGTCGTCGAGCACCGCCGCGTCGGCCACATAGCGTCCCTCGCCATGGGCGATAGGGACCTCGAGCGTCTCGCCGCGTTCATACAGGCAGGTGAACGGTGTATCGATCGCCTCCACCTGGACCCGCACGGGACGCGACAGGAACTTGAGCCGCGCATTGCGCGCCAGCCCTCCCGGAAGGAGCCCCGCCTCGCACAGCGTCTGGAATCCGTTGCAGATGCCGAGCACCGGGCCGCCGGCTTGCGCGTGGCGAACGACGGCGGACATCACGGGAGAGAACCGCGCGATGGCGCCCGCGCGCAGGTAGTCCCCGTAACTGAATCCGCCGGGGAGCACGACGATATCGGCGCCCTGCAAGTCGGTCGCGCGATGCCAGACATAGTACGCGTCCGATCCGGCCGCCCGCGCCGCCACGAGGGTGTCGGCGTCGCAATTCGATCCCGGGAACACAACGATGGCCACCCGGCGCATCAGCCGCCTCCATTCTTCACGGCGACGTCGAAATCCTCCATCACCGGATTCGCGAGCAGCCGGTCGCACATCGCCCGCGCCCTGGCGATGGCTTCGTCGCGGGATGGGGCCTCGACATCGAGCACCATATGCTTGCCGACGCGCACCTTCGAGACACCGGCGAAGCCCAAGGCGTGCAGCGCATGCTCGACCGCCTGGCCCTGGGGGTCGAGCACCGCGCCGCGCGGCATGACGCGAATCTCCACGTGATAGGCGGTCATGCGGCGCTCCCTCCCGTTCCTCCCGCACCGCCCGACTGCGGGCGGCGGCGCTCTTCACCGAGATACGGCATCTCCGCCGGGCCGTCGGTGATCACGATCGGCCCGGCGATTTCCGCCTCTTCGTCTTCGTCCGGCTCCGACAGGAGGCCGAGGAATGTGGCACGCAGCACGCCGTAGGTCATGTAGGCGATTCCCAGGGGAAACCAGAAGATGTCATGCGCGAATATCCCGAACACCACCACGAGCAGAATGGTAGCGAGTCCGAGAAGCCCTTTGACCGAGCGCAGTCCGACCTTCGGCATCGTGGCGTACCGCACGTTGCTCACCATCAGTATGGTGAGCAGGATCATGAGCAGCTGCAGGATGGGATGCCACGGCAACGCGCGCAGCTTTTCCTGATAAAAATCCGTTTGCGTAAACGGATAGTACGTGGCGAGCGTCATGCCGGCCGCCGGCGACGGCAGTCCGATGAACCACTGCTTGGCCCGCCCGGCCTGCATGATGTTGAACCGCGCGAGCCGAGTGGCCGCGGCCATGACGTAGAAATAGCAGAAGATCCATTCCGCCTGGCCGGCGGTGCCGAACACCAGCATGTACATGAGAAACGCCGGCGCCACCCCGAAGCTCACGATGTCCACGAGGCTGTCGAGCTCGGCTCCGAAGCGCGTTCCCGTGTTCGACATGCGCGCCACGCGGCCGTCGAGCAGATCGAGAATGCCCGCGAACACGATGTACCAGCTCGCCCGGTAGAATTCGCCGCGCGTGGCCAGCACCATCGACCAGATGCCGAAGAACAGGTTGAACAGCGTGAACAGGCTCGGCACGACCACCACCACGCGCCGCATGTTCGGACGGAAGCGCGGTCCGGTCACGCCGTGTACTCCGCCAGCACCGTCGTGCCGGTGCGCACCCGGTCTCCCACGTGCACGTTGACCCGCACCGGCGTCGAGTCGGGAATGAACACGTCCACCCGCGAGCCGAACCGGATCATCCCCATGCGCTCCGCTTGCACGGCCCGAGTGCCGGCATGCGAGTCCGTCACGATGCGGCGCGCGATCAGTCCCGCGATCTGGCGTACCAGCACCTTGCCGCGCGATCCGCGGATCCCGATCGAGGACTGCTCGTTCTCGAGACTGGCTTTGGGCGCCCCGGCGTGCAGAAACTTCCCGGGATTGTAGCGCACCAGCTCCACCTCGCCCGAGACGGGATAGCGGTTCACGTGCACGTTGAACACGTTCATGAACGTCGAAATGCGCGTCGCTCCGGCATCGAGATACATCCCCTCATTCACCCGCGCGATCTCCACGATCTGTCCGTCGGCCGGCGCGATGATGAGCGCATCGCCGCGCGGTCCGGTGCGCGTGGGATTGCGAAAGAACACGAGCAGCCAGATCGCGAGCAGGCCGAGAACCGCTTCGGGCAGGACGAGCCATTCCATCCCCCGCGCCACGGCCCAGGCGCCGAGGGCGACGAGCAGCCAGATGGGAATGATGAACGGCCATCCCTCGGGGGCGAACGACATCAGGCCCCGTGCTCCAGCGCGTGCCCCGTGATGAGCCGGTAGGCGTCGACGTAGCGGCGGCTCGTCGCCTGGACGACTTCGGCCGGCAGGGGCGGCGGCGGAGCCTCGCCGTTCCACTTGCCCTTTTCCTTGATGCCGGCCAGGTAATCGCGCAGCGGCTGCTTATCGAAGCTGGGCTGGCTCCGTCCCGGCTGATAGCGGTCGGCCGGCCAGAACCGCGAGGAATCGGGCGTCAGAATTTCGTCGATCACGAGCAGCTGCCCATCGGCCGTTGTCCCGAACTCGAATTTCGTGTCGGCGATGATGATGCCGCGCGGGCCCGCGTAACTGCGACCGGCTTCGTACAACGCCAGGCTCGCTTCCTTGAGCCGATTGGCGAGCTTCTGGCCCAGGGCACGGCTGACATGCTCGAACGTGACGTTCTCGTCGTGTCCGGTCTCGGCCTTCGTGGCGGGCGAGAAGATCGCGGGCTCGAGCCGCGCGCTTTCCACGAGCCCGTTGGCGAGGGGCTCACCCGCCAGCGTGCCGGACTTCTTGTATTCCGACCAGGCCGATCCCGTGATGTACCCGCGCACCACGCACTCGAACGCAACGGGCGTGGTCCGCCGGGAGAGCATCGAGCGCCCACCGAGCGCGTCCCGCATCCCTTTCAAGGCGGGTACGCGCGCGATGATCTCGTCCGGATCGGCGGTGAGAAAATGGCTCGGCATGGTGGAGTGGAGCTTGCGAAACCAGAACGCGCTCAGCTGCGTGAGCACGGCGCCCTTGCGCGGCACCGCTTCGCGCATCACCACGTCAAACGCGCTGACGCGGTCGCTCGCGACGAGCAGCAGGGTCTCGCGATCGACCTCGTACACCTCGCGGACCTTGCCGCGTTTGACGAGCGGGAGCGGCAGCGAGCTCGCGACGACCGGCGTGGTCATACGGTGACCTCCGCCGGAGCGGCGGCGGGGGCGACGGTTTCGATGGTTCGAAGCATCGGCTGCACCACGGTAGTGAGGAATTCGTCGACCTGCTCGGGAGCCCGGCCGACATAGGATTGGGGATCCAGCTCCTGGGGTGTGAGCGAGTCGCGCAACATCTTGAAGGCCGGATCGCGCGACAACCGCTCCAGCAGATCGTTGGGCGCGCCTTCCTCGGCCGCGGCTTTCGCGACCTGC
>Ga0335082_10001485_pt1 | contig 25009 bp, 24 predicted proteins | sample Lox_Sample_41_FD_206718 | JGI IMG/M metagenome (GOLD analysis project Ga0335082, IMG submission 206718) | Soil microbial communities from Loxahatchee National Wildlife Refuge, Florida, United States - Lox_Sample_4.1 | ecosystem: Environmental > Terrestrial > Soil > Wetlands | place: USA... | reverse complement strand
CGGCGGGCGCGCTTCCGATCATCACCTTCGACCACGATGTCACCGTGCATTTGAACGGCGAAGACATCCGCGCGCTGCACTTTCCGGCTGGGCACACAGACGGCGATTCGGTCATCTACTTCCCGAAGTCGAATGTCGTGCACATGGGCGACGACTTCGTCACCTACGGCTTTCCCTTCATCGACGTGGACAGCGGCGGGAGCATCGACGGCATGATCAGCGGCGTGGAGAACGCGATTGCCCAGCTTCCGCCTGACGTGAAGATTATTCCGGGCCACGGTCCGCTATCGAATCTTGACGACGTTCGTGCGTTCGTAAAAATGCTCAAAGAGACGCGCGCCGCAGTGCAGCAGGCTGTCGACAAGAAGATGACGCTGGCGCAAATGAAAGAACAGAAGATTCTCGATCCGTGGAAGAAATACAACGGCGACTTCATCTCGACCGACGCATTTTTGGAAACGGTGTACAACTCGCTGACCGGACAGATGAACGGCAAGTTCATGAAGCACAATTAGCTCGTGGAGGGACGGCCGGCCCTGGCCGTCCTCGAACGCCTCTGACTACGCGCCGCCAATTTCTCGGATCCCTGGCAGCGGCGGCGGCTTCGCCGTTGATTGAGCGCATCGCTTTTGCAGCACAGACTCCACCGATCCCGTTTCCGAAGAATTTCTACTGGGGCATAGCCACTGCCGCGTATCAGATCGAGGGCGCGTGGAACGAGGACGGCAAGGGCGAATCGATCTGGGACCGGTTTGCGCACACGCCGGGCAAGATCAAAGACGGAACGAACGGCGACGTAGCGTGCGATTCCTATCATCGCTGGCGGGAAGACATCGCGCTGATGAAGGCGATGCACCTGAACAGCTACCGATTTTCGATATCGTGGCCGAGAATTCAACCGAGTGGTTCGGGCAAAGCGAATCAGAAAGGTCTGGATTATTACAGCCGGCTGGTTGATGCGTTGCTCGAGGCGCGCATCCGGCCGCTGGTCACGCTCTATCACTGGGACCTGCCGCAGACGCTCGAAGACGCGGGCGGGTGGACGAACCGTGATCTGGCAGGACGGTTTGCGGATTATACCGATGTTGTCGCTCGCGCGCTGGGAGACCGCGTACGCGACTGGTGCCTGCTCAATGAAGCCATCTCGTTCACGAGCGAAGGGTATCTCGAGGGCGTGCACGCGCCGGGGCGGAATAGCATTTTCGACTTCTTACGCGCTACCCACGTCGCTAATCTCGCACAGGGCGCTGGATTCCGCGCGCTGAAGGCAGTACGCGCTCAGGCTCGCGTCGGAAGCGTCTTCTACATGTCGGCGTGCGAGCCGGCCACGGACTCGGAAGCAGATCGCCTTGCTGCCGAACGCGCCCACGCCTTTGTGAATGCGTGGTTTCTCGAACCGGCGCTGCTTGGACGCTACCCAACGCCGTTTTCGTTCAATCCCGCGGTACTGATGCGCGTTCATCAGGACGACATGGATCTGGCGCGCGCGCCGCTCGACTTTGTCGGAATCAACTACTACACGCGCCGTGTGGTGTCGGCGACAAGCTGGAGTGAGCGCCTTACGGATGCGAAATTCTTCTTTCTTCCGGCGCGCATGGAGGACGGCCGGAAAGGGCCGAAGACCGATATTGGATGGGAAGTGTGGCCGCGCGGGCTCTACGATCTGGTCATGCGGATCACGCATGACTATGGCCGGCCGGTCATCGAAATTACTGAGAGCGGGTGCGCGTACAACGACGGTCCCGAACCCGACGGGAAGCTCCAAGACACGCGGCGGATTGCCTACCATCAGCAGCACCTCGCGCAACTGGCGCGGGCAATCGGCGACGGCGCGGACGTCCGCGGCTATCACGCGTGGAGCCTGATGGACAATTTCGAGTGGGCGGATGGATTGAGTCAACGGTTTGGCATGGTACACGTAGATTACAAAACGCTGAAGCGGACGATCAAGGCTTCGGGGGAGTGGTACGGGAAAATAGCGACGGAGAACAAGCTGACGTCAGCGTGATCCCCGTGGCATGCGCATGGGACGCTGAGAAAAAACCTACCCACGAAGGGCACAGGGCTTACGGGGGGGAAACTCATCTTTAGTTGCGCTCGTTTCGGTGCTTCTGATTTCGGTTTTGTTCTGCGCCGCGAATCTCCTGCTACGATACTGAAAATCGCGGGGTGACCTATGAAGACTCTGCTCCTCCCCCTCATCGTTGCAATATCCCTTTCGGCCTTCGCCGCTGAGGGCAAGTCCGTCTCTTACAAGTCTGGCGACGAGACCGTGACCGGAATGCTCTATACGCCGGCGGGCAAGGGCCCGTTTCCGGCACTGATTGTGATCCACGAATGGTGGGGGCTGAATGATTGGGTGAAAGAGCAGACGTCGAAGTTTGCGGACGAGGGATATGTCGCGCTGGCGGTCGATCTGTATCGCGGAAAGGTCGCTGACACTTCAGACATGGCACACGAGTTGTCCCGTGGGCTGCCAGAAGATCGTGCAAAACGCGATTTGCAGGCCGCATTCGACTATCTTGCCGCGCAACCGAACGTGAAGAAGAACCGGATTGGGTCGGTGGGCTGGTGCATGGGGGGCGGTTACTCGCTCGATACAGCACTCCTCGAACCGGGGCTCGCGGCGATGGTGATCAATTACGGACATTTAGCCACGGATCCGGAGGAGTTGAAAAAAATTAACGCACCGATCTTGGGGAATTTTGGCGGCCAGGACCGTGGCATCACGCCCGACGACGTGAAGAAGTTCCAGCAGGCGCTGGAACAACTGGGGAAGAAGGCAGATATCAAGATTTATCCCGACGCCGGACACGCTTTCGAAAACCCCAACAACAAGCAGGGATACCGGGTGGACGACGCAGGCGATGCCTGGAAACGCACGGTCGATTTTCTCGCCGCCACGCTGAAGAAGTGACGCCTGGCTCGAGGTTTTTCGCATAGCGCAACAAACAGGGAATGCGCAAGGACTTTCCGCTAGCCGTGTTTTCGATGCAAGGAATTTCCACTTGCCAGATGCGGGCTGGGTGTTTACTATGCAGCCATCTTTGCGCGACTCGTTAGTTGCGCGTCTATGAATATCGGCGAAACCATCCGGAACTACCGTTTACAGAAAGGCATGTCGCAGGGCGATATCGAAAAGCGCACCGGCCTGCTGCGCTGCTATCTGTCGCGGGTGGAGAACGGCCACACGATTCCGTCGCTGGACACGCTGGCGAAGATTGCCGGCGCCATGGACTTGCCGCTCTCGCAGTTCTTCGCGGAAGGCCACTCGAACGGTCACAAGGGACTGCCGCAGCTTTCCGACGACGAGGTTCGTTTCCTGAGCCAGATCCGACGCTACGCCACCAACCTCAACGACAGCGACCGCAAGCTGGTGCTGGCGATGATCAAGAAAATGGCGTCGAGCGCAAAGTAACGTCGGCCGCTTCTCACTGTTCGCTGTTCGCCGAATGCCCTCCGCAGCAGTTACCCGAGCTTGGGTTGAAGCACTTTCTTTTGTTGGGCTTGCGAATAGCGACTGACGGGGCGCGAATCGCGACGCCTTGGTACTTTCGTACCATTACCGCCCTGTCCCGCGGGTACCTGCCTCCGCTTCCGTTTCCCGGCTAATCTGATGTCCGGGACTTTCCTGTGACCATTGATGAAGAACTGAATCTCCTCGATACGCATCTGCGCCGTCTGAAGATCGAGTACGAGATTTTCTTCAACAACCCGACGAAGCGACCGCCTTCCGATATCGAGTGGAAGGTCACCAACCTGCTCAAAAAGTTCAGTGACGGCGGACGCATGAGCTTCCAGCAGCGCTACCGCTACAACGAAATGGCACAGCGCTACGCGATTCAAAGCGACTTGTGGCGCAAGAAGATGCGGATTCGTGAAGAAGGATACCGGCGTCCGCAGGATGCATTGCTCTCCGTACAGGGGGTTCGCGATGCCGGCGAGCATGAGACCAAACATCCCCATGTCTACGGCGTCGGTCATCACGGCGACGGGGACGTCGCCGGCAAGCCTTTCACGGTGCAATGCTCGGACGCCAAGTCGGAGCGCGAAAAAGTCGAGTCCCTCTACAAGGCCTTGAGCGAAGCCAAGAAGAAAGCGGGAGAGAAGGTTTCCGGCAGCCTCGACTCTTTTGCCTCGTTCGTCCAGAAGAAAACCGCCGAGATCCGCAAGCAGCACAAGTGCGACACGGTCGTATATTCGGTGGAACTGGACAACGGACAGGTCAAGCTGAAGGCAAAGGCAAAGAGCTAGCAATCTCTCAGTTCCCAGTTCTGCAAGAAGAGTTCCTGATCTCAGCAAACCAGCCCACTTGCTCAGCTTTTGTGTTGTGCCCCCTCAAGCTGATATTCGATCGCTTTCTCTGAGAACAGAGAACTGGGAACAGCTCTCCTGCTAGAATTTCCCGTCATCACCCTCATCTCCCGAGGCTCTCATGTCGAAAATTCAGCGTGCCATTCTCAGCGTTACCGATAAGTCCGGACTTGTCGATTTTGCCCGCAAGCTTGCCGCCATGGGCGTCGAACTCGTCTCGACCGGCGGGACGGCGAAACTGCTGCGCGACTCCGGCATTCCTGTAAAAGACATCTCCGAACTCACCGGTTTTCCGGAAATGCTCGATGGCCGCGTGAAGACGCTGCATCCGAAAGTGCACGGCGGAATTTTGCACCGGCGCGAGGAACCGTCGCACCGGAACGCTGTCGCTGAGTACGGAATACCGGCAATCGACATGGTCGTGGTCAATCTCTATGCGTTCGAGAAAACCGCAGCCAAGCAAGGTGTCCATTTTGAAGAGCTGATCGAGAATATCGACATTGGCGGGCCTTCGATGATCCGCTCGGCAGCGAAGAACTTTCAGGACGTTGCGGTTGTCACATCGCCGGCTGACTATGACGCCATCGCCGACGAAATGGCGCGCTCCAGCGGAGCGCTTTCCCGGGAAACGAAGTGGCGGCTGGCGCAGAAAGCATTTGCCACGACGGCGGCATACGACTCGGCCATCGCATCGACGTTGGAGCGAGTCGGCGTGAACGGGCATTTTGAGCTGCGCACGGCTGAAGGATTTCCGCAAACCCTGCGTTTTTCGTTTCAAAAAACGATGGACCTACGCTACGGGGAGAATCCGCACCAGAAGGCGGCAATGTACCGGGACGCTTCCGGTTCGGGGGTCGCCAATGCGCGGCAGTTGCAGGGCAAGGAACTCTCCTACAACAACATCGTGGACCTGCAGGCAGCCTGGGATCTGGCACAGGATTTTGAAGAGACCGTATGCGCGATCATCAAGCATACGAATCCGTGTGGGACGGCAACGGGAAACACGCTCGCTGCAGCTTATGTGCGTGCGCTCGAATGCGATCCGGTATCGGCGTTCGGCGGCGTCATCGGCGTGAATCGCCCGGTGGACGCCGCGGCTGCGACGGAAATGGCGAAGCTGTTCCTGGAAGTGATCGCCGCGCCGTCATTCGAGCCTGCGGCGCAGGAAATCTTCGCTTCGAAGAAGAATCTGCGCCTAGTGGAAGTTCCTCCCGGACGCCAAACCTGGGTGCTGAAGAACATTTCCGGCGGCATGCTGGTGCAGGACGCCGATCTGCATCAACTCAAGGATTCGGATCTGAAGGTCGTCACCAAGCGCCAGCCTACGTCGGAGGAGAAACGAGCCCTGCTCTTCGCCTGGAAAGTCTGCAAGCACGTGAAGTCGAATGCGATCCTCTATGCTCGCGACGGCCAGACCGTCGGCGTGGGCGCCGGGCAGATGAGCCGGGTGGATTCGTGCAAAGTCGGCGCGATGAAGGCGCAACTCCCGCTCAAGGGCACGGTTGCCGCGTCGGACGCGTTCTTTCCGTTCCCTGATGGCGTTGAAGAGATCGCCAAAGCGGGGTCGACGGCCATCATTCAACCGGGGGGCTCGGTGCGCGACCAGGAAGTCATCGAGGCGGCCGACCGGCTTGGGCTGGCGATGATCTTTACCGGCGTCCGGCACTTCCGGCATTGAGGGGCGCAGCGAACGAGCGGCCACCAGTCCGGCAGGTTGGGGAACATTCGTTTTACCGATCCCGCACACCGGGTTGCGCCGGTTCGCGCCATGCGCTAGTTTTCTCACGGTGGATCATCTCTGCGAAAAATGCGGCGCGGCCGTTCCGGACGGCCGTCCCTTTTGTCCCCAGTGCCGGGCGCCCCAGGTGAAAGTCGAAGCGGCGGTCCCTGTTGTGGAACTGCCCCAGGAAAGCACGGGTTTTCCGCCACCTCCTCTACCAGAACGGGACCAAGAACTACCGAACACCGTAGCAGGCGCGTCCGCCGCAGGAAGCGCGGCTGCCGTGTTCAAGGCCGGCCTCATTGGGGTGCTGCTGGGCATGATTCCGTTTCTGGGAAGCGTCCTGACGGGCATGCTTGCGGTCTGGTTCTACCGGCGGGCGGGAGGCGGGTCCGTGAGCGGGAGCCGCGGCGCGAAGCTGGGCAGCGCGGGGGCGGCCGTAGCCTTCGCCATTTCGGCGTTGTATGTCGTCCTGCAGGTGTTCGTCTTTCACGCCCAGGTGGCTTCGGAAGAAGCGATGACCAAGTTGATGGAGGCATTGGGCTTCAACCTGTCTGATCCGGAGGTTCAAGCCTCGATCCACCGCCTGTTTACGCCGTCGGGCCTCGCCTCATCTATTGTGCTCACGCTCATCGTGTCCGTGCTGCTCGGAGCGTTTGGCGGGCTGGTGGCTGCCGTTTCGCGGCCGCGACGAAGACTCTAGGACATTCCTGGTAGTCCGTCCTTGCTCTGATCTAACGGCACGCGTATCATGCGGCGTTTATGAGTGCACGAGTTCCCGGGCGCGCGGTCGAGATTCGCGAGAAGGCGCAGTTGATGTCGGCCACGGAGATCGAGCGTACGCTGATTCGGCTGGCGCACGAAATCGTTGAAAAAAACAACGGTACGGCCGATCTGGCGCTGATTGGCATCAAGCGGCGCGGAGTACCGCTGGCACAGCGGCTGGCGAAGATCATCCAGCGCATCGACAAGAAAGCGATTCCAGTTGGAACCTTGGACATCACGCTCTACCGCGATGATCTTTCGACACTGGGACCCAAGCCGGTGGTGCAGAAGGCCGACATCGGGTTCGCGGTCGACGGCAAGTCGGTAGTTCTGGTGGATGACGTCCTCTACACAGGACGCACGACGCGCGGCGCGCTCGACGCGTTGTTTGACCAGGGGCGGCCGAAGCGGGTGCAACTGTGCGTGCTTATTGACCGGGGACACCGCGAGCTGCCGATCGAAGCGGCGTTTGTCGGCCGCACGGTACAGACGACGGAGAACCAGATCATCGAAGTGAAGCTCCGCGAGGTGGATGAGGCGGAGAAAGTCCTGCTGATGGAAAAGCAGTCGTAGTGCCGGACTCGCCGGCCGGAAGGGGCCGGGAAGTGCCACGGAAGTCGTGAAATACGCAAGAGACCTATGAGCGCAGCCCGAGGTTCGCTGCTGGGAATCGAGCACCTGGAAGCAGCGGAAATCCTGAAGATCCTGAAATTCGCGCGGCGCATGAATCCCGACAAGCCGCGCCCGCTGCTTAAAGGCAAGCGCATCTTTCTTCTTTTTTACGAACCTTCCACGCGCACGCGCAGTTCATTCGAAATCGCGGCCAAGTCGCTGGGCGCGCAGACGGTCCTTGTCCAGACGATGGGATCGAGCATCGAAAAGGGCGAGTCGTTGCTCGACACCGGCTACACGCTGCGGGCGGTGGGCGCCGACGCGATCGTCATCCGCCACCCCAACTCCGGGGCGCCGCACGTGATGGCCGAGCACCTCGACATCCCGGTGATCAATGCCGGCGACGGCCTGCACGAGCACCCCTCGCAGGCGTTGCTCGACGCCTACACGATCTTCCGCAACAAGAAGAAGTTTCAGGGACTGCAGATCGCGATCATCGGCGACATTTTTCACAGCCGGGTGGCGCGCTCGGCGTGCCATCTGCTGACCAAGGTCGGAGCGAAGGTCATTCTCTGCGGTCCTCCGGAGCTTGTCCCCGAGATCGCGACCACTCTGGCGGCGGGAATTCGCGTGACCCGCCATATGGAAGATGCACTGCGTGGAGCCGATGTCGTGATGCTGCTGCGCGTGCAGAAAGAGCGGCTGGCAGGATTGAAGATCGATGTGCCGGAATACATTGCGCGCTACCAGATGACACCGGCGCGGCTGAAAACGGCGAAAAAAGACGCGATCGTCATGCATCCGGGGCCGATCATCCGGGGGCTGGAGTTGACGGGCGAGGTCGCGGACGGGCAACAGTCGCGCATCCTTGAAGAAGTGCACAACGGCGTACAGACGCGCATGGCGATCCTGGCGCGGGCCGTAGGGAGGCTGCGATGATGAGGAATCGATCACCACTGAGGCAAGGAGTCAGAGAGAAAGGCTTGGAAGTTGCACACTCATCTCTGTGTTCGTGTATCTCTGTGGGGAAGCGGATCGTCGCAATTTTGCTTCTCACCTGCGCCGCGGCATTCGCGCAGCCGCCTCGGGCACTGATCGCCGTGTTCGCGCATCCCGATGACGAAACATTTGTCGGCCCGGTGCTGGCGCGTTACGCGCGTGAAGGGGCCAAAGTCTACCTGGCAATCGCGACCAAGGGTGAGAAAGGAACCAATGACCGCGCCGGCATACCGGCCGGCGACCGTCTGGCGCAGGTCCGGCGCGAGGAAGCAACTTGTGCGTGTCGCGAACTCGGGATTGAGTCGCCTATTTTCTTCGAATTGAACGACGGCGAACTGGGGGCGATGACCAATCCGCTGGGAAAGAACGTACAGTCCGTCGCGGACAAGCTACAGTCGCTGATCGACAAAGTGAACCCTCAGGTGATCGTAACGTGGGGCCCGGAAGGCGGCTACGGACATCCTGACCACCGTCTTGTATCGGACGCGGTGACACAAGTGATCCAGGCGAACAAGAGCGATGTGAAGTTGTTCTATGCGGGCATGACGCCCGAACAAGTCAAGGCGGTCGATACGTTCTGGGGAAGCGTAGGATTCTTCTGGCACGGGAGCGACCCGTCGTATCTCCCCGTGCGGATCGTGGTCACGAAGGCAGACATGGCGGCTTATCATCGAGCGCTCGAATGCCATAAGTCGCAGTTCTCGGCTGACGAGATGCAGAAGCTCGAAAAGGCACTGGATACGGCCTGGAGCGATGGCGTGCGGTTCCGGCCCTGGTTCGGCAGTCAGGAGTCGACTGATCTTTTCAGGTAACACGATTGGCATGGCGAACATTAAGTCCAGATCGCGGTCTTCATTGTGGATCAAGGGCGGCCACGTGATCGACCCGGCCGCGCGCATCGACGCGCCTATGGACGTCCTGCTAGAGGACGGGCGCGTTGCCGAGATCGCGCCGCCACACAAGATCAAGGGCGCCGACGAAAAATTCGACGCCCGCGGTCTCATGGTCGCCCCGGGCTTCATCGATCTGCACGTTCATCTGCGCGAACCCGGACAGGGATACAAGGAAACAATAGCGACGGGTACTGCGGCAGCAGCCGCAGGCGGATTCACTTCCGTATGCACCATGCCGAACACGGCGCCGGTCGTGGACTCCGCGGAGTGGGTGCGGTGGCTGCGCCAACCTGAGCGGGGCGCGGTCGTCAACATTTTTCCTATTGCTGCGGCCACGGTGGCCAGCAAAGGCGCAACGCTTACGGATTTTCGCGCTTTGCAGGCTGCCGGAGCCACTGCCGTCACCGACGATGGCAAGCCGATCCTGGACGATGTCGTGATGCGGGCGGCCCTGGTGCTGGCCGGAGAGCTGAATTTTCCCGTGGTGCAGCACGCCGAAGATACGCGGATGACGGAAAACTGCTCGATGCATTCGGGCGCGCGTTCGTTCCGGCTTGGACTGCGCGGCATGACCGCAGCCGCCGAAGCAAACGTTGTCGAACGGGATGTGCAACTGGCCATGCAAATTCCCAGCGCGCGCCTGCATGTTGCCCATCTATCGACCGCGGACGCGCTGAAGCCGGTCCGCCGCGGCAAACGCGCCAGAACGCGCGTCACCTGCGAAGTCACGCCACATCATTTTTCCCTGACGGATGACGATGTGCGCGAATACGACAGCCGCTACAAGATGAATCCACCGCTACGCTCGGCATCGGACCTGGAGGCCATTCTCGTGGCGCTTGCCGATGGCACCGTGGACGCAATCGCCACCGACCACGCGCCGCATGCCTCGCACGAGAAAGAGATGGAGTTTGAGCGGGCCGCGTTTGGCATCACCGGGCTGGAAACGGCCTTGGGGCTCGCCATTACGAAGCTTCACAAAGAAAAGCGTATTCCGCTGACGCGCATTGTCGAGCTGTTCACTGCCGGGCCGGTGCGTTGCTTCGACCTTCGCGGGCGGGGATCGCTGGGCCGCGGGTCCATCGCCGACGTCACGATCTTCGATCCCAAGAAGAAATGGACCTTCGAGGCCGCGGGCTCTCTCTCCAAATCGAGGAACACGCCCTTTGACGGCTGGCAGCTGACGGGGAAAGTTGTCGCGACGATCGTGGGCGGGAAGATTGTGTATCGGGCCTGAAGCGAAGTCGATGACCCACTTGTGGTCTCGAGGCCAGTGAGGCCGTTACTTGAACTCCACCGTCACAAACCTCGCCACCGCGGTCCCCGTATTCGTCAGCGTGTGCGTGCAGCCTCCCGGCAGCCACTTCACATCGCCGGACTTGAACTTCCCGGGCATGGGGCCCATGCCATCAACATCGCTGCGGATGTTGAGATCGCTGACTGCGACCAGCAGATGCGGGCCATCGTGATGATGACTGGGGACGGTCGCTCCCGACTCAAGTTCGTTCATCGCCACGCGAGCGCCATCACGGACGAACAGGATCTTGATCTTGCCGCCTGGGAACTCGCGATCGCCGCCCTCCATTGGCCATGGTGAGGGTGCAGTCCGGGTCTTCTCGTCTTCCATCAATTCGATGGTCACATTGCGAAAAGGCTGATCGGAGAGGTTGTGCGCGATGTGGGCAAAGTTGCCGGGAGTAAAGCGCGTTTCGCCGTCCGCGAGATTCAGTTCCGCCGGCGCCTTGCCTGCAACTTCGTTCGAGACGTGGCTGTCGCCGAGCGTGACGAAAAGATAGTCGTGGCGATGACGGTGCATCAGCGTCGAAGTGTGCGCCGCGACCTCTACTTTGAAGACACGGATGTGCTCGTTCTCGATGGCGAAATGATGCGACGGCTCGGCGGTGATCTCGACCTCGGGTGCCGCCGCAATGGCGGCCGCCCAAGACAAGATCAGAAAGGAAAGAACAGCAGGGCGTTTCATGCCGGCGGATTGTAGCACTGGAGCGCGTCCCTGCGGACATCTCCGCCGGCACAGGCCGAGGCTTATGACGTCTTGATCAGCGGATTCCCCGGCGAAGCCTGCTCCAGACGATGGAGCTTGGCGGAAAGGCGATCTTTGTCAGCGCCGGAGGCGGCGGCCAGGCGCTTGCGCAGTTTTGCGACTTTTTCATTGCGGGTACGGCGCCGGCGAATTTCCGGACGTCGGCTGGGTGCAGACATAATAGGCTCCTCGCTTGTATGGAGTGATCGGTCCACCGGCAAGCGCAGGGGCGAACCGGCAGCGAATTCATGATTATAGAGGCGCAATCACAACCAAGGCAAAGTCCGGGCCGTTATTTATGCGGACGCGACTCCGGCGGCACCAGTCCGGCGACGCGGTAGTAGACCACCAGCTGCCCGTAGTGCTCACCCGAGTGCTCGAGCAGTCCCCATGCCATATCTGAGACACGGACTTGCTGATTGGCGAAAGGATCCACTACCAGGTCGCTCATTCCCTTGTCGCCTCTGGCCTTGATTGCTGCCTCGCCGTCTGCAAACGCCTTTTTCACGAAGGCCACCACGTCGGCCTTCGTTTTATAGTCCGAGCGCTTCGGATCTTCTCCCGCAGGCGGCTTCTGTCCCATCACCGGGTTGGTGAAATAATAGGTCGCTCCCGCCGCATGCAGCAGTTGTTCGGCAAAGCTACGCTGCGCCGGATTTGGCTTGAAATCGTATTTGTCTTCGGGGAAATCCTCGGCCATGGCGATCAGCCTGCGAGAGACATCGTTCCAGGCATCCAGCAAGGCCTGCGACGGCCCGACGGCAGGTTTCGGCGCCGCGTCTTTCTTTGCTTCCTGCGCACACATTGGCAGGGCAATCGCAATCATTACAACGACAGCACGACACACGATATTTCGCATTGGGGATCCTCCTGGCCCGCGTGAGAGTTAGGCCCTCGCAATTTTCTGCGTGCACTACTCTATCTCGAATCCCCGCCTTCCACGCAACCGCAAATGCGCGGATGCGGGGATGTCGATTTAGCTGCGCTTGACATCGGCTCTCGCCGACCCTAAGGTCTTGCTTCGGAGAATCGCCCCTTATCAGAGGATGGCAAACAATTGACAGCAGGGGGTTGTATGTTCTGTCGATCCGCAGACTGGATGTTGCTGCTCGGGATTTTGCTCGCAGCTCCGCTTTCCGCCCAACAGAGCCGCGGCGTTGCGGTATGGCCGACGCAGGGCTGGCCCAAAACCACACCGGCAAGCGCGGGGTTGGATGAAAAGTCGCTGGCGGCCTTCGATTCTGATCTGCGGAACGGAAGATACAAGTATGTCGACAGCTTTGAGGCTTACCGCTGCGGGAAGCAGGTCTATCAGGGCAAGTATTCCCACAACTACGCGCAGATTTACGGCAAAGAGGCGAAGACCCGTGGCCCGCTGAACGCGCGCCTCACCGGTCCTTACAACTATTTCGATCCAGCCTGGCACCCGTACTATCACGGCACTGAGCTGCACAGTATGCAATCGATCACCAAGACTGTGAGTTCGGTCATCCTGGGCGTGGCTGTCACGCGCGGGGACTTCAAGGCGAGTCTCGACACGCCGATCCTGAAGTTCTTCGACATTTCCAAAGTGAAGAATGTCGACGATCGGAAACGTCGCATCACGCTGCGGCATGTGCTCACCATGACCACCGGCCTCGACTGGAACGAGGAAGTTGCTTACGACGATCCCAAGAACGATTCCAGCCTGATGGAAGCCGCCGACGATTGGGTGCAATACGTCATCGACCGCCCAATGGCGCAAGAGCCAGGGAAGGTTTTCAACTACAGCAGCGGCGTGTCGGAATTGCTCGCCTACATTTTTCAGAAAGAAACGGGACAGGACATCGAGAAGTACGGCGAGAAGCATCTGTTTCAGCCACTGGGGATGGATCACTACTGGAAGCGCACGCCACTCGGAGTGGTGGATACGGAAGGCGGCCTTTATTTGCGCGGTTCAGATCTTGCCAAGATCGGCTACCTCTTTGTTCATGACGGCATGTGGGAAGGCAAACAGATCGTGTCTCTGGACTGGGTGAAGCAATCTGTCGCCCGGATTGTCGACGCAGAAGAAGGTTTCAAGTACGGTTTCAAATGGTGGATCTTGCCGGCGAATCCACCTCACAGCGATGTCTGGATGGGTATGGGGTTCGGAGGGCAGCGGCTGATCGTTGTCCCCGACAAGGATCTGATCGCCGTCTTCACCGGTTGGACGATCCTGGATGAGCCTGCCCCGCCTTCTGAACTAGTCGACCGGATTCTCCACGCCGTACGGACCGAGCGGTGCAATGCGTCATCCCCGGCGCATCCATAGCAGTTGGGGCAGAGCCCGGCTGGCCCCGTTGACGATGTGGCGGGCGATTATGAGAGAAACGTTAATTCTCCCGTGACGGAAGGCATCTTCCGCCGTTTTCCTGTACAGTATTAGCCTTCCTGTCGGGGTGGGCAGCTTCCGATTCGTCCGTTATGTCCGTCATCGAATACGATCTCGTCGTGATTGGCAGCGGTCCTGCCGGGCAAAAAGGCGCAATTTGTGCCGCCAAGCTGCGCAAGAACGTTGCCATCATCGACCGGCAGAAGACCATCGGCGGCGTTTGCGTCCACACCGGCACCATCCCCAGCAAGATGCTGCGCGAAGCCATCCTGTATTTGAGCGGCTTCCGGCAACGCTCTTTTTACGGGCGCGGTTACGTGGTCAAAGACCGCATTAGCATGACCGACCTCATCTCGCGCGCGCAGACGGTCATGAACCGTGAAGTGGATGTGATCAAGTCGCAGCTGCGGCGCAACTATGTAACTTCGTTCGAAGGCGACGCGCAGTTTCGGGATCCGCATACCATCGAAGTTCACAACGAAGACGGCGTGCAACTGATCCACGGAAAACACATTCTGATCGCCTGCGGCACGCGCCCGGCACACAGTGACGACATCCCGATCGATGGCAAGCGTATCTTCGACTCCGATCAGGTGCATTGCCTGGAAGAAATTCCGCGCGAGCTGATCGTCGTGGGCGCGGGCATCATCGGCATCGAGTATGCGTCGATGTTCGCCACGCTGGGCGTCAAGGTCACGCTGCTCGATTTGCGGCCGACGCTGCTGGAATTCGTCGATCGCGAAATCATCGAGAGCCTCTGCTTCCAGTTGCGGCAGATTGGAACCGTCTTTCGGCTGGGCGAAAAAGTCGTGCAGGTGGGAGTCGATCAGGAGCGCGACCGCGTTTTTGCCAAGCTGGAGAGCGGCAAGATGGTGCGCGGACAAGCGCTGCTCTACACCATCGGGCGGCAGGCAAACAGCGACAGCCTCAACCTCGCTGCCGCGGGCCTCAATGCTGACGACCGGGGCAAGATTGCCGTCAACGAACACTTCCAGACTTCCGTTCCTCACATCTACGCGGCCGGCGACGTGATCGGCTTTCCCGCGCTCGCGTCCACTTCCATGGAGCAAGGCCGCCTCGCCAGTTGCCACATGTTCGACAAGCCCAGCAAGATGGTGTCGAACCTGATTCCTTACGGAATCTATGCCATCCCGGAAATCTCGATGGTCGGAGCGACGGAAGAAGAACTGACGAAGAAGAAAGCGCCGTATGAAATCGGTCTGGCTCGTTACTCGGAACTCGCCAAAGGACAAATGCTCGGCGACGAGCAGGGCTTGCTGAAGATCCTTTTCGATCCGGACTCGCTCAAACTTCTGGGTGTGCACATCATCGGAGATCGCGCGGCTGAAATTGTCCACATTGGCCAGGCGGTGCTGGCGATGGGCGCTACTATCGAATACTTCCGTGATACGGTGTTCAACTATCCCACCTTGGCGGAAGCCTACAAAGTGGCGGCGTTAGACGGGCTAAATAAGATCTAGCGGTGCGTTCCCCAATCATTGAAGGGTATACACTATATATGTTGTCCCGGTCGATCTCCCTGGTTGGCTGAGGATCATCGTGAAGAAGTATTCCCCGGCTTTGGGGGAAGACGTGTCAAAGCTTTCGTCCGCCGTTGTTACGTCTCGCGCGATCTATAAGTCAGCCCTAACTGCAGTTCTATTCTCGTTGGCATGTTCCGTGATGGAATGCCAGCAAGATGTGCTTCGCTTACGACGCATCACCGACGAAGCCGATAGCTGCGTGCTGTTGCAGCGGGATGGACGATATCATCTGGAGCGCGTGGGCCACGACAAAGTCTTCATCGCTGAAGGCATCCTTCCCAGCCAGAGTTTGAAGGGAATCGAGGCTGTACTAAACAATGACGAGTTGGGAAGTCTGAGCCAGGACAGCATTCCCATTCGCATCGTCGCCTCCAGTCGCGATGAGCTGGACGTTCGCATCGCGCGGAAAAATGGCTGGCAGAAGCTTCTATTTCCCGATGCTGAGTCCAGGGAGCCATTGGGGAAGTCACTCCATCCGCTCCTGCAGTGGCTTAGTGCCTTGCCGGGAAAGGATGCGTTACAGCTGAGGGAGGGCGAAGGAAAGACCAACTGTCTGCGGCCACGTTCCAGCGACATTCGACTGTCGACACGCGCATTGGACGAAGCTGCCGTGCCCATCACGGCTTCTCAATCTCCGGTGAGTCCGTATCTGATGCGAATTGTCATGGACCGGCTGGGTGGCGGCGAAGCCAAACGCACATGCGCGATCGTATATCCCAACGGTTTCTACCGCCTGGAGAAGAGCCGCCAGGCTCACTACGATAAGGGCTTCTATCAACCTGACATTGTCACCGAGGGATTACGAGGAAAAATCAAGGCGGACGTTTTCGAACAATTTCTGGATGCGGCTGCCATCACGGAATTGCGCCGCCTCCTCGATAGTCCGGATCTGACCGTTGCCCATCCTTCCGGCCTGCCAGCCGGCGGCCGCTCCACGGATTCTGAAGTCACCTTCGTCCTGATTCCGCGGGGACGCGATGTCCAGCGATTAACATTCACGAACTACTACGTGACGGTCGACCGGCGACCTCTCCTGACCGCCGGAGGAGGTTCCGACACTCGGCACATGGATAGCGCTGCCGGGGTACTCATCCCTCTGCAAAAATGGGTGAAAGAGAATGTCGAGTCGCGCAAGGCGGCACGGCTGAACCAGGCAGTCGGAAACAACTGCGTTGCCTCACCGAATCAAGACGTCCCCAGCGAAATCAGCAGTGAACTGGCGCAGGTCGTGCCATCCGACCTTGATTCAGCTCCAGCAGAGGAGGACCAACCAATCCCCAGTGGAGCGCAGGCTGGCGGGTCCTCGCCGGCACCCGGTTCCCCGACTGCTCCGACGAATCTCGCCGGACAAAAGACCGCAGAGAGTGAACCGGCTATTTCGCTGCGCGTGACAACTCGCATGGTGCTCGTGGACGTGATCGCCACTGACAAAGACGGCAAGCCGATCAGGGATCTTCATCACGGGGATTTTGAGGTTCTGGAGGAAGGACGGCCGCAGGAGATCAAGTTCTTTTCTTATACCGCGAACGAAGCGGTGCGCAATGAGAAAAGGCCGACGGCGACGTTGCCGCCGAACGTCTACTCCAACCGTCCGGATTCCAGCCGGCCAGCGGGGCCGCTGGTTCTGATCTTGTTGGACGGCGTGAATACGGCCGGCCTTGATCAGGCATATGCCCGTCGGCAGTTGCTGGACTATGTCCGCACTCTGAAATCGGATCAGCAAGTCGCAATCGTTGCGCTCACGAGCGACCTGCTCCTGTTGCAGGACTTTACGACGGATCCACAAGTTCTGAAGGCTGCACTCGAAAAGTACAGAGCGAGCGACTCAACTCTGCTAGCCAGGGGTGTACCAGCCCAGATCAGCCCACAAATGGCCGAGCTCCTGGCTTGGAGAGCCCCAGCCCTTCTGTCAAACCTGAAACGAATGAATCAGGAGGCTGCGGTTAACAGTACCGATGACCGCGTTCGGGTCACCATTGCGGCACTGCAGGCCCTTGCGCGGGCCATGATCGGGTATCCCGGGCGTAAGAATCTCATCTGGGTATCCTCCGGGTTTCCTCTATCGCTTCAGTTGGGCGGCAAGAACTTTGCTCTGTCACAAACTTACGCGGGCGACTTGGCGGAAGCATCGAAGCTGTTGTCGCAAGCGCAAGTTTCGGTCTATCCCGTAGATGCCCGTGGACTGATCGCGAATCTTCAGCAACCGCCGGGTTCTCCAGGCAGTAAGAATCCTTTCGACGATGACCCCCCAGGCTCTCAGATCGTGCCCACGGTGGAATCCCTGAGTGATGGCAGTTATGGCTCCGAGGAACTGACACGTATTGCTCCTCTGGTCACTGAGTCCCACATGGCCATGCAGCAAATCGCGCAGGACACTGGCGGCCGCGCATTCTACGATGCCAACAACCTTTCAGCGGCAGTTGCAAGGGGCGTAGCGGACGGGAACTCGTACTACACACTCGGCTACTACCCGCAGAACAAGGACTGGGACGGGAAGTTCAGGAAGATTGCGATCAAGACAGAAAGGAAAGACATTCGGTTGCGGAATCGCTCCGGATACTACGCACTGGACTCAGCTCATGCGAAAGGGCCGGCCGGTCCACGACCGGAACAAGAACGGGTGAAGGAATTGTTACGGGTAGTCGGTGATCCGCTGCCAGCTACGGGAGTGACCTTTTCAGCGCAGGTGATCCCTCCCGGATGGGGAGAGACGTCGAGCTATGTGGAGTTCCTGGTGGACGCGAATACGCTCTCCTGGACAGCGACCGGGGATCACTACGCATGCAACTTGGATTACGCCGTGTTCACGGTCGTCCCGAACGGACGTGTCTCCTGGACCACGCTAAAGACAGTGCAAACCTCGATTCCGGCTTCGACCTACAATACCGTTGGACGCCAGCGATTGAAATTCCGCATGCCGATTGCTTGGGCGTCGAAACAGGAGAGTCTGCGACTTGCCGTGCGCGACAATGGCACGGGTCTTGTCGGTACACTCGGGATCCCGATCTCCCCGAACTGATGCAGACCGACATGATACGTCCTCGGCAGTCATCGCACTGACCCGAAATCCGCTTCCCGTCCTGCAGGATTCAACAAATGAGCGCCGTCACGAAGCGGAGGGGGAGGGTCATCTCACTCCTCCCCCTGCGCCCACCTGGCCCGCACTAAGCCGCGATACGCGCGGCTTCCGGCTGGTATTCCACCGCGAGAATGCGGAAGCGCCGAATACCAGACGGGACACGCCACTCCACGGTGGTGCCAGCGCTGTAGCCAAGTAACCCCGTGCCGATCGGAGCAAGCACGGAGATGCGATGTTTCGCCACGTCGGCGTTGCTTGGAAAAACAATCTGATAGGTATGCTCGCGGCCATCATTCAGGTCTCGTACCCGCACCCGGGAGTTCATCGTGACCACGTTATGCCCCACCTGGCCGGGCTGCACAATGGTGGCTCGTTCCAATTCCCGTTCGAGGGCATCGAGATGCTGCGCGTCCCGCTGCAGGAAGGTCTTCGATGAGTCGATGAGACTCCGCAAGCGCTCGTAGTCAGGTTTCGTAATCACGATATTCTTGGCATTCATGATCGTCCCCCCTTGCTACAGGTGAATGTCGGGGGCCTGTGCCCCATCTGATAACTGGTTAACATGCCCGCGAAGTCAGGCTGCTGTGCGAACCGACTCGCGACCGACTCTGGCATCGCGGTAACGCTCCAGTTCGCGTCCGAACAACCGGCCGATTCTTCCGGTTGCGCGGTCGACGGCCGTGAACAGATCGGGATCGCTTTCCTCAACGGCAACACGCCCGAATGGCATGACTTCCGTGCTGATGCGGCACCGGCTTGTGGCAGGGCTGTCGGAGCTGATGCGGACCGTGACCTGCCCCACGCGGCCGCCAAACCGGCTGAGAGCAAAATGCAGCCTGCGTTCGACGTACTGCTGGAGTGCCTGAGCAAGGTCGGCATCGTTGACGTGCGTTGAGACTTGCATCATTTCCTCCTCCATGTTGCCTGTGTTTGACCTCAATGTACGGAGAATAGAATGTTAATAAAAGTATATAAATTCGAGGATTCTGGTAACATTTTGTTAACAACTTATGGAATGGCTGAATTACCACCACCTGCTCTACTTCTGGACTGTTGTCCGGGCCGGCAGCATTCAGAAAGCCAGCCAGGAACTGACCGTGTCGCCGCCGGCGATCAGCACGCAATTGAGGCTGCTGGAGGATCAGCTCGGGGAGAAACTCTTCACGCGTTCCGGGCGCCGGCTCACGCTGACGGAGACAGGCAGAACCGTCTTCAGCTATGCCGAAGACATTTTCAGCCTGGGGCGCGAATTGATGGATGTGGTTCACAATCGTCCCATCGGGCGACCCTTCCGGCTGGACGTTGGCATCGTGGACGTGATGCCGAAAGTCGTCGTGCAGACTCTGCTGGCGCCGGCATTGCGTCTGCGCGAGCCCGTTCGCATCGTGTGCCGGGAAGCGAGCGCCGATCAGTTGCTCGGGCGCCTCGCAAGCAATGAGTTGGATGTCGTCCTGTCGGATTCGCCGCTCGATCCGACATTGAAAATCCGGGCGTACAGTCACCTGCTGGGCGAGTGCGGCGTGATTTTCGTGGCGGCTCAGCGGGTGGCACGGCGCTATCGCCAGAAGTTTCCGCAATCGCTGAACGGCGCGCCGATGCTTCTGCCCACCGACAATACGGCTCTGCGCAGGAACCTGGATTTCTGGTTTGAGTCGAATGGAATCCGGCCGCTCGTTGTCGGCGAATTCGAGGACTACGCGCTCTTGCGGGCCTTCGGAGAAACCGGAGCGGGCGTATTTCCTCTGCCGTCGGTGGTCGAAGTCCAGGTGCGCAAGCAGAAAGGGCTGAGAACGATCGGGACAATCAGCGAAGTGCGAACCCATTTTTACGCGATCAGCGCCGAGCGGAAACTGCAACATCCTGCGGTGCTCGCCATTCGCAATGCCGCCCGGAAGGAATTGTCCAGTTCACCGTAGGGCGTCGGTTCGCGCCGGGCGGATCCACCAAGCTGCGGTTGGCGGGCGAACAACCACCCACGATTCCTGGTCATAAGTGAGTGGAATGGGGATGTTACGTCAATCGCTCCGCCGCGAGATAATCTCAACCGTAGCCGGAGTGAACCCATGCGGACCCTTGCCCTGATGTGCGTTCTATTTAGCGCCGTCCACTCGATTTCTCAGGATGAACCCATCGCGATTAAGGGTGTCGTTCTGAAGCGCAACGGTAACCCGATAGAAGGCGCTTTTGTCCTTATCCGCGACTATCGGCAAACGAGTGCAGGGTACATCTCTGACAGGTGGGAGAGTCGTACGGCAGCCGATGGAGGGTTTTCGTTCGCAGCACCGAGAGGGTGCTACGACGTATTTGTTTCGGCGAGCCTTCAGTTTCTTCCCCTAGCGCAAAGAGTATGTGTTCAGCGAGAGCTTCGAGGACTGAGAATCAGACTAAAAGCTGATCCGCACCCGTTGCTGCCGCAGCATTGAGCGGGGTTTTGAGTTGAATCGGGATTTGCCACCAATCGAGCATAACGTCAGGTTCTGTTAGCCTAAGCAGTGGTGCCTGAGTGCCTATGATGCAACGGATAGGCTTTCGTCGGTTGCTCCCCGTTGTATTTACACTAGTCCACATCGCCCTGCTCCTTTACAGCGCGGAACATATACACCAGGCCAATACGTCAGGCTCTCTAACGGAAAGATATGCTCCTGCTGACTATCAGGAGAACGGCGTCAGATGGGAGCCTAGGGATTCGCGGCCGCTCACGATAGCGCAGAAGCTCGCGCTGCTGCTTAATCTGCCGTCCTTGCTATTAGCCATTCCGTTGGCAGCGACCGCGTTTCATGGAAGCGACATGGGACTACTTTACGCTGCACTGCCGTTCGTGCCCTTTGTTTGGTATCGCATCGGAAATTGGATGGATACAACCTTTGGTTACGTAAAGCAAAGGCGACGACTACCACGATCTTTGAGCGGCTTGTTCGCAATCATTTCAGCAGGTTTGCTTGTGATCGGCGTGATGGCTGTCACCTCGATGAATCACCATAGGACGCCTGACACGTACTGGATAGGAACGGCATGGGTTATATGGTCGGGCCTCTCCCTGACGATGTCCCTATCTAGTTGCTATCGGCGTCCTTCGTAGTTGTCGAAAATCAGACGTTCACACCAGCCACAGCTTTGATTCCCAGCGATCGACAGGACAGCATGCTCCATCTCTTCTTGCTCTTTACCTTCCGAATACTGCGCGGCGAAAGTCTCGGCGGCTGCCTTGGCTTTTGCTATAGTCCGAACAGATTTGGGGGCCTCGATCCATTCATTCCAACGCGCCGGTATGACCCACGCCAGGCCGGTTCGCCGACGGAGCTGACACCATGAAGTGGACCGTCACGTTGATCGTTCTCCTCGCTGCCCTACCCCTATTCGCGCAAAGCGACTCCGACGACGCCGTTCAAGCCAAGATCATCGCCCTCGAGAAAGCCTGGAACCAGGCCTACAAACTGGGCGACGGCAAAGCTCTCGGCGGGCTGCTCGATGATGGTATTGTCCTCATCGAAGACGACGGTTCGATGAAGACCAAAGGCGCATTTCTGGCGAGCCTGAAGTCGGCCACCGCCAATGAGGAGCAGGTCGCACCCGAGTCACTGACGGTCCGCGTCTTTGGAAAAACTGCGATTGCCGTCGGCGTCTTCGCCGCCAAGGGCACCAAGGGAGGCAAGCCGTACGTGCGTCGTGAGCGCTTCGTCGATACCTGGATTCTGAAAAATGGAAACTGGGTGTGCGTCGCCACCAACGCGACTCCCATGACGCACTGAGGAACCCACGAGCGGCCATGGACGTGAAAACGACCGGCCTGACTCCGACACTCTGGACGGAAGACATTCCAGCGACCATTTCCTTCTACCGCGATATTCTCGGCTTCCAATGCACCGCGCACATGGCGGAGTGGGCAAGCCTGGAGCGCGATGGCGTAGAGGTCATGGTCTCCGCCCCAAACCGGCACGAGCCCTATGACCGCCCACAATTCACCGGGTCGTTCTATTTTCGCGTTGAGGATGTCGATGGCTGGTGGAAACGTTTGAAGGACAAGGCCGCGGTCGTCTATCCCGTCGAGAACTTTGATTACGGCATGCGCGAGTTCGCCATCCGCGACAACAACGGATACATCCTGCAGTTCGGCAGCGAAGTCGGGTAGAAATCCGGTTTTGAAAGTCTCCCCGCGTCACCCGATGTGGCGGAGGCCCTTGACGATCTCGGTATTGGCTGCCGTATAGGACGGAATCACACCGCTGAGAAATCCAACCAGCGCAGCCACGGAAAGAGATACGCCGAACGTTGCCCCAGTCACGCGCACGGCGCCGAGCAACCCGCTCAACTGCGGGGCGTTAGCGATCATGCGAACCAGGCCGGCAGCCGCCAGCGCTCCGAGCATGCCTCCCGTCACCGCCAGCGCGATACTTTCACCCACCAGCAGTGTCAACACGAGCCGCCGCGTGAAGCCGAGCGCTTTCAGCACGGCCACTTCCCGCGTCCGCTCGCGTACGGACATTGCCATCGTATTCGCGCTGACCAGCAAGATCGCGAAAACCACTGCCGAGCAAATGCCCAGAATGAAAGCTTTCACGTTGCCGAGGGTTGCGATGAAGTCGAGAGCAAAGGCCTTTTCGGTCTCTGTTTTCGTCGGTTGCGGGGAGTTGCGGAATTTGGCATCGATCGCTTGTGCGATCTGCGTGACGTTTTGCGGCGAGTCCACCATGATGGCGTAAAAGCCCGTCTGGCCGCGGAACCAGGAAACCGATTCTTCCAGGTAACGCTGGTCGAAGAAGAGCGTGTCGGAGGGAGCGGGAGCCGTGTAGATGGCACGAATCGTGAGTTCGAGATTCACCGGGAAAATACCACCTTGAATAAAGACACGGTCCCCGAGTTTCCAGCCGTGCTTCTTCGCCAATCTCGCATCGACCATGCATCCGGCGCGGTCGCGCGTCCAGGCCTGCAATTGCTCGTCGGGAACATGATTCTCGGGATAGGCCTGGAGGATGGCTTCGGGATCGGTGGCAAACTGGGCGAAGGCATTCTCCGGCTTGTCATTCATGTACAGCCCGCCGAACCAGGTCATCGGCGCGACTGCGGTCACTCCAGGAACGGCGCGAATCTGCTGGCGGTAGGCGCTGGGCAGGAAATTGGCCAGCGAAACCCTGTGCCGCAGCAGGAGGCGCTGCGTCGACTGCGCCGTTCCCTGGTCGATGTAGAAGGCCCGCCAGATGGTCATCATTAGCGTCAGCAAGAGAAGAGAGAACGCGATGCTGAGCATGGTCAGCGCGCTGCGCCGCACGTTCCGCAGTGCGTTCTTGCGCACGAACCCAGCGAGGGTCATGAAACCATCATGCGAGATTGCCCGCCGAAACCGCAGTGACCTGTGGCACGTGCGGGGGTGAGGTGGACATACGACAAGACTCCGTTCGTCGGAGCTTTGCGAAGTCGGTGGTCACACGGAACTGAGATCACTTCTGCAATCTGAGTTCTGACTTCTGCAATTCCTGTGCACTCACTGTGCAAATTGCGGCGGCGCAATTTTGGGCGGTCTTCGGCAGACACCCGCTGAGCCACGAACTCCGCGCTGGATGTACTTCTTGCAAGGCGATTTCAAGCTCTTCTTCATCGGCAGCGGTTCGTGAAAATTTGCGGCAGAGAATTGCACCGTTGCACTGTTCTTCTGTAATTGACCCGTGCGCTGTGGACGCGTACGCTCACTTCACTTCGCACCTCAATACCAGCTCCGCGCGGCCGCGATCGGCCGCAACAATTTTGCGCGCTGTGCATCGCCAAGCCCGGAAATCAGCAACTGGAAACTCGCGACCCGTTACCCGCTACTCGAACGCCCTCCCCCGAGGGATGAGGATTTATGAACGTGCAACAGCCTTGGACCGTCTACCGCACGCGCTTTGTCGTGCGTGCCCGCCAGCTCACCGAACCTCTTGTGTTTACCGACGCGCTGGGCCGCGAACATTCCGGCCAGGCCGGCGATTACCTGATGGAAACCTCGCAGGGTTTCCGCATCACCCCGCAAGCGCTTTTCGAAGACATTTATGTGCCGCTGGAGGACAAGCCGGCCGTGGCGCACGTGACCCGCGGGATGCCAGGCGGACATCTCGCTCGTTCCATGGGAACGGAAGGCTCCACGGGTAGCGGCTCGGCCGCCCGCCGGGTCCTGGCTTGGAGCGGCTCCGAGGCAACGCATCTCGGTCAGATTGGGCGGCTCACAGCTCGGGGCTCGTAACGACCATCTGGTTTCTCATCCGATACCTTTGGCACTTTTGGGCCACAATAGGTTGAGGTATTCTCTTGACAGACACAACAGGCGGGAGTACTTTAAGCATCCCATAGCAAATTTTCAGACTCCGGTCGAACGGAGCCAGGACCAGAAAACAGGGGCGATCCGAAGTCGAGGTGACTCCGAATCTTTCCATGCGGAGCGCCGTCCCTCCCGAACGGACGGCATTAGCGGTGACTTCCCCCGGTCTGGCATGGACCAGGCATCCCCTCGGGGGATTCATCGACAGGAAACGAGCCGGAGACGCTGAGTCTCCGGCCAGCTTTGCGAGCGCTGCCAGGAGCCCCCAATGGAAGGTTTGATTCAACTGGTGACAGAGTCTCTAGCCCGCCACGGCATACAACCCGCAACCGGTGAGCCCCAGACGACCGAATCTACCGGTCCGGCCGAGGCCTCCCTGCCCGCGACGCTCCCGGAACACAAT
>Ga0335082_10001484_pt1 | contig 25011 bp, 20 predicted proteins | sample Lox_Sample_41_FD_206718 | JGI IMG/M metagenome (GOLD analysis project Ga0335082, IMG submission 206718) | Soil microbial communities from Loxahatchee National Wildlife Refuge, Florida, United States - Lox_Sample_4.1 | ecosystem: Environmental > Terrestrial > Soil > Wetlands | place: USA... | reverse complement strand
TTGTGAATCCGATGACGATGGGCCGCGGGATGAACTTGACCGCCGAGCCCATTCCCGTCAATCCCATCACCACGAGCATCACGCCGGCCATGACCGTACACATGAAGAGGCCGTCCACGCCGTGGGTCGCAATGATGCCCGCCACGACCACCACAAAGGCGCCGGTCGGTCCACCGATCTGGGTCTTTGAGCCTCCCAGAGCGGAGATCAGGAATCCGGTCACAATGGCGCAATAGATTCCCGCCTGCGGTGTCAGGCCAGAGGCGATAGCGAAAGCCATGGCCAACGGCAAGGCAACGAGTCCGACGGTGATGCCGGCCAGCAAGTCGTGGAGGAATTTATTGAGGCTGTAATCGCGTAGACAGAGGACTGACTTCGGCAAGAAGTCGTCCGCAAGGAAAGGACGAGCCAGCATACTACTCATTATCGCAAGAGGTTGGTCCAACGGCACGTCACTGAAGGACGAGGAACCACGGTCGACAAAAAAGCCGCCGGCGAACCGGCGGCTTCGGGCACAAAGAAGGTAACTCGATCTTTCTAGAACAAGTTCCACAGGTACTGGTTATAAACCTCGTGGTGGTACTGGACCTCGGGTGCTTTGACGAATGTGCCGAGCAGGCGTGGGCAACGGTCCGCCGACGCAGTTTTCAGATCGGCATAACGCCCCTTCACATCTTCACCCAGCAGTTTCGTGGTCCACTGCGCATTCTTGAAGTTGTCGATTGCGGTGTAGATGTTATCCGGCAGATAGCGCTCCGCCTGGCGCAGGTTCTTGATCTTCGAAGTCGTGCCTTCGAGACCCGTTTTGAAAATCGCGAGCATGACCGCATATGGATTCGCGTCGGGGGCGACCGAACGAACCTCCACACGCATACTGCGCTGATTGCCGATCGGAATGCGGATCATCGAGCCGCGATCAACCGGAGACGCCTTCAGCTGGTTGGGGGCCTCGAAGTGAGGATCGAGCCGCCGGTAGGCGTTGACACTGGAGTTCAGCAGCAGGCAGATGTCGTTGCCGTGAGTCAGGATGCGATCCACAAACTCCCATCCCATCTTGCTGAGCTTTTCTTCGCCTTTCGGATCCCAGAACAGGTTCTTGCCGTTCTCGCTGACCGAGACATTGGTGTGCATCCCGCTGCCGTTCACGCCCACGATTGGCTTGGGCAGGAACGAAGCCGTGAGCCCCATGTTGCGGGCCACCTGGCGGCAGACCAGTTTGTAGAGCTGAATGTGGTCGGCAGCCGCCACCACCTCGGCATAGTTATAGTTCACTTCGAACTGCGAAGGCGCGACTTCCGGGTGGTCCTTCTCATTCTGGAAACCCATGGAGCGCTGCACTTCGGCCACCGTGTCGATGAAGGTGCGCAGGGGATCGCCCGGCAGCGAGTGGTAGTAGCCGCCGGTGTTCACATACTCGAACTTGCCGGTTTCGTGATAGTTGCGCTCAGCATCCGCGCCATTGAACAGGAAACCTTCAATTTCATTCGCGGCGTTCAGCGTGTACCCGTTTTTCTTGTACTGAGCCTGTGCGAACTGTTTCAACATGCTGCGGATGTCGGCGGTGTAGGGCTCGCCGCCCTTGTCGATGACCTCGCCGAAGACCAGGATCTTGCCCGGGCCAAACACGTCGGCCGGACCCCAGTAAAACGCGCTCCAGTCGATGCCGAGGCGAAGGTCACTCTCGCGCTGCGCGGTAAAGCCGCGGATCGACGAACCGTCGAAGGTCAGATTGTCAAAGCTCTTCAACAAAAACTTCTTGTCGTAGTCAAGCATGTGCAACCGGCCTTCGAGATCGCTGAACATTACGGTCAAGGCCTTGATGCGCTTTTCATCGGCCAGATATTTCAGGCGCTCTTCCTGAATCTTGTCCGGCGACACGCGGTCGAGACGCTGTTTCTTCGCCTTGAGGTTGAGTTCTTCGAGTTCGTCGTACGGGATGGCCAGGAAATTCCGCAGTTCAGTTGACATGCTTCTCCTTGTTTTGGGACGACGCCCAGATGGTGCCTTTCCGCAGGGTCGGCAATAGAGAAACAGGCTATCGTGCCGGACTGGATTGCGACAAATAAAAAGCCGTTATGCCGACGATTAGCGGCGCTTATTTCCCCTTCCGGAATTGCCCTGGAACCGGTGCACAACCCGGCCTTGCATCCGAACGACATGAAATAATCGTTCCTACGAGGATACGCGATTGAGTTGTTCCATCTGCGAGGTGCGAAAAGAGAAGAGATTCTGTCCGGCTGTCCATGGACGGATCTGCGCCCAGTGCTGCGGCGAGCAGCGGGAAGTCACCATCAATTGTCCGAGCGATTGTCCCTACCTGCAACAGGCGCGGCAACACGAAAAGCCACGGGATGCAACCCAACTGGACCGCGAAGACCTGATGCCGTCTGTGGAAATCAGCGAACAGTTCATCTACGAGCGGGAACACCTGATTCTCGGCCTGAGTTTTGCGCTGGCCAAGAGCGTGCGAGCCAATCGCGAGCTCACGGATCGCGACCTGATCGCGGCGCTGGCCGCGATGGCGAAGAGTTACGAAACTCTGGTCAATTCCAGCCTGATCTACGAGCGCACCACCGCCAATCTCGCGCACCAGGCCATCGCCAAGGAGATCGAGACGATGGTCAAGGAGTATGGCGAAGCCGAGCAGAAGCATCTGGGCTACACGCGCCTGCGCGATTCCGATGTATTGAAGACGCTGGTCTTCCTGCTGCGCATGGCCCTCGGACGAACATCGGGGCGTCCGAAATCGCGCGCCTTCACCGATTTTCTGCTGGCGCAATTTCCCGAGAGGCAGTCGGCGATTGCTTCGCCGGAAGAGGCAGGAAGCAGGATCATCGTTCCTTGACCGGAGGGGCCGGTTGAGGATTCGGTTCCGGGAGCGCAAGCCGGCGCACGGACTGTCCCGCAGGGAGGGCCACGAGCAGATCGCGCACGGTTTTCCGCAGCACAGGATGCACCGCATACGGTGCAATTTCCGCCAGCGGTTCGAGAACAAAGCGGCGATCTTGCATACCGGGGTGAGGGATCTTCAGGCCTGGCTCGTTCACGACGCGGTCGCCAAACAGAACAATATCGATGTCGATCACGCGTGGACCCTTGTTCTTGAAGCGTGCGCGGCCCATCTTCTCCTCAATCGCCAGCAGCATCTTCAGCAACAGTTCCGGGGGCTGGCGGAATTCGAGTGCAACCGCACAGTTCAGGAACCAAGGCTGGTCGAGCACTTCCACGGGTTCAGTCTCGTAGAACCCGGAAACGGCCCGCACGGCGCCCGCGTCGGCGAGCCGGTCGATCGCCGTCCGCAGGCTAGCGGAACGGTCGCCGAGATTCGATCCCAATGATAGGTACGCGAGCTCAGGCAGTGGCATCGGGTCCAGATTGCTGATTTTACGGGATGCGAACTCGGCTTGGTACCTTGGTTACTTTCGCCGCGGCTGCAGCTCCCGCTAGTATCGGATTCGTATGACCCTGGAATCCCTACTGATCAGCCGGGATGCGTCACTGCTGGGAGTGTTGCGTCCGACGCTGGAAAAGATGTCCGTCAATGTGGAAGTCTGCTCGGGCATCCAGACCGGAACAGAGATGCTCGGCAAGCATAAGTTCGATGCCGTCATCGTTGACTGTGACGATCTGCAGGGCGGGGTCGAGTTGCTAAAGACTTTGCGCAAGACGCAGAGCAACGCCTCCTCAGTCACATTTGCGGTTCTGAATGGCGCTACGACCACGCAAGAAGCTTTCCAATTCGGGGCCAATTTTGTCCTGCAGAAGCCATTGACTCCGCTGAACGCGACACGCTGCCTGAATGCCGCGCTGAGTTTTATGGTGAGGGAGCGGCGCCGCTATTTCCGTCATCCGGTGGAGATGCCAGTGCGCATCTCGCTGCCGTCCGGGCCCGAGTTCAGCGCCGCCGCGACCAACCTGAGCGAGGGCGGTATGGCCATCCGCTTCGTAGGCAAACTTCCAAAAGACACGGGAGTATGCCTGAACTTCACTTTGCCAGACTCAAATACTTCGCTGGAGATCCGTGGCAACATCGCCTGGGCGGACGGGACGGGCAACGCAGGCATCAAGTTCATGGAAGTACCGCAAAGCTCCCAGTATCAGCTGGAAAAGTGGCTGACGGACCGCCTGCAGGACGAAATGCCGAACAATCTGCAGGGCTACGTGACTCTCCAGTAGTCGCGAGATACAAGCTCCAAGCTAGCAACTGGCTTCTTCCCCGAACCCGCCTTGAAACTGTGCAGGCCCAGCCCCGCGTGGCAGTCTGGATGCACCCAGCCGAGGTCTGTCATGATCACTCTCGATGAAAGAATCACGCGTACCCAGCGGCTGCTGCGCCGCCTGGAAGACGACCAGCCCTACCTCCGCGCGCGCTTGTCCCCGCTCGGAGCCGAGCAGCAAGAGCGCGCGAATGCCTATGCGGAACGAGTGCGCGCTGAAGCCGTAGCTGAACTGGAGCGCCTGCTTACGGAACGGGGAGCCGACTACGACTGGAGTTTGCCGCAACCTGCGGATTGAGAAGGCAACAGAGAGGGAATTCCCTTAGAGGCTCAGGCTAGCCGCGGTAGCCGCTACCGTCTGACCTGGCACATCTTCCAGAGTCGTCTCTTCCCAGAAAGACTTGTCCCGCAATATCCGCGAAACCATAGCTGTGTGCATTGCGTGCCCCGCTCGGTCGGCTACGACTGAGCCGAGAATCTGTTTGCCGATCAAGGCAAGGTCGCCGATGAGATCAAGCACTTTGTGCCGTACGAATTCGTCCCGAAAACGGAGCGGCGGGTTTAGCACTTCGTTTCGGTCGAGTACGATCGCGTTATCCGTGGAAGCGCCTCGAATCAGGCCCTGCTGGCGCATCGCGTCGGCTTCATGGAGGAAACCAAATGTGCGGGCAGGCGCAACTTCCCGCATGTAGCTGCCGTTGGTCAATTGCACACAAAAGGTCTGACGACCTATTTGAGGATGGGGAAAATTGATCGAATAAGAAACGGAATAGGTATCGGAAGGATAGACGGCAATGAACTTGTCCCCTTCCCGCAGTTCGATCTCGCGCACAATGCGGAGGTAAGTGCGGACCTTGCGCTGCCGCCGGATGCCAGTTTTCTGAATCATCTCGACAAAAGGCCGGGCGCTGCCATCCAGGATGGGCAGTTCGAGATTGTCGAGTTCCACGATGGCGTTATCGATGCCGGCCCCGATGAACGCCGAGAGCAGGTGCTCGGTGGTCGAGATCAGCACGCCTTTCTTCATCAGGCTGGTGGCGTAGCTGACGCGGGCTACGTTGCGTCCGCTGGCTTCGATCTCGAATCCATCAAGATCGGTCCGCCGAAATACAATCCCTGTTCCCGATGGTGCCGGGAGGATGCGGAGTGTGACGGGCGCACCGCTGTGGAGCCCAACTCCTGTAAAGGTCGTAGCGGCACGAATTGTCTGCTCGTGCGTCAAGCGAAGTAGAAGTAAGTATTTTCCTAGTGAATAGCTTACAGGGAGGGTGCCGTTTCCGTACGTGGCAAAAAAGCCACAGTCCGTGGCCAAATACCGGGCAGGAATCGCTAACCTGTTCTGGCAGAGATAGATGTTCACCAGTGGCACGCTGGGTTCTAGCCCTTTCGTACCGCGATTTAGCCATGGATTTACTTCTTTTTTGGGGGTGCCAGGGGGTCGTAGGTGACGTTTGCATCGAACGTGCCATCGGGCAGCGGCAGGTTGTATCGCACGGTACTGATGAAGCGCTGGTGCGAGGGTTCGCCGTTGAAAGTGCGACTGATGGAGTGCGGCGTCATGATCCCCTGCACCAGTTTGTAGTTGTCGTAGATCTCTTCTTCGGTGTTCTTCTGTTTGTCCTGCGGATCGCGCCAGGTGTAGCTGTTTTTCACCGGCAGATGGGAATCCTGATCGAGATACACAGTGACCGCGTCATTCTTGCTGTTGAGAAGCGTGACCTGGTCGGTAGGTTTGCCGTCGACAACGGTCACACCGTCGTAGAAGAATTGCAGCGTGGGATCGTGGATCCAGGTTCGCAGCACGAGTTGCAGCGAGTGCTGGCGTCGCCGCAGGTAGGTTTTAAGGTCGTCTTTATCCTGCGCGGCTGTGCCCTTGTTGGAGATCTCGTAGCCCTTATCGCCGTTATGGATGACGACGAAATCGGCGCTTTTCTTCTGGCGGCCTACCGTGATGACATCCACACTGCCAAATAAAGGAATTGGAACGAAAACAGTGCCTCGGCCGAGAAGTTCCAGCCGATCCTGGTCGGGGTAGCGGGCGAATTGGCGGTACTGCACTCCTTCTCCCCGGCTCTGGCCGTGATAGAGGCTGTACCAGCGGCCCTGCTCAGCGCGTGTGTCGGCCGTAAGGTAAGCCTGGCCGCCCAGCACCTGAACTGCCTGACTGATCAGGGCGCGCGCCTTTCTGGAGCTTTCGTTCTCGGGCGCCGACGCCGAAGGGACCGTCGCCGGATTCCGCGCCGGAGGCTCAGACCCCACCTGGGCGGTGGCCAGAGCGGAAAGCAACAGGATGGAAAGCAGTCTCGCCATATCCAGTTAAGTTAGAAGCGGTGCGACGCCCTTTGGCTGTCTGATCGCTTGAAACCTGTCAATCGCATCACCGAGGGAGCCTAGTTGGACAGAGTGAAATTCACAACAACTTGTGTTACGACTTTCACAGGCTTTCCGTCCAGCAGGTAAGGCTTGTACTTCCATTGTTTCACGGCCTCGGTCGCCGCGGGAACCAGCAACGGGTGGCCAGACACCAGTGAGACCGTTTCTATGTTTCCTTCTTTGTCGATTTCGACCTGCAGCACTACTTGCCCTTGGATGTGCCCTACTCGAGCGTCTTCAGGATAAACCGGGTTGACTTTCTTGATCAGCAAACCGGTAGTGACTCCCTGCGTGACTCGGACACGGTCGGGCGCCCCAGATTGCGATGTCTTCGCTACCGAACCTATGACCCCTGTCACACCAGGAGCGACGTCTCCTCTCATGACACATCTCGCGTCTCGCTTATCTTCTCCAAAGGACATCTGCTGAAGGAGACTGGCGCTTTGTTCCAATTCCTCCGACGACCCAGCCATCACGGTTCCTCCGAGGTAGTATCCTCGGAACTGTGTGTATGCAAATGACAGATACAAGGGACGATCACCGATCATCTGCTTGTAATCGCCACGGGCAAAGTGCTTGCCGGCATAGTCAATCGTGTACACATCGCGCACAAGTTCCCGATGCTGTGGGTCGGCGCCGATTTGCCCTCGCACCACGCGCGATACGAAATCCTGGGTAGGTGCGGTCGTGCCATTCGTTTCAAGTGCAGTAAGGACAACCCTGTCCCCAAATGCGCCACCGGCGCCTCTTTCGACAACTACCAGCGCAAGGCCTCCTCCCGGGGTGTGTCTCGCTTTCGCGTCGGCCCCAATGACCTGAGTGTCCACATGCCAGCCTTCAGGGACAGCCAACGAGAAGCCAAAACACTCGTTGCCGTAACGGTTGTCTGCGAACGCTCCGTCTTCATATGCGAGTACACTCGGCGAGACGTTGGCCGGTTGCTGCGCAAGAATCGAGGCCGTAGTCAGAACAACGAGGGCTGACAATCCTATCAACGGAGCTCTCATCGGATTTCCTCCCTACCCCACCAGCACCGCTCCCCCATTCACGTTGAAGATTTCGCCGGTGATGAAGCCCGCATGGGGCGTACACAGAAAGAGAATGGGCGCGGCGATTTCTTCCGGTGTTCCGACCCGTCCCAGCGGGATACCACCGAAGATTTTGGCCCGCGTCGTGGGATCGTCTAAGACCGGACGGGACATGTCGGTATCCACCCACCCCGGGGCCACACTGTTGACATAGATGTGGTGAGGGGCCAACTCCGTCGACAGGCCCTTCACCATGCTGATGAGAGCGCCCTTCGTTGCGGAATAGTCACAATGAAAGGCCTCGCCGCGCTGACCCGACGTCGAACTTACCAGCACGATGTGACCGGCAGGTTTTGCGGAAGAAGACCCGCCCTGCTTCTTCATCTGGGCAACCGCATGCTTGATGAGGCCGAATACGCTGTCAAGATTGACGGCCATCGTGCGTCGCCACTGCTCATCGGACATCTGGTCGACGGGCAGGTCGTCAGGCGGCCAAATACCGTGGTTGGCGACAAGGATATCGAGGCGTCCGAACTTCGCGACGGCGGCCGCCACCAGTTGTGCTGCAGCGGCAGGACTCGCGAGATCGCACTGTACAGCGTGGCATTTGCCTGCACCACATTCCTGTACCAAGGCGTCGGCCTGGGCTTTCGCCGATTGAAAGTTGAATACAACCTTGGCCCCAGCCTGGACAAACATCCCCACCGTGGCTGCGCCAATGCCGCGGGAACCGCCGGTGATCAAGGCAACTTTGGAGGCAAGCGAGAGTTGCATAGAGGCATCGATTCTACAGGAGCAACCGCCAGAACTGGCCCCGTCGTAGCGCAGGCTCGCAGCCGGAGGTCGGGCGGAGCCGCGTCACGCCCGGCGGGCAAAAATGAAATGGGCAGCCAACAGGCCGCCCATTGAGAACCAATAGCCCTGAGCTGAGAACTGCTTTATGCCGTGGCCGGCCGCTCACCGGTCTTGGGCGCGCGTCCCGGTTCGGGCTTGAGCACCTGCTGCACGCCATCATCGGTCTTGGCGGGCAGCGGCTTGATCGGCGGCAGATCCTGGCCCTCGACCAGCATCTTGATCTCGGAAGCGTCCAGCACTTCGCGCTCGATCAGTGCCTTGGCAATTCTCTCCAGCGTGTTGCGGTTGTCAGAGAGGATCTGCTTCGCCGTGTTGTAACCGGTGTTGACGATCTTGCGGACTTCCTCGTCAATCTGGATCGCAGTGGCCTCGGAGTAGTCACGGTGTTGGGCGATTTCGCGGCCCAGGAAGATCTGTTCTTCTTTCTTCCCGAAGGTTAGCGGGCCGAGCTCGCTCATGCCCCACTCGCAGACCATCTTGCGCGCCGTTTCCGTGGCCCGTTCGATGTCGTTGCCCGCGCCCGTGGACATCACGTTCAGGAAAATTTCTTCCGCGATTCGGCCGCCCATCAGAATGGCGATTTCCGTCTCGAGGTAGTCCTTGTACAGGCTGTGGCGGTCATCGAGCGGAAGCTGCATGGTGAGGCCCAGTGCCATGCCGCGCGGAATGATCGTGACCTTATGCACCGGATCGGAGTGCGGCAGTTTCGCCGCAACCAGCGCGTGCCCGGCTTCGTGATACGCCGTGTTCTTCTTCTCTTCGTCGGAGAGGAGCAGCGACTTGCGCTCCACGCCCATCAGGACCTTGTCCTTGGCCAACTCGAAGTCGTACATCAGCACGGCTTTGCGATTTTGCCGCGCCGCGGCGAGAGCAGCTTCGTTCACCATGTTGGCGAGGTCGGCGCCGGAGAAGCCCGGTGTGCCCCGCGCCAGGATCATCAAATCCACGTCATCCGCCAGGGGAATCTTGCGAGTGTGCACGCGGAGGATCTCTTCGCGCCCGCGCACATCGGGACGATTCACAACGACGCGGCGATCGAAGCGCCCCGGGCGCAGCAGTGCTGGATCGAGCACGTCCGGCCGGTTCGTGGCCGCCATCAGGATGACGCCTTCGTTCGACTCGAAACCGTCCATTTCGACGAGCAGCTGGTTCAGAGTCTGCTCGCGCTCGTCGTGTCCGCCGCCGAGACCTGCGCCGCGATGCCGTCCGACCGCGTCGATTTCATCGATGAAGATGATGCAGGGGGCGTTTTTCTTGCCCTGCTCGAACAGATCGCGGACGCGGCTTGCGCCCACGCCGACGAACATCTCGACGAAGTCCGAACCGGAGATCGAGAAGAAGGGAACATTCGCCTCACCGGCAACCGCACGCGCCAGCAGCGTCTTGCCCGTTCCCGGAGGTCCTACCAGCAGCACGCCCTTGGGAATGCGGCCGCCGAGCTTTTGAAACTTCTGCGCCTCGCGTAGGAATTCGATGATCTCACGCAGTTCTTCCTTCGCTTCATCCACGCCAGCCACGTCCTTGAACGTGACTTTCTTCTGCTGCATGGAGAGCAGGCGTGCGCGGCTCTTGCCGAAGCTCAGGGCCTTGTTGCCGCCGGTCTGCATCTGGCGAATCATGAAGAACCACAGCGCAGCCAGCAGAGCCAGTGGGGCGAGGTTCAAAATCCAGGTCGGCCATGTGCCATTGCTGATGTCTTTGATGCTAGTGCTGACACCCTTTTCCCGCAGCGTCTTGTACATATCCGGGTAGTTGGGTGGGACGGTCGTATGGAACTGGGAGCCGTCGGACAACTTACCGCGCACTTCCAGTCCGATCACCGTCACTTCGCGGACCAGGCCCTGATCCACGTTGGACATGAACTGCGAGAAATTGATTTCCTTGTCTTTCTGCCCGCTATTGCCGGTGCGAACCACCTGCCAGAGCAGGAACGCCGAAACAATAATCACGGCCCAAAACAGCACCGTCTTGAGTGTCGAATTCACCTAGAACTCCTTGAAACCGTAAGCCTTCCGCAGCATACAAAACTGCGGGCCCCTGAACGCATTAGATGCCGCAGGCGAAATTTCGGACCTAGGAAGAGCCCCGCGTATTCATTCTAGACCTTTTGCGGGAAAAACGGTGCGAGGATCGGAAGTGACAGAAGTCATGGGGGAAGCCCCAGCTTCGAGCTATTAGCTGCGAAGCTCCGAGCAAACCCGGGGCGGTAGGGCCTCACTTAAAACACTGAGAATTCGGGAAGGCCATCACGGCCCGATTTTTGGCACGGAGGGGCCACCTGAAGCGGTCGAGTCCTGCCCAGCCGTTCGCAGCCTAGCGTTCTTTTGCATGGTGCGAATCATGAAGAGCCAGAGAGCGGCCAGAAGAACCAAAGGGGCAAGATTCAATATCCAACTCGGCCAACCTTGCTCGGATGATTCTCGAATCCAGATTTCAACTCCCTTTCCTTGTAGGGCCTCCAGCATAGGCGACTGACTGCTTGGGCCTATCACTCGAAATCGTTCTCCTTTGGATCCAGTGCCGCGAACGACGGCGCCTGCGATTACCACTCGGCTGACTTGACCATTCGCAATCCGAGTCAGGAAATCCGAATAGCTAATCTCGGGTATCGCCTGCTCTGTCGAGTTGTTCCTGACAACCTGCCAGAGAAGAAATGCAGAAACTGTGACCACTGCCCAAAACATCAGGGTTTTAGCCATTTTGCCCATAGTGCATCACCGGTACGTATCGCTCGCAGCCTCGTGGCCCTATGTGGTCGCCGCCAGATAGGGCAGATTCCGTCCCGTCTGCTCCGGACTTCCCAGCCCGTAGCCGCAGAGAAAAGCGTCATCCACGAGAAACCCGAAGTAATCTGGCTGCAGCAACACCCGGCGCGCGGCCTGGCGGTCGAGCAGTGTGGCTAGTTTGACGGACGCTGCGCCGCGTGCGCGCAGGTCGTTCATGAGGAATTCGGTAGTTATGCCGGAATGCACCAGGCCTTCCACGAGCAAAACGTGCTTGCCTTCGATCGCCAGTTCGTGGCTGAACTGAATTTCCAGCAGCGCCGTTTCCCCTTGCTTCGATTGCTTATAGCGGGGCTTGATGAAGGTGCAGATGACCGGGACGTCGAGCGCGCGCACGAGATCGCTCATGAAAATGAAACTGTTTTCCAGGATGCCGAGGGCGACAACAGTTTCGCCACGGTAGTCGTCGGAAATCTGGCGTCCGAGTTCGCGAATTCTCTTCTGGATCTGGTCGGCCGATATGACCTGGCGCAGCTGCGAAGGGGGCATTTTGGGAGTGGCGCCTCCAGAACCGAGAATAGTATCAGCACTTACCGCCTGGCGGTTAGCACCTAGCTGGGTACGCGTTGGGTACTTCTCGAATGCAGACAACCTCGCCGGCCACGGCGGCCGGACGCAGTGCGTCAGGAACTGGAAAGCCACGCATCCAGACCAGGCCCATGCCTTCGGCGGCGGCCACCGGCCAGAGCTTTTTTTCCGTTCCCGTCAGATGCCGCGCGGACAGGAGTTCTTTCACCTTCTTCGCCTCCCGTGTGTGAGCGGGCCAGAAGCGATCGCCAGAGCGCCAATTGCGAATCGTCAGGGATTGCGGCAGGCGGGCCGGATCAAGCCGCTGTTCGAATTCCGACTGCCGCAGCAGGCGCGGATTTGCTTTTACGACTTCCATCCGTACCCCGAGTTCGGCAATCTCGATCTGCCCGGGGATCGATACGGTATACGCGTAGTCCGTTGGCGGATCGGCATCGGCGGGCTCGATACTAAGGGCAGATTTCCCGCGGCGAGCGACCTTCCCGCCGCTGAGCTCAATCTGCCTGCCGGGCGGGCCGCCGGCTAAAGCGCGCACGTCTTCGATATGCCGAAACGTAACGTTCGCATCCGCAGCATTCTCCCGCAGCCAGTTACGGATGAGGCGCCTTTGAACAGCCAACGGAAGTTGCCGGAGTGGTGACACGGGCAGCGCACCAACCTCAGCGTGGATTTCAGGATGAGCGTTCCAGTGATCTTCCTCAGCCCGCGCGATTTCGGCGAGGGCTGCCAGATTTTCAATCGCACTCGGCCCGAAACTCGCCTTGAGCAACGGCAACACCTGATGCCGGACCCGATTGCGGAGAAAGGACAAATCGCGGTTGGAGGAATCCTCGCGCCACCCCTGCTTGCGCTCGCGCAGAAACTCCTCCAAATCGCCGTGTCGAAAATCCAGCAGGGGGCGAATGACCTCGCCGACGGCCTTTCCATGTACTTCCAGAGTCAGCCGGGGCTGGATGCCCGCGAGTCCTCCGATTCCGGTCCCACGCAGGGCACGCAGCAGCACGGTTTCGGCCTGGTCGTCGAGTGTGTGAGCGGTGGCAATGACGGGCACAGACTTGTCGCGCGAGAACGTCCGGAATATCCCGTAACGCAATTCACGCGCCGCCGCTTCGACGCCGGAGTCAGTCTTTCCGCTGATCGGCGCATCGAAGCAATGGATTTCCAGCCCAAGGCCCTGGGCCATTGCTGCCACAAAGGCCTGATCGCCGTCGGACTCGTCTCCCCGCAGGCGGTGGTTGACGTGTACGGCTGAAAGCACGATGCCAAGTTCCGACCGCAGATCGATGAGCAGAAAGAGTAGCGCCACCGAATCTGCGCCGCCGGAGACCGCTGCGGCCACGCGATCCCCGGGCTTGATGAAGCTTTTCGCTCGGATTGTCTTGAGCAGCCGTTCCGCCATTGCGTGCATGTGGAAATGGTAAACCAGCAGATCGTGGCTGGTGATTGGTAATTGGGGCCTTCGGTCTGCGGGGTCTCCGGCGGCAACATCAACCCAGTCATCACTATCCACTATTCACTGACCATCGGCCGCTGCTATCCTGTCAGCACCTGTGGGGCGCTCTTCGGCGGGGTCGAAGAGCATCGCTGACTCTATGCATCGTTGGACTGCCAAGCTTCTGGTCTTGGTCATGCTGGTCCCGGCCTTTGGGCCGCTGGCCCTGGCACGCGCCTCGCAGTCGATGGGCTCCCACTGCCAACGGCAGGCTGCAAGGCCCGCGATGGAATGCCATCACGGCGTGGCGATGGCGCCGGAGCCGCAATCTCCGGAAGCGTCGTTCCGCGCGATCAACCGCTGCTGCGACGATCATGCCTGTTGCCGCGGATTGGCAACGCTTCGCTGGGCTGAGGCAGAGCGCCAGTTTTCAGTGGATCCAGCGAAGAGACCTGAAATCGCGCCTCTCGCGGCTGAGCCTGATCTTATTCCAGCCGTCCTGAACGAAGCCGATTCTGCCCGCGCTCCTCCCCTCGCCTGAAAACACTCCGAACTGAGACGCTGACACGCGTCTCCTGCCTTTCAATCGGTTCGTTCTGCGCCGGATGCGTATGCGACTGCGCGCAGAGCGCGAGATCTGCTGCGAGGAAAAATGAATAGATCCAGGTGTATCCCACGGCTCGCCGGGGCGCGGCGCGTTGTGGCGATCGTGTTTTTTGCAGGCACGGCGACAGTCCTTGCCTTCGCTTCCATTTTGGGCACTGTTCGCGGGTTGATCCATGATCCGCAGCACCGTCCTGTCAGGGGCGCCACAGTGAGTTTGCGCGCCGCGAATTCCGCCTTTGAGCAAACGGCAACCAGCAATGACTCAGGGGAATTCGTCTTCGAGAAGGTTCCCGTTGGCGAATATACGGTGGAGGTGGAGGCCGCCGGATTCCGGAAAGAAGCGCAGCATCTGGCGCTTAGCTCCGGCCGGGATATTCGCCTTCACTACTCGCTCCAGGTGGCACAGGCAACGGAGACCGTCGAAGTGACGGATCAGGCGATGCTGGTGAATCCGTCATCGTCGACAACGGCAACGCTGGTGAGCCGCGCCGAGATCGCACAGATCCCCGGCGCCGATCAGTCGAACTCGCTGGCCATGATCACCAACACAGTTCCCAGCGCTTATCTCGTGCATGACCAGCTTCACATCCGCGGCGGCCACCAGGTTTCCTGGATGCTCGACGGTGTGCCGGTTCCGAACACGAATATCGCATCCAATGTCGGACCGCAGTTTCACCCCGCGGACATCGATTATCTCGAAGTACAGCGTGGCGGGTTCACCGCGGAATACGGCGATCGCACGTACGGAATGTTCAACGTCGTCACCCGTTCCGGATTCGAGCGCAACCGGCAAGCCGAACTGGTCACCAGCTACGGGAGCTTCAACAACACCGACAACCAGATCAGCTTCGGCGATCACAGCGAACGGCTGGCGTACTACAGCAGTTTTTCCGGTTATCGCACCGACCTTGGCCTGGAAACACCGACTACACGCGCGCTGAACGATCAGGCCGCCGGCCTCGGCGGATTTGGGTCGATCATCTTCAACAAGAGCGCCAGCGATCAGCTGCGCCTCGTGACCTCCATCCGCGGCGATCACTACCAGGTGCCAATCGATCCGGATGGTGACACAGCCTTCAAACGCGATGTCGACGACGAGCGCGATGCTTTCGCCAACTTCTCCTGGATTCACACGTCCGGAAACGGCGTTTCCGCCACCGTGTCTCCCTTCTACCATTTCAATCGCGCCCACTACGCCGGGAGGTACATCGGCGAGCCTGATCCCGATGCTGTAGTTCCGGACACGGATCGCGGCTCGAACTACATGGGCGGAGTTGCCTCGGTCGCCCTCAACCGTGGCAAACACACAGCCCGCGCGGGACTCCAGGCCTGGGGAGCACATGACAATCAATTTTTCGGAATCATGGGAACCGATGGAAGCGAGATCCTGAACGAACGACTGAAGGTCTGGGGAAACGTCGAAACTGTTTTTGTTGAAGACCAGTACCGTCCGACGGCGTGGCTGACTTTGAACGGGGGCGTTCGCCTAACGCACTTCGGCAGTTCGGTCAGCGAGAATGCCGCCGATCCCCGAATCGGTGCTGCTGTTCGCATCCCGAAGCTGGGGTGGGTGGCACGCGCATTCTACGGACGCTACTACCAGGCGCCGCCGCTGCTGACCGTTTCAGGCCCACTCATCGAGCAATGTGGCGGAGGAGGCGAGGAAGAGGGCTGCTCGTTCCTTCCTCTGCACGGCGAGCGCGACGAACAGCACGAATTTGGACTGGCGATCCCCCTGAAGGGCTGGACGTTCGACGTCTCGAACTTTCGCACCGGCGCCAGGAATTTCTTCGATCATGATGCATTGGGCAATTCCAACATCTTCTTCCCGCTGACGCTCGAGCACGCGCGCATTCGTGGATGGGAAGTGAGCGCATCCTCCGCGGTGCTTGCCCGTCGCGCCAAATGGCGATTTGCCTATTCTCACCAGTATGCCGAGTGGAACGGTGGCATTACAGGGGGCCTGGTCACCGACGAGTCCTGCGAGGAGCCGCTGTGCTTCCTCGATCACGACCAGCGCGACACAATGGCGACGGGCGTGAACCTCGCCTTGCCATGGCGAACGTGGGCTGATTTTGGTGTCAACTACGGCTCAGGGTTCGTCGATGGAGATGGCCCGGCTCATCTGCCCTCCCACGTGACTTATGACCTGTCCCTGGGCAAGTCGTTCGGTGAAAACTGGAGCGTGCGGGTTGCCGGATTGAACCTTGGCAACCACCACTACCTGCTCGACAACAGCAACACATTTGGCGGGACGCACTTTGCCAATCCTAGGGAGATCAGCGTTCAGGTGAAATACAGGTTTCACTACTAGCGGGGCGGGCATTTCTGCCCGCCTTCATGCAAGGCAAAATGCTAGCGCGCCCGGTTCTTGATCCAGATCGGCGTGCCCATGAAGCCAAACGCGCGCCGGATCTGGTTTTCCAGGAATCGCTCGTAGGAAAAGTGCAGCTTCACCGAACGATCGGTGAAGAGAATGAACGTAGGCGGCGCGACCGCAGCCTGCGTCATGTAGTAGATCTTGACGCGCTTGCTGGCGGGAACCGAGGCGCGATCGAAATCAATCAGCTTCAGGAACCGATTCATCTCGCCGGTGGAAATCCGCTTGCGCCGCTCCGCGGCAACTTGCTCGATCAGCGGGAGAATCTTGTCGGTACCTCGTCCGTTCTCGGCCGAGATAAACAGCACCGGCGCGTAGTTCAGAAATTTCAGGCCGTATCGCAGCCGCTCCTCGTAGAGCTTCCGATCCTGTGGCCGCCTGGCATCTTGGATTCGCGCCGCTTTCGACTGGCTGATGGCGCGCTTTTCGCCGCTCATGACCATGTCCCACTTGTTCACCAGGATGATCACCGACCGGCCGCTCTCGTGGGCGTAGCCGGCAATCGAAGCATCGAGTCCGCTGACGCCCTCCGTGGCATCGACCATGAACAGCGCGATGTCAGCCTCTTCAAGATGCTTGCGCGACATGACGACGGAAAGCTTCTCCGCCATCAGTTTTGTCTTGCCCTTGCGGCGAATGCCGGCCGTGTCGATGAAGCGAATCTTCCGGCCGTTGTACTCGACGACTTCATCGACCGCGTCACGCGTCGTGCCTGGAATCGGCGAGACAATCGCCCGTGAAGTACCGGTGAGTTGGTTGAGCAGCGTCGATTTGCCGACGTTGGGATGGCCGATGATGGCGACTCTGATCTCGGTCGTTGGTCGTTGGTCGTTGGTCGTTGGGATTTCGCTGTCGGCGAAGTCGCCGTCCGTCGTTCGCTGTTCGTCGTTCGCTGTTTGCTCTTCGTCGTTTGCTTTTCGCCGTTCGCGGCGCGACTTTCCTCCGCTTGGCGCTGCGTCCTCAGCGGTTCTAATTTCTGTTGGCAGCACCAGAATGACCGCGTCCAGCAGATCATCTACTCCCCGTCCGTGCTCGGCGGAAACCGGAAAGACGTTCGTGATCCCGAGCTCATGGAACTCGCCGACGAGCGCTTCCTGCTTGTCGCTGTCAATTTTGTTCACGGCGAGAAATAGCGGCTTGCCAGTCCGCAGGAGCAGACGAGCCAGTTCGTGATCCGGGCCGGCGAGTTCCGTTCGGGCATCGACGACCAAGATGATTGCGGCAGCCTCGTCCAAAGCCACGCGAGCCTGACGAAAGATCTCCGCAGGAATCAGGTCTTTTTCTTCGGGAATAATTCCGCCGGTATCGACCACGCGAAATTCGCGCCCGCGCCACTCGGCCTGGCCATAGAGGCGGTCGCGGGTGATGCCGGGTTCGTCGCCGACGATGGCGCGGCGCGAGCCAGTCAGGCGGTTGAAGAGCGTGGACTTCCCGACGTTCGGGCGCCCGACAATGGCTACCAGCAGTTCTTTTTGAATGTTGATTTTCACCGGCCACTGACCACCGACCACTGACCACGGGTTCGGCGCTTTCCTGAAACTGGTTATTATAGAGACTCCGTGGTTCCCCCTTCTCAGTCCGTGCCTGCAACGAATGCCGGTTTCTCGCTCTACCAGTTTTTCTCCCCTGGCGGCCTGCTCTCGAAGACGCACCCTGCGTATGAGTTCCGCCGCGGGCAGCTGCAGATGGCCCAGTCTGTCGAAGAAGCGATTGCCGAGAAACGCCACCTGATCGTCGAAGCTGGGACCGGCACCGGGAAAACACTGGCGTATCTGCTACCGGTAATTCGCTCGGGCAAGCGTGTCATCATCTCCACCGGTACCAAGAATCTGCAGGAGCAGCTTTTCTTCAAGGACGTTCCCTTCATCGAGCGTGCGCTGCTAGGCGACAACGATGGCAAGCTCTCCGTCTGCTACATGAAGGGCCGCAACAACTATCTGTGCCGCAAGAAGCTCTACGACCTCACCGACCAGCCCGTGCTGAGCGGCCTGGAAGAAATCGAGCACTTCCGCGCAATTGCGGCGTGGGAAAAGACCACTCGCACGGGTGACCGCTCCGAACTCGCCGAACTGCCCGAGGCGAGCGCCCTCTGGCACAAGCTCGACGCCCGCGCCGACACCTGCCTTGGCCAGAAGTGCAAAGAGTACGACCGCTGCTTCATCACGGAGATGCGACGACACGCCGCCGAAAGCGACATCATCATCGTGAACCATCACCTCTTCTTCGCCGACCTCTCGGTCAAACTCGAGGCGGAAGATGCGCCCGACGCCGGCGTCCTGCCCGAGGCAGGCGTAGTGATCTTTGACGAGGCTCACGAGCTCGAAGATGTTGCCGGAAACTACTTCGGTGTCTCGGTAAGTAATGCGCGAATCGAGGAGCTGGCGCGTGACCTGGAAGGGCTGCTCCAGCGTGAGAAGCTGTACACGCCAAGCACGTCCGGTGCGATCAAGGCGCTGCGCGACCATGCGCAGTTGTTCTTCTCTCTGCTTCCGGCACACGAAGGCCGTTTCGCCTTCGAGGGACGCCGCGAATTTCTCGAGGAAAACGGCGAAGAATACGACGGACTGCACAAGTCTCTCCGGCGTATCGTTGCTGAACTCGAACGGCTCCCACAGAAGCCGGACCAAATCTTTGCCATCGCACGCCGGACAAATCAGCTCGATTTCCAGCTCGGCTTCGTCATGGAGAACGAGAACCCGAACACCGTTTTCTGGATTGAGCGCCGCGGGGGACGTGGCGGAAGAATTACCCGGCAACTTGACGGGCCGCCGAAAGCCAGCCGAACTCAAGAACCGGTCAAGGACGGTGGTCGCACCAACGTCTTCCTGCAGGCCACGCCAATCGAAGTCGGGCAGATCCTGCGGGAATGCTTGTGGTCGAAGATGGAGACCGCGATTCTGACCTCGGCGACGCTCGCAGTCGGCGGCGGGTTCGAGTACATCCGGCAACGGCTCGGGCTTGATCACACGCGCGAATCGATCGTGCCTTCGCACTTTGACTACGAGAGTCAGGCGATCCTCTATGTCCCACCCGATCTGCCCGACCCACGCACGCCACAGTTTGGGCTGCAGGCGTCCGACCGCGTCCGCCGCCTGCTCGAAATCACGCGCGGCAGGGCCTTCGTCCTCTTCACCAGCTACGCCCAGATGAACGAAATTTACGAGCGCCTGCTCGGGTATCTGGAATTCCCGATGCTGAAGCAAGGTGACGCCTCAAAGTCCGCGCTCCTCGAGGAGTTCCGCATCACTCCGAATGCGGTGCTGTTCGGTACATCGTCGTTCTGGCAGGGTGTGGATGTGCAAGGCGAGCAGCTCAGTTGCGTGATCATCGACCGGTTGCCCTTCGCGGTGCCGAGCGACCCAGTGGTCGCGGCGCGGGTGAAGGCTATCGATCATGGTGGTGGAAATGCCTTCTACGAATATCAGGTGCCGAGTGCGGTGATCACCCTGAAACAGGGTTTCGGACGCCTGATCCGCTCGCTGCACGACCGCGGGTTGCTGGCCCTGCTCGATAACCGCATCCTCAAGAAGCAATACGGACGAGTGTTCGTGGAGAGCCTGCCGCGGTATGCCCGCACCACCGATCTGAGGAAGGTCGAGGAGTTTTTCGGGCTGCAATAGCGCGGTCGGATGACTACGGCGATGATGACCCGCGATCACTTCGTCGCGGATTGAACGGGATGGGGCTGACCGCGGTTACGGCCGGTGGTCCGTACCCTCTTGAGAGATTGTCATCCGATTGCCCCTATGATAACGTTTCACTAAAGTCACACCTGACTCCACAATCACAGTTTTCAAGTGTTGTGGGCATTCTCTGCCGCCCCCGCGCGCAGGTGGTGAGCTATGAAAGAAACTCTCGACCCTGTTCCAGCCGAACAAACCGATCAGGAAGGGTTTGCCAACCGTAAGCTGATCCGGCCGTCGCTCAGCCGCAACGAGCACAACCACAATCACAACAATCACGCCCAGAGCGAACGTCGGGAGCGTGCGGCGGGACCGCCTAAGAAGGTTGCTCCCACCGACCAGACCAACGCCGAAAATTTCTACTACCAGAAGCAGATGCAGTCGAAGACACCGATGGTGGTCGTGCTGCGTGACGGCGAAGAAGTGCACGGCGTGATCGAGTGGTACGACAAGACCTGCATCAAGCTGAACCGCACCGGCGCTCCCAACCTGATGATCTACAAGCCGGCCATCAAGTACATGTTCAAAGAAGGGGAGAACGAGAGAAGGTGAGCGGTCAGTCCTCAGCTGTTAGCTTCTAGCTGTCAAAAGCAACGGCGAGCCGCATCTCAAAATACTACTTCGGTACGGCCAGACCTCGGATAGGTGCCATCTCCAAGGGCCCCGCCAGTTTCGCGACTGGCGATAGCATCTCCAAAAGCGTTGCGTACAAGTCGTCGAACTCCTTCGACCCAGGAGCGTCGGACCTTGTCTCACTATTCTTGCCATTCACTTGGGATATGAACCGCATTCTGAAATGATCCATACCTCGGGTCAACGGTTCTGCCGGCATGGCGTTGAATGCCTTCGTCTCGAGTTTAGAAAGCAAAGAGCCGAATGTCACGCCCGGAACAACATCGGCAAGCCGACCAAAGGTTAGGCATTTACCTAGGTTTGTCGAAGCTGCGAATTGATTATCTCCGTAGATGCGTATTAGCAGACCGCGATTCCATCCTGGATTTGAGATGTCGCCGATGACGATTGATTCTGGAGACCGACTAACAACTTTGGCTTCACGAACGATAGCCGTGTCTTCACCAGCGGTAGACGATAAGGCCCAGTTTTCAACCGCCACTGCAGTCCCATCTGTAGCCCAGTCAGGAGTACCATCCACGCTGAGTCCCCACGCCCACATCATGGGTCGACGGTTCGGCGTCGGAACCTGTGTCAGCGGTCTGAGTGTCGGATGGCCCTCCTCGGCAACAATCGTCCCACAGATGCTTTCCTCCTGGTCTTTGACTGCAGGACCTCGAAAGTCCGCTGCCGCGTAAAGGACGACGTAGCCATCTGCACTGCCAGCGGCGAAGTACGAGTCATCAGGAGCCCAGGCAACCGACTCGAACGGCATTTTTCCGAAGGACCTATACCCAATCTGAAGCGCCTCTGGAAGTGACCACGCGCTCAGGTCCCCACCCGATCCATAACTGCCGCCAGCAAGGAGGACTGACTTGCCGGAATGACTGATTGACGCGGCAAATACGCCAGCGCGGAACTTCGTTAGGTCGTACTTAAGCTCACCGGACGGGAGAGAACGGATCTCGACGCTCTTACGACCACCGATGCCTCCACCGCCGGTGACAAGGAGAGTTTCATCTGGTGCGATCCTGGCAAAGAAAGGGAAGTTCGAAGGTAGGTTTTTTTCGATCTTGTAGCCCGGCGGTCGGCGAAGCTGAAGGGTACTCTTCGTCGCGACGGCAATAAGGTCGCGCGTCGGAGAGACCCCAGCTGCTTGAACACCTCTGGCAATGACTTTCCTAGTTCCCGTCTTGACCGCAACATCGTAAAGTACGTTACCGGCAAGGACAACCAGTTTATCCTCGTTGAGGAACTGAATTGATTCCGGGTCGGTGGAGACCCGGACATGTGTCACTTTTTTCCCCGTGGCGATTTGCCAAAGACTGAGGACTCCAGATGTACTAATTCCTGCGATCATCCCGCCGGACGGGGACACCGCGATTCTGTCACAGAAATACTTTTCTCCTTCGCCTTCGCCGAGGTCTGTCACCGTCCAATCTGTCGTTTTCCAAAGGCGAATGCCACCCCATCCAGACCATCTGCCACACGCCGCCGCTAGGATGATCCCATCTTGTGAGAAGGCAACATCATTGACAGCTCTGCCACAATCCAGCTTTCTGATGATTGCTGATCTTGTCTCTATCTGACCGAAGGCGAGGCTGGAAAGGCCAACACCTAGGGCGAGCGTAAGACACACGTAGTATCGAGGCGCCATGAAAAGATTGGACACCGGGTGAAAGTTCATTGTTCCGTGATCGGCGAGCCCGCCCACCTTGCCACTTAATTGCCCTACAGTTTCGGCAGCACGATTCCCTTCTGCGCCTGGTATTTCCCTTTGCGATCTTTGTAGCTGGTCTCGCAGACTTCGTCGGACTGGAAGAAGAGAATCTGGCAGAGGCCTTCGTTGGCGTAGATCTTCGCGGGCAATGGCGTCGTGTTCGAAATCTCCAGAGTGACGAAGCCTTCCCACTCGGGCTCGAATGGAGTCACGTTGACGATGATGCCGCAGCGCGCGTAGGTCGACTTGCCCACGCAGACGGTGAGCACGTCGCGGGGAATCTTGAAGTACTCGACGGAGCGCGCCAGAGCGAACGAGTTCGGCGGGATGATGGCCACGTCGGCATTCACGGTGACGAAGGAACGCTCGTCGAAATTCTTCGGATCGACGATGGTCGAGTTGACGTTGGTGAAGATTTTGAATTCGTCGGAGACGCGCAGGTCGTATCCGTAGCTGGAGACGCCGTAGGAAATCACTCCTTCGCGCACCTGCTTCTCGGAGTAGGGGTTAATCATGTCGTGCTCTTGCGCCATGCGGCGGATCCAGCGGTCGCTCTTAATCATCGAGTCCTCAGTGGTCTTGATTGAATTTGCAATTGGTAATTTGTAATTGGTAATTTCAGGCGGGATCAGGGCCGCAGGCGAAGCACAGGCCGCAATCACAGATTACAAATCACCAATTACAAATTCATCGGCTGGTCCTGCCATATTACGAGAACGGCACCCCGGTTGACAATCCAGCCTATCTCCCTTAGCATCAATGACTTGAGACAAGATTTCACAGTCTGAAGACGGGAGACGCCTGTGATCAAGCTCGACATCATCAACGAAGTGGTGAACCGGACGGGAATCACCAAGACCAAGGCGGAATTGGCGGTCGAGACCGTCTTCGAGAGCATGAAGAAGGCGCTCGCCGGCGGCGACCGCATAGAACTGCGTGGCTTCGGCGTGTTCAACGTGCGTCCACGCAAGACCGGCATCGGGCGCAATCCGCGCACGGGAGCCGAAGTCTCGATTCCCCCTGGCAAGGCGGTACGCTTCAAGCCGGGGAAAGAACTGCAGTCGATCGACTAAGGCAGCTACTAGCTCCTGGCTGCTAGGTGCTAGCGAGCTCAGGTTGCCAGTGGCTAGAAGCTAGCAGCTAGTAGCGGTTCTCCATGTCTGATCCCACGCAGGTACTCCCTACAACCTTTGAACCTGATCGTCCGCATGAGGTCTGGATCATCCGGCCTACACGGCGCCGGTGGTGGCTGCACGCCGTGCTGCTGCTCGCGACGTTTGTGAGCACAACCATCGTCGGTTCCCGCATCGCCTATAACTTCCAGAACCGCCAGCCGATCTTCCTCATGACCGCCGACAGCCCTTCGCTGTTCCCCTACGAATGGATCTGGCAGGCTCCCGCCAGAATCGCGGGAGGGCTGCCCTTTTCGCTGACGCTGATGTTCATCCTGCTGGCGCACGAGATGGGGCATTACCTGTACGCGCGCCATTATCGGGTCTACGCCACGTTGCCATATTTCATCCCCTTTCCCAGCCTGATAGGCACGCTGGGGGCGTTCATCCGGATCAAGAGTCCGATTCGGACGCGCGCGGCGTTGTTTGACATCGGAATCGCGGGACCGATCGCGGGTTTTATTCCCGCATGTGTCGCGCTGGTGGCGGGGCTTGCCTTGTCGCATCCCGCTGCGGTTCCGGCACCGCCCAATTCTTCGATTGAATTGGGCTTCCCGTGGATATTCAGCCTTGCAGCACAAGCGCTGCACCTTGCCACACCGCTTTCTGCAATAGCGTTGCATCCCATCGCCGTAGCTGCGTGGGTTGGGATGTTCGCGACAGCTATGAACCTGTTGCCTGGAGGACAGTTGGATGGCGGCCACATCGTGTCCTCGATCTTGCCGCGATTTCATCGCGCGATTTCGTTTCTCGCAGTGCTGGCGCTCGTTCTTCTCGGGAAGTACTTCTGGATGGGCTGGCTGGTGTGGTCGATATTGCTGTCGATGACCATCCGGCATCCGTCGGTGCCCGTTGAGCCATCGACGCTCGGCCGCCGCCGCGGAGTGGCGTTGCTCGCAGTGGCCATGCTGGCGCTCTCGTTCGCTCCGGAACCGATCCGGCACAGTTCTGGACGGGAAGTGTGGCGCGAGGAGATGAGGCCGGCGATACGCCAGGCCGTCGAGGGCGTTCGCCAGTGGCTGCATCGGCGTTGAGCTGTGGCTCGCTCGCGGCTCGTAGCTCGCGGCTCTACATCAACCACACCGCATCCACATCCACGATGATCTGCGTGCGTGGAATCTTGCGCGAAGCGGCTTCGGCGAGCATGGCGCGCAGAAGGTTGTTCATCTTCTCGCGGCTTTGCGACTTCAGAATGAAGTGGTAGCGGTAGTCGCGCTTCAGTCTGACGATGGGCGCCGCTGCCGGGCCGAGCACCCGGATTCCTTCATGCCGCGTTTTCTCAAACCAGCGTCCCAGTTCGCCGGACCAGGTCAGAGCATCGTCGAGCTTCTCGCTGCGGATGAGCACGTTGGCAATCGCACTGTACGGCGGGTAGTGCATCCAGCTGCGGAATTGCAGCTCTTTGTCGTAGAAGCCCTGAAAGTCGTGGCGGGCGGCGAACTGCACGGCGTAGTGATCGGGGAAGTAAGTTTGCAGAACGACCTTGCCGGGTGAGTTGCCGCGTCCGGCGCGGCCTGCGACTTGGGTAAGGAGTTGGAACGTGCGCTCAGCAGCGCGGAAGTCGGGCAGGCTGAGGGCGTGGTCGGCGCCGACTACACCGACGAGCGTGACGCCGTGAACGT
>Ga0335082_10001483_pt1 | contig 25013 bp, 19 predicted proteins | sample Lox_Sample_41_FD_206718 | JGI IMG/M metagenome (GOLD analysis project Ga0335082, IMG submission 206718) | Soil microbial communities from Loxahatchee National Wildlife Refuge, Florida, United States - Lox_Sample_4.1 | ecosystem: Environmental > Terrestrial > Soil > Wetlands | place: USA... | reverse complement strand
ATTGAAGATCCGGTGGAATTCATGCACCGCCACAAGCGCTCCATCGTCCACCAGAGGGAGCTGCACAGTGACACGCCCAGCTTTGCGCTGGCCTTGCGGGCAGCCCTGCGGCAGGCACCCAAGGTCATCCTGGTGGGCGAAATGCGCGACAAGGAGACCATCGAAATTGCGTTGGAAGCCGCAGAGACCGGTCACCTGGTGCTCTCCACCCTGCACACAACGGACGCCTCGAAAACTGTGGAACGAATCATCGGAGTGTTTCCGCTGACCGAGCAGCACACCATTCGCAACCGCTTCGCGAAGAGTTTCCGCTACATTGTTTCGCAGCGGCTGCTCCCGCGCAAAGCTGGGGCTGGGCGCGTGGCCGCAATCGAGATCCTCAAATCGACCCTCCGCACCCGCGAGTATCTGGACAAGGGTGAGGTGGAAGGCAAAAGTTTGCTAGACGCCATGCGCGACGGGGATACCGAGGGCATGCAGCATTTTGACGGGGAAATCGAAAAACTGATTCGTGACGGAATGATCGACTACGACACCGCCATCGCCTACTCCACCAACCCGGGGAATCTGCGGCTGCAACTGGGAGACCTGGGACTGGAGCTGGGGCCAGCTCCAGCGGAGAAGCCCAGGCCGGCATCCAAGCCCAAACCGGAAACAGAACTGGAGATTGAATAAGGGGCTGAATTTCTTTGCGCTCTTTGCGGATTTTCTCTCCGTCCTTTTGCAGTCAAAAAGTTCGAGAGCTAAGGACGCAGCATGGGACTGGGCCAAGTCCTGGGCGGCAACGCAACTAGCTATTGCACCAGGACGCCGGCGTATCCCACCACCCGATCGCGATCACCTGATATGTCTCCCGACGTGGCATATCTGACCAGGTGCGCCCCGCGGGCGCCCAATCTCCGAGCGGCGGTAAGCATCGCGACGGTCGGGCCGAATCCGCACATGCTGATATCTTCCTCCATCACTACGTCGAACAACCCGCGCGCGTCCATGACCAGGATGCGTTCTATGGCCTTCTGATCTTTCACGCGCGTGATGGTGTCGTTCTCGTAGTGGTTCATGTCACTGGAGGCGATCAGCAGCACGCGCTCTCCCAGCGTCCGCACCGCGTCCGCAATAGCTTCGCCCAGACCCGAGAGCATTTCATATTGGCTGGTACCAAGGACAATCGGAACGAAGCTGCCTTCGGGATTTTTCACCTGCAGAAAAGGCAGCTGGACCTCGGCGCCATGCTCGGCGCGATGTGCTTCAGTATCTTCGCCGAGGAGTGGGAATCGCCGCTTCAAGTCTGCCGCCAGCTCGCCATCAATGGATACTGTGCCAAGCGGCGTCTGCCACGCGCCCGCACTCATGATGGAAAGAGGATGCCCCATACCGGTATGGTTTGGGCACATCAGAATGCAGCGCCGTGGCAGATCAAGCCGCGCGTACACTGCGCCCGCCACATGCCCCGAGTACACATAGCCGGCGTGTGGCACCACACAGCCCAAGGCCGGAACCGCCTTCTGCGACGGCGACAAATAAGACTCCACCTCCGCGCGCAGATCCTCAGGATCGCGTGGATAGAAGCGTCCAGCTACGGCGGGATGTCGGATCAGCGGAGCCATGTACTTCACCTTCCACCAACGTGTTAGCGCTCAACCAAGGTGTCATCCTGAGCGAAGTGGCTGCTTCGCATTGCGAAGCAGCCGCGCAGTCGAAGGACCCCTATTGCTAAAGCTGCGGCCGGTGGGCGATCATTCTCGACCTGGCAAACTCACGAACCATTCTCCCTTCAAATGAGGGCGCTGCTATCCATAGGGGTCCTTCGACTCCGCTTACCATTAGCAAGCGAATGGTAAGGCTCCGCTCAGGATGAGAGCCCATCTGACGGCGAGCCAACGCGTAATGCGCGAAACAGCGCTGCCATCCTCTCTAGACTCAGCGCTTCCGCGCGCACTGCCGGCTTCACTCCAGCCTCTGCGAACGCTGCCCGCAAGACTTTCGGTGCATACCGCGCTTTCAGATTGTTGGCGAGAGTCTTTCTCTTCTGTCCGAAAGCCAGCTTAAGAAAAGCAATGAACCCGGCTTCAGGCACCGCCAGGCTTTCGAGCTTCGACACCATCCGGAGCCGCACCACGCTCGAGTCCACTTTAGGCGGCGGGGAAAACGCGCCGGGCGGAAGCGTGAACAGCTTCTCCACCTGAGCATAGAGCTGGGTAGTGGCGGAAAGCAGGCCGTAGTCGCTGCGTCCCGGCGCGGCCGCCAGGCGGTCCGCTACCTCGCGTTGCACCATCAGCACAATGGTTTCGAAGTATTGCCGATACTCAAACAGCCGCAACAGGATGTCGGAAGTAATGAAGTAGGGAAGATTACCCACCACGCGCGCCGCTTCAGGCTGAGGGTTCAGGCCGGGACGGGTGCTTCCCGGTTTCGGCCCAAACAGGGTGTGGAAGTCGATGGCCAGAACGTCCCCTTCGATGATCTCCACGTTGGGTTCCTGGGAGAAGTTCATGCGGAGCTGCGCCGCCAGCACGCGATCGATTTCAATCGCGATCAGTCGCCGCGCCCGTTTTGCCAGGGCAGCCGTGAGAGCGCCGCGGCCGGGACCGATTTCGAGCACCGTGCTCTCCGAGATATCGCCCAGGGCCTCCACAATGCGCATGGTGGCAGCGGAGTCAACCAGAAAATGCTGGCCCAGTTTGGGTCGGCTACGGCGCTTCTCCGCTGCCGCAATTTTTGTCACGTGCACCCACTTTCCTCTCGGCTGGCCGGCGTTTAGACTGACCAGTTCGCTCTGCCAGTTGTCTGGTCGGCAGAGTATGCTGTGGAATAGCCCTCTATGATAGCGTGTGCCGGGCGCTGCCGGGGACCGGCACTCACAAGGAGTCGCCTATGCACATCGTTTTTGCGGCGTCGGAGTGCGTGCCATTCTCCAAGACGGGCGGACTGGCCGATGTACTGGGCGCGTTGCCCCGGGCCCTGGCCGCTGCCGGACACCGGGTGAGCGTCTATCTCCCCCGCTACCGCCAGACCCTGCTTAAGGACCCGCGGATCGTGGTCAAAAGCATCACCGTGCCCTTCGACGACCGCTACCGCTTCTGTTCCGTAGTCAGCGGCGGTGAGCGCGCTGGAGTGAGCTTCTACTTTGTCGAGTACCCGCCGTTTTTTGACCGCGATGCCCTCTATGGGACTTCCGCCGGCGACTATCCCGACAATGCCGAGCGCTTTGCGTTGTTCTCCCGCGCCGTGCTGGAGGCCTCGAAGATTCTGGGCGTTCCTCAGATATTTCATTGCCATGACTGGCAGTCCGCGCTCGTCTCCGTCCTCCTGCGTACACAATATGCCGAGGACCCGGCCTTCCGCGACGTGGTTACCGTTTTCACCATCCACAACATGGGATATCAAGGCCTCTTTCCGCCCGATACTTTGCCCTTGCTCATGCTGCCCTGGGACCTGTTCACCATCTCTAAAATGGAATTCTTTGGCAATGTTAACTTCTTGAAAGGTGCGCTGATCTTTTCCGACTTCATTACTACAGTGAGCAAAAAGTATAGCCAGGAAATCCAGACCACGGAGTTTGGCTTTGGCCTGGAAGGCGTGCTGCGCTCCCGCTCTTCAACCGTGACCGGCATCCTGAACGGTGTGGATTACGACGAATGGAGTCCCGAGAGCGATCAATTCATCGTGGTCCCCTACTCGCCGCAGGACCTCTCCGCCAAGGCCAATTGCAAGCAGGACCTGCTTGCCACCTTCGGCATGGCCCAGGCCGACGTGCGCTTGCCGGTGCTCGGCATCGTGTCGCGGTTTGCCGCCCAGAAAGGGTTCGACCTCATCTCCCAGATCATGGAACGCCTGGCGCGCGAGGAGATGATCATCGTTGCCCTGGGCAGCGGCGACAAGACCTACGAGGACATGTTCCTCCGCCTGAGCAAGCAATTTCCGCAGAAGATCGCGGTCAAGGTTGCGTACGACAACGCCGTTGCCCACAAGATCGAAGCCGGCAGCGACATGTTCCTGATGCCATCCAAATACGAGCCCTGCGGCCTCAACCAGATCTACAGCCTGAAGTACGGCACTGTGCCTATCGTCCGCGCCACCGGCGGACTCGACGACACCATTGAACACTGGGACCCGCGCACCGGAAAGGGCACCGGTTTCAAGTTCACCGATTACAATGGCGAAGCTCTCTTGCTAACCATTAAAGAAGCGGTGCGGGCCTTCCGCGATCGGAATTCCTGGCAACAACTCATGCGCAACGGCATGAGCAAAGACTTTTCCTGGAACGCTTCGGCAAAGGAATATATTCGGGTGTACGAACGGGCGCGTCAACTCCGCGGAGTTGCAAGCGAACCCCGGACCACCAACGGAAATCCTAGCCTGGCCTTGGTCTAGTGCCCGCGCGGTAAGTGTGTGGGTCGGATACTCTTGTCCGACGCTTTTGGGTTGGTGTTGATTTTCTAGGTTAGGAAGGCCTCAGTCAGAAAGTGAAAGGCAAAAAGTCAAAGTCAAAGTCAAAAAGTCAAAGGCGTCGGACAAGAGTGTCCGACACTCACGTTTAAGGATACTGGGGCAGTGCGGAGCCGCTCCGCACAAAATCAACTTCGATTACTTCTCCCGGCTTGAGCCTCACTTCGCGGCCCTTTTGCAGCAGAAGGAACGTCGTGCTCGCGGCCAGGCCGTACCACCGGGCGCTGCCCGCGCTCGTGGCCAGAGCTTCTTCGGAGAGATCGTCGGCCAGCTTCGCAACTGCAGCTGTGCCGCCCAACTGTATCGCCAGCCGCTTCTTGCTCACCGTAGGATGCACCGTCCCTTCAGGGTCGGTTCTCGCCGCATTGCTTTGCGTTGAGGAGAGCTCAAAACGGGCAGGTTGCACGGTGCCATTGGGCAGCTTGATCCGATCGAAAATCATGCGCAGGGCGCCCCGGCGCATCATGCGGCGTGCCGGAGTTGTTTCCAGGTGGCCTTCCACCAGCGTTCCCTGGGGCAGCACCGGCTTGCCGTCCACCGCGACCGCGTCCTGCAGCTTGGCCATGAAGGAAGAGCCGTTCGGAGACTTGGAACTGACAGGCGAGAGCAGGGTCAGGCGGGCTTTCCCGCTCTCTGGCGCAGGAGGGCGTTGAGATGCGCTCTCTTGAGCGGCTGAGCCCGCAGCTAATGCGATGCACGACCCGAACAGAAAACAACGGAGCAGAACCATCGAGATCCTCGTCTGGCAAATCGTCAGGAAACTATAAACGATATGGGGCCCGGCCCGTAGGGAATGGGCCCTTGGTGGTGCTAGATTTTGAGCCAACAACCACTCAGCCCGGTCCTCTTGCTAAAATCGGTTCGCACGCCCGCTGGTCCCATGAGCACCTTCACCAGAACGATCTTCCACGTCGATATGGACGCCTTCTTCGTCTCCGTGGAAGAGCTGTTCAATCCCGAACTGAAAGGCAAAGCCGTCGTCGTAGGGGGGCAACGCGATGAGCGCGGCGTAGTTTCGGCCGCGTCGTATGAGGCCCGCAAGTTTGGCGTGCACTCGGCCATGCCATTACGCACTGCGGCCAAGCTTTGTCCTCATGCCATCTTCGTCAACGGCCATCCTGACCGCTACCGCGAGTGTTCTGAAAAAGTGCACCGGGTGCTGACTGCGTTCTCGCCGCAGGTCGAGATGGCGTCGATCGATGAAGCCTATCTCGACATGACCGGCACCGAACGGCTGCACGGCCCGCCACTGCGAGCCGCCCATCTGCTTCATCAGAAGATGAAGGCCGAGACCCTGCTTAACTGCTCTATCGGGATCGGCATCTCGCGTCTTATCGCCAAAGTTTCGTCGGCCCGGGCCAAACCCAACGGCGTGCTTTGGATCGTCCCCGGGCAGGAAGCAAATTTCCTGGCTCCGCTCGACGTGCGCGAGATTCCCGGCGTCGGCAAAGTCACCGAGCAGAACCTGCACGGCTTGGGCATTCGCAAGGTCGGCGACCTCAGTCGTTTCGACGAGACCTTCCTCGAAGAACGCTTCGGAAAATGGGGACTGGCGCTGGCGGGGAAAGCGCGAGGTGAAGACGCCGGCGGCTGGTTCGATAGCGAAGTCGGAGCCGATACCGATCCCAAGTCGATCAGCCACGAACACACTTATAACGAAGATACCGCCAGCATCGAACAGTTGGAATCCACCTTGATGCGTCTCTCAGAGATGGTAGGGCGCCGCCTGCGCGAAAGCGCTCTGCATGCCCGCACATTTCAGCTGAAACTGCGTTACAAAGATTTCACTACCATTACCCGTGCGCACAGCTTGCCTGTGCCTACCCAACTCGACACCGAAATCTTCGAGCAAATCCGCCTGCTATTTCGCAAGAATTGGCGCCCCGGCGCCCAGGTGCGGCTGCTTGGCGTGCAGGCATCGTCATTCGAGGCCCAGGCGGGACAGGGAGACTTGCTGGAAGACGGCCGCCGACGGCGCTGGCAACAGGCGCTTTCGGCGGCTGATCGGTTAAGAGACAAGTTTGGCGAATCCAGCGTGTCGCTGGCCAGCGGCCTGCGCGGCGGATTCCGTGAACGCACCCACGAGAACCCGGTAGGATTGCCGGGAAAAAGAAAGCCGCAAGAATGACAACACTCCAGTTGTCATCCTGAGCGAAGTGACTGCTTCGCAGCGCGAGGCAGTCGCGCAGTCGAAGGACCCCTATAGGAAAGACGCAGCCTGGATCGCGAGATTTTCTGAGTGTTTATTGATTCCAGCGCTTTCAAGCCGGGCCCCAAAAAACTGTCCCCGCAACTACGTAAGATGAGTCAGGTCAGGCAGGGGCCCTTCGACTCCGCTCTCCATTCGCGAGCGAATGGAAAGGCTCCGCTCCGGGGGACAGCCCGGCGGGCGGTCAAAGGTGGCTCTTCTGAAATAACTGAAAATACGAAAGCCGGACGCGGAATTTCTTCCGTTCCGGCCTGCGCTTCCTTCGACGTGTTGGGCTAGTTCGTCGGTGCTGCGTTCGCTGTGGTCGGCGATCCAGCGTTCGCGCCACTGCCATAGCGGGTGAGCCGCGGGAAAAAAGGCGTCACTTCAAAGGGCATCTTGTCGCGAGCCGATGTGATTGCTACCGGCGCGGTCTTGATCAGCTCTACGTGGTCATCCCATGGGTTCACCTTGACGCGTCCGCCCAGTGGCAACGCGGGAATCTGGTCCAGTTTGGTCGGCTCCAGTGCCGGCGCCGAAGTCATCAGCGCCGCCATCCGTTCCACGCCGCCCTTGGGGTCGGTGAAGCTGTTTCCCAGATGGGGCGTCAGCAACGCGGAGAGCGCCGGACCTCTTTCCGCCAGCTCTCTCAGGAACAAGCCAGCGCTATCCAGCTTCTGGGCATACGGCGAATTCTTCAGCACGTCCATAGCCTTCTTGTCGGCGGCGACCTCTTCTTCCGGAATATGCCTGAATCCCAGGTTCTGATAAGTGGATTCGTCAGAGAAGAGCATACGGTCGTTGAAGGCGTACCGGCTGCCCAGGTTGTGACCCAAAACAATATGCGCCAGTTCATGGGAAAGAACCATGGCCAGGCTGGCCTCGTCAGGCAGCACGTCGATCAGGCCGCGGCTGACGATGATGGTATTGCCCACGCTGAAAGTCTCCAGCGGAGAAGTCAGCATCACTCGGGTCCGAACGGGCCGGGGCAGATCAATATTGTTGGTGACTTCCAGATTGGTGACCACCGTCATCAGGATCTTGTCCACTTCGCCCTGCGGGGCCAGCAAGCCGGCATTCTGCAGGCGCTCGACTACATTGTCTTCCGCCTGCTGCTGCCACGCCCGCTGCGCCTGCAGGGGAGAAGCATCCTTCGCCGTGGGGCTTTCGTCCTTTACACTCGAATCCACCAGCACCTGGGTGAGCTCGTCTTCCTTGTTGTTCTTTTTCAGGTCATATCCCCAGATCCTGGTCTGGGCCTTGAAGGCCATCCTGTCCTTCGAGCCATAGCTGAAGTCGCCTTCTTCGCTGTAGATATATGCTGGTACCCAATAGCCTGGAATCAGGTTCAGGCGCCAGCTATCCATGTGGAAGAACTGCGCGTTGCGGGGCCGGGGCGCGTAGGTGCCGTTGAGCCGGACGATGTTGTAATCCTGGTCTTCCACCCAGATGCGCCCCAGGAACCGTCCTTTGCCGGCATTTTTCTTGGGGGTAACGTCGAACACGATGCAGCGCACGTCGCCCTGAAACTCGCGATGCACATATTTGAAGTCGTAGTGGGCGCGGTCAAAATCGTCGCGGTCGGCAAAGATCATCCAGGAAAAACCGATGGGTTTGTATTCGAACTTGAACAGCTTGGTGACTCCGCCCAGCATACGGCTCTGGAAGCTGGAATCGCCCGATAGATAGTCCTGCCGATCCACCGAATCACTCAGGTCCAGGCGGCCGAAAAAGTAGTGGTCCTGCTTGGGCGAGGGGCCCATCTGGGGATCGAGTTGCAGGTTCTGTAAATAGGTCTCTACCAGCGGGTTGCGGGTCTCCAGGAATGTAATGAGTGCATGCTCGCGTTCAATGGCGCGGTCCAGTACCTGGTCCATGGTGGTGGGCGTGGCCGCGGCCGGCATCGATGCGGGAGGCGCAGGCGTGCCGGCGGCGGGCTGCGGAGCGTTCGGCAGTGCCGGACTCGACGTTGGCTGCTGCTGCGGCAGCTCTGTCTCGGAGGGCGAAGCGGGTGCTGTCGCCTGCTGCGCCATCGCGCTGAGCCCGAACAGCAGGGCAGCGGTGAGCATCCATTTCCAAGTACGCATGACTGAATCCTTCCTGTTGCGCCTAGTACGCCAGCTGGAAAACCACATGCACAACCGCCGTCGAATCTACCGGCTGGTTGTCATGCTGGGCAGGCTTGAAGTGGATCTTGTTGGCAGCCAGGATCGCAGCCTCGTCCAGGCCGTGGCCCATGCCCCGCACCACGCGATTCACGTGCACGTGCCCATCCGATCCGAAGAGTACTTCCAACAGCACTTCTCCTTGCAATTTGAGCTGTCGAGCTTCCTCAGTGTAAACCGGATTGGGCTTGGAGATAATTTCTACAGGTGTCGTAGCAGGTCCGGTTTGCGCCTGCTGTGCCCGAATTGGTCCTGGGCTGATTTGCTGCGCCGAGAAGCCGACGGTCTGCACCGTGGCGCCCCGCCCGTTGCTGCGGCCGTCGCCCTGTCCCGCGTGTGCAATCCCGTTGCCGAAACCGGCGCTCGTAATCGTGCCCTTAATACCTTTGGTTCCGCCTGCTCCGTTGCCGCTTCCCGCTCCAGGAGGCAGATCGAACGCACCGGTGTTGGCCGCCACCAGCTGAGCGTTGGCCTTGCCCTGTCCCGGAATACCATTGGGGTCACCAAAACCGCCGGTCTGAACTTTCTGGATCGGAGCGTTCACCGTCGGAGTTGCCGAACTGCCGAACTCGCCGGTATGGACGATCAGCGTCGGCCGGGCCCCGCCGGCGACCAGCTTCACCACCGCAGGCGTGAAATGGTTAACCTCGATCTTGGGTGCTGCTACCTCCGGCTGTTGCGGGCGCGGAACACGTACCTCCCGCGGTACGGTCAGCTTCGGAGTCTCAAAAACTGGTGCCTGGGGCAGCAGCTTGGGCTTCAAAATGTGCTCTGCAGGCTTCACCTTCAGCGGCTCGGGCTGCAGGCTCGGCATCGGAATCAGTTCCGTGACGTGATACTGCCGCCTGATGTCCAGGCCGTCCGGCCAGATCCAGCCGATATTGACCATTACGATCAGCAGCACTATCAGAAAGCCGTAACTGGCGGCCAGCGCACGCTTGTTCAGCTTGCGCTCCGGCAAAAGCCCTAGTTCGAAGCCCACAGGCGTAGCCATGCCTTTAACTCCAGAATTGGGACCCGAGCCTGGGGAGACATGCGCCGGGTGGAGTTTTAACTTAAGGGAGAAAGCGGGGAGGGTAAACGTGCCCTGCGGGGGTGTCCTTCGGTAACCCTCGTAATGCCGAAAGGAGAATTCGCTCTAAACTCGCGTATTCAATGGCAGGACTTCAGGCATTTGCCCGTCGTTTTCGTGCAAAGCCGTAAAAAACAGGTATCCCGGCCAGAATCACCAGCAAGCCGACGCCGGAATTCGGGTAATTGTCCCTGAAAGTAAAGTAGAGCACCACCGCCGCCGCCAGAACGAACAGGATGGGAACCATAGGATATCCCCAGACCCGATACGGCCGTGCGGCCTCCGGGTCGCGCCAGCGAAACATAATCAGCGTACTCCCGGCGATCATGTAAAACAGCCACTCGGCGAAGATCGCGAGTGAAAAGAACTGGCGGAAGCTGCCCCCCAACAGCAGAAGTATGATGGCCAGTATTGCCTGCACAACAATGGCGACCGAGGGCGTCCGGAAGCGGGGATGCACCTCGGCCAGCGCGGAAAAGAAATAACGGTCGCGGGCCACCGCGTAGGGCACGCGGGCGCCGCTCATGACCGTGCCATTCATGGCCACCAGCATGGAGAGCGCCATGCCGGCTGAAACCAGTCCCGCTCCCACGCTTCCAAGCACCACCGCCATGGCGTCTGACGCCGGTCGCGGCGAAGCCGCGATGGTCCCCGCCGGCATTACATATTGCACCGCCGCGTTCAACAGCATGTACAGGATCCCGACCAGCGCCACCCCGAAGATCAAGGCGCGGGGAATGTCGCGTTCGGGATGGCGAATTTCTCCCGAGACCATGTTGAGGTCATTCCAGCCATCGTAAGCCCACAACGCCGCCACCAAAGCTGCGATAAAACCGGCCATTCCGCCTTTGGCTCCGGTAAAGCTGCCGGCGAAGTTCTGCCAGTTTCCTCCGCTGTAGCCAAGGCCAATTACCACGATGCTGAGAATGATGGCGACTTTCACCAGGGTGAACACCAGCTGAAAGTCACCCGCTCTCTTGATCCCCAGGTAGTTGAGGACAGAAATCAAAGTGGCGGCGGCCACTGCCACCAGCTGCCCGTAGGTGACCGAGAACGGAGTCGAGACAAACTTATGGGCAAAGAAGCTGAAGACAGAAAAATTTCCTAGTACCCGCACGAAACCAGTGGCCAAGGTGGCAATCGACGCCGGCTTGGCGACCAGGAACCAGGTCCAGGCATAGAGGAATCCAGCCAGCGGTCCATAGCCATCGCGAATATAGACGTACTCGCCCCCCGCCTGCGGTTTCATGGCTCCCAATTCGGCGTAGGTCAGTGCTCCAAAGAAAGACAGCAGCCCACCTACCAGCCAGGCCAGGTAAACCAGCTTAGCCGACCCGGCGGCCTGCATCATCTCGGCCGGAACGAGAAAAATTCCGCTGCCGATGATGGTGCCCACCACGATCGCAGTAGCATGACTCAAGCCGAGATCGCGAAGCAGTTCGGCAGGGCGGGCCATAACAGGAGGGAGAAGTATATACGGGACGAACTATGCAGGCGTGCGCTGCAGTGTGGGTCGGATACTCCTGTCCGACGTCTTTGACTTTGATTCTTCTGAGCACACCCGATCCTGGAACAGGCAAGATCAAATGCAAAAGCGTCGGACAAGAGTGTCCGACCCACACTTCGGCTTACTTTGCCGCTAAATTCTTTTCAGCCGTCAGGCTGACTGTATACCCCACTGCGAAAGTGACGACCGTCCCTATCGCTACATACCAGGTCCACGGCACTTTCGTGAACAGCCAGATGTACAACTCGGTCACGAACCCGAACAGCATTCCCACCATAGCGCCGGACTGGTTGGCTCGCCGGGTCAGCACCCCGAGCAGAAAGACCCCGAGCAGCGCACCGTAGGCCACGGACGCAATCTGTAATCCCACCTCAATGACTCGTCCGACCTTGTGCAGCGACAAGACCGCCAGCCCAAACAGAAGCAGCGCCCAACCCAGCGTTGCCATTCGCGAGAGCCGGATCTTGCGGCGTTCGTCAGTCTGCGGATACCGTTGCAGATAGAAATCAATGATCGAAGTCGACGAAAGCGAGTTGAGCGCCGCGCTCAGGTTTGACATGGCCGCTGCCAGAATCGCCGCAATCAGCAATCCCGAAATCCCGTGCGGCATCTGGCTGACGATGAACGTTGGGAAGATTTTGTCCGCCCGTCCGAACTTGGCCGAGGGCACGTGATAGAACGCGAACAGCATGACACCGACGATGAGAAAAAGGGCGAACTGGAAAAGAATCGCCGCTCCACTCGACAGCAGCGCCGTCACGGACTGCCGCTGGTTCCGCGCCGCCAACAGGCGTTGCACAATCAATTGATCGGTGCCGTGACTGGCGGTGGTGAGAAAAGCCCCGCCGATCAGTCCCGCCCAGAACGTGTAGGGCTTCCAGAAGTCAGGCGAGAAGTCGAAAACCTGCAGCTTGCCTGCGCCCGCTGCCAGATGATGAATCGCCGCCCAGCCTCCAGGTACGAGATGCAGAATCGTGAACAGTCCCACCAGCGTTCCGCCCACGTAAATCAGAGTTTGCACCACGTCGGTCCAGATCACTGCCGCCAATCCGCCCTCGAAGGTATAAACCAGCGTCAGCGCAGTAATGATTGCGATAGAGGCGACCTCGCCTGTCCCCAACGCGATCGCCACCACGATGGAAACCGCATAGACCCGTACCCCTTCCGCTGCGGCGCGTGTCACCAGGAAGAGCCCGGCGGTCAGCGAGCGCAGCTTCTTTCCGAAGCGGCGTTCAATTAATTCGTATGCGGTGTACAAATCGCCGCGGAAATAATGTGGCAGCAGGACAAAACTGATGATGAACCGACCCACCACGTACCCCAGCACGACCTGTAGAAACGTTAGATTGGTGTCATAGGCCAGGCCCGGAATGCTAATGATGGTCAGGGTGCTGGTTTCGGCCGCGACGATGGAAAGCGCGATCGCCCACCAGGGAATATTCCTGTCGGCTAGAAAATAATCGCGCAACGTGCGCTGCTTCTTGCGAAAGCGCAACCCAAACAGCGTGATCCCCGCCAGATAAAGCGCGATGATGCCGAGATCAAGCTTGTCCAGAACCATACGTAGCCCGAGTAGCGCCGGCGTCCCGCCGGCTGTCGCGAGGGCGTCTCGCCCTCGCAGCGCAGTGTCCTCTCAGAGTAGCGGGCTTTAAAGAGAATGTCTGTCGATCTGCAACGAGGTACCTACCTCGTCAAGCTTGAAGTTCCGAGTAATCGCCAGTACTTCGGTGTGAGGTGCCGAAGCGAAGTCTTATGGTAGAACTACGCTCGTGGCTATTTACCTCGGTATCGACGGCGGCGGTAGCAAGACTTCCTGCCTGATCGGTGACGAAACTTCCGTCCTGGGCACGGGAACAGGCGCAGCCAGCAACATGGTCCGGGTGGGGGAGGCGCAGGCGCGGGAGTCGCTGGCGAGTGCAATCCGTCAGGCCTGCACGGTTGCCGGAATCAAGCCGTCCGAGATCAGCGGCGTTTGCCTCGGTCTCGCTGGTGCGGCCCGGTCCGAGATCAGCGAAGTAGTAACACGCATCGTCTCGGAACTCGTTTCCGGCAAAGTCAAAGTTGTGGGAGACAATGTCATTGCTCTCGAAGCCGCTTTCGGCGACGGTCCCGGCGTGATCGTGATCGCCGGCACCGGTTCGATCGCCTATGCGCGGAACCGCGAAGGGCAAACCGCGCGCGCCGGTGGTTGGGGATTCGCTATCTCTGACGAGGGCTCCGGCCACTGGATCGGCCGCACGGCGGTGGCCGCCGCTCTGACCGCTTGGGACGAGAACCCCGAACAGGACCTGCGCCTGATCGAGATGCTAATGAAGGCCTGGAGTCTGCAAACCATCGAGCAGCTGGTGCCGGCAGCGAACGCCACGCCTCCGCCGGATTTTGCGGCGCTGTTTCCAGCCGTGCTTTCCCGGGCCGAGTCGGGCGATCGCATCGCGCGGGATGTTCTGACTCAAGCCGGCACTCAACTCGCAAACCTGGCAGGAATCCTGCTGAGGCGCCTGTTTCCGCACGCCGAATCGGTCCCAGTGGCCATGTCCGGCGGTGTCTTCGGTAGTTCCGCGCTGGTGCGTCAGGTTTTCTACAATGGACTTCGTTCCGAGCCTCGCGGCGTGGCCATCAATCCCACCGTGATCGAACCGGTCCGGGGCGCCCTCGAGTTGGCGCGCAAGATCGCAGCAAAATAAGGAGGGATGAAACAACGCTCCGGATTCGGCTTAGACCTTGATTTTGGGCGGAGCACCGTTCTGGATTCCTGGGGGTTGCGGATTCTGGTCTTGGGTGGAGCAGCGCTTTGGCGCTGCAGTTCAGGCGCAGGAGATGGCGGCTTCAGCCGTGGAGGTGCCTGCCGCAGGGGGTTGAAGCCCGCGGTTCGCACAAAGTGCAGGCAGGCCTGAAGGCCTGCTCCACCCGGCCTTGCTGGTGCTCGCAGCTTTGCTTTGTCGCATAAACTTATGTCTTCCGACGACACAACCGCGGCCCGTACTGCACCTGAACCGGCCGCTCCTCTGCATCAGTCCACTCGCAGCGCCTCGCTTGAAGACCCGGTGGCCGCCGCATCTGATCCCGCGCTCACCGAGGACTTTGCCCTGTCCCTTCTGAAGCAGAGCGATTTGTCCAGCCATGCGCTTGATCGCCTGAGTCGCAACAGCGGTGTCATGAAAAGCCGCAAGGTAAAGCTGGCACTGGTGGAGCATCCCCGAACGCCGCGACACATCTCCGTCCCCATGGTGAGGCACCTGTTCACCTTCGACCTCATGCAAGTGGCGCTTGCCCCGGTGGTTCCCGCAGACATCAAAATGGCCGCCGAGGAATCCCTCATCAACCGGCTGGAAAGACTTCCGCAAGGGGAGAGACTCACTCTGGCGCATCGGGCATCAGGCCGGGTGGCCGCCGCCCTCCTGCTTGATCCGGAGCCACGGGTAATTCACGCCGCGCTGGAAAATTCCCGCCTGACTGAATCGGCGGTCATCAAAGCTCTGATGAGCCGCGATGCGCCGGCGGCATTCGTCAGCGCTGTCTGCCACCATTCGAAATGGTCACCGCGCCAGGAAATCCGCATTGCCCTGTTGCGCAATGAAAAGACCCCACTGGCTCGAGCCCTTGAGTGTGCGCAGTCCCTGCCGCTTGCCCTGGTGCGCGAGATCTTGCATGGTTCACGCTTGCCGGTGGCTATGAAGTCAAGCCTGCTGAAAGATGTGTGTGGGTCGGACACTTCTGCCCGACGCCTTTGACTTGATGACAGTCCAAGGCGAGAGCAAGTCAAAGTCAAAGGCAAGAAGGCAACTCCAACAGCGGACAAGAGTGTCCGCTCGACACTCACTGCTATTGGCCTTGCCCAGTTGTGGCGGATGGATGTTAGCGTGCTGCCTTGGCGCTGGCCGCTGCTGCCGGATCGCTCCGCCGCGCGTGCAGTAACTCCACCAGGGCCTGGTACAACCGGGTCTTCGTCGCATGCCGCTCGCCCGCCCGCGTGATGTAGCGCACGTGCACATCGATCCCGGAACTCGTAGGACGCAGACTGACGGCAGGCGCCGCTGAAACCGGCTGTGCACGGTAGCGGCTGGTAGAACGCTGCCATTCCTGCTCGGCCGCTTCCACATTCGCGGCTGTCTGCTCCGCCACCATTTTCTGGATGGCATCAATGATCGGGTAGGGATTTTCGGTTGCAGGCACCAGGATCTGGACTTCGTCCCACAGCCATTGCCCGGTGGTTGAGAAGTTAAAGAAGTGTCCTTCAATGGCGTAGCTGTTGACGAACGCGACCTTGCGGCCGGTGGGATGTCCGCTGTCCGTCCAGTTTCCGGTCTCAAGTAACACCGTGCGCAACAGACCGATTTCAGCCACTTCGCCCACCACTCCGTCGATCTCCACCCAGTCGCCCACTCGCAGCCCGTTGGGGCCCATGAGCAGGAACCAGCCGATAAATCCCATAATGAAGTCTTTGCAGGCTACGGTAAGCCCGGCGCCGGCCAGCCCTAGGATCGTGGACATCTGGTCGGGCACGCCGAACAGGATGAACAGGATCACAGCCAGGCCCAGCGCCTGCACCGCGAAGCGAATCACTCCGCGCAGGGTATGCAGCCGGGTGCGCTCCACGGCCAGCCCGACAAAGAAATGATCAACCAGCCGATTGGCCAGATACACTCCGAACACCACCAGCAAAATCAGCAGCGCGGACTGGAACATGGCGTGTGCTAGGGCACTTTGCCGGAGTTTGACTACGTCAATCCAGTTGCCGTAAGCGGTGGCGAGGTCGTCCTGGTCCTGAACGCGCTTGTCGAGGTCGCTGAGGTCCTTCTGGTCCGCGGAAATCTGGCGCAGCGTGGAGATTGCTTTGGCAGTGCGGCTTGCGATAGCGGAATCGTCGCCCGAAGCAGCTTCCAGTCCGCTACTGGCCTGCTGCGTAATCGCCTCCTTGTTGGAGACCTCCATGGCGACCTGGGCCTGTAGCGTCTCGTGATCCTGCCTGATCTTATTGCCTGCCTGTTTGGCTTCATCCAGAGCTTGCTGCAAGCGGGCGGTCTTGCTCCGCAAAGCATTCCAGGCGGAGAACTGAGCCAGCGCCGAGGGTGGACCGGCTGAAGAGCTGCTATTGCTATTGCTGGTTTGAGGATTATTGGTCTCGTACTCTTTCTGGGTGGCTTCGTGACGGTTGAACTGGCGCTGGATTCGGCTGAGGCGGTCGGCCCCGGAACGAACTAGGTCCCCCTTGACGTCGTCCAGTTCATCCTGATCGAGTTCAAGCCGTGCCTTAGTCAGGTCAATCTGTTGCTGCAGGGTAGTACGAACGCGTTCATCCTTGGCCCCGGCAAGCTGCTTCTGCAGCTGGTCAATCCTCTCCTGATCGGCTTTAGCCGCCGCGGCTGCCTGATCGGCCTGGGCGAACAGCTTCTTGCTCTCGGGCGTCGGCGGCGCCGGATGTTCCGTAGCCTGGCGCATTTCGTAGCTGAACGCGACATCCACGGAATGGTCGGCCAGCTTGAGCGCCTGCCGCGAATATCGTTGCTCATCCCAGTCGGACGCGAGCGCTGCCATGGCGCGGGCCGTGGTCAGGGGTTGCTCATCCACGATCGGAGGTCGTCGGGTGCGTGTGCCGGCAGGACTCAGCTGCCCCGACTGGCGAGTCAGAATCAGGCCTACGGCCGCCGCCACCACCAGGGCCAGGAGCCCCAGCGTCACGATCCATTGATGAGCTTTCATCCACATATGGCGCTGCACGGCTTCGGTCTGAGGAGATTATACGGTCGGAGCCGCTGTAGCAAATCCACTCACTAGTGCATGACGGCGCCCCGACGCAGCAGCACCGCCGTAACCTGTTTGGCAGCTTGCGATCCCGTTACAATCCGCCCCATGGGCGACTACTTGCGGCGCATATTGGCGCAGGACTGGCGACCCACTTCGCGCTATAGCGTCGCGGCCTGGCTGGGGTTCTACCTGGTGTTCCTGATCTATGCCTTCCGCCAGCACGGCGCATTTCTCTTTATTGATCTCGCCAATCTGGTGGTCCACGAAGGCGGACATCTTCTGTTCGGCTGGTTTGGCCCCACTCTCGGCCTTTGGGGAGGAACCATCCTGCAATGGCTGGTGCCGCTGCTTCTGGCCGCATATTTCTTCAGCCGGAGACAGGCAACCGCCTTCGCCTTCTGCTCATTCTTCTTCTTCGAGAACTGGCTCTATACCGCCACCTACATGGCCGATGCGCGGGCCATGCTTTTGCCCCTGGTCACTGCCGGCGATTCCGATTTCGTCGAACATGACTGGCACACCATATTCTCCAGTCTGGGCGTGCTGCAGTACGACACCAAGATCGCGGCAGTGATCAGCTTCCTCGGCTGGTGCGGCATGGCAGGGACTGTGGTGTGGCTGGTGCGGCGAAGCCTGGCCGATGTTGTATGCAGCGCCCCGGATGGCGCAATTTAGTCGCAGCCCGCGTGCGCGCCCTATTGCATCGGCGCATCCTGTTTCCGGAAGTGATCTAGAATCGCCTCCGCCTGACTACGCGTGACCACTGATGAGAGCGCCGCCGAGTCCGCCAGCCTGATTGCCTGCACGCTGCCGAAATGCTGCAGCAGGCGCCGCGTCGTGCTCTCTCCCACGCCAGGGATTTCCCGCAACTCGGTCGACCGGTCGCGCATCTGCCGCCGCTTGCGGTGAAAGGTGACAGCAAAGCGGTGCGCCTCGTCGCGGATCAACTGCACCATGTGCAACACCGGCGAATGATGGTCCAGCACGATCGGCTCGTTCTCCTGACCATAGACACAGATGATTTCTTCGCGCTTGGCAATCGCCGCCAGCGGTTGGTTGATGATCTCCAGCGCCTCCAACGCTTCGGCAGCCGCATGCAACTGCCCCAGGCCGCCGTCGATCAGCACCAGGCTGGGCATCTTCTTTTTTTCTTCCTGAAGCCTCTTGTAGCGGCGCGTGACCACCTCGCGCATGGAGGCGAAGTCGTCCACGCCAATCACGTCCCGGATGATGAACTTGCGGTAGTCCGACTTCTTCATCTGGCCGTCCTCCCACACCACCATCGAGGCCACGGTCTCCGCTCCCTGAATGTGCGAAATGTCGAAACACTCGATGCGCTTCGGCAACTCCGACAGGCCAAGGGCATCCTGCAACGCTTCTTGAATCGCTTTGGCGTTCGGCTTCATCACCCGAAAACGCTGGTCGTAGGACTGCTTGGCATTGTTCCCCGCCAGGTCAAGAAGCCCTCGCTTGTCGCCGCGCTGCGGAACCAGAATATGAACTCGCGTGGGGCGGGCGCCCTCGCCTGCCACCTGCTCGGAGAGCAGGTCTTCCAGCGCTTCCCGATCTTCAAACTCAACCGGCACATAGATGTTCCGCGGAACGTAGGGCTGACCAATGTAGAGCTGATTCAGGAAAGCCGAAAAGAATTCGCCGGGAAGGAACGAGCTGCTGGAGTGAGCAGCGTCGTCATCCGTGACCTCCGATGAAGGTGCCGAGCGTTGCTCGACCGGGCGGGTGGGGACACCCACAACTACGTGGTCCGTGGCGACTTCCGGCAGGTCTTCCCAGAAGAACTCCCTGCGGTCGAGCACTCTCCCGCCGCGCATGTGGAACAGGTTTACCGCCAGCATGCCGTTCTCGAAGTGATATCCGAAGACGTCAGCGTCGTCGCCTTCGACCGCGGCGATGCGCTGCTTTTCCTGTAACTGTTCGACGGTCGAAATCAGGTCGCGATATCTGGCTGCACGTTCGTACTCTTCTGCCTCAGCCGTCTCCTCCATGCGCTGGCGTAGAGAGCGCAGTAAATCGGTGGGACGTCCTTCCAGAAACAGCTTTACGTCGCGCACTGCCTCCTGATAAATCTCCGGCGTGGTCAGTCCTTCCACGCACGGCCCCAGGCAGCGTTTGATGTAGTACTGCAGACAGGGACGCGGATGAAAGCGCATCAGGTCCACCTTGCACGACGGCACCATGAAATGCCGGTGGATCAGGTCCACGATGCGATACGCCAGATTGGCCGGAAAATATGGACCATAGTACGAACTGCCATCCTTCCGCAGCCGCCGCGTCACGTACACCCGGGGAAAACGCTCGCCCAGCGTGAGTTTCACATAGGGGTAAGTCTTATCGTCGCGCAGCAGGATGTTGAAGCGCGGCTGTTTCTGCTTGATCAGGTGGTTCTCGAGCGCCAGCGCTTCCTTGTTATTAGCTACGACGATGTAGTCAAGGTCCACCGCTTCCCGCACCAGCGAATCGGTCTTGGCATCCTCCCAGCGCCCTTCGCGGAAGTAGGAAGAGACCCGGCTGCGCAGGTTATTGGCTTTGCCGACATAAATGACCTCGCCCTCGGCGTTCTTGTAGAGATAAACGCCAGCCGATCCTGGCAAGCTGCGAATTTTGGCGTGAAGATCCATTCGTTCGGCCTTATCTTACGTTCACCTATTTTAGATGAGAGCGCTAGGGGGCCGGGTCTCGGCTACGAGCCGCAGCGTTCCGCCCCACCTCATCCAAAACGAACATGTGTTACAATAATGCAATATGAGTCATACACTAACCATACGTCTTACGGAGGAACTACTGGCCTGGCTGAAGGAGGTTTCGCGCCGAACCGGCTTGCCGGTCGGGCGGATCATTCGCCAGCAATTGGAAAGCGCCAAATCGGAGAAGGGAAACCAGCGCTTCCTGCGGCACGCGGGCAGGATCAACGGGCCTTCCGACCTCTCCTCGCGCAAAGGCTTCTCACGGCGATGAAAGGAATTGCCGACACCGGTTTCATCGTTGCCTTTGGCAATCGCGGAGACAGTCATCATCTCTGGGCTGTCGATCTTGCCAAGACCATCACCGACCCTTTACTCACCTGCGAAGCGGTCCTGGCCGAGGCTGCATTTCATCTGGGATCAAGCCCGTACGTTCTCTCGCTGGTGCAGGATGAAATGCTTCGGATTGCATTCGATTGTGTCCGCAACCTTGACCAGCTCTGTGACCTCGCCCGGCGCTACGAGGATCGTAAGCCTGACCTGGCCGACCTGTGTCTGATCCGCATGAGTGAACTTTATCCCCGTCATGCGGTGATCACGGTGGACGAAAACGATTTCCGAGTCTACCGGCGGAACAAGCGCGAGGTCATTCCGACCATCTGTCCCCCACATGCATAAATCTGCGACCATATAAAATTTCCTCAGTTCGTATATCGCGTTTGCACGAAGGCTGCTGGCCGCCCGCGTTTGACGCTTCGACGTATTATTGTAAGTCCATGGTAATGAGTGGGTTAGATGGCACCACCATGATTTCCAGCGTTGGCATCTTCCGTGCTCTTGTACAATGCGGACGCGAGAAAAAGGCACTCTCCGGCCGAACGCGTGAAAAAGATTTAGAATCAAAGAAGTTGAGGTTTGCGAGATGGGTGAGGAAGGAGCCCTCCTACAATGAATCGCACTTCGTTAATCGTTCTACTGGCGGCAAGCATGGCGGCTACGGTCGGATGCGCCAGCAAGAACTACGTACGTCAAGAGACCACGCCGCTGATCAACAAGACCAACGAGCTTGATGATCTGACTGCCAAGAACACCAACGCCATTAAGGATGTGGATGCGCGCGCGCAAGCCGCCATTCAAGAGGTGACGGCCAAGGCCGCTGCGGTTGACCAGAAGGCGCAAGCCGCCGCGGATCAAGCGGGCCAGGCCCAGACCCAGGCCGACAACGCCGTCCATCGTGTCGACTCGCTGCAGAACACCGTGGCCAATCTGGACAACTATCACGTGGTCACCGAAACCGCAGTGCACTTCGGTTTCGACAAGGACAACCTGACCAAGACTGCACAGGAAGCCCTCGACCAGCTCGCCACCGATGTGGCTAGCGCCAAGGGTTACATCATTACGGTTGAAGGGGGTACGGATTCGGTCGGTCCTTCGGATTACAACTACGCCCTCAGCGAGCGCCGTGCCGATTCTGTCATTCAGTACCTGGCTTCGAAGCACGGCATTCCGGCCCACAAGATCTATTTGATCGGGCTGGGCAAGGACAAGCCGGTCGATTCGAACAAGACTCGGGATGGACGCGCCAAGAACCGTCGCGTGGATGTCCGCCTCATGACCAACTCGGTGGATGCTGGGACGCCAACGGCAGCCACTCCGCCGTCTATGTAAGAGATCCTCCTCTCCGAGGATTCAAGAACTCGAGCTGCTCCGCTTCCCCCAGTGGAGCGGCTTTTTTTGCCCGTCTCTAGATCTCGGAAGTCAGACGTCAAACCCTAACTAAAAGCTCCTGATTTGCCGAGGTCTAATGCCTAACGTCCTTCCCCCGCCGTCCGAGTTACAATAAAGCCATGCGGCGACTGATTTTTCCGCTAGCGGTGTGCCTGAGCCTGATCATTCTCGGTGCAGCCCAGGGCCAGGAAGCTGACAAAGATTCAAATCAAAACCAGCCTCCCCCACGCTCCGAGCGCAGCCGGGAAGCCGGAGAAAGTTCCAGCCGCGATACCCGCATCGATCTCAGCCCGCCCGCAAATGACGCCAAGGACCATCCCAACAGCACCGATCCTCTGGATGAAGCGGAGAAGGGTTCTGCCGACGACGTGCGGGAATTTCATCCCTTCGATCCCCACCGGGCGCAAAAGGACATCGAAGTAGGAGACTTTTATTTCAAGAAAAAGAATTATGGCGCGGCGCTCGACCGCTACCGCGAAGCGCTGTTCTACAAGCCCAATGACGCCCTGTCGAACTTGCGAATCGCTCAGGCTCTCGACAAGCTCGCCCGTCTCGACGAGGCCGCCGGGCACTATGAGGAGTACCTGAAAATCCTGCCTAACGGTCCTCAGGCGGAAGACGCGAAGAAAGCTCTCGAGAAAATCAAAAGCGCGCCCTCAGGAAAAGCCCAAGCCAGGCAATAGAACTTTCCCGTGTCATCCGGAGCGGAGCGACTGCTTCGCGAAGCGAAGCAGTCACGCAGTCGAAGGACCCCTACAGCCCCAGTGCCCTGTGGAAAGATTTTGCATTTACGGTGTACGGAAACGCGAAACTTTCGTCACCCGCTCCTACTTCTCCACGCGAATGAAATCCCCACTGGAGGCATTGACCGCCACCCGCAGCTTGTAGTCGTCACGATTGTTGCCGTAGATCACATGCCAGATCAGTTCGTTGGTTGCCTGACTCCAATCGACGATATAGAGAATCGGGGTGTCAGGTTCCTTGGCCAGCAGCTTCTCGCCGCCGTGTTTCTGGGCCACTTCCAGCGCTTTGTCCGAATCCACCTTGAGGAAAGCCACGTCGAAAATTTGGGTGGAAGTGTTGCTGGGACTATAAGAATCTTCGGTGCCCGGGTTGATGCCGCGATCGGGCGAAACCTCACCCGACCAGGTGTACGCCTTCACGCCGTGCTGCAGGGGAGAACCGAAGGAAGCGCGCCACACCGCCGACTTTCCGTCTTTGCCCTTGGAGTCGTCGGTGATCATCGATTCGATCCGGTAGGGCTGGGCATCGCGCGCCCAGCCGCGCGCCGCAATGTAAAGCCTCTGGAAGGCGACCCGTCCAGTAACAAATTCGGCTGGCTTGGGCTGAGGCTTCTCGACCTGCGCCGGTTTGGACGTTTCCGACGAACACCCAGCCATCATCACAAGCGCGAGCATTGCCATCAGCAACTTCTTCATAGCCACCGTCCTGTTATGCGTATGAAATTTTGCAACCGGAAATGCCGGAGTTATTCTACTAGACCAAGCAATTCGAGGGGCCATGGATTCTAATCTGGAACGTCTGCAGCAGGCCATTGCTTCCGCCACTCGCGGCATGACCACCGAGGAACTCACATGCCATCCAGAAGGAAAGTGGTGCGCGGCCGAAGTGCTCGAACATCTTTATCTGACCTACACCGGTACGGTCAAGGCTTTCGAGCGCTGTCTGAAAGCCGGCAAACCATTGGCCGGCACTCCCACTTTCAAACAACGCGTGGCAATTGCGCTGGTCACGAAACTTGGCTATTTTCCCGGCGGACGGAAGTCGCCCGACCCGGTGCTCCCCAGAGGCATGCCCGCGGAGAAAGTCCTCGCCGACATCGGTCCCCGGATTGCTGTCATGGACCAGCTCATCGCGCAGTGTGAACAGCGCTATGGCTCGCGCATCAAAATCCTGGATCATCCCATCCTCGGACCTCTGACCGCACGCCAATGGCGGAGGTTTCACTGGGTCCACGGACGCCATCACGTAAAGCAGATTCGGGAGCGAAGACAAATACACAAATAGGCCTTCCCCAGTGCTGTTCTCTGGCCTCGATTGCCGTTGACTTGCCGCATGAGGACACATAGTATCCGCCCCAAGGTTGGACGTCGTGTCATTAGTGGGCCAAACCATCTCGCATTACCGCGTCATCGAGAAGCTGGGCGGCGGAGGGATGGGTGTGGTCTACAAGGCCGAGGACACTTCGCTCGGTCGCTTCGTGGCCCTCAAACTCCTGCCTGACGATGTGGCCGAAGATCCACAAGCGCTGGAACGCTTCCGCCGCGAGGCCCGCGCCGCTTCCGCCCTGAACCATCCCAACATTTGCACCATTTATGAGATTGGAGAGCAGGATGGCAAGCGCTTCATCGCCATGGAATATCTGGAAGGCCTGACGCTGAAGCACCGCATCGCGGGCAAGCCCATGGAGATCGAAAATCTCTTGGCGTCCGCTATTGAGATTGCCGACGGGCTTGATGCCGCTCACTCGGAAGGAATTGTGCACCGTGATATAAAGCCGGCGAATATCTTCATGACCCGGCGCGGGCACGCCAAGATTCTGGACTTCGGTCTGGCGAAAGTGACGACGCCCCTCAGTTCCGTCAGCGGGGTGGCTGCTGAAAATGCGCAGTCGTCTCCGACGGTTACGGAGGATAATCTCACCAGTCCTGGCACGGCCTTGGGCACGGTTGCCTACATGTCACCGGAACAGGTGCTGGGCCGGCTGCTGGACGCGCGCACCGACTTGTTCTCTTTCGGTGTTCTGCTGTACGAAATGGCGACCGGGCTGCTTCCCTTCAAGGGAGACACAAGCGGAGGCATCTTTGACGCTATTCTTCACCGCTCTCCGGTTTCAGTTCTACGCTTGAACCCCCATGTTCCGCCGGAGCTGGAACACATCATCACTAAAGCTTTGGAAAAAGACCGCGAGGTAAGGTACCAGCACGCGTCCGAAATGAGGGCCGACCTGATCCGGGCGAGACGTGATTCGAGTTCCGGACGAGTAGGGACACTGGATGCGTACCCGGCCACGGCCAAGGCCGGGAAGGACTATCGGCTGATCACCTGGCTCGGTGCCCTTCTGGCGGTGGGCCTTGTCGCCTTCATTGTTTCACAGGCCAAACATCGGGCGGTCGCACGCGTGAGTTCAGGGAATCCCACCACGGTCGCAGTTCTGCCCTTCCAGAACGCTGGGTCAGATAAAGACACGGATTTTCTCCGCCTGGCATTGCCGGATGAAGTTACAACCACCTTGAGCTACGCCCTCTCTCTGTCCGTCCGTCCTTCCGCCACCACCAGCAAATATGTTGGTGAGAACCTGGACGTGCAAAAGGCGGGCCGCGAGATGCAGGTCACGGATGTTGTCACCGGGCACTATTTGAAGGAAGGAAATCAGTTGCAAGTCACTCTCGAAGCCGTGAATGTCGAGGACAATCGCATCATCTGGCGTGACACAGTG
>Ga0335082_10001482_pt1 | contig 25030 bp, 15 predicted proteins | sample Lox_Sample_41_FD_206718 | JGI IMG/M metagenome (GOLD analysis project Ga0335082, IMG submission 206718) | Soil microbial communities from Loxahatchee National Wildlife Refuge, Florida, United States - Lox_Sample_4.1 | ecosystem: Environmental > Terrestrial > Soil > Wetlands | place: USA... | reverse complement strand
GTCCCATTGCAATTGCCGCGATCGATTCCACCACGGCAGTAATGAACTCCAGAATCTGGTTGGCCTTTTCGATCACGAACATCACTACATCCACGATCGCCAGAATTGCCTGCACAATGGCGCCCACCGGATTGAACATGGTCGCGATCTTGGTGACCGCTTTCTTGACGATCGTTGTAATCAGCCAATCCTGGATGGCGTCGATCACCATCTCCTTCAGATTGCTGAGATCCTCCTTCACCTTCTCCCAGAGTGCGGCGAAGCCTCCCGTGAACAGTACCTTGATGTACTCGACCAGCTTCTCGATGAACTTGACGGCACGCTCGCCGACCAGTTTCACCGCCTTGGCGCGCATGCGTTCATATGTGATGCCCAGTACACCCAGTACCAGCTTCAGAATGGATGGCAGCGACAGATCTGTCGGGATCTCGATCCCTGTCTCCGCCAGCGCGCCGAACAACCACTTCATGAAGCCGGCTTTCAAGTGCGTCCAGATGTTGTCGGCAAACTGGCTGAAGCCCTTCTTGATCGCCGACAACAGGTTGCCCAGGAACCCAATCGGATCGGCGATGATCAACTTGATCGCCTCCGCGCCCTTGCGCAGCACGGCCATCAGCTTGTTCTTGAACTCGATAATCGCCTTGACCACCGCGACCAGCTTTTCGATGAACCCGGCGATCAACCCCTTGTTGGCGTCTTGAATCTTTTTCAGCGACTCGTTGGCCTTATCGAATCCTTCTTTGTACTTCTGCGCCAACTGCTCGGCGAGTTGCTGTTTCTTGTCGTCAATGCTCCGTTCGAGTTCTGCAAAGCGGTCCGAAACATCCTTCTGCGCCTTTTCTGCAACCGCCTTGAGTTCCTTGGGCTGGCTCGCCACATACGTCTTGATCTCCGCCTGCCCCTTGGCGACTTCGTCCTTCGCTTCCTTCAGCCGCTGCTCGACGATCGCCGCGACCTTCACCACCAGCGCATTCATCATGCGCGTGAACTTCGCGCGGCCCTCTTCGTAGAAAACATTCGCTTCGTCCGGCAGCCCCTTGAACTTGTCCCGAATCCACCGTCCCGCTCCCAGCAGTCCTGAGTAACGATCATCCTTGTAAGCATCAATTCGCGCTTCAACGTAGTCGGTCATCGTTTTCAGCGCAGCGTCAGTACCGGCGTCGAACATCGCATTGACATCGGTTTCCAGGCTGTTCAGCTTGGCTTCGACGTTAGTTTTTGTCTTGTTGTAAATCTGCTCAATGTGATCGGCGACTTCCTTGCGCTTGGCCTCATCTCTGGCCTTGGCGGCTGCCTGTTTGCTCAGCACCGCCGAGTTCGATCCCCCCCGCACGTGCACCATCGCAGACGCGCCCTTGGCCGCGGTCCCCTTGGCCTGAGCAGCGGCTTGCGAAAGAATTCCCTTCTCACTCGCGCGGTATTGCGCCGGAGCCGCGTCCGCCTGTTTCGCCACTTGATCTTTGCTCTCGACCACAGCGCTGAACCGCGGATCATTCGCCTTTTGCAGTTGCGGAGTCGTGACCTCCGCGTCCTTCATCTGCTGCTCGGTGTCCTGCTTCGAATCCTGGAGAGAGACCTCCGCATCGGTCTTCGCCACAGGCATCCCTTCAGCAGCATTGACATTCGGACTCGCTGCCGCAGGCTCACCGGGGATAGGAGTAGATTCCTTTGCCGGTCCAGTCTCTTTGGGAGCTTCCTTGGAAGCAGACTTGGTGGCGCCAGCAGCCTCATCTTTCTGTTTGCTGACGTTGCCCTTGAGAGAACCTTTCAGTTCCTCAGAACTTCCGCCCTTCATGAATTTTTCAGTGTCGGCCAAGGTCTTGGGCATTGCCTTGGCGATCTCAGCCTGAAGAACTTCCAGGAAACTGGCCGGCTTCGGCTCTTTGGAGGGAGCGCTTTTAATCTTGTCGACTTGTGCGGATTTTCCCGCCGCGACCCGTTCGTTGGGTGGACCCTTGGCCGCTGCGCTGGCTTCCGCGGCCTTGCGGGAGGCCGGGGCGTGGTGCCGGATGCGCGCCGCACCCTGCTTCAAATTGTCCATCACCTTCTTGAAGCGAGGGTCGGTTTGCGGGGCGGCAGCCGGCAATGGCTTCCGCCGCGGGATCAGGCCGAGCATGATACCAATCTCCCTTGGCCCGTGCGCCGCAGCGGACAGACTGCCCCCGATTTCTGGTATTCACGCAGAACGGATTTCTCGACATCAGCCGCCGACACAGCCGACCCACGCGACAACGCGAGCAACGCGGCATGCAGCGCTGCGTTGCGGATCTGGCCGCCACTCAGCGCACATCGGCGAGCCGCTTCGCCTAGCCAGCTCTCGGGTACTTCATGGTTCGGCGGCAGGTGCAGTTCCCATAACTGCCGCCGCTCGTCCGGCTCTGGAAGTCGGAATTCGATCAGCACATCCATCCGCCGCTGAAAAGCCCCATCAATCCGATGCAGCGCGTTGGTGGTGATGAAAAGAATCCCTTCGAACGACTCGATCCTCTGCAGAAGAAAATTAGTTTCCAGGTTCGCATACCGATCGTTCGAACTTTGCACGGCAGTGCGATTGGTCAGGAGCGAGTCGCCTTCGTCCAGCAGCAGGATGATGTTCAGTTCCTCAGCCCGCGAGAGGACTTGATTCAGACTCTTCTCTGTTTCCCCAACGTACTTGTTCACCACCGCCGACAAATCAAGTCGATAGAGATCAAGTTTCAGTTCCGTAGCCAGCACCCGTGCGGCCAGCGTCTTTCCCGTTCCGCTTGCCCCACCGAACAACGCCCGCACTCCGTGATTAACCGTTGTCGCCTGCTCGCGCTTGAGAGAGCGAGGTAGTTGCTCGCGGTAGCGGCAACGATCTTCGAGCGTCCTCAACTCAGACAGCACGTCGGCCGACGCGATGATCCGGTCCCATCCCTCCCCCGCCGGCAGGCGGATGGCCTGGCTCTCCAACGGCTGCTGTAAAGCCCGGTTGGCATGGCACACATCGTCCTCAACGATGTCGGTACGGCCATCGAGAGCCGCCTGCGTACGTGCCAGTCCAGCCGACCGAGAGATGCCACCGCTCGTCAAACGGAATCTGCTCGCCCACGATGGCGGTTCTTTGCCGCCGAGACCCAGCGCCGAAGACCACAGCGAACAACGCGCGCGCTCGCATGGAAGGGGGAGCTCGAGTACGAACGCATGACTGGTAATCGGTCCATCGATCGTTCCGTGGCGGCTGACCGCAACACCCTGTGGTCCACCGTAGCCACGTAACTCAGGAATCTGCGCCATCTCCCCGGGATTTAGCTCGAAAGTGAAGATGGGTAAGGCTCGCAGCATGGAACAGAGCGCTCCGAGTGAACTCCAGCGCGCATCGTCAGGTTTGATCGTCGCCCGAATTTCCAGCGTTCCATATCCCGCGGCTCGAGCCAATGCACGAATCAAAGTCTTGCGGCCATTTCGCAACGGTCCACGCACCACAATCGCCCGCGCGTCCCCACTCGCCAACAATCCAGGAATCACAGCACCTTTCGCGCGTATATCTGGCGGCAGGATCAAGTCATCCAGCGCTGGCAGTGAACTCGCCGGCCGGAACTCAAGGCCGTTTATTCCGCCCACTGACGTTTCCCCACGCATTACATCCCATACCATCGGGACCGCTTCAAACGCCCACTGGATTCGCGGCGCATCCTCATTGACTACCTGGACGAGCCCCAGATTTCTCAAGCTGCGGATGTCGTTGCGTACGCCCTTGCAGTCGTCCTCTTGCCTTCGCCATGCCGTCAGCAGACCTAATGTCGGACGTTGCTGGCCCTGCTGCCCCGGTTGCGCCCAATCGAATACTGCACCGAATCGTGGATCTTCTTCCGGCAACCCGATGGTCAGTAGAAGTGAGATCGCGTCGCGGCTCAGCCCTGCTTCCGTCCGCAATGCCCGCAGCGGCAACCATGCATCCACGTTAGCTTCCCAACGGATCAGCAACCCTTCCCACTGTTCCGCCAGATTGCCGCGCAGGAGTTCCGCTCCAACAAACGACTCCGCCTCGTCTACATACGACTGCAGGAACGAAAATTCCTGCACACCCTCCTCGGGCGACAACTGATCGATAACCCGCAGCGCAGCCCCGATCAGTGCGAGTTTGAAATGCTTCTCCGCCGTCGCAGCCTGATCGTCAACAATCCCGCGTTCATTGAAAATGGTAGGCGACATAGCGTCCTGCTGACGGAATCCACCCGGGGTCGCGATCGAGACCTGCCACGCGGATCTCAATCGGATAAGTCTTCAGCGAATAATGAACATCGACGTGCGTCGATGTATGCGTAATGCGGCCTGCAATTCTGCAGAGCAACTCGGCAGCATCATCCCGTCCCAAAGCACGGGCAAGCCGCGCTCGGACATAACCCGAGATCCAACGCGACCAATACGACAAAGAAACTGGGCCAACGGGAGTACAGGGTTTGTCAGAAATGACAAAACCAGCAGGATGCATCAACTGAACGCGCCCCTCGCACACGATCTCCGTCGGCACAAACGGCTCCGGAAACGGATCAAGCCATGACAACGGAATGACCCACTCGGCAGGCGGTTCAAAGTGAACGCCAGGTGGTTCAGGTTTCTTTCGTCCGGCCAGTGCTCGCAGCAACCCAGACATCGGATCGTTCTCCATCTCCTCGCCGGCAATCTCACGTCCGAGCAAGCTGACAAAGTCCCATATGTTCAGTTCCAGGCCCGTGGTAAGTGGCGCCGTGAAATCTGCATACAATTTGAGATAGAGGGCAACGTTCACCAGGAACATCACCCCCGCAAAATCGCTTTCGACGTCGGAGAGCACCGCAGCAAATTTCGGGGGAAGTTCCGCGAAATGAAAAATGTCACGACTGGGCTCGACCGCCGACGCGCTCGTCGGCTCGCTCAGGGCAGTCGCCCCAAGCTCAGGATTGACGGTCTCGCCCACCGGCACTGACGACGCCGCAATGCCCACCCGCCGTTCAGGCCCTGCAGAAGGTGCAGCATGTTCGACAGGCGCCTCCCATTTTTCAACGGCAACATTCGGATGAGCCTCAGCCCACTGCCGCCACTCCTCGAGCACCTTCTGGAATGCAAGCGCACGCGCTCTCGCGGGCGCCCGATACAGCATCAGGGCCTGCGCAATCAATATTCTCTTCAGAATCGAGAGCCGTGGCTCAGATGCCTCGGGCACCAGAGGCAGCCACGGCGCGGGTGGCTCGAACCTTCTACTCTCTTCGTGTAGATGCACAGCGGGCGGCGAGTCCGCAGATGCGGCCACCTCCCCGGCAGGCGCAGTAACAAGTTCAAGAGATTGCGTATGAGCGCTCGCGTCTCTAGTTGCGCCATTCGCCACTTGGACCGAGTCACCTGAGTTTGCCCATGATGAAACCTTCATCCGCGGCACGAGGTCTCCCACAGGCACTGCAAACGCGCGAAGGATATTCTCCAGCAATCGCCCGGCAACCTCTTCCGGAAGCCTTCGGACGAACTCACCAAGTGATGTTCGTTCCGCCAACCATGCCATCGCGGCGGGGGCGAGTTGTGGCGACTCAGTCCATTCGCGAAGTAAGAACTGCTCGGCCGCACCACTCTTGAGCAGCGTGAACCACCACCAGTTCAAGTTCACCGTGCCTTGTAACCAGTCAGCCGTGAGGCATGCCAACAGTTCCGCGCGGTCAAGAAACAGCACGGCCTGCGCAGTTGGCGGCACCGGAGCCAGTGCCGGCCGCACTGCCGCCGCCGTCAGCCGGTCCAATTCCCTCGTGACCGACTGTTCCCACGCAAGCGGCGGACGAACCCGTTCATGTTCCCACCGAACCTCGGGCGCGGGGTCGCGCAGCTTTCGCAAACAGAGAATGGAAGAAATTGGAAGACGCGACGGACGGAGATCCGCATTGCCCAATAGTCGGCCGATCTTCTGTCGCGCTTGCTCCGGATCGCCTCCGCGAGTTTTGATTCGCACGCGGTCGATGATCGTGCTATCGCTCTCCCAGAGCGTGCCCATGCGTCTCCCCGTTGCAATTCATCGCGCAGCCGCTCGCGGCGGCTCAGTCCGATTTTCTTAGTCCCCGGCCACGAATGAAATCGGCGTAGCGACATCGAGCGGTCGCTGCTCCGTCAGCCGTCTATGTGCGATGCTCCCAATTCCAACGCCACATGCAATGAACAGCAAACTGAAGATCTGCGGCAGAGACAGAGGTCCCACGAGGGCGCGAAAGTCCCCTCGCAGCCACTCCTCCATTCCGAACCGCGCTGCGCCGTATAGAACAAGAAATGCGCTCAGCCGATCGCCACTGTGCTGTGGCCGCCAGTACGCCAGCAGTAGAAACAGGCAAAGTCCAAGCAGCGACGCGTACAACTGCACGGGATGAATCGGAAGAGACGCCGACGCCCCCGACGCAATCCAGCCGCGACTCAAGTGATCGGAGTAAGCCGCAGTTCCCGGAGGATAAGACACAGCCCACGGCAACTGCGACAACGTTCCGAAATCATCTCCGTTCAAGAAGCAGCCCAGGCGCCCGACGCAATAGCCCAGTGCAACCGCAGGCACACTGGCATCCGCGTACGCCAAAACCGGAAGCTTGCGAAAGTAGAAGAAGAGCCCGCCGACCAGGCCCCCCAGAATCGCTCCTCCATACCAACTCTTCCCGCCCTCCCAGAACGTCAACAGACTCATCGGCCCGGTCCATCCGTGAACGAACAATCCAAGCAGGTTCCCGCCCCACAACCCGCCGACAATCGACAGAGTCACAGCCCAATACATGCTGCGAGGATTCAGCCCCGACCGTCGCGCCGAGTAGACGGAGTAAACAAGCGCCGCCAGCAATGCCGCGTACCAAATCAGACCGGACGAATAGCCGGGCATCGCGATAGTGGACATCACAGTGCTAGAGAGTCGCATGGCCATCCTTCTTTCTTCTGGATCGATGAACCACAATTCCGGTCAGCAATAGGCCTGACAACAGAAAGATCGCTCCCGTGGATTGTGACCGCCCGAAGCATCCCGCCGGAATCAGCGTGGAAGCTTCACCCCGGACAGTGCGCGTTTCTCCCACTTTGTAGTCATGAGGGCCGGTGTCGATGTTGATTCCGAAATTCCCAAAGCCCGCTGGAACCCGCGTGTCCACGACAACCGAAATCGTGCGCGCCACCGTCCCCGGGTTACCGACCTCAATCTGGATTGGCAAAACCGGTGTCTTCTTCACCACTTCCACGGGATAGAGCTGCAGGGCTCCGCCCAGTTCCTCAATGAATTCGTACGACCGTTTCGCGTGCACACCCGACTTGGTTATGCCGAACGACCGGAACTGCGCAACAATATTGTTTTCGCCGAACCTCCGTTCTTCCTCCGGACTCCATTGGATTTGCCCGTTCTTCGGCGGCACAGTAGCTGTTTGAGCAAACAGCGAGCTCAGGAAGCCTCCGAAACTTGCTTGAAGGATGGGCGCAGATTCCCGACCGTTAGAAGCGGTGCTCGGACAATTCGGACATGTCCCGGGATCGACGATAGAAAGGTTTCGCTGTGTCCAGCATTTCGTGCCCAGGCTGTAGGTAGTTTCCAGTGAATTGATACCCGCGTTGTCGTGAATGCCCAGGATCGCAGTCTTATCGAAGGCAGGATCGAAAGAGTTGGGAAGAATATAGACTCGCACGCAAGGATGATTCATCAGCCCGGAAGGAGCGTCCCACAGACTGGCAGCGACCTTGGTGCCACCGGGCGCGATTGTTTGCCCTTCTTTGAGATCGACAACGCGCCATACCGACGGACTCGGCCCATTGTCAGCCCACACGTAAAGCAGATTGCGAGATTGATTTGACGTTCCGGTATTCGTGATGTCGGCACGCAAAAGAATCTTGCACGCCTTCGTCCGGTAGTACGTGTAGTTCGATGTGTCCGCCGCACACGGGAAAGCCTCAATCGAAGTACTGTCCCACCACGGATTCGAGCGCGCAATCTCCACACTGGGCGCGGCATTGGTGAAGTAGCCGGTGCCCCAGCCATTCGGCGTCCTCCAGCCTCCGCATCCTGCTGGATCGGTATCAAGCAGCGGGCCGGAAACGGCGTTCAACGGCAGCGCTGCAGGCAATCCGCTTCCGGTGAGTCGCGGCGTATTGTTTGGATCGAAACCCAAATCATTAACCACCGCAAAGGCGACACCAACATCGCTCGACGGACTTCCGATCGCACTGAGTGGAATCTTCAGCTCGATCGTGTAACCGCCGGTGACGCCGGCGCCGTCGTTGTGCGCCGCAACCGCGGATCCCGACGGAAAGGCCGTTCCCGCAGACCAATCTTCCACATTGCAGGGTGAGCTTCCTGCCGCGGTGGTTGACTTGAAAAACTGCAACTGCGTCGGGGAGGCGCTAAGACTGATCTTCTGGTTGCTGTCGGTGTCCCAGAAGTGCGTTATTTCAAAGCGGTAGTCCGTAGTAATGGAAGTTCCGCCATTTTCCATCTGCGATCCACGGCTGGCATTGGGATCAAGCTGGACAATAATCTTCTCTCCATACGATAGTTTCCCAAGCGATGTCCCAGGAGCTCCCGGGGCTCTCCGGTCTTGCGTCTGATCCTTCACCTGGAACGCAAGATAGATGTTGCTGCCGTCCCGCTTCGACAGAACCTTCACTCCCTTTGCCGAAAGAGCAGCAGGAAGATTGCTGTCGTATGGTTGAGACACGGAGGTCTGGTTCCAGTCTAACAATGACTTCAAGCAAGACGAATCCAGCGACGTATCCAGTACGTCGGCATCCGACCATTCGTTATCGATGATGCCGTCGATGCTGTTGACCGATGTCCCCGGATTCTTGAGTGCGATCTTGCAGTCGCAGCCTTGTGCGTGGAGTTGCGTAATGCCAGCCGCACAAACCATTCCGACTAGCAACAAGAAATTCTTGAGTCGAGTCATCGGCTTCTCCTCCTTCATGCGTGCGTCATCTTTAGCGTGAAATCGTCACTGTCGGTACTGATCGTGTCCGTCAAATCCGTAGATTCCATCGTCACCTTGAACGAAAGGTTCTTATCGACCGATCCTTTGGCCGCCGGCGCTTTGATCTGTACCTTCAGTTGCGTGTCCTGGGCCCCCGCCGTCAAAGAAATCCCCGGCGATTCAAATACGCCAGCCGACGGGTTGTTCCGGGGCAGGCCTGCAAAAAAAACATTCCAATCCCCAAGTGCAGAGGCAGGGTCAGATGTCAGCGTGACCCTCATCGTGAACGTTGCCGTATTGGGCGGTTTGGTCGCCGTGTAGTGCACATTCATGATGTACGTCAGCGTCGCGCCCGGTTGAACATCGTTGAGATCTCCGCCGGGGAGGCTCGGATCATCAAAAACTACGGTGTAGTCGATCGGCGGACCTTCCGCGCCGGCCACCTCGAGCGTGTCTAGTACCGCTTGCGCGTTCTTATTGTGTGGTGCCGGTACCGAAACATTCACGGTTAGCGTGACCGAGTCGCCAATCTTCGCGTCACCGGGTACGGTAATCGCCGCATTTACGTCCTGGCTGACCTGGCTCGCCAGCTTAACGCTGGTGATGAACACGTCATTCGTATTCTTGAACTGCACACTGCCGTCCCACGCGCCATGAGCGGCACTAATCGTCGCCGCGAGATTGATCGTCAACGTTTTGTCCGTGTGGTTTGAGACGGTGAAGGTATTCGGGAATGGATCCTTATCTCCCGGCACCAACTTGATTCCTCTGGAACTGCTCTGGTACACCACATCGATGAATCCAAGCGCCGCCCCTTCGCCTGAGCCTGTATCCGCAATCTGGTTGATCGCTTGTTGAGCCTGAATTGTTTTTGGCAGGTCGCTCAACGCGATCGCAGGTTTTAGAGCGGTAATTCCCCCTGGGATGGCAGTATCGAGGTAGGTCAGCAAAGTCGTGCCAAAACTCACCCGGTCAGGCGGATCGGATGTGCCCGGAATCGACCCTTCAAGCAGCACAGCCAATTCCTTCTGCACTGCATAGAGCGCATCGAAAGCTTCGAGCGCGTTCTCGTAATCGAGACTTCCGGCCGCTGCCAGTGCCGCTTTTTGACTCGCAACAGCCATCACGGTTTGAAAGGCGTTCAGAATCGTGATGCGTGCGCCAATCGCATCGCTCGTGACATCATTCGGAAGAAATGCTCTCTCTGTAACCAGGCCCCGATAAGCTTCCCACGCTTCCTGCAGCGTGCTCGCCGTTGCATCGTGTTCCGTAATTCCCTGCAGTTCGCGGCTGACAAAAATCACATACAGTTGCTTCGACGTTCCTCCATCAACGGCGTCCACGTTCTCCCGCACTTGATACAGTTGCAGCATGGCCGGCTTGCTGAGGTCTACCGCCCTATGCAGCCACGACTCGTGCAGCAACTTGCCCAGCTTCGCTCCGCTGATGAGGGTCGGGCCACCGCCCGACAGATTTCCAAAAAAGTGGGAAAAATCGAACCCATGAGGCGAACCGTTCCCCGTAATCGGAATCACACCGGCCGCCGGCAAGAATAAAAAGTCATCCTCAACGCTGATCGCAGCCAACGACGCTTGCGTGCCGACGCTATCCACAATCTGGTCTACTTGATCCTGGAACTGCAGAAAAGTCGCGATGCCCTCCGTCATATGCCGTCGACTCACGAATGGAGCCCACATCCCGGTCGCTGGTGGGGCAAACACCGGCCGCCGCACCGCCCACATATCCACAAACACCACTCCCGAGGTCGCCGTCCAATACAGCACCGCCAATGGAACTTCGCAATTGGTCAGCACGCCCTGGTCACGCAGGTCGTCCATCAATCCATAGCTCGCAAGATCCTGATCAAACGGATCAGCCACGAATGCCGCCTGTTCTGAGACACCGAAACACTTGTACGCCACCAGATTCCTCAGGTGGCTCACGTCGTCCAGCTCAGTCGTTGTGAAATCCAGCTTCAGCAGCCGGAATTGCACTCCTTGCACGTTGTACTTCGTGTTACAGACTGCTTTCGTCGTGCTGATGCCCATCACCTCTGCCAGACCAGCCGTATCACTCGCGGGACCAATCGTCAGCAAGTAGACCCCTGCCGCCGCAATGTAGGTTCCCGTCTCGATAGGAGTGCAGTCCTGAAAAATCGATGACGGATCAACCCCGTTCGTGACCTCCGCTGGCCGTGAGAGTGCGACTTGCGTGTCGTTTTCCAAATACAGGGTCGCGCCGTTCCGGTTCACTGCAAGGCCTCGGCTCACCGATAGCACAGGCGATGCCAGCGTGCTCGCCTGCGCGTCCGACTTCACTTCCAGTCCATAGACCACTCCATCGCCGATCGCTTGCCCCAGGAAACTGTGAGCCGCACGATTCGCCTGTTGTTCAGTGGTCAGGTCCTCGCCGGCCAGCAGCCGCCCATTAAAAAAGTTGATGGACCGCGTCCGAGTACTGGTAACGGGTTTGAGCAGATCTACCGCCATAGTCCCTTCCTATTTCGCCTTCGGTCCGCACAGCAGCCACTCTTGCAGCATGCGCGTATGCAACAGAATGGGCCGCCGGCTCTCGTCGAGCGTCACATCATTCAAGTCATCGACTTGCCAGTTCTGCCCTGGCCCCACGTTCACCAGCGGCACGTCGAGCTCGGCCAGCAGCAGACACTCGTCTGGCGGAGGAGGCCCGTCCTTTGCCCCACCGCATCCGCATCCCGCTGACGGAGGTCCGCTGTGAAACAGTGGCCTGATTTCCGTCACCCATATGCGGAATGCCGCACTCATGAACGCGCACACATCTGCGGGATGAATTCTTACTCCGGCAAGTGGAGATCCCATCTGAAAAATCACCCCGGGATCCAGCGGAGACGACACCGTCGCGACCGCAGACCGCAGCGCTTGCTCGAAGTCGTCCAGCGAGGTGAAAGTCCCTGGATCGTCCGTGATTTCAATCTGGCTCATCCAGTCCACGAAATCACGGATCGCGTCTTCTTCCAGTTGGATCGGGGGAGTTGTTCTCAGCTCTAGTTTGAAGTCATCAACCAGTCGCGACGGTGCCATCAGGTCGGTTTCCGACCGGCATGGCTCCCCTGCAATCGGAACCTTATCGGTCGGGCAATCGCGGTAGCACAACACCAGATACAGTTTGATCGTATTGGCCACTGGCGAAGAAAATGCGCTCTCGACCTCCTGCTCATTCGCTGTAACCCAGTCGTTGATGATCGCGCACTGCGCCGGACACACTCGGATCAGTTGCCCTCTCGGACTCAGCGCTGTTCCGCTCGTCACCGAAACTCGCGGCCCTTTGTCTGTCTTGTCCAGAGAAACGTATAAACCCGACAACGTTCCGTATCCAACGGCATCCCGCGCGAGCCATTGATCGCGGCCGCTATGATATGCGGCCTGCTGGTTGAGGTCGTCCACGCCCAGCAACATGCCGAGCGTGTAGTTCACCCGCTTGAAAGGATCGGGCTTGACCACGCTGGGCGTAGCAGAGAATTGCGCATAACTGGTGCTCATTCTGCTCTCCTTGCCGCAATCTCAGACGCTCGTAAAGCGCCTCTATCAGTTCACTGTCTAAACCATGGCCGGGCTGGCGGCTGCTGCGTCAAATACACCGAACCTACATACGTGTCGCCGAGCAGCGCGGGCTGCAGAAGTTGCGGAGCACGGCTCCCATAGTCAAGGACCGAGTCCTCGCCAAGCCGAGCTTCTCCCAACCGGAAAAACGCCCAATAGAATTTAATTTCGTATGTCGTGTGTGCCGGCTTTTCCAGATCGATCACGCGTTGCGCCAGATTCATTCGGCTGCGGTGCGCGTTCACGTTCTGGGCGTCACCCAAGGGCATCGGCAAGAACACTGTGAACTGGTGTGCCGCCGCCTGAATCAGCAGCACGCCCTGGAACTGATACCAATCCCACAGCGCCTGCGCTTGGCGCGGCAATTCCGCTGGAAATGGCACATCCGCAAACGACCCGTACGTCGTCCGGTACACGGTGCTCAACTCTCCAACCGAACCGTACCGAGTCCGCAGGAAAGTAATCCACAATGCGGACGTCTGGCTATCCGGACGGCCCGGCACCAATCCCAGATTCATCATGGAGAACGCGCTCCACGCGCTGAAACCCGAGTCACTCGCGGGCAGATAAATCGGATACTTCCCGCCCACGGCATTCTGATAGCGCTGATCGAGTTCGTCCGCCCCCAGCCCCGGAGTCCACATAGCCGTCTGCGCCTTGATCGGTAATCCGACTTCTACCGTCGCGTCTTCAAACACTCCCTCCGGCAGCACACGTTGTCGGAATCCCTCCACAATCCGGATCCCCTCCGGCTGCCCTTTCGGCGATGCCGCAAAAATGCTGCTGTCCGCGCAGTCCTCGAACATCAACCGCAGCGCCATCATCAGCCCTGGCACCGTGCCCCGCGCTTCAAAGAAAGTCATCGCGTTACGCAAAAACAATCGCCGCTTCGCTTCATTCCACGTGGGATCGAGCGCCACTCCAAACCAGTTCGCCAGCCAATCGAGTGCATCACTTGGAGCGCTTCCCTGGTCCAGCAACGCCTGCACCGTCGCAACGCGGTCTTCAATCGAGGTGAAGAATCCCTCGAAGTTCGCCAGGAACCGGTCCAGGAAGGACGCCGAGCGCTCGTCTTCCCGATACACTCCGGGCAGATAGTGCGTGAGATACGAAAACCGCGGATAGTACGCCCGCAACGCCCGAATCCGTGGCGTGAGTTTGCCGTCGCCGCTTAGCGTGATCTTCAGTTGAAAGTATTGCCCGGTCGCGCGCTGGAACAACAACTCCCAGCTATCCACACCCTTGGGCATTGGAGTCCACGGAAGCTCCGTTCCATCTCCACGTCGGTACGGCACTGGCTCTTCCGTCCAGCGCTGCACCTGCAGAAGGTCGCGGTCATTGTGCGCTCGACTATAAACAACAACCTCAGTATCCGCAGGAATCACCGCATCCAGCACCAGTTTGTGCCACACGCAGTCGGGTTGTTTTCCGTCGAACGTTTTCGTCAGCAAGGTTGCCTCTTCAACATATCGCGGGCGCCTCTGCACCATCAGCGGGACCCAATGGCCTTGCGAGTCGTAATACACCTGGTTCGCCCCGGCAATCACCGCATGCCCGCTGAAGACACGCATCGGGTAGTACTCGGCAATCGCATTCAACCCAAGTTGCTCCGAGCTGTAATCCACAGTGAAAGCCCACGACTGGTCGCCGTTCTGCCCAACAACATACAGCGTGTTTTGTCGAATCCCCTTCGGCGTCTGTTCCTGTGCGATGAATACAAAGTCGAATCCCTGCAGCGAGAATCCGTCACGGTCCTCGGGTTCGAGTAAGTCCAGCAGGCTCGCGAGCGATACCGGATGACCAATCGGTTCGCCATCGCGGATCCGATAGACCGAAGAAAACTGTTCTCCCGGATCCGTCTGCAATAACAGTACCGATCCATCCGGAAGTCCCTCGACCGCGATCGCATCCACCACGCGCAGCGGAGACGCATCCTCGAGCTCCAATCCGGGAGGAAACCAACGCGGCAGACAGGACGACGATGATTCCCCATCCACGGGAGAAAAGAAGTTCGCACTTTCCACGGGAACGCTTTGCTCTTCTCCCTGCGTTACCACTGCGAAGTAACGATCCAACCTCCAAAGCGAGTGATGGTCTCGGTCGAGAATCCACACACCGCCGTCCGGTGCCGGAGCCATATCAAATGGCGCAAACGCAATTTCTTCGGGCCATGCGACTTGCCTCGGCGGTCCACCGTGAAACAAATCAAAGATCACTAGCCCTTTGGGCTCAACCACTCCCACTACGAGATAGTGCTCCGTGGTAACAGTCAGCCCGCTGAAGACAAGCGGCGCGAGCGGAGTCGTGGCCTCGCAAACACCAAACTCTCCTCTCCCGCACTTTTTTTGAGTCTCATCCGCCGACGCCCAGAAATGCGCCGTGACTTGTGAGCCCGAGGACGTCACGAGAATTTCCATTTGGCTGTCTGCAATCCAGTAGAAATTTCCGTAGCGGTCCTGTGCTGCGCCACGACGCTGCGACATCGTCGGTGCTACATTCCCCGCCGCACTGTGAAATACGTTGATGCGCGCACCCAGCGTCGTCTCCGACCGCGTGGCCTCCCACGAAAACAACGCGGGAAAGTCTTCCGTGCCCCTGAAGATCGACGTCTCTCCATCCGTCGTACACTCCGCCCAATCACCCTGCCCGAGCAGCAAGTGGTAGCGAGTTTGATTCGAATCGATCACGCACACTCCTGTGGAATGACCGGGACCTGCGTCCCCGATGACGCTCCACTGGTCGTGACCGGAGTTGTGCCTTGCAACTCCGCTAACGACAGCGGATCTCCTTCCGTCACACTGATGCCCAGCACTTGCGGTAACTGCAAACCCGAGAGATCGACCTGCGCAACCGATCCACCGTCTTTCGCCAGCAAAACGTTCTGCACAAATTCAACTCCCGAAACCCGCCCCGCCTGCGCCATCAACTCCAGCGCGATAACCGACTTGCCCAAGGGCCATCCCTTGTACAGCGCCTGCGGCGCGCTAAGCAGAACTGCCGGATCATCCGGCAATTGTTGCGGTCCGCCCGTCGTGGGCGCAAGGAACGACACGATCGCTGCTTTCACCGCTTCCCGCACCGGACCCGCATTCATACCCGGCAACACTTGGATCCCGATCGAAACCCAAATGCCCACGTACTCCGGTCCGCGAAGAAATACTTCGCTGGTAATCAGGCGTCGCGTATCCAGATAGCTGCAGACCGTGTCAATAAAATCATTGCTGGGAGAAGGCGCGTCCGGATTCACAGGATCAAACGTCGGAATCAACATCACTGTGATCGCACCCGGAGCGTCGCCACCCCGTCCCGTGCTCAAGTCCGGATGAAATGCAGGCAGCACCTCAACTCGTCCAATCTCCACGCCTGGCGTCCGAAGCGTAATCACCTCAAAGTCGTACGCGCTCACCAGTCGGTCGCGGTGCTGCAGGTACCGGGAAATCTGTTTTTCGCCTTCTTCCGGTGTCTCCGCGTCCGCCCCACCCCAGGTACGAATCGGATTGTCGACGACAAATCCTGTCGGCAGTACTGGACTCTTGTTGATCGAATCCACTCCAACGTTGCCCGCCGCGCCCATGCAGAAGTCATATGTAGCCCGCAACGTGGCTCCATTCGGCGGCCTCATCCCGTGCGCTCCATCTCCGAAAGTGATCTGCCCAGCCTCGGCATCCACCAGGAACAGCTTCGACTCTGCCGGCGGCGGCGCAGGACTGCCCGGCGGCAGCCGCAGGTCAGGTACCGGAATCTCCGGTCCCGCCAAAAACAAATCTGCTACCGGGTACCATGTGGTTACCGCTCCTTGTGGGGTCGTCACCGTAACTGTGACCGACCTCTCCAGAACCGGTGCCTGCGAAAGATTGATGACTTGATCCGGCTCGCCTGTCCCGGTTGGCAAAAGCTCTGACGTCACATGCTCCTGCTGAGTCACGGGAGCGCTATTGATTCCCAGCCACAGAAACTGCGCGGGCGTGATGGCGGAAGGTCGAATCCGCAACCACGTGATCAGCCGTTCGTTCAATGCGCTGTCATCCAACGATGGCGGCAGAAGCCCGACCCCAGCCTCGAGTGGATCTATGTTGTTCCACAAGTAAAGATCGGTCTTGGCCGGCAATGTCACATCCACCACGCCGGGTTGCGAGAAGACGTCTGCGTCCTGGCTGCTCTGCAGCGGCCGGTATTGTGGCACCCGGTTTTGGCTGTCCAGCAAACCCCGCGTTGCGGGCAGGTTCGGAATATCGAATTGCAAAGTGATCGGTGTTGGCGCACCGGCGGCGCGTCCGGCAGGGAGCGTCCGCGTGGAATCCGGTAAGTTCGGGACCACTCCAACGCTCAGCGTCTTCCCTGCAATCGCATCACGCACTTTGTCCGTGATTGCATTGCGCACATCATCCGACGCTTGTGCTGGCGCTTTGTCAGCGTCCCGAACGAAAAGCCCCAGCCACAAAAAACCATCCACCGTCTGATTGAGTTGAACTGGATTGCCCCCCGGTGTCGGAAATCCGGACAATTGATAGAGGTTGGGCGGCGGATCTTGCGGTGATCCCCGAAACGATGCGTAGAGTTGCTGGTAGTAGTCCACCACCGCTTGTGAAGGTGCATCGATCTTCTGCTTGAAATACAACCGGCCTTCGATCGGCAGTACATCCATGCCTCGCGTCGTCTGAAACGGAACCTGCCCCGATCGCACATCGACGCCCGGACTCAACGTCACTGTCTGCATCGGCGCTTTCACATTCGAAATCGTGATCAGGCCTTGAGCACTCGTCGCTGGCTGTAAAGGAACATTCAGCAGAGAAAGAAACTTCTTCCGGTTTCGGTCCGGAATCTGGTTGCAGCGGTACAGTAGGTTCTCTGTCAGAAACGCGAACAACTCCACCAATGTCACGCCCGGATCGCTCTTGTTGAAATTCGTCCACTCCGGCGTGTACACGGGAATGCGCGACAATGCTTCGTCGCGCAGGTCCTGGTAACGCCGGTCGTCGAGATTGGGCAACGTCAGTGGCATTGTTCCTGGCTAAGCTCCCAGCTGAACGCTCACATTCACCGTCTGCTGAATCTGCGTCGCCACCAGCCTGTACGAGATGCTGGCAATCGCCGCCTGCGGGTCCGAGGGGTCTTCCTGCACATCGACTTCTGTCACGGAAATTCGCGGTTCCCAGAGTTGGAGCGCCTTCGTGATCCGATCGCCAATCTGCGTCTGCGTCGCCACGTTATTGGGTTCGAACAAATAGCGCTGCAGGCCTGCGCCGAACGTCGGCAGGTTGAGGCGTTCCTTCTCTTCCGTCTTCAGGATGATCTGAATCGCCTCGCGCACGTTCGTATCGCCCTCCGACCACGCAATGCGTCCATCGTCCCCAACCCGTGGCGGAAACGACATGCCGCGTCCGTACAATTGACCGCCGTCCATCACGACTCCTTCGCCGAAAAATTCGGCAGCGGAAGACATATCTGAAAAAATGGCATCCAGAAGAAAATGATGTCGAGCAACTTCACAAAAATCAGTAGCAGGATCAGAGCAACAATGGTGATGATGGGAATTGAAAGCGAGCACACCAAACCGCCCGACGCGCACGGTTTCATATCGCCAGCGGATAAGTCCTTATGAAAGGGGAACGGAAGCACCGACATAATCAGGTCCCCGAAAGTGACACTGCTCATCCTCGAAACCTGCCCGCATAGCGTGTCGGACATCACAAAGGCAGTATTCTTGTCGAACTTGCGCAGCCCCGCTGGCGTTGTGTCGACCGGCAACCCGATTCGAATTGGCCTTGCCGGAGCATCTGGATCAAAAAAGGCTGCCAACTGAAACGCTGCAGTCGGTTCACTAACGAGCGCCGGCGCGAGGTCTCCGCAGTTCGGACGCTCCAGCACGCACCGCATCGTGAACCACACTGGTCCCTCAGGATTCGAATACGCTTGCGCGGTCGAGCGCGGAGGTAGGGGCGGATTTGCGTTCGACGAGTCCAGTGCCTGCACGATCTGACTCTCGAACGCCGCTCGATCCAGCACAGGACTCAGATATTGCGCTCCAGTTTGAGCAGCCGTGTAAAACTGAAACCGAAACGATGGCCAATCCGTCGATGCGCTTGTGTACGATGTCTTGATGTTTTCCAGTACCGACTGTGCATCGTAGGCACTCTTCATTGCGCTGGCCAATGATGTCGTCTTGTAAAACGTGTTGGAAAGCGTATTCCATAGCGTCTGCGCAGGGCCGCTCAGCGTAGAGGGACTCGCCTTCCCTAGCACGACATCGGATACTTTTTGAACGTTGTTCTCCAGGTACTTCGCGAGGTCGAGCAGGATGTAAAACGAAACGGTCTGAATCCGATCATTGGCAAAGTTGATTACATCGGAAATTTGCTGTGCCGTTGGTGGGTCACTGCCCACTTGGTTCGTGACAGCACTCGACCGCTCGGTGGCCAGCAATTCCAGGTTATGCATCGGCCCAATGACTTGGGTCTTCAGCAGCATCTGAAGCGTCCCGTTTGCGCTGGTTGCCGGCGGACCCTCCGCGAGCGGAGGCAGTGCTGGGGCCGGCGGAGCCGTTTGTCCCCCAGGAATCGGCCGCACCGCTTGCAACAATCGCTCTCGATCTCCCACCGGCACCAATCCCGCCAGCACACGCCGGCGGCGTTTGTCATCTTCCTGATACACAGTGGGAAAAAGCGGACGCTGCTCCTCCCCTTGCACAAACATGTCGGGATTCGCCACCTGCTGCCATGCTCCGTTTACTAACGCCGATTCATCGCAGTTTCGCGGATCTGGATTCTTTTGATCCGCGTTCGCGTGTGGCTGCAGCAGGCGCAGCACAAACGTAGCCCGTTCCTGCGCGCCTGCATCAATCTTCCGGTCCGGCAGGCCCAGCATCCGGCACACCAGCGAGGTTGCCACCAGGTAATAACGTCCGTGCGCAGGCTGGTACAGTTTCAGCACATTTCCTGCGGGTGCGCTCGGCAAGTGACCAATGACACGTGTGCCCCGCCCCTGTAACTTGCGCACCGCAGCCTGCCGCGCTCGCTGCAGCACCAGCACCATTCCGTTTTGTGGAATCGGAGCCGCCGGCTCATTCGGTGGGGCATTCCACTTCTCCGGCATCGCAATGAATTCGCCTAATCGATACGGATCCGTATTCAGCAGCGTATTGAAGTCGTCCATGAACGAGTCCTTCGCAAATCGAAGGATCGTCGGCGTGCGGAATGTCCGCCGGTCGTCAGCATTCTGCGGATCCCCGGTCAGCGTCCACAATGGCGCCGCCATCGTCCACTCGACATGTGCTTCTAACTGGTTCACCAGATGTTCCCCGCTCCCGGCGTGTACGACGCGCTCACAATGCTGTTGCAAATCACCGTATCGGCCTGCACCACCCCGCTGAACTTCGACATGCCCGCGTTCACCGTCACCATGCTCGCCGAGACCTCGACCATGCTCGCAGTGACCGTAACTTTCGCTGACGCATTCACCGTGATTCCGCTGCTCTGCATCTTCACGGAGTTTCCGTTGCTGTCCACAACTTCGACCGAGCCCGGCCCGTCATGCAACGTCACTCTCTGACCGCCCGGCGTTTCCACAATGCAGTTCTCTTGTCCGCTTGAATCGTCCAGCGTGATCTTCACTCCATTGCGCGACCGCAACACCTTCAGATTGTTCTGCCCCGATCCATCCATGGATTGCGGCGGGCTATCGCTTCCGTTCCACAAAGCGCCCAACACATAAGGACGCCGCGGATCGCCGCCCTCAAACGCCAGCACCACCTCATCGTTCACATCGGGAATGAACCAGCTCCCCCGATTGTTGCCGCCCATGAACGTCGCAACTCGTGCCCACGCTTCGTAACGGTCTGATCCCGTATCGGGCGACCACGGCAGCGTCACCTTCACTCGCCCCGTTCCGTTCGGATCCTTGATGTCACTCACCAGCGCGGGATAAATGCCAAACCACTTTCCGCCCAGTCCGTGCGCGCCTCTCTCGAGAACCAGGTCCGCCGGCGATTTGTCGAAGATGCTGTGCATGATCCGTCTTTATTGCGCCTTCCCGATGCCCGGCCTCTCTCCGGTGAACTCCGTCCGGAAACCTTGCGTTCCGTCGAACATTTGCTTCACATGGCACAGGTAATACTTGCCGCTGAACAACGGCCCCAACCCTTGCAGGTCCACATAGGTCCCGACCCCGAGCTTTGCATCTCCGATCGCCACGCCACGCGCCACCACAAAGCGTCGCGACGTCATACGCATTACGGCCTCGGCCTCCGCTTGCGCCTCACTGCTGCTCAGGGGGATGGTGTGCGCCACTGCTTCCTTGCGCTCGCCGAATGCGGACTTCAGGATGCTCGGGCCACTGCTGTCGCCGTTCAGTTCGCCGCTGACCACCTGTTCCTTGGCCTCGTAGTTCATCGCGGACTTGCCTGAAATATCCCATCCGTTCACGCTCACGCTGGTTCGCTGGCCGGCTAGATCGGCCGTGACGCACACCTCGCGCAACTCTGCTCCAAAATTCATCTTCACGGTCCCGTCATTCCGCTTGCTTCGCGTCTTGCAATAGAGTGTCCGGTCATCAAGCCAGATCTCCGCGTCAATCGACCGCGCTCGCTCGCGCAGAAAAGACAAGTCGCTCTGGTTCACCTGCGCCACAATCTTGTAAGTCGGACCGTTCGCATCGATGTTCGGCTGGAGCCCGTAATCATTTGCGATCCGCCGGATCACATCCGCATCGCTCACATCCGTGAACGCCCGCGTGCGCTGCGTCATTCGCAGGTCCTGGAAACGGTCCTCCAGCAAAACGGCCACTTCAGGCGCGCGTCCCTCCGGAAAACACCCTTCGATCGCAGAGATCCGTCCGTCGAAAATCTTGTCCTGGTCGATCTTGATCTGCATTGCCTTGCCGAAGTCCAGTTTCTTTCGGTCGAAGTACATGAACCCGATCGAGTTTCCCTGCGGTCCCCAGTTCCCGAATCGTGCCTCGCAGTGATACAGCCCGTGCACGCTCTCGGTAATCGACAAATGCAGCAACGCCTGCGCTAACCCGGAATCCTCCTGGCCGCCCATGTAGATCGAAGGACGCGCAATACGAATTCCCGTCGCTGTTGCAGCCGTTGCCATACCTTCAGCAGGCACTCAAACGATCGATACGTTCATGCTTCCGATGAAGCGTCTTCTCAATTTCACGCGCCATGTCCGGACTCAGACTCGGTGGCCCCTGTGGCGCCGATGGCTGCGCCGCCCCTCCGCTTGGTTTCGCCGGTGGCGTGGCCGTCACTTCCAGTTCATTGATCACGACTGCCATATCGATCTCCTGTTCATCCCAACTGCACGCTGGGTGGCCTTAAATCAATCAACTGCCCCGGTTTCAGCAGGCGCGGATTCTCAATCCCGTTCGCCGATGCAATCGATTGCCAATCCGCTCCGGTTCCCAGGCCGGGCTGATTCGCTGCCAGACTCTGCAGGCTTGCGCCCGCGGGAGCCTCCGTCAGCGGGCTGGTTCCCGGCGCGTTCCCGCCGCGACGCGTCGCCGGTGGCGCCGGACTCTGCAAATCAACCGGCTTGAACTCGGTGATTCGTTGTTGTGAAAGTGTGATCCCCACCGTGGCCCGCAAAGGCCGTCCCTCGAACGAAAACAGCTCCAGCGTTTCCTCCATCGACTCCATAATTCCGTCGAACTGAAACGATCCCCACGTGAACCGCACCGCCGGGGGGATATATTTCTTTGGGGCGTTCGGTGGATCGCCCTTCGGCGTAATGAAGTACGCAACCCGCTTCGTCAGATATCGCACGTCGTCGGTCTCTGGCAGTCCTTGCGGAAATTCCGCCGTCACGTCGAAGTACAAAGTCACCGCCAGCTTCGTGCTGCCTGCGCCAACGAACTGCTGCGCCTGCGGTCCACTCTGATCTCCTGCTCCCTGCGGTGCGGCAACCTGGTTCGCCAGACTCACTTTCAGTGAATCCGGATTGAACTGGACCACTGTGCTCTTGTCCTCGTTGATCACGTGATCAAACTGGGCATCCAGTTCCTTCAGTTCCGCCTTCGCGAGTTTCGCTGCATCAGGCACTTACGCCGCCCCTCCCGGCCTCTGGAACGCGAGCGACTCGTAACTCAGCTGCATCTCTTCGATCGCGACCGCTCCGTCCTTGGCGCTCAACGTCGGCGCCTTCAGCTTGGTCAACAGGCATTTCTTCAGAACAAAACGGGCCAGCTCCGTCGTATGGTTTGCCGCCAGGATCACCACTGTCACATCCCCGCGCAGATCCTTCCGCAACTGTTGTGGATTTGCGTGCTGCTGCGCGTCGAACCAGTCCCACAAGTCGAAGCTGTCCGTCATCCCTCGTTTCAGTGTGACCAATCCATACGTCACAGGCCCGACCATTCGAATCTGTTGCGTGTTATTTCCACCTTCACGAATGGTCTTGATATCCATGGTCATATCGAGCCCATCGCAATCGGAGAACGCCGCGTTACACAGCTTCGGCCCGATGAACGGAACATTGATCTCCACTGAAAAATTGAACGCGGTGAACGGATACACGGGAGTGGCCGCCACGATTAGCCTCCCTCCGTCACAAACGTCCGATCCGCGGTCTGCAACAGCCGGATCGTAAGAAACCGCATCGGCAACGACGGCGCCACACGCAGCAGCACAAAGAACTGTCCGTTATCCCTGGCCTGCTGGTTATTCAGGCTGCTGTCGGTAACAACTTCATACGATTCCCGCGCCGTACGTCCCGCAAATGCGCCGCGCCGCAACATCTCGTCCATCAGGATTTCGAATCCACGCTGTACACCCCGCCGGAACTCGTCGCTATTCGGCTCGAACACATAGTCATTCCCTGCCCGCAGCACCGTCTTGCGCAGGAACGACATCAATCTCCGAACGTTGATTGGAGACAAGTCCTCGTCATCGCTCAGCGTCAGCTCGCACAGGCAAAGAAATCCGTTCGGTTCCTGCCGCACAAGGTTGATGAGCGCATCCTGCAGGGATTGCCGCATGTTCTTTTGCACCGGCGGCATCAGGTCCACCACCCCATGCAGTGGCTCATTCGCCGGCGAGATCCATGGTCCTCGCGCTGACGATCGCATCGCCATGATTCCTGCCATCGCGCCATCCGGGGGATTCGTGCGCAACGTCGTCAAATCATCTTCTTCCCGTCCCACGAGCCACGGATGGTAGAGCGCCCCAAAGCTGTACGCATTCTGCTCGCCCCCGTCGAGTGACGTCTTCAGAGCCGCAGCATGCGAAATCGCCTGCGACTCGTGATAGTGTTGCGGCATCGCCAGCACCGCAAACATGTCGCCGCGCGCCGCGCACAGCCGCAACAACGCAGAATGCACTGGCATCAGCACATCATCGCTATATGCCGCCGGCTCGGTTTCTGCCCAACCCGTTGGCCCTCCCACTCGGAATCCAATCCCTTTCGAATAATTGCTCGACACGTTTCCAATCTGTCGCCGCATCCGATAGAAGTAATCTCCCGTCGGACGCCCATGCACCGTGTACGTCCCTGAGTCCCCTTCATAAATCACCGCTGCCGTGGCAAAGTTCGGATCGCCGGCCTCTTCCAGGAAATCAACCGCTTCCTGCAGAGGCGTCCAGGTAATGGAGTAACGGCCTGCTTCCACGTCCGTGATTTGAATCGTCGGCGGATCAACGATCAGCAAGTCGCAGGGCTCGAATTGCCCCAGTGGCGGCGCCGCAGTCGCGGGAATCGTGACATCTTGCTTGCAATCCAGGAAGTGCCACCACTCCGGATGTGCCAACGGAGAAGAATCCGGCGGAGAAGCCAACGCTTCCGTTCCCACCGGATGCCACCCCAGCTGAACCGCATCTGGTGCAGCGATAATCGTTGCTTCCTCGATCGCCAGCGCCGCATGTATCCCGAGAAGTTGTCGTGGAGGAATGTTCAGCGCCTGATGAAGCGCCGTTGGCGTGCGCGGCTGGCTACTCTGATACTGGATGTAGTTCGCTTCGTTCAACAGATCAATCGAAGTGCTCTCGGCAAGCGCTGGATCCAAAAACAGTCCATCATCGAAAACATCGACTCCGTCCCTCTTGATCGAATCCACCTGTGCGATGGAACTGGGACCGTTGAATCCTGCCGGCAATGGCCCCACACACAACGGAATGTAGTACCCGGAACCATCCTCTCCTGCCAGCGGAAAACGCGGATGCACTGCTTCCGCCGCAAGACCTGTGGGCGAATCCACCGCATACAGAGTTCGATCATCCGGCAGCCCTCCCCAATACCGCGGATGCGATGGCGCGAATCCGAGATCAGTCAAACTCCACAGTTCTGCTTCGCTCTGGACGAAAAGATCCATGCTCAGCCGCTCGCAAAGCACGACAGGTGCGCTCGCCAGCGGTGACCCCATCCCTCCTGCAGCAACAAATCCCAGACTCTGCAGACTCCAACTCTCTTGCCCTCCAGATTTATCCTCGTCGAGCCGGACGCAAAGCGAGTCCGCACCCGAAGCGACGGGCGAATCCGGCGCTTGCCACCACGCCCTTTGCCCTTTCACTTCCACTACGCGGCCGCGCGGATTCCCCGGTACCGGAGACGGTGTTAC
>Ga0335082_10001481_pt1 | contig 25037 bp, 20 predicted proteins | sample Lox_Sample_41_FD_206718 | JGI IMG/M metagenome (GOLD analysis project Ga0335082, IMG submission 206718) | Soil microbial communities from Loxahatchee National Wildlife Refuge, Florida, United States - Lox_Sample_4.1 | ecosystem: Environmental > Terrestrial > Soil > Wetlands | place: USA... | reverse complement strand
TAAGCTTGACAACGAGAAGCCGCAGGGCGAGACGATCGCGTATGATGAGCTGATCAAGCGCTGGACGGAGCATCAATAGCTCTCGCCCATCGCACCAAGGCTTCCGGGGCGCGCCCCAAGCGCGCCCCGGAAGAGATTTGCAGGAAGGATGAACCGGGCAGTCAGAGACTGGGCGCGCGGCTGATGTCACTGGAACTGAAGAACATCACCAAACGAGTCGGCGCGGAGGTGACGATCTACGACACCAGCCTGGTGCTGGAGGAAGGATCGTTCAACACGCTGCTCGGGCCGACGCTCGCCGGCAAGACCACGCTCATGCAGCTCATGGCCGGGCTCGACCGCCCGACCGCGGGCGACATCTGGTTCCGCGGCACGAACGTCACCGGCGTTCCCGTGCAGAAGCGGAACGTGTCGATGGTCTACCAGCAATTCATCAACTATCCGAATCTCACGGTATTCGAGAACATCGCGTCGCCACTCCGCGTCGCGGGCCTGGCCGCCGCCGAGATCGATCGTCGCGTCAAGCAGGCGGCGGAGTTGCTGCGGCTCACACCGATGCTGCAGCGGCGACCGAACGAGCTCTCGGGCGGGCAACAGCAGCGCACGGCGATCGCGCGGGCCATCGTCAAGGATTCCGATCTCATTCTCCTCGATGAGCCGCTCGCTAACCTGGACTACAAGCTCCGCGAGGAACTCCGCGACGAGCTGCCGAGGTTTTTCGCCGGCCGGAATTGCATCGTCGTCTATGCGACGACCGAGCCTACCGAAGCGCTGCTCTTCAGCGGCAATACCGCGACTCTCAGCGCCGGCCGCGTGACTCAGTTCGGACCGACGGCGGAAATCTACCGGCGGCCGGCAGACCTCGTGAGCGCGCGGGTCTTCTCGGATCCGCCGATCAACACCGCGACGGTTACCAAGCGCGGCCGAGAGGTCTTGGTCGGAGAGACGATTCGGCTGCCGGTCGGCGCCGCCGCCGCGGCGATTCCCGACGGCAAGTATACGATCGGCATCCGGCCCCATCACATTCGCCCGCAGGCGCGAAACGGCAGCATCGCCGCGATCGAGGGCACCGTTCTCCTTGCAGAGCTGAGCGGTTCGGAAAGCGCCCTCCACGTCGACCTCGACGGGCAGACCTGGGTATCCCAGTCGCACGGCATCCATCCATTCAAGGTCGGATCTCGCGCCAAGCTCTACGTCGACATGGACCACGCCTTCTTCTTCGACCTGGAAGGCCGCCTCGTGTTGGGGAGCGGCTGATGGCGCAAATCGTCCTCCGCGACCTCCGTCACACCTACATGGCCGCGCCCCGGAGCGATGCCGACTGGGCGCTGAAGAAGCTCACGCTCGAATGGGCCGATGGCGGCGCTTACGCGCTCCTCGGGCCCTCGGGCTGCGGCAAGACCACGCTGCTCAACCTGATCTCGGGCCTGCTCACGCCGACCGAAGGGCACATCCTCTTCGACGGTCGCGACGTCACGAGCGCCTCGCCGGAAGAGCGCAACATCGCCCAGGTGTTCCAGTTCCCGGTCATCTACGACACGATGACCGTCTACGACAACCTGGCCTTCCCGCTCCGCAACCGGCGCGTCGGCCAGCGCGAGGTCGACGAACGCGTGCGCGAAGTCGCCGGCATGCTCGAGCTCGACTCCATGCTGAAGCACCGCGCCGCCGGCCTGACCGCCGACGGCAAGCAGAAAATATCCCTGGGTCGTGGCCTTGTCCGCTCCGACGTCAACGTCATCATGTTCGACGAGCCGCTGACGGTCATCGACCCGCACCTGAAATGGGTGTTGCGCTCCAAGCTGAAGGAGCTGCACCAGCGCATCCGTCGCACGATGATCTACGTGACTCACGACCAGACCGAGGCGCTCACGTTTGCCGATCAGGTCGTGGTGATGAAGGATGGCGAGATCGTCCAGATCGGCACGCCGGTCGAGCTGTTCGAGCGCCCGAGCCATACCTTCGTCGGCCACTTCATCGGCTCGCCCGGCATGAACGTGCTACCCTGCGAGGCGCGCGGCGGCCGGGCGGTCTTCGAAGGCCAGACGATCGATACGGCCAACGGTGTCAGCTATCGCGGCGAGGGTAAGGGCCTCGAACTCGGCGTTCGCCCCGAGTTCGTCAGCTTCGCCGCCGAGGGCGTGCCCGTGCAGGTGACCAAGGTGCTGGACGCCGGCCGCTATCGCATCGTCGAGACGGCGACCAATGCCGGCCGCACGATCAAGATGCTCGTTCCGGAGGACGAACGCATCCCGGAGGGCAGCGCCCGGCTCCACTTCGCGCCGGAGCGGACGCAGATCTACGAGAACGGCTGGATGGTGACGTGAGGCTGCAGCAATGAGCAAGACCGTCAATCACAAAGCCTGGTTCTTCGTGCTCCCGGTGGTGCTCCTGGTGGCGTTCAGCGCCATTATTCCACTGATGACCGTGGTCAACTATTCGGTGCAGGAGTCCTTCGGCGAGAACCAGTTCTTCTGGGCGGGTGTCGAGTGGTTCGAGAAAGTGCTGCATGACGACCGCTTCCACGCCTCGCTCTTGCGCCAGATCCTCTTCACCGCGCTCATCCTCGCGATCGAAGTGCCGCTCGGGCTCGTCATCGCGCTGGCGATGCCGCGCAGGGGTCCCTGGGTCTCGGTCTGCCTCGTGCTGATGGCCCTTCCGCTGCTGATTCCCTGGAACGTCGTCGGCGCGATGTGGAACATCATGGCGCTGCCCGACATCGGCCTGCTCGGCCGCGGCCTGAATGTGCTCGGCTGGGAATACAACTACACCCGCCAGCCCTTCGCCGCCTGGTTCACCATCATCCTCATGGACGTCTGGCATTGGACATCGCTCGTCGTCCTTCTCTGCTATGCCGGCCTGGTATCGATTCCTGATGCCTATTACCAGGCGGCCAAGATCGACGGCGCGCGGGCATGGGCGGTCTTCCGCTACATCCAGCTGCCGAAGCTGAAATACGTGCTGACTATCGCCATCCTCCTCCGCTTCATGGATTCCTTCATGATCTATACGGAGGTCGTCGTGGTCACCGGCGGCGGCCCTGGCAACTCAACGACGTTCCTGTCCATCGATCTCGTGAAGACGGCGCTCGGCCAGTTCGATCTCGGGCCGGCGGCGGCAATGTCGCTGATCTACTTCCTCATCATCCTGCTGCTGAGCTGGCTGTTCTACACGCTGATGATGCGCAACGAGGCGAGATGATGCGCAAGCGCTTCCTGATCCCGGCGGTCTACGCCATTTTTCTCCTGCTGCCGATCTATTGGCTCCTGAACATGTCGTTCAAGACGACCAATGAGATCCTCGGCGGCCTCACCCTGTGGCCGCACAGCTTCACGCTCGACAACTACAGGATCATCTTCACCGATCCGACCTGGTACGACGGCTATATCGCGTCGATCGAGTACGTCGTGATCAACACGGTACTGTCGGTGGCGGTGGCGCTGCCCGCCGCCTATGCCTTCTCCCGCTACCGCTTCCTTGGCGACAAGCATCTCTTCTTCTGGCTGCTCACGAACCGGATGGCGCCGCCGGCGGTCTTCGCCTTGCCCTTCTACCAGCTCTACTCGGCCGTCGGCCTGTTCGATACGCCCTGGGCGGTGGCCCTCGCCCACACGCTCTTCAACGTCCCGCTCGCGGTCTGGATCCTCGAAGGCTTCATGTCGGGCGTCCCGAAGGAGCTGGACGAGACCGCCTATGTGGACGGCTACTCCTTCCCGCGCTTCTTCTTCCGCATCTTCATGCCGACTATCGCCGCAGGAATCGGGGTCGCGTGCTTCTTCTGCTTCATGTTCTCGTGGGTCGAGCTGCTCCTGGCGAAGACGCTGACCGCGGTCGCCGCGAAGCCGATCGCTGCGCTGATGACCAAGACTGCCAGTACCTCCGGCTACCAGCTCGGCCTGCTGGCCGCCGCCGGGTCGCTTACGCTGATCCCTGGCGCGGTCGTTATCTATTTCGTCCGCAACTACATCGCGAAGGGGTTCGCGCTCGGGCGCGTCTGAGGAGGCGGGCATGGAAGACACGTCGCTCTTCGACTGGATGGCCTGGACTTGGCCGACGGCGGCCTTCTTCGTCTTCATCTTCCTGTGCTTGGTGGGCATGTCCGTGTGGGAGTATTTCGCGCCGGGTGGTGCCCCGCGCCGCGGCGTTCTGGGCCTGGATACGACCCGCGGCGACCGTCTCTTCATCTCGCTGCTGGGCAGCGCCTTCATCTTCCTGGCCTGGCTCGGCTTCATGGGAACGCCGCTGTGGGGAGGCCTCGTCGTCGCGCTCCTCTATGCCTTGGCGGTCTTCCGCTGGGTCTGACCTTCCGAATTCCCTGAGCCTGTGATCGGGGGTGGTGGTTGCGCCGCCCCCACTTTTTTGCACACAATGCCTCAAAGTAGGGCAAAGCTGCCAAGGGCGGGGGATCATGGATTTCATCTTCATGCTGACGCGCGACGACCAGACCATCGAGGACTGCCTCGAGGTCTACGACTCCGTACGCGACGTGCCGCTCGGGCATGTCGGCTTCAAGGACGTCGGCGTCCCGCCCGACACGCTGAAACGCCTGCGCGACCGCATCAAGGAAGACGGCCGCAAGAGCTACATGGAAGTGGTCAGCACCAGTCGCGACAGCTGCCTGCGCTCGGCCGAGGTCGGCGCCAAGCTCGGCATCGACTGTCTGCTGGGCGGCACGCAGGTGGACGAGATCCTCGGCCTGCTGCGGGGATCGTCGACCGGCTACTTCCCCTTTCCCGGCCTTCCCGTCGGCCATCCCACCAAGCTCGGCGGCACGCCACAGCGGATTGCCGACGATACGCGGGCGATGGTGACGGCCGGCTGCGCCGGCATCGACCTGCTCGCCTATCGCGCCACCGACGCCAATCCGCTCGATCTCATCCGCGCCGCTCGGCAGGCCACGGACCAGACCATTATCGTCGCCGGCAGCATCAATTCGCCGGCCCGCATCCGCGACATCGCCGGCGCCGGGGCCGATCTCTTCACGATCGGCACCGCTGCGCTCGATGGCAGCTTCAATCCGCGCTTCGGCCTGCTGGCCAACCAGCTGCGGCGCATCCTCGCCGCCTGTGCCGGCAGCGATCTGCGGGCCCACGACACCTGAGGCTGTTCGGCACGACGGTCCCCTCATGTTCCTCGGCATCGATGTCGGCAGCCAGAGTCTGAAGGCCGTGCTGCTGGACGGCGCGCTGCGGCTGGTCGGCCGCGGCGCCCGCGCCTATCCGATCGCCTTCCCGCAACCGGGATGGGCGGAGCAGCAGCCTGGCCTGTGGGAAGCGGCGCTCGGGCCGGCGGCGGCAGATGCCCTGGCTGCGGCGGGCCGCTCCGCCCGAGACGTCACCGCGATCGGGATCGCGGGCCAGCTCGATGGCTCGGTGCCGGTCGATGCCGGCGGCCGCGCGCTCGGCCCGTGCCTCATCTGGATGGACCGGCGCGCCGACGGCGGCCTTGCGGCGCTGCGCGAGCGGCTGCGGCCGGAGGAGTTCCGCCGCCGCACCGGCGCCAATCTCGACGGCAGCCACATGGCGCCGAAGATGCGCTGGCAGCTCGATCACGGCCTGCAGGGCGCCGCGCGCTTCCATCAGCCCGTGACCTATCTGGTCGAGCGGCTCACCGGCGAGGCGGTCATCGACCACGGCCTGGCGTCGACCACCCTGGCCTATGACCTCGAGGCCGGCGACTTTGCCGATGACCTGCTGGGCCTGTTCGGGCTCGTGCGCAACCTGCTGCCGCGCCTGGCGCCGAGCGAGGCCGTTGCCGGCCGGCTGACAGCTGCGGGCGCTGCCTTGATAGGCCTGCCGCAAGGCGTGCCGGTCGCGGTCGGCACCGGCGATGACTTCTCGACGCCGCTCGGCGGCGGCATCGCCCAGCCCGGTATCGTGGCCGATGTGTTGGGCACTGCGGAAGTCGTGGGCGCTCTCGATCCGCGGCCCCTGATCGACGAGGGTGGTCTGGTCGAGACTCACCGCTATGTCGGCTCGCATCTGCACTACATCGAGAACCCCGGCTGGGTCTGCGGCGGCGCGCTCGAATGGCTGCGCGCCCTTCTGAGCATCGCGGACTTCGCGAGCTTCGACGCGCAGGCCGCGGAGGTCCCGGCGGGCAGCGACGGGTTGCTGTTCCTGCCGGCCCTCACGGGCGCCATGACGCCCGAATGGATCGCCGGCGCGCGCGGCTGCTTCTACGGTCTGACGCCGTCCCACGGCGCCGGCCATTTGACGCGCGCGGCGCTGGAGGGCACGGCATTTGGGCTGCGCGACGTGACCGAGCGCTTGCGCGCCCTGGGCGTGGCCGCGGACCGCGTGCGCGTCCTCGGCGGTGGCGCTCGGAGCCGGCTGTGGGCGCAGATCCGAGCCGACATCACGGGCTTGCCGGTCGAGCGCTCGGCGGTCTCAGACAGCTCCGCCGTCGGTGCGGCGATTCTGGCGGGCGTGGCGGCCGGGGTAGTCCGGGACGTTGCCGCGGGAGCGGCGGCCGCTGGTGCCGTCGCCGAGACGATCGAGCCCCAGGCCGCCCTGCGCGGCGCCTGCGACGACGCCTACGGGCGCTATCGCCTGTTGTTCGAGTCCCTGAAACCGATGTTCGCGGATTGAAGAAAAAAGAATGAGCAGCGATCCGGTCGTGCAGCTGTTGAGCGGCCAGTGGCCGGACCCCGAGACCGGCGAATTGCTGGGCGTGCCCGTGCGCTCGGTCGTCATCGCCGACAGCCTGGAGGGTATCGAAGGCGATCTGGTGGCGCGGCTCGACCTCGGCCGCCGGCTGGCCGTGGTCAGCGACCCCGTCACGCAGGATGTGCTGGGCGCCCGGGTGGAACGGGCCCTGGCGGCGGCAGGGGAAGTGATGCCGATCCGCCTGCGCGACCGGCCGCACGCCGATGACGACACCGTGGCCCGCATTCGCGCCGCCACAACCGATGCGGATGCGCTGATCGCGGTCGGCTCCGGCACGATCAATGATCTCTGCAAGTACGCAGCGTTCCAGGACGGCAAGCCGGCCGCGGTGTTCGGCACGGCGCCCTCGATGAACGGCTACACCTCGGCCAACGCCGCCATTACCGTGGGTGGCCTGAAGAAGTCGCTGGCGGCGCAGCCGCCGGTTGGCGTGTTCCTCGATCTCGCGGTATTGGCGGCCGCGCCGCCGCGCATGATCCGCAGCGGCCTCGGCGACAGCCTCTGCCGGTCGACGGCCCAAGCCGACTGGCTGCTCTCGCACCTGCTGCGCGACACGCCCTATCGGGCTGCGCCCTTCGCGCTGCTCGCCGATGACGAAGGCGCGCTGCTGGAGGGCGCGGGAGCGCTCATGGCCGGCGATCTCGAGGCGATGCGGCGGCTGGCGCGCACGCTCGTGCTGTCGGGCCTGGGCATGTGCCTCAGCGGCGGCAGCTATCCGGCCAGCCAGGGCGAGCACCTCATCAGCCACTACATCGAGATGATGGGCGGCTCCGGCCTGCCCGAGAGCTTCCACGGCGAGCAGATCGGCGTGACCACGCTGACCATGGCGCGCCTGCAGGAGAGCGTCCTCCGCACCAGGCCGGTGGTGCGGCCGACCGTCATCGACGATGCCGACTTGGTCCGGCATTTCGGGCTGGAGACGGCCGCGGCCTGTGCACGGGAATGGGCTGCCAAGGCGCTCTCGCCGGCCGACGCCACCGCCCTCAACGAGCGACTGTCGCGGTCCTGGCCGTCCCTCCGCGAGCGGATCGACGGCGTGCGTCACGCCGCCGCCGACCTGGAGCGGGCACTGGCGGCCGCCGGCGCCCCGACGCGCCCGGCGGACCTCGGCTGGCCGGTGAGCTTCTACCGCGAAGCGGTCGTCCGCGCCCGCCAGATCCGCCGCCGCTACAGCTTCCTCGACCTCGCCGGCGATGCCGGCCTGCTCGAGGGTTTCGCCGCGCAAGAGGGGTAGCGTCGAAATCGAGCGAAGGACCCCATGCCAAGCGGAGATCGGCCGTTCGGGCGTCGCCTGCGTGCGGGCTCCTTGTGTCGCCTGCGCAAGGGCGGCCCACGGGCGTCGCGCTATGGGGAGCCGGTGCTGCTCAGAACCAGATACACGATGTCAAAGATCGACCGATCAGCGCTTGGGTGCCGCCGATCAGATTGGAACATTATAGCAACATCTGGGCAGTCGCACAAGCCAGTGCGTCGGCGACAGAATTTTATGTTGCAGGCCTTCGCGTGCCGGGCCTAAGCTTGATTCAACCAAGGGGAACTAAAGATTCCTCTGAGTGAACAACCGTCCGACCACAGAACCGGCCGGATGCAGGGGCGGCTGCAGGACAAAACAAACAACCCGCTCATCTTGAGGCTCGGCGCCTTCGGGCGCCCGTTTGGGAAGAGGTCAGTACATGGCATCAGAAACTTCCGCTCGAAGTGCGCCTGCCGGCGCCCTCTTCAGACTCGGCGGGCCGGCGGCGGCCCGCCCGCAGTTTGTCATCACTGATCGTCATGAGTGAGGGGACAGCAGCATGGCCACGCAGAATCAATCGGGCGTCATCGTCACCCAGTCCGTGACGGTGACGGAAACGGAGATCACCTACACACCGGGCAACCTCCGGCGCGAGACCGGATGGTGGGGCGCGTTCGTCATCGGCTTGGCCGGGACGATTCTCGTGACCGGCATCGCGCCGGTCATGGTGACGGCCCTGGGGGCGTCGTCGATTCCGATCACGGTGTTCATCACGCTCACCGGCTGGCTCCTATGCCTCTTCCTCGCCGAGCTGGCGGCGATGATGCCCGACCGCACCGGTGGCGCGCCGACTTATGCCTATCCGGCCTATGCGGACCGCTGGCCGCGGCTGGCCAAGCACATCAACGGATTCACGACCTGGGCTTATTGGCTCGGCTGGTTCCCCGTGGCGCCGCTGAACATGATCCTGGCCTCTTACTATCTCGCCGACCGGTTCGGCCTCGACACCAGCAGCGGCTTCACGCCGATCCACACGCCGATCGCCTACTGGACGCTCGGCATCTCCATCGTCGGCATTCTGCTGTTCTTCATCCCGGCCTATCTGGGTATCCGCTTCGGAGCGGTGTTCGCGACGATCCTGGCGCTGCTGTCGATGATCCCGCTCACGCTGATCGCGATCATGTGGATCTTCAACCCGTCGGTGGTCAACTTCGGCGAGCTCGCGGGATTCGCACGCGTCGACGGTTCGAGCTTCTTCAGCCCGGTCGGCGACTACAATTGGCTGCAGGTGTACATCGCCTACGGCTTCCTGCTGACCTGGAACGTGATCGCCATGGAAGCCGCCGCTTGCTACATCGGCGAGTGCAGCGATCCGCATCGCGACGCGAAGATCGCGATGAACCTCGAGGGTGGCTACGGCGTGCTCATCTATACGTTGGTGCCGATCGCCTTCGTCGTCGTGCTCGGCGCTAAGGCCCTGGCCGACCCGTCGCTGGTCGATCCCAAGACGATGTTCGTTACGTTCGCCGGCAAGGTGCTGCCCGGTGTGGGCGGCGAAGTCCTCAACTGGATCATCGCGGCCATGCTGATCGTCGCGCTCGCGCTCTCGGCGCTGAACGCCATCATGGGATCGGGACGCGCCCTCTACCAAATGTCGCTCGACGGCGAGTTCCCCAAGTTCTTCCAGCGCGTCAACAAGCACGGCGTGCCCGACCGCGCGATGTTCTTCAACGTGATCTGCTCGCTGGTCGTGATCCTGCTCGGCGGCGCCGTCGAGATCTACAGCTTCTCCAACGTCGGCTACACCGTCTCGTTCCTGCCGGTGCTGATCGGCTATTTCCTGCTGCGGCAGGACAAGCCGAACGTGCGTCGGCCGTTCAAGCTGCCGGAATTCATGAAGTACGTCGCCCTCCTGCTCGCGGTCGTTTACTTCATCTTCTGGCTGTTCGGCGGCCTCTGGTACTCGAAGATCGGCAACGTCGAGGTCTATTACTGGCTCGGCTGGGCGACGCTCCTGGCCTATCTCCCGTTCTACTGGTATCGGACCAAGGTCGAGGATCGCCGCGGCGCCTGATGCGGGCGCTCGCATCGGGTCGGCGCGGCGGCGCGAGCGTGGCACCGGCGCGCCGGAGCCGGCCGCTCTGGGAACGCCTATGGGGCCGGGCGGTGCCGCCGCCCGATCCCGGCGGGCTCGCCGTCAGATCACTGCTGTTGGCGTCCGAGGGGCGGCGGATCACGCCGGCCGCGGTGGATTTCGCGGCGGGCATGGCGGCGCGATCGGGGGCGTCGGTGCACGTGCTGTCGATCGCGCGCGTCTGGGGCACTGCCTTCGGCCTGCCGAATCCCGGCCTGCTTCCGAGCAAGCGCGAGTGGGACGAACAGCGGGCGCTGGTCGCCGAGGCGGTCGCCACGCTGCGGGCGCGCGGCATTGCGGCGACCGGGCAGGTGCTGGGGACACGGGCCGCCGCCAAGCGGATCGTCGCGGAGGCCGACCGGCATCAGTGCGACGCGATCGTGATGGCGGCGGACCCGCCGCATTCGTGGCTGGTCGCGAACCTGTTGTGGTCGCAGGAGCCCTATCGCGTCCGCAGTCTGGCAGGATTCCCGGTCTACCTTGTGGTCGACGACGCTTGATCAGCCATCGGGACGGGGCGCTCATGAGTCCGGTATGGACCGGTGCGCCGGCCTTTGTTCCGTCATGCGCACCGGTCCCTACCGGTCTGCGCCTTGGCTGCACAACGATTTGCACGAGCGGGCGAATCGCGCTTATATCGCTGTCACCACATTGCCATGATTCTCGACACAAGAACCGATTCATCGGTCGGCAGCGTGGCGCAGGCGGGCAGTACTAGGCATGGGACAGCGCAGCACGGCGCGCCAATCTACTTCCCCATCGTGCGGCCTTCGGCAGCTTCCGCCAAGCCGCAGTTCGGTTAGTTTCCGCTATTGCCGGACTCCGATCGTCTCGTTGCTGTCGCCAAAGGCTTCGGCGGCGCATTCGCATCTTCATCCTGTATGCCTTTCGTCGGTCTTGTCGCCGGCGGCAGTTCTCGCGGCGTTGGCGGATCGGGATTCATCCGACCGTCGAGGGATCATCAAACATGGGGGCAGAGTATGAGTAGCATCGCGCAAGACTCCGGTCACGGCATGCGCCGGGCTATCGATTGGAAACACGCATTCTTCGTGGCTGCGGGGGTGCCGGCGCTCGTGCTGTTTTCGATGGGCGCCATCTCGGCGACGATCGGCGCGCCGGCTTGGCTGGTATGGACGATCTCCGTCCTGTTCGGATTCGTACAATCGTTCATCTATGCCGAGATCGCCGGCCTGCATCCGAGCAAGTCGGGCGGCACCGCCGTACACGGCGCCACGGCCTGGATCCGCTACAGCAAGTTCATGGCGCCGCTCTCTCTGTGGTGCAACTGGCTGGCCTGGACACCGGTGCTGGCGATCGGCTCCGGTCTCGGCGCCGGCTATCTGCTGTCCATCTTCTATGCGCCGGATGCCGACATCAACACCTGGCAGGTGACGCTGGCCGACCTCGGCTTCATCAAGGAAGGGCTGACGCTGCGCATCAATGCCACGTTCATCATCGGCGCCGTCATCATGCTGGTGGTCTTCGCCATCCAGCATCGCGGCATCCTGCGCACGGCCCGCATTCAGACCATCCTGACGATCGCCACCCTGCTCCCCCTCTTCATCGTCTGCATCGTGCCGTTGATCACGGGCGACGTCGTGATGGCGAATTTTTCGCCGTTCACGCCGCTCGCCAAGGACGCCAGCGGCGCGATCGTCCCGGGCGTGTGGGACAAGGGCGGTTGGCTCCTCTTCCTCGGCGGTCTCTTCATCGCGGCCTGGTCGGCCTACGCGTTCGAGACGGCCGTCTGCTACATGAGCGAGTTCCGCGATCCCGGCCAGGACATGTGGCGGGCCATCATCTATTCCGGGCTGTTCTGCATCTTCGCCTACGCCCTGGTCCCCATTATCTTCCAGGGTGTGCTCGGCACCGAGCGCATGCTCGATCCCGGAATCTATGCCGGCTCCGACATGGGTCGCGCGCTGGCCAGCATGGTGAAGGGCGCCGAGTTCATAACCAAGATCCTGATCGTGCTCCTGTTCTTCACCCTGCTGTTGTCGATCATGACCGCCATGGCCGGCTCCTCGCGGACGCTGCACCAGGGAGGCCGCGACGGCTGGCTGCCGAAATATCTGGGCCAGGTGAATTCGCATGGCGCGCCGACCTTTGCCATGTGGACGGACCTGGTGGTCAACCTCGTCCTGCTGGCGATGTCCGACTATGTGTTCATCCTGGCGTGGTCGAATTGCAACTACATGATCTTCAACTTCCTCAATCTCAACGCCGGCTGGATCCATCGGATGGACAACCCGGACGTGCCGCGGCCGTGGCGCTGCCCCAACCTGTTCATGTTTCTCGGGGTGGTCCTGGCCTACGTGAATGCGTTCCTCCTGGGGGCGGGGGCGGATGTCTGGGGCGCTGGCACGCTGAAGGCTGGCCTCATCTCGGCAGCTGTTTCCGTGCCGTTTTTCCTCTACCGTCACTACGTGGTCGACGGCGGCAAGTTCCCGGATGACATGTGGAAGGACCTCCTGTTGCCAGGCCAGAAGGAACTCGGGCCGAAGCGGGCGGGCATGCTGCCCTATCTGGCCCTCGCGGGGGGCGTGGCTTCGATGCTCCTCGGCTACTACATCTTCTGGTGGTGAACCGAGGGGGATCACAGCCAGTTCAGGGCGCGCGAGCAATCGCACAGCGATTGCTCGCTCGAGCCAATTCCGCCTATAAGACCGTCACCGCGTCGCGATGTCGTTACATATAGAACCGGGCAATCGGTCGGCGACGCCGGGCAGGGCCGAATAGGCATGGGACAGCGCAGCGCGACGCGCCAATCTACCTCGACATCATACGGCCTTCGGCAGGTGCCGCCAAGCCGCAGCCCGAACGCTTTCCTCCACTGCGATCCTTCGACCACGTCTTGCCGCGGGCAGGCAACGATGCGGCTTCTCTGCCGCGCCGCCCCTCCGGCGAGACAATCTCACAAGGGGGCTTCCGAATGACCACGGCAACGGCAACCGCAGACGCGGGGCAAGGCCAACTACAACGCGCCATCGACTGGAAGGGCGCATTCTGGGTCGCCAGCGGCGTGCCGCCGCTGGTGCTGTTCTCGATCGGCGGCATCGCCGCCACGATCGGCGCGCCATCCTGGCTGGTGTGGGCGCTCTCCATCGGCATGGGCTTCATCCAGTCCTTCACCTATGCCGAGATCGCCGGCATCTTCGACGAGAAAGCCGGCGGCGCCTCGAACTACGGCGCCACAGCATGGTTGCGCTATGGAATCGTCGGCAAGTTCATGGCGCCGCTGTCGGTCTGGACCTACTGGTTCGCCTGGTCGCCCGTGCTGGCAATCGGCTCTGGCATTGCTGCCGGCTATATCCTGACCGCGCTCCTGCCGCCGGATTCGGCGATCCTGACCTGGAGCATTACGCTCGTCGATCTGAGCTTCCTGAAGGAGGGGCTGACATTGCGCGTCAACAGCACCTTCTTCATCGGGGCGGCGCTGCTCCTTGTCGTGTTTGCCGCGCAGCATCATGGCATTCTCCGCACCGCCCGGATCCAGACCGTCATCGGCGTTGCGGTCATCGTGCCGTTGCTGATCGTCGGCGTTGTCCCGCTGTTGACCGGCGATGTCGTAGCCACGAACTTCTCGCCGTTCACGCCGCTGGCGCTGGATGCCAACAAGAACATCGTTCCCGGCGAATGGAATCTCCCGGGCTGGACCTTGTTCCTTGGCGGAATGTTCATTGCCGGATGGTCGACATACGGCTTCGAGACGGCGGTGTGCTATACGCGGGAGTTCCGCAATCCGGCGACGGATACCTACAAGGCCATCTTCTATTCCGGCCTGCTCTGTGTCGTCGTCTTCGTCCTCGTGCCCTTTACCTTCCAGGGTTCCCTCGGCGTCGCGAAGATGCTGGAGCCCGGCATCTACGACGGCTCCGGCGTGGCCGCGGCCATGGCGACCATCGTGGGGGGCGGCGCCTTCGTCGGGAACCTGCTGATACTCATGATGATCCTTGCCTTGGTCTTGTCGATCATGACGACCATGGCGGGCTCATCGCGGACGCTGTATCAGGCATCCGCCGACGGCTGGCTTCCCAAGTACCTCTCCTACGTCAATCCCTATGGCGCGCCGACGCGCGCGATGTGGACCGACCTTATCTTCAATCTCATTCTGCTGCTGATGTCCGACTACGTCTTCTTGCTGGCCGTGTCGAACGTCGCATACATGGTCTTCAATTTCCTCTGCCTCAACGCCGGCTGGATCCATCGCATCGATAGCGGCGACATCAAGCGGCCGTGGCGGGCACCGAACTGGCTGCTCGGTCTCGGCACGATCTTTGCGTTCGTCAACATGGTCTTCCTGGGTGCCGGCGCCAATGTGTGGGGGCCGACGACGTTGATCATGGGCCTCATCGTCATGGCACTCATCGTTCCGATTTTCGCCTACCGGCACTATGTCCAGGACGGCGGAGTGTTCCCGGACCGCATGCTCGTCGATCTCGGCCTGCAGGGCCGCGACCTCGGCCAGAGGAAGGCAGGCATGCTGCCCTATCTGGCACTCGTCGGGGGCGTCGTCGTCATGCTGGCCGCGCACTGGATCTTCACCACTTGACGAGAGACGGCGGCGCGTAGTTGCAAGGAATAGCGGGGCCTGGAAATCGGCCCCGCAGCTTTTCGGCTAGGCCCGCCAGAACGTGATGGTCAGGCCGCCGGCGATGATCAGCGCGCCGCCGACCAGGATGGCGGGGGTCGGCTTCAGGCCGAAGCCGAGCCAGTTGATCAGCTGGGCCACGACGAAGAACAGCGTCACGTAGACGCCGAGCAGACGCCCGAAATCCCAGGGCGGGAGGTTGACGGTGACGCCATAGGCGAAGAGCACGCCGCCGCCGAGCACCAGGAGGCTCGCACGCGCCGGCAAGGAGGCCGCGTGGAGGCCGGTCCGGACGATGGCGTCGCCCCCTGCCTCCAATGCGGCGGCCAGCAACAGCAAGAGCAACGAAACGGCAGTACCCAAGGTCCCCTCCCCCGAAATAGCGCTTCTGTGGAAGCGTCGCCAGAATGCGTCCAGCCACTGCGGCGCGCTATCGCGCCGGCGACGAACCGGGGGTCGCCACGCCTTTTCCGGCCGCGACCCGCCGCTCGCGGTAGAGCACGTAGAGCCCGCTCAGACTGATCAGGACCCCGCCCCCGATGGTCCAGAGGTCGGGGAAATCGCCGAACCAGAGATAGCCGATCGTGGTCGACCAGATCAGCTGGGCGTAGGCGAAGGGCGCGAGCAGGGAGGCGGGCGCGATGGCGAACGCGCGGATCAGCAGATAGTGGGAGAAGCCGCCGGCGCCGCCCAGGAAAATCAGGCTCACCCACTCCCAGAAGGTGGGCGTCACCCACAGCGTGGGGAGGCAGGCGGTGGTGACCGCCAGGCCGACGGTCGCCGAGAAGAAATAGGTCGTGAGCGCGCTATCGCTGCGGCTCAGGATCCGGGTGGTGATCTGATAGAGCGAGAAGCAGCTGGCCGTGAGCAGCGGCAGGGTCATGGCCCAATGCACCATCCCGAAGCCCGGACGGATGATCAGGAGCACGCTGGCGAAGCCGATGATGACGGCGGCCCAGCGCCGGATCCCCACCTGCTCCCCCAGGATCGGTACGGAGAGGCCTGTCACCAGCAGCGGCGAGACGAAGCCGATGGCGGTCGCGTCGGCCAGCGGGATGTACTTCACCGCCACGAAGAAGAACACCGTCGAGCCCAGCAGCAGCGTCGAGCGCAGGATCTGCAGGCCGGGGCGGGTCGAGCGGAAGGCCGAGCGCAGGCTCTGGCCGCCGAGGAAGAGCGGCAGGACGGCCAGATGGAAGAGATAGCGGCCCCAGGCGATCTCCATGACCGGCAGCGACTGTGTCAGGTGCTTGGCAGTAGCATCCAGGACCGTGAAGCTGAAGCCGACCCCGAGCATCAGCAGGATGCCGCGCAGGTGGTTGGCCGTGGGCGTGGCGATCGCGGTCCGGGCGGTGGTCGTGGTCATGGGGAGGGGCGATGACGACTTGCGCCACCATCATGACCCAGCGACTGCGAGGCCGCCACGTAATCTTGGCATCGGCGGGATGCGGGGGACGCGGCGCTGGCGCCTATGGAGAAGGACCGTCGGCAGAGCCGTTTGCCTATGGCGCGGCAATATTCGCGCCCTCGCGAACTGATGTGACGCCAATTCCCGAGGAAAATTCGCGGCGGCGCTGGACTTCTGAATCGAGAAGTATTATGTGCGAAACCACGGCCGCAGCGACGCGCGAATTGCATGGGCAGACGCTGCCGGTCACCAACAAACCAACCCCGATCTGCCCGGGAAGGGACAAATAATGCAGCGCCGCGTTCTCGCGGAGGAGGTCAAGCCTCCGAGTACCACCGATCATTTCCACGAACGACACGCCCTCTCCACCAAGATCACCCCAAGCGCGGCGAAGCCGCCTTTTTTTGCGCCCATAATCAAGCGCCCGACCGCCCGCGAGCGGTTCCCGATCAGCCCCCGCAGCCAGCTCTTCCGCAAGCGGTTCTTCCCCGAAGCCAGCGCCCTCGACTGGAGCGACTGGCGCTGGCAGGTGCGCAGCCGGGTGAAGGACCTCGGCGGCCTCGCCCGCATCATCAACCTCTCGGACGACGAGGCTTCCGCGATCCGGCGCCATACCGGCTCGCTGCCCGTGGGCATCACGCCCTATTACCTGACGCTGTTCGATCGCGACGATTCGTCTCAGCCGATCCGGCGCACCCACATCCCCGTCAATGACGAATATCTGCGCCTCCCCGGCGAGGCCGACGATCCCCTGGGCGAGGACCATGACGCCGCCGTTCCCGGCCTGGTGCACCGCTATCCCGACCGGGTGCTGTTCCTGGTGACCGGGTTCTGCTCGACCTATTGCCGCTACTGCACCCGCTCGCGCATGGTCGGCGAGGCCGGCGGCGAATATCAGTTCAGCGTGCCCCAGTGGGAGCGCGCCATCGCCTATATCGAGGCGCACCCGGAAATCCGCGACGTGCTGCTCTCGGGCGGTGATCCCCTCACCCTGGCCGACGAGAAGCTGGAATGGCTGCTGTCGCGCCTGCGGGCCATCCGCCATGTGGAGTTCCTGCGCATCGGCACCAAGGTGCCGGTGGTGGTGCCGCAGCGGGTGACCCGCAGCCTGACGGCGATCCTGCGCAAGTTCCACCCGCTCTGGGTGAGCTTGCATTTCACCCATCCGGACGAGCTGACCGAGGAGGTGAAGGAGGCTTGCGCCCGGCTCGCCGACGCCGGCATCCCCCTGGGTTCGCAGACGGTGCTGCTGAAGGGCATCAACGACGACGTCGACGTGATGAAGCGGCTGATGCACGGCCTGCTGATGGCGCGGGTGAAGCCCTACTACCTCTATCAGTGCGATCCCATCTCCGGTTCGGCCCACTTCCGCACGACCGTGGAGAAGGGGCTCGAGATCATCCGGGGCCTGCGCGGCCATACCACCGGCTATGCCGTGCCGACCTACGTGGTCGACTGTCCCGGCGGCGGCGGCAAGGTGCCGCTCATTCCCGACTATGTGGTCGGGCGCGCGGGCGACGACCTGCTGCTCACCAACTACGAAGGCGGCCTCTACCGCTACCCTGATCCCGGCGGAACGCTGGGGGCGGGCAGGGCGTTAGGGAACGACAACTAGACCGTCGATTGGGGGTTACCCGATGCGCGTTGGTCTGACGTTTGATCTCCGCGACCATTATTTGGCCGCCGGCTGCAGCGCCGAGGACACGGCCGAGTTCGACAGCATCGAGACGATCGACTCCCTGGCCGGTGCGCTGGAGCGCCTCGGCCTCGAGGTCGATCGTCTCGGTACGGTGCGCCAGCTGGCGCAGCGGCTGGTGGCCGGCGAGCGCTGGGACCTCGTGTTCAACATCGCCGAAGGGGTGAAGGGCGTCGGCCGTGAGGCCCAGGTGCCGGCCCTGCTGGACGCCTATGACATCCCCTATACCTTCTCCGATCCGCTGGTGATGGCGCTCGCCCTGCATAAGGGCATGGCCAAGCGGGTGGCGCGCGACTGCGGCGTGCCGACCGCGCCCTTCGCCGTGGTCGAGAGCATGGCCGACCTCGCGGCTGTCGACCTGCCGTTCCCGCTGTTCGCCAAGCCGATCGCCGAGGGCACGGGCAAGGGCGTGACGCCGGCGTCGCGCGTGATCAACCGGGCAGCGCTGCGCAAGCTCTGCCGCCAGCTGCTGGAGCGCTATCGCCAGCCGGTGCTGGTCGAGACCTTCCTGCCGGGCCGCGAATTCACCGTCGGCATCCTCGGCACCGGCGCCGCGGCCGAGCCGGTGGCGGTGATGGAGGTGATCCTGAACGGCCAGGCCGAGGCCGGCGTCTATTCCTACGTCAACAAGGAGGAATGCGAGACCCGCGTCGTCTACCGCCTGGTTGACGACGACGAGGCGAAGGCGGCGGGCGCGGTGGCGCTGGCGGCCTGGCGCGCGCTCGGCTGCCGCGACGGCGGCCGTGTCGACCTGCGCCAGGATGCCGGCGGGAAGCCGCTGTTCCTGGAGGTCAATCCGCTCGCCGGGCTGCACCCAACCCATTCCGACCTGCCGATCATGTGCACGCTCGCGGGCATTCCCTATGACGCGCTGATCGGGCGCATCGTCGAGTCGGCGCGCCGGCGCTGCGGCGCCGCCGGCGTCTCGATCGCGGCGGAGTAGCCGGCCATGATCGTCCCGATACGATCGCGCCGCTCCTCGCGGGTCGCCGTCGTCTACGGCGCCGTCGCGGCCGATGCGGCTCCCGACGAGCAGGACGTGCTGGTCGAGGTCGATACCGTGCAGCAGGCCCTGACGGCCCTCGGCTTCGCGCCGGTGGCGGTGCCGCTGACCCTCGATCTCGAGGCCGTGCGCCAGCGCCTGCTTCACCTGCGGCCGGCCTTCGTCTTCAACCTCGTGGAATCGGTAGAGGGGCTGGGACGGCTCATTCATCTGGCGCCGGCGCTCTACGAGTCGCTCGGTTTGCCTTATACGGGCGCCGGCAGCGAGGCGATGTACCTGACCTCGAACAAGCCGCTGGCCAAGCGGCTGCTGGCGGCCGCCGGCATCGCGACGCCGGAGGGGGTCGAGCCGGCGGCGCAGGGGCTGCCGATGCCAAGGTTCCCCGGACCCTACATCGTGAAGTCGGTCTGGGAGCATGCCTCGATCGGCATCGACGAAAGCTCGGTGGTGGAGGACGGGCGCAAGCTGGCGGCCGTCGCCCGCAAGCGCCAGCGCCGCTATGGCGGCGAGTGGTTCGCCGAGCGCTTCATCGACGGACGCGAGTTCAACCTGTCGCTGCTCGGCGGCCCTGACGGCGTCGAACTGCTGCCGCCGGCGGAAATGCTGTTCGTCGACTATCCCGCGGGCAAGCGGCGTATCGTCGACTATGCCGCGAAGTGGCATGCGGGCTCGTTCGAGTTCTGCAATACCGTGCGGCGCTTCGACTTCGACGAGTCGGACCGAGCGTTGCTCGCGCAACTCGAAGATATCGCCCGGACCTGCTGGCGCCTGTTCGGGCTTCGCGGCTATGCACGCGTCGACTGCCGTGTGGACGGCGACGGCAAGCCCTGGGTGCTCGAGATCAACATCAATCCGTGCCTGTCGCCAGATGCCGGCTTCGCGGCCGCGGCCGCCCGCCGCGGGCTCGATCTCGCCGCGGTCCTGCGCCGCATCATCGCGGAACTGCCGGCGGGGATCGCGCAGCCGGCCGCCGTCAAGACCGACCCAGCGTCGGCCGAGTCGGTTCCGCAGGCCCTGCGCTAGCGCGGGAGGAGCGCACCATGCCCGAGTCGCTTGGCTCACTGCTCGTTGCGCACGGCGACGAGCGAGCGCGTGCGGCCTTCCGCGAGGAGCCGGTGGCGCGCGACGCGAACGCCGTACGCGAACTGACGGCGGCGACCGGCTTCTTCTCCGATGAGGAGGTGGCCGTCGCGATCGAGCTGGTCGAGGCGCGGCTGGCGCAGGGGCTGGCCAGCGGCTACCGCTTCCTCTTCGCCGATGGCGGCGGCCGGCTCGACGGCTATGTCTGCTACGGCCCGATCGCGCTCACCCGCTCGAGCTTCGATCTCTACTGGATCGCGGTCCGGCCCGGGGCGCAGCGGGCCGGCCTGGGGCGCCGGCTGATGGAGGCGGCGGAGGCGCAAGCGCGCGCGCTCGGCGCCACCGCGATGTATGTCGAGACCTCGTCGCGGCCGCAGTATGAGCCGACGCGCACGTTCTACCGGCGCATCGGCTATCGCGCCGCCGCGGAGCTGCCGGACTTCTATGCACCCGGCGACGGCCAGGTGATCTTCACGAAGCGGCTGCGGCCCGACTCCTGATCATTGCGCGGCGGTGCTGGTCGGCGCCGCGAGCCGCTCGCGGGCAACCGTGTCGATGCGGGTCCGCAGGTCGGGGTTGCCGGCCAGCAGCCGCTCGAAGTCGCGCTGGCGCAGCGCCAGCAGGTGACAGTAGCCGAGCGCGGTGACGTCGGCATTGCGCGGCTGGTGCATGACCAGCGCCATCTCGCCGAAGAAATCGCCGCTCCCCAGGCGTACGGGAGAGGGGGCGATCTGCACCTCGACCGCGCCGGAGGCGATGAAATACATGGCATCGCCGCGCTCGCCGCGGGCGATGACGCGCTCGCCCGGCAGCGCCAGGCGCGGCCGCAGCAGCCGTGCGATCGCACGCAGCCGCTCGGCATCGAGCGAGCCGAACAGCGGCACGCGGGCGATCAGCTGCTCGCGCTTCAGCTCGATGTCCAGCACGGGCCGCCGCTCGAGGTCGCGCCAGCGCGCGCTCAGCTCGCGCGCCAATTCGTTGTGGACCTCGCGGCTGATGATGGATTCGGCCAGCAGGTCGACGTACTCGGCGCCCTCGAGCTGGGCGGCCACGCGCTCGAGGTAGCGGCTCTCCAGCGTGCGCGCGAACTCCGGGAACTGCAGGCGCAAGGCGGCCAGCGACTGCTCGACGGTGGTCACGCGCTTGCCCAGGATCATCGTGAGATCTTCGCCGACACCCGCGCCGAGCAGCGGCGTCAGCTGCCGCGTGTTGAAGGTGAGCAGCTGCTGCAGGCCCATGCGCACGATCAGGAGCCGCTCGAAGCGATCGGCCAGCTCCTGCGCCAGCCAGCGGGTCAATCCGAGCCGGCGATGGAGCGCCAGCGCGAAACGGAACGTCGTGGTGAACGTGCTGCCCCGCTGGGCGGCGCTCTCGTAGCCCTCGCGGCCGCCGGTCTTGGCGCCGTCGAGCAGCCAGCCGGCGCGGGCGATCAGGATCTGCACGCTCTTGCGCGAGACCACCCGCTCCTTGAAGCGCTGCAGATGCAGCTCCTGCTCGCGCGTCGCCAGCGTGATCAGGCCGATCTGCAGCAGGTCGGCGTCGCTCAAGATGGCGTCCGCGGCGGAGGTGCGGCGGACCTCGGCGATGCGCCGCGCGAAGCTCTCGCAGATGCGCGCCGTCACCGCCGGCGCGATGCGGTCGGACTCCGCCACGGCCGAGAGGCGCTCACGGATCGTATCAAGCGACAGCATGATCGCGCGGTCGCGCACGGCCCGGTCCACCTTCGAGAGTCGATCGAGCTTGAGCAGCCGCAGGAGCGGCTGCAGCGTCGTGCCGTTGACCAGCAGCGTGAACAGCACGAAGCCGGTGGCGAGCACGGCGACGAAATGCCTGACATCGTCGGAGAGCCGGTCGTTCTCGCTCACCGCCAAGGCGAGGGCGAGGGAGACGGCGCCGCGCAACCCGCCCCACACGATCACCAGCTTGAAAGAGTTGCTGATCCGGGCGGCCATGCGGCTGACGCTGAGCAGCGGCAACAGCCCGTAGAGAACGATGGCGCGCGCCGCCAGTGTCGCCACGATCAGGATGCCGAGCAGCAGGGCGTCGCTCCAGGTGGCGTCGGTCAGCAGGTGCGGCACCAGCATGGCCGCCAGCAGGAAGATGAGCGAGCTGGCCCAGAAGGCGAGCTGGCCCCACATGTCCACCAGGCTGTCCCAGGTCGTGGGCGTGACGCGGATGCGGCCGTGCCAGCCGGTGACCAGGCCCGCGATGACGACGGCGACGACGCCGGAGACATGCAGGTAGCGCTCGGCCACGATGTAGGCGAGGTACGCGAGCGCCACCGTCAGCGTGATCTCCGCGAAGCGCAGGCCGCGCAGCAGGCCGAAGAGCGCGAAGGCGCCGCGCGCGGCCGCATAGCCCACGATGGCGCCGCCCGCGAAGTTCTTGAGGAAGGCAAGGGTGGTGCCGACCGCGTCGGCATTGCGGGTGCCGAGCAGCATGGCCGTCAGCAGCGCCGACAGGGCGATGGCCGCGGCGTCGTTGAACAGGCTCTCGCCCTCGACCAGGATCGACAACCGGCGCGGCGCCCCGAGGTCGCGGAAGATGCCGACCACGGCGACGGGATCGGTGGTGGCGACGATGGCGCCGAGCAGGAGGCAGGCGATCAGCCCGACGTCGGCGACCGCCGACAGGGCGAAGCCGACGACCAGCGTGCAGACGACGACGGCAACGACCGCCAGCAGCAGGATCGGCGCGATATCGTCCATCAGCCGGCGCACGTCGATCATCAGCGCCGCCTCGAACAGCAGGGTTGGCAGGAAGATGTAGAGCAGGGCCTCCGGCGAGATCTCGAATCCGCGCAGGGCGGTGACGAAATCGCCGGGCAAACCGCTGAGCGGCAGGTTCTGGCCGAAGAAGACGATCACGCCGAGCGCGCATCCGGCCAGCGCCAACAGGACGGAGAACGGCAGGTTCAGCCGGTTGGCGACCGGCGGCAGCAAACTGACGAGCGCCAGCAGGCCCGTGATGCCGAGGATCGAGACGGCGATTTCAGGCATGGTAGCGGGCGCGTGTCAGCCGAATGAGCGGCGTCGCGATCATCCGGCACAGTATCGCCGACGGTCGGGGGCGGCAAGGAAGGGCGGGATCGAGGCGCTAACGCCGGCCCTTGCCGCTGGTCGAGGTGGTGCCGTCGCGGCCGCCCACCAGGCCGCTGTTGTCGCTGAAGCGCGTATAGTCCTGGTCGACGGAGGGGTGACGCGGAGCCGTACGGCCCATGGTCTCGTGCGATTCGCTGCAGTCGCCGGCGACGGTGACGGACTCGCCGGGCCCGATGAGATGACTCGCGCCGTCACACGACCGTACGAGGACCTCGCCCTCGATGACGGAGATGTCGCTGCGCCCGTCCGCCGCGACGAAGACGATGAACTTGGTGCCGCGGATGGCGAGCGTGGCCGAGGGCGTGCGCAGGTCGAAGCCGTCCTTGTTCTTCATCTCGCCGGTCACGAAGCGGAACAGGCCGCGGCTGAAGGTGATGGCCGCCTCGCCCGTGTGGCGTTCGGGGTCGTAGACGAAGCGGTCGAGCACGACCGACGAGTTCGGGCCGACCTGCAGGTGCGTGCTGTCGAGGAAGTTGAGGGCGGTGCTGGCCTCGGCGTCGGTATCGACACGCTCGGCGCTGTAGACCGGCAGGTCGAAGAACAGCTGCTGCTCTTCGCCGCCCGTGCGCGTTCCCACGGCGCCGGAATAATCGCGCGCCAGCACGGCGCCGACCTGCGTATCGGTGGCCGCCGGCGCCGCCGATGCGGCGAGCCCCAGGGCCAGCGCGAGCGGGATGAGATGGTGGGTGGCCATGGATCCGACACTACGGGCGCCATGGTTGCGCGATCGTTAAAGGCGCGGGTGACCGCCGTCACAGTGTGGTGCGATGGCCCTGCCTCAAGACCCCGGCGCGACCGTCGGTCCGCCCGCCTTCTTCCAGGCGTCGATGCCGCCCTCGATGTGGCAGGCGCCGGTGATGCCGGCGCCCTGCGCCGCCTGCACCGCCATGGCGGAGCGCTCGCCGAAGGCGCAGTAGAACACCAGGCGCTTGCCGGTGGCGCTGGCGAGCTCGTGGAGCACGCCGCCCGGCCGCACGTTGTCGGCGAGGTCGGGATAGGGGGCGTGCAGCGATCCTGGGATGAGGCCGTGCTTCTCGCGCTCCCGCCGCTCGCGCAGATCGACCAGCGTCGCGTCGCTGCGTCCGAGCAGCTGCAGCGCTTGCGGCGCCGCGACCGACCAGCCGCGGCGGGCGATCTCCTCATGCGACATGCCCACGCGCATGTTGGCGGGCACCGCCACGTCCATCATCTTCGGGTTGGGCAGGTTCAGCTTGCCCATCAGCTCCACATACTCCTGCTTCGAGGAGACGCGCAGGCGCGGATTGAAGGCGCGCTCCTCGGCGATGGTGCTGACGGTGTCGCCCTTGTAGTCGTGCGCCGGAAAGACCAGCGTCTCGTCCGGCAGCTTCAGCAGCTTGCCGAAGATCGAGTCGTATTGCGCGGCGGCGTCGCCGTGCTGGAAATCCGTGCGCCCGGTGCCGCGGATCAGCAGCGTGTCGCCGGTGAAGACGCGGTCGGCCAGCAGGAAGCTGTAGGAATCGTCGGTATGGCCAGGGGTGTAGAGCACGTCGAGCGTGAGTCCTTCGATCTCGATGCGGTCGCCCTCGGTGACGCGCATGGAGACGACGTCGACCCGGCTCTGTTCGCCCATCACGGTGATGCAGCGCGTGCGGTCGCGCAGCGCGCCGAGGCCGGTGATGTGATCGGCATGCAGGTGCGTGTCGGCTGCCTTCACCAGCTTGAGGTCGAGCTCCTGCAGCAGCTGGATGTAGCGGTCGACCTTGTCGAGCACGGGATCGATGATCAGCGCCTCGCCGCCGCGCCGGCTCGCCAGCAGATAGGTATAGGTGCTGGAGACGCTGTCGAAGATCTGGCGAAAGATCATGGTTCCTCTAGCCTTGCTTGGTCGCCGCCGTGAACACGCCGTCCCAATCGGTCGGCGGCGGGGACACCTCGAATTCCGCGATCCGCTGCTCGTAGACATCATAGAGCGCCGCCAGCGCCGGCGCGAGCGGCCGGCAGAAGGCGAGCGCCACATGCGCCGCGGGCCAGTCCCGCCGGCGATAGGCGGCGAGCAGGTTCGCGTGCACCTCCTTCAGCTGCCGGAAGCCGTCCGAGGCCGCCATCTGCGCGTCGCCGAGCAGCGTGAAAATGCGCAGCGGCGTGTCGCGACCCTTGACCC
>Ga0335082_10001480_pt1 | contig 25066 bp, 26 predicted proteins | sample Lox_Sample_41_FD_206718 | JGI IMG/M metagenome (GOLD analysis project Ga0335082, IMG submission 206718) | Soil microbial communities from Loxahatchee National Wildlife Refuge, Florida, United States - Lox_Sample_4.1 | ecosystem: Environmental > Terrestrial > Soil > Wetlands | place: USA... | reverse complement strand
AGGTGCCGCTGCGCCAAGTGGCTGCGGTACTCCCGCCACGGAAAACAATTCCGACAGCCAGCCAACACTCGGTCGTTTGGTACGGCTGAGGAGAAAGCGCGGGAACTCGAACGTCGCCTCAATTCAGGCGAAGCTGTCATTTCGGCCAAACCGGACCAGCCCAAGAAAGCAACCGTCGCCGACAAGATTGCAACTCACATCCTCGCGAAGCAGAGCGAAGGCCTGAGCAATTCGACCCATCGAAAATTGAAATACCAACTCGGGTTGTTCGAGCAGTACTTAGCCGACCGCTCGAAATACTTCCCGCATGAAATCACGACCGATGATGTCATCCACTTCCGTGCGACTTGGAAGTGGAAATCCAATGTCACCCGCCAGAAGGCGCAGCAAAATCTCCGCGGATTTCTGCGGTCCGCGTGCGAGGGCAAACAACTCGAAGACATCCTGCGTGTCCTCAAGCCCATCAAGTTGACGAAGGAAGACACCATCCGGTTGAAGCCGCAGCCCTTTAGCGACAAGGAATTGACGACGCTGATTGCCCAAGTTCCGAAGACCTTTTCCGAAGACCCAGAGAAGCAGGCCCGTGTCATTGCACTCATCCATTGCCAAGTCGAAACTGGCCTTGCGATCCGGGACACGGTTCAACTCGAACGAGACCACATCAAAGACGGATGGCTTCGTATCGAGCGCCAGAAGACCGGGAGACCTGTTCGTCAACCGTTGCGTCCCGGACTGCATGAAGAATTGCTTAGAGTGACGAACGGCAATCCGAAGTACGTCTTCTGGAACGGGACGAGTCTGCCGGAATCCGCGACGGGATTGTGGCAGGCTGATCTCCGACAGTTGATGCAAGACGCGGGGGTTTGGATTAAAGGCAATCTCTCACATCGTTTTCGCGACACGGCGGTCGATTTCTGGTTGAGCGAGGGCCGGAGTGTTGAGCAGGTCGCCGCGTATCTCGGCGACACCGTCCGCATTGTCGAGCGGCACTATGCAGACCTCATCTCTGAGCGCATGGAGAAACAGTTAGCATCTGTGCCTTTCCGCAATTGGGGTACACAAAGTGACCGGAACGACAATAAGCAGGGGCAATCCGTGCAGCGAGGTCAGTGATGAGCGAGCTCTTGACAGTCAGGGATGTCGCGCAGGTCATGAAATGTTCCGAAGACAAAGTCATCCGCGTCTTCGCCAGAATGGAGGGCGTCATCAACCTCGGTCGGCCCGAGAATTTGTCGCGGCGTCGTTATCGCGTCCTGCGGATCCCGAAGCGGGTCGTAGAGCGCTATCTGACCACAAAAGCCGGACGCTCGATTCAGATCGAAGTTCCCGAAACAGCGGAACGCCGCCGGCGGTCCCCGCAGTGGGAAGCGCGTGCAATTCTCAATCTCGCCAAGGCTGGATTACAGAACGGGCTTCGACCAGACGATGCTGCAGACAAGAAGATTTACCGACGCGTTGCTGATCGGGCACGGCTTCTAACGTTCGTCCCTCAGAATCGTTGGCACGACGTCGTCTGGTACGACGAGGACGAATGAGAAAACCGGTTTTTCTACAAGTGAGTTTTTCTTGTCGCCTGTCCACTGGCCCAAAGTCCGAGCGTTCATAGTCACATCAGTAGTGAAGAAGGTTGCTGCGCTCTGCTAATGGATGAGGGCGAAATCCTGTTAATTGTGACAGTTGTTGATCCAACCGCGGCGCCCTATTGTCGCGTAGTCGAAGCTCGAAGGGGGTCGCCAATGTTCACCGAGCCGACAGTACACAATGCAAGTCACCGTCCTCTGTTCAGAGGAACTCTCTGGCATTGCGAAAAGTGCGGGTCGTTTATTTCACTTCACAGTGCGAGAGCGGTGGAGGATCTCCCCTGCCCCGTCTGTTCAGACGAAATGATGGTCTTTTGCACTTCCTTCGACAGCGGTTTCGAGCGAACGATTGCACAGGCGTAAGTCAATGCTGCTCCTCATCAGACACACCCACTCACAGTCGACGATACTCATCTGCCCAGCGCTCTGACCCGCACCTTGCGTACGCGGAGAATCGTAAAAAGCGTATCGCGCGAGACAGCCTTCGTATTAGACCGCGAGAACGAAGCTGCCTCACTCCCCTGAGTTGTACAGCTGTGTGAGCTCCTATCCCGAACCCATGACTGTAAGTTTTGCCAGTAGGCGTACTGCTGACGCGTGCGTAGCGTGGTTTGTCGTCGCACGGTGCAGAAAGCCAAGGAGCGCCGCTGAGTTGCGGAGCACTGGGGCCACGCCAAAGTTCAGGTGCTTCAGGCAAAAGCAGCGGCCGCTAAGGCCCGAGGCGTCACCAACGAAAGAACAAGCCGAATGAAGCAACTGTCTACAGGGAGGTCGGAAGACCTCCCTTTGAAATCCAGATTCGCGATAGGAAAAGGAGAGTCTAAATGTCTACACCAACTTTGGTTCAAGAAGTAAAGAAACGCTCCGGTTGGAGCATTGTGATCGGAGTTTTGATTGCAATTCTCGGTCTGTTCTTGATCGCCTATCCGCTCGTGGCGGCGACGATTACAACTATTTTGCTGGGTTGGACACTGATCTTTGTCGGCATTACGCAATTTGCGTTCGCCTTTTACTCGCGGACGCCAGGAAATTTCTTGCTGAAGATACTGGCCGGGGTGCTTTACGGATTTACGGGCGCGGGATTGGTGTTCTCTCCTCTCGCAGGAGTGTCAGCACTGACTGTGCTGCTAGGAAGTCTGCTCTTAGTCCAGGCGGGATTGGCGGCGATAACGGCATTTCAAATCCGCCCGCTCGCAGGCTGGGGATCGTTTCTGCTCGATGCGGCCTCGAGCTTGTTCATGGGAGTGCTGATCCTCGTCAAATGGCCGTCAAGCTCTGTCTGGGCGATCGGAACATTGGTCGGAATCGCCGTCCTGACGGGCGGTATTTCTCGAGTCATGGTTGCCTCGAAGATACGCAGTGGTGCCAGCGTTGTCGACAGTGTTGTTAAGAAAGCAGCGTAGGTGAAACGAATTTCGGTGTCTTGATCTGAAGAGATGGGATCGTGCGCTGAGCAGCTACCTTCCTAGTTTCTCTGTTCGCGCGAGCGGGTGTTTATTTGGACTCAAAGACCAGACGGGAGGATAAGCACCCTGGGAAATCGTTCCTGTTCCTTCTGACAGATCTTCCCCCAGGCGAAGCGGCAAAATTAAAGGAATGATGACATCTGTGCTGCTGTCTTCGGAGAGGCGGCGGCAGGAGTTCGATTTCTGTAGCGCTGATTCATCACATCACTAATGCTCAAAATCTCGCAGAGCCATAGAACTGCGATCGTTTGTCCCTCGTTTGAAGCGGAGGACTTCGTATGCCTCAGGTACCGCATGTCGAACGACATTTCACCGGCGGTGAGACTGTACGGGACGTCGTAATCGGAATGTCGGATGGTTTGACCGTGCCTTTTGCGCTGGCCGCGGGTCTCTCGGGAGCGGTTGCGTCGGCGCACGTGGTTGTGGTGGCGGGTTTGGCGGAAATTGCGGCGGGATCGATCGCCATGGGCCTCGGTGGCTTTCTTGCAGCCAGGAGCGATGCGGAACACTATGAACAAGAACTGGTTCGGGAGAAAAAGGAGATTGGAACGATTCCGAAAGCGGAAGCCTCGGAGGTTTCTGAGATCTTCGAGTCGTATGGTCTGACTAAGGAAGAAAGTCAGCCGATCGTCGCTGCCCCTGCGGCGAAAGCCAGAGGCAATGGGTCAACTTCATGATGCGATTCGAACTCGGATTGGAAGAGCCGCGTCACGGACGAGCTCTTGGTAGCGCTTTGACCATTGCCGGGGCTTACGCCATCGGGGGCTTTGTCCCGCTCTCCCCCTACATGCTGCTGACTCATATGCATTCAGCTTTCCTGTTGTCTGTGACCGTTACACTTCTGGCTTTGTTCGTCTTCGGGTACGTCAAGGGACGTTACACAGGCGCCGCGCCGCTGCGGGGCGCGATTCAGACGCTCATCATCGGAGCATTAGCAGCTGGGGCCGCGTACTTTATAGCAAAGTGGATTGCTTAGGATTGGTTTCTCCCAGCCAAAGATCGCAATACGCTGACGGACTCCGGACTACACCGACCCTGGCATGCGCGAATGAAGGGCAATCCCGATCTCGTACATCCACCTGTCACTTCTGACAGTTTCTTGCAAGCGAGCCGAGAACTATTAAAAGAAGGGAAGATCTGTGCTGCTGTCTTCGGACAGCCATGCTGCATCGTTTCCAATCAAGGTCCTCGCCACCGAGGGAATCTGGACGATGTTGCCCGTGGCACAAGGATTTTCTTGGGGTGTAAAGAGGAGGAATTATGACGCGCAGTAGATCCATTCGTATCACGTCTACGATCACCCGGATATTCGTGATCGTTGCAGTGTCCAGCACGATCGTTTCCGCCCAGATCAAATTGGAAGGGGTTATTAAAGGACGCAACGGAGCACAAATTATTCTGCAGACGGCAGATTCGCCAAAGGTAATCGTTCTGCTCACGGACGGCACCGACGTAGGCCAGTTTGAGGGCGCACTCAAGGCGCGCACGAAGCGGATGTCAATGGCCGCGCTGATTCCCGGGCTTCCCATCAAGGTAGAGGGAAGCTACAACTCAGAAAATCAGTTGGTCGCGACGACAATCCGGTTCAAGGGAAACGATCTGCAACAGGCACAGGCTATCCAGGCCGGTTTAGCCGAGACGCAGAAGCAAGCCCAGAAGAATAAAGAGGAACTAGAAAAGCAGAACGCCGAGCTGGCAGCGCAGAATGCAGCGCTGAAGGAGCAGAACGAACAGGTGGCAGCGAACAAAGCTGCGATTGATGCTGCCGTAGCGCGATTCGGACAGCTCGATGACTACTACATCCTCGACGAAGTCACGGTCTATTTCGGCAATGGCAAGGTGAAAGTTGATCCCAAGTACACTCCACAACTGGTAGCGTTGGCTGAAAAGTCGAAGAGCATCAAGGGGTACATGGTCCAGGTAAAAGGGTATGCTTCACCATCCGGCAGTGCTGCCTTCAACCAAAAGCTGAGTGAGGATCGCGCCAATAATGTCACCGACATCCTCCTACAACAGGGTCATGTCCCGCTTACGAATATGCTGGCCCCAGGTGCGATGGGCGAGAGTCGCCAGGTAGCCAAGGACAAAAAAGCTGATAGCGAGGCGGAAAACCGTCGTGTTGTAGTTCGGATTCTTCAGAACAAGGGAATTGCGGGACTGTAGCAGGGAATTCAGCTTCTCCCCGTTCTCGAAATGATTGCTCCGGTCGTTACCGTCAGCTGGCTGGAAGTCTCCGGACGTGTGCTCGAACTCCCCTCGCTGTTGTGGAGGCACACCTCGTCGCGTGCGCCAGGACGAAATGGACTTCTCTGCGCAGCGCTGCACAAACTGCAAATGATTGGTAGAGATTTTAAATTGATTGATGGACGGTCAAGCTGTCCCCGTACTGTGGCCCTGGGTGTTCTGCTGGCACTAATCTCGCTGTCGGTTCAGGCTCAAGCCCAGACTTATCAGACCTGGCCTGAGATCGACACTTACATAAATCTGAATCCGAATTTCAGGTTGTACTTTATTGCAACACAAACAAAAGAGAACCGTCAGGGAACAGATGCCGAGATTGGACCCAACCTCGACTTCTTCTTCAAACCTCTATTCAAGATGAACAGGGGCGTCATCTTCCAACTGGACCAATCCAAAGCCAGACCACTTCTGCTGAGGATCGGGTATCGCTATCTCCCTTCTACCAATGGTCCCATCGAGCATCGCGGCGTTCTGGAGGCAACCGGGCGGTATCCGGTGAAAAGCGGGTTCCTGTTTTCCGACAGAAACCGAGCCGACCTCCGATTCATCAGTGGTGAGTTTTCATGGCGCTATCGCAACCGCCTGACGGTAGAAAGAACAGTTTCGATTCTGTCCTACCATTTCACACCTTACGTTCGCAGCGAGGTTTACTTCGACAGCAACTATGGGAAATGGAGCAGAACCGCGGAGGATATGGGGGCAGCATTTCCAATCCGCAAGCACACCGAGATCGAGCCCTATTATGAGCATCAGAACGATACCAGCAAATCACCGAATCGCCAGACCAATGCTTTCGGCCTCTCGCTAAATCTGTACTTCTGATTTCGAGGTCAAATCTGCGAGTTGTGCCTGGGCACCATCTAGCCTGCATGCGCCTGGCGCTTTCAATCGTGTGAAACCGTACGCTTTGCCGGTATCCAACCTGGAGCACGCGACCTAGTCTGTCGATGCGCACGAGGCACAAACGATGAGGATGCGAAATCCGGTAGTGGGTGTTTCAGTCGCGCCTGGACCTCTCTATAAAGGCGTTGTAGCTGTCTAGATCAAAGAGTATTCTCCCCACGAAAGAAGATGAGCCTGGTTACAATCATCTGGTCCATGATCGCGTCGGCGTGCCTCACGCTGGCCGCAATTAGTTTCCTGACCTGGTGCAGGAATCGCGAGGCTTGGGCAAATCTATTCTTTTCCCTGCTGGCGTCGGGGACGGCAGCCTTCGCGTTTTGTGAATTGCGGATGATGCGAGCAGGGACCCCTGCAGAATTTGGGACCGCACTGAAGTGGGGCCACGTGCCAACGTGGCTGATTCTAGTCTCCCTCGTCGCGTTCGCGAGGTCCTATTTTAAGGCCGGGCGAATATGGCTCGGATGGTTGGCCTGCGGGCTGCGAACGCTGGCTCTGGTCCTTAATTTTCTGGTAGGACAGAATCTCAACTACCGTGAGATTACGGGTCTCCGGCACATCTCGTTTCTCGGTGACTCCGTCCAGATCGCCGAGGGTGTACCCAACCCTTGGATGCTGGTGGGGCAGATGAGTCTGTTGGCGCTAGTTGTCTTCCTTATGGACGCCAGTGTCACCGTTTGGAGACGAGGCGCCCGCCACCGTGCTCTTGCCGTGGGTGGCGGTGCCATTTTTTTCATGTTTTTCTCAACGGTTCAGAGCGTGTTCGTGTTCTGGGGGATCATCCGAATACCGATTACGGCGAGCCTATCCTTCATGTGCCTGGTCTTAGTAATGGGCTATGAGCTGAGCAGCGATACGCTTCGCGCGTCCGAACTGGCCCGCCGGTTGCAGAAGAGCGAGGCCGGCTTACACGAGATTGAAGAAAGAATGAGATTAGCCGTCGAGGCTGCCGATTTCGGTGTTTTGATTCGAGATTTCACCCGAAACGAAATTTGGGCATCCGACAGATGGCGAGCCCTATTCGGCTTTTCGGAGACGGAACGGCTGGAGTTTCAAAAGATCTTACTGCGCGTCCACCCGGAAGATCGCGATGCGCTCCAATCAGTGCTGGAGAGAGCAAGGTCGGGCTACGGCGTTTACGACGCACATTTTCGTGTAGTGCTCCCCACTGGAGAGTTGCGCTGGGTCGCCACTAGGGGTCGCGTCGAGTTTGACGGTGCAGGAAAGCCGGCTTTTGCTCGGAGCGTGTCGCATGACAATACCCTCCAAAAGAAAACCGAGGAGGAAACCCGAAATTTGCGACAGGAACTTGCACATGCAGGACGCGTCTCGATGATGGGCCAACTGGCTTCAGCCCTGGCGCATGAGATTAATCAACCGCTCGGTGCGATCTTGCGCAACGCGGAAGCTGCTGAGCTTTTCATGCAGGATGAATCACCCGACGTGGACGAAGTCCGCGCGATACTTGCCGATATCCGCAAGGATGACCAGCGTGCAGGGAATGTTATCGACCGGATGCGCGGGATGCTCAAGCGGCGGAGCCTGGACAAGCGCCCGGTGGATGTGGGTGAGCTGGTTCGGGACGTCGCTGCCCTGGTTCATTCTGACGCGGCAGCACGGCACATAACGTTGGAATTGACCGTAGCAGACCATCTGCCGCCCGTGCTTGGCGACCCCGTACATCTTCAGCAGGTGTTGCTCAACCTGATCGTGAATGGAATGGATGCGCTCAATGGTGCGAACCTGGCGGATCGGCGCGTCAACGTCACAGCGGCACTTAACGGACCAAAGACCATCGAGATAGCCGTGAACGACTCTGGCCGGGGTGTTCCCACTGACCAACTCATTCACATTTTTGACCCCTTTTTCACGACGAAGCCTGACGGTATGGGCATGGGTTTGCCGATTTCTCGCACGATCATTGAGGCTCACAACGGGCGCCTCTGGGTTGAAAATAAAAATGAGGGGGGGGCGTCGTTCCGATTTACACTTCCGATCGCAGAGCGGTAGTACACTACATGAGCGGCACCTTACCCGCAAATGAGGGATATCGCACCCATCGTTTACGTTGTCGACGATGACGCGTCTTTTCTGACGGCAATCTCGCGACTGCTCCGGGCAAACGGCTTCACTGTAAGGACCTATTCGTCGGCGCATGAGTTCCTCGCGCAGCGTGACACAGATACCCCGGGTTGCGTCCTCGCTGACTTGCGAATGCCTGGCATGAGCGGACTCGATCTGCAATCTGCCCTTGCGAAGTCCTCGAATCCACTGCCGATTCTCTTCTTGACTGGGCATGGAGATATCGCCTCAACCGTGCGAGCCATGCGCGATGGTGCCGAGGATTTTCTGGAAAAGCGCGCTCCAAAAGAGATGTTGTTGGATGCCGTGACGCGCGCCTTGGGCCGCGATTCACGAGAGCGCGCGGCGCGCGAACGCAAGCGTGAGTTACGCGCGCTCTTCGACACGCTCACCGAGCGCGAACTCGAAGTGCTATCGCATGTTGTGCGGGGACAACTCAACAAGCAGATCGCCGGCGACCTGGGGCTTCACGAACGGACAGTGAAACTGCACCGCACCGCGATCACCACGAAACTGAAGGTGCAGTCCGTCGCGGAACTTACGCGTTTAACGCATGACGCTGGCATCTTCCCGGAGCCAGTCGGGACCTTCCCCAAAGGGCAGTAGACAGCATTACTTCCCCTCCCTATAGTTCTCTCCGGATCGCGATGAACAAACTTAGCCCAACCTATGTTGCGGTTGTTGATGACGACGAGAGTATTTGCCGATCGTTCGGTCGGCTATTACGTGCGGCAGGACTTCAGCCGATCACGTATGACTCGGCGGAGTCGTTTCTGGCCGACACCAAGCATCCCCAGTTCGGTTGCCTCGTGTTCGATGTCCGGCTCGGGGAAATGTCTGGTATAGAACTCGCTCAGCGTCTCTTTGCTGAGGGCGGGCAGACGCCTGTCATATTTATCACGGCTCATGACGATCCTGAAGCGCGCAGGGCGGCCGACGCGTTGGGCTGTTCGGCTTACTTCCGAAAAACGGATTCCGGCGCGGAAGTGCTCGAAACCATTAGGAAGGTAGCTCTTTCCTAGTGTGACCCCAGTGGACCGCAGGCTGCACCGGCTTTTGACAGAGAAGTCGATGCTGCGGCCGACCGACAATGGTGCTCGCAAGAAGAGATCGAACAGTTCATTGTTGGTAGCGAAAAAGGTGACATGGTCTCAGGGACACTGTCTCTAGAAAGAACTGGAGAGACGTATGGCGTGCAGTTCGTGCGGATCGGAAAGACGAGCCGAGTTAAGAGCGGAAATAAATATTCATTTTCCAAGTGGGAAGGGGCTGGACGAGCCCGGCATCTGGGTATTCCCCAAACTGGAGGTTTGCCTCCTCTGTGGCCGAACACAGTTTACGATCCCAGAAGGCGAGTTGAATCGGCTTGAGAATGGTATTGCAGCTTAGTGTATTTGCGGTATTACTACTCGGCCCTAGGTTCCATTCAATTTAGCAGAGTTTGTGCTCTGCGAGGGGAGGATCCCAATGAGCAACCGATCCCGGATTCTTATTGCTGATGACCATAATCTGATAGCGGAATTGTGCAAACAGCTTTTGGAGAGCGAATTTGATGTGGTCGGAGTGGTTGGGGACGGCCGCGCCCTGGTGCGCGCCGCCGGCAAACTGAAGCCGGATGTCATCATCGTGGACGTGGCGATGCCGATTCTGAACGGTTTGGACGCCGGGCGGCAAGTGAAAGAAATGTTGCCGTCGGTGAAGTTGGTTTACCTGACCATGAATCCTGACCCCGAAATCGCCGTCGAAGCCTTAGCTCGTGGGGCGTCTGGCTACTTGCTCAAAACCTGCGCCTCGTCGGAAATGGTTCTGGCAGTTCGCGAAGTATTGCGCGGCAAGACGTACCTGTCGCGAGCCCTTTCTCGGGACGCGATCGATGTCTTGCGCTGGCAACACAAGGAACTGGTCGACGAGAACGAGCGTTTGACCGAGCGCCAGCGAGAAGTGTTGCAGTTGTTGGCGGAAGGCAAGGTGATGAAGGAAGTTGGAGGAATTCTGCACATGACGACCCGAACAGTCGCCTATCACAAGTATCGAATCATGGAATTATTGGGCGCCAAGAGCAACGCTGAACTCGTCAAGTACGCTGTTCGGAGCCACATCGTCGCTGCTTAGAGTGATCCGCTGATCAGGAATGCACTGCGCTTTTCCAAGTATTTAAGCTGCACGATTATCACTCGGGCTTGAGTCTCCGTCGTTTAGTTCAGTTTGAGACTTAAAAACCGCTGCTCACAAATCGGCGGCCCTCAAGAACTGCCTTCACGGCGGGGAGCAGATCCATTTCCGCTCTCGTCTTGAGAACATAGCCCAGTCCGCCTGCGGCGAGGGCCGCCTCTACTACGTCCGCCGAAGATTCCTGACTCACAAAAAGGATCTTGGATTTCGAGGACTTCGTGCGAATCTGTCGAGCCGCCTCGATACCGTTTAATTTTGGAAGTCCAAGGTCGAGCACAATCAAGTCCGGGAGCAACTCGCTGGCTCTCTGAACCGCTTCCAGGCCGTCAGAAGCTTCGCCGACAATCTGCAATTCGGGGACTTTTTGCAGGGCGGAACAGACAAATCGCCGCCAAGCATTGAAGTCGTCCACTATCAGGACGCGAATTTTGGTCACCCTTGCAGCCCCCTCAATCGAACAACAGGTTGTTGGGTCAGTTCCAAGTGTAGGGGTTCGGCATCCGAGAAATGATAGCGACGACGGTGCTCCTCCGAATCGAAGCAGGTGCGAGGTCGAAGTCGCAAAGTTAGATTATGGCATCCCGACACACTCGGCAAAATTAAATCTCAGCTTGGACCTGGATTCTTTACTTCACACAGGCATCCCGTCCGCGTGCAGCACGCATATCCAAAGCGCCAAGCGTATAATTCGCGTGGGAATTGGACTTTAGACGCAGCAACTGGGACCGCTGTTGCTCCTTATTGTGATGCACAGACGGGCCACAACGATTACTGAGATTTAACACGCACAGTGGTTCCAAACTCAGTTTGACACAGCACGGATTTATGACTGGCCAAGCCAGCAGTGTCAGAGAAAAGAGCAATTCCGAGAGGTGGATGAGATGCTTGCGAAGGGTGATTTCTGGGGTAGTTCTGTCAGTGCTTCCCCTCAGCGCAACATCAGAGCCGAAGACTGTTCTTGCGATCTATTCGGAGCAGCGTCTACTGCCGGCAATGCAGACGCTGGACACGGCTTTGCGGAATGGCCTTGCAGTGGAAACGAGTCCCAACCTTACATATCTAAGTGAGTATCTCGATTTCGGCCGTTTCGGGGGTCCCGCGTACGACAAACTGGTCAGCGATTTTCTGCGCACCAAGTACTCCGGCCAGTCTATTGATGTGGTCATTGCCGTTGGACCATTGGCGATGCCGTTTCTGTATCGTCATCGAGACGACCTGTTCGGGGGCATACCGGTCGTCTTTCTAGGTGTCGCTCGGGAGGCAGTTGAAGCTCAGACTCTCCCGGCGAACTTCGTCGGTGTACCAGTCGCCGTCGATCCCGTGCGGACGGTCAGGCTTGCTCTCGGCCTGCAACCCGATGCTCCTGAGATCGTAATTGTATCGGGAACGTCAGAGTACGATCGCGCGTGGGAACCGGCGTGGCACCGTGATCTTCCTCAACTGCACACTTCTATTCCGATCCGCTATCTGACAGGACTGGCCCTCGATGATGTGCTGCGGCAGTTGTCTCATCTGGCTCCCAATACGATCGTCTATTGCCCGTCCTTTTTTCGAGATGGCGCGGGGAAGATCTATATCCCATCAAGGGCTCTGCACCGAATGGCAGAGGCTTCTTCTGCCCCAGTCTACGGATCCTACAACACCTATGTCGGTGTTGGCGTCGTTGGGGGGTATGTATTCGAGATCGAAGATGTAGGCCGCCAGGCGGCCGGACTGGTGCGGCAAATTTTGAATGGAGAAAAGATCAATCCGCAAGACCTGCCCGCTATGGTTCCATCCCATTATCTCGTCGATTGGAGGCAACTGCGGCGTTGGAATCTTGCAGAAGGGAAACTACCGCCGGGAACGGTGGTTCTTTACCGGGAAATAGGTCCGTGGCAACTCTATCGGCGGTACATCATTGGCGGCATTGCTCTTGTCCTGGCGGAGACGCTGCTCATTCTCGGATTGCTATGGCAACGCGCCAAAAGGAAAGAAGTCGAAACGAACTTGGTGATTACCAGCGACCGGTTCCGCATGGCAGTGGAAAGCGGCAAGTCGGTAGGTTGGGATTTTAATCTGAAGACCGGCCAGGATTTCTGGTTCGGAGGTCTGTCGACCATGTTCGGAATTCCGTCCGATCAGTTCATAGGGAGGAGGGAGGATTTTTACCGCTACGTCCATCCCGAAGACAGGGAGTCGGTGGCCAAGGCAGTGGCGGAGGCCAAACAAAGCCGAAAGAACTACGTGTCAGAGTTCCGGGTAGTTAGGTCGGACGGGACTATTCGCTGGGTAACGGCCATGGGCAAATTCTATTACGGAAGCAAGGGCGACCCGGAAAGAATGCTTGGGATAGCGACGGATATCACCGATCGCAAACGTGCCGGAGCAGTAGTACGCGAGAGCGAGGACAAACTTCGTTTCCTCCTCGACTCGACTGCGGAAGCCATTTATGGCCTTGATCTCGAAGGCCGATGCACGTTCTGTAACCCAGCCTGCCTTCGCACTCTGGGGTATGAGCGCGCTGACCAACTGCTCGGTAAGAACATGCATAGCCTGATTCATCACACCCGCGGCGACGGGACGACGTTACCCGAGGAGGAATGTCGGACCTTCGGGGCATTCCGAAACGGAGAAGAAGTTCACGTCGATGACGAGGTGCTCTGGAGAGCCAATGGAACAAGTTTTCCCGCTGAATACTGGGCCCATCCTGAGCGCAGAGGGCAAGAGATCGTCGGGGCGGTGGTCACTTTTATCGATATTACACAGCGCAAATTGACCGAGGCGACTCTCAAAAACGTAAACCGCAGATTGATCGAGGCGCAGGAGAAGGAGCGCACCCGAATTGCCCGCGAGCTTCACGACGACATTGGTCAGCGTTTCGCACTAGTCACAAACGAATTGGAACAACTCCGTCAAGACTCTTCTGAATTGCCCATTGAAATCCGTAACCAAATTCATGATCTGCAGAAGCAGACATTCGAATTGGCAAGCGATGTCCAATCCTTGTCGCACAAGTTGCACTCGTCCAAGCTTCAATATCTGGGGTTAGCCGCCGCTATCAGGAGCTTTTGCAAGGAGTTCGGTGAACAGCAGAAGGTGGACGTGCACTTCGAGAGTCAAGATCTGCCGATTCCGATACCGCCCGACACTTCTCTGTGTCTATTTCGAGTTTTGCAGGAAGCCCTCCACAATGCGGCCAAGCACAGCGGAGTGCGTCACTTCGACGTGCAACTATGGGAAACAGAGGGCCAAGTTCGCCTTGCGGTGAGTGACCGTGGGACCGGGTTTAACGCTGAAGAAGCCAAGCAAAGCCGTGGGCTTGGACTTATCAGCATGGAGGAGAGGCTGAAACTGTTGAAGGGAACGCTGTCCGTTGAATCGCACCCCAAAGGTGGTACGACGGTCCGCGCTCTCGTACCTCTCAGTTCGGGATCTGATTCCATGCGTTCAGCCGTATAACGTCACGACATTCTAATCAGGACTTGAGACGGCACGTGTTTTTGGATTGCATTGATCCGCGTTCAAGTCGACCTTCGTAACTGCTGCGCCCTGCTTGAATCTGGTTATCACCCTTAGAAAACCTCTCAAACAACCATGCTAGTACTTCTGCCAGTCGACCAAGATCTCCTGATCTTTATAAACTGAGGCATGTGGCTACAAAGACTTGGACTATGAGTCTATCTCGGCCCTTTCAAAATAAGATGAGATGCACACTCGCGGTCACGATCGCCTTTCTTGCATTCTCGACTCGAGCGTTCGCCCAAAAGGACTTGACTACCTTCAAGGCCGATGCCGCGAGCGCATTCATATGGGGCGAAGACAATCAACGCAGTGCGGTGTCTTCGAACGTTCGTGACCCTGCAACAGGCATCGCGATCCATAAACTGAATCACGCGGGCGTTGAAGTCAGTTCCCGTGCAGGGTTCGAGAGAGTCGGTTCGGGTAGACCTGGTGAGTACCTGAGTTTCACAATGACGATAGCCAACACTACGAAGACTGATGTTGCTCTCCGGCAGGGCAGTCTCAGTGTAGATGGGCGCTTGGCTCGGCCGCTTCGTGTTGTACTTTCCAGGAAGGGACTCAATCATAAACAACGCGAACAGGTTTTGGAGCTAGCGGAAATGGATTGCTTTTCGAGTGGCTTTCTTGCGAATGACGTCTTTTTCTCCCCGGATGCTGCATCGAAAGGCTTCATTTTTTCTCCCCAAAGATCGCTGACGGTATCATTTGTCACCAAAGACCCACGCAATTACTCGATTCTTCGCTCGGTAGATGGTTGCTACCCGAAAGGGACAATTCGCTTCTCTGTCACGGTCAACACCACCGATTTTGTTTTTGTTTGGACGGGGCGATCCATGGTTGATTGCGGTCGGTAAGTGGCACGATCGATACACATTATCACCGTATTCTCCCAGCTGTCATGCCGCCCGCTACCTTGAATCCATCCACTTGAGGTGCCGAGCCGATCGATTCCGTTCATTCTCATCACCCGTCTCCTAACGGCCACTGATAGAACTGACAGTTCTCATCCGGCTTCAACCCCTACATCCTACAGTTCAGCCCAGACGAGAACTGCCGAGATCGTAGCGGATCGCGGATCGTGGACGATCCTCGGTCGCGGTGGGAGTCGGACGATCCGACGGAAATTCTGATGACCTTAGAACAGCAGGCGAACACCATTCATGACCCGAATCGCAGTACGCTTTTGCCGCTTTGGTCGCGGGTACTGAGGACGATCGCAATCATAATTATGCGGCTGGTTCTTGTCCTACTCACTCTGTGGGCAGCCGCAGCCCTCTACGTTGACTGTCGGATTCCCGTCCTGCGCATTCCAGTAACTCTAATCTACCTTCTCGGCGCGATCACTGTGTTCGTCAAGTTCAGGCGAACTCGTTGGGCTGCAGTCGCGTATGTTCTGGGCTTTTGCATCGTGCTCGCATGGTGGTTGACCTTGAAGCCCTCGAACGTTGGCAATTGGCAACCCAACGTTGAGCGAATAGCCTGGGCTGAAATCACCGGAGATCGTGTCACGATTCACAATTTGCGCAATTGCCACTATCGCACCGAAACCGAGTATTCCGATTGCTGGGCGGACCGGACCATTGATCTTTCACAGATTCGGGCCGCTGACATGTTCCTGACCAACTGGGGGATACCGTTCGTGAGTCACCCGATTATGAGCTTTCAATTCGGAGACAACGAGCACATCGCTTTCTCGATTGAGGCACGTTACAAAGTCGGCCAGGATTACTCGACTGTCCTCGGATGTTTTCGCCAGTACGAGTTGATCTTTGTCACGGCCGATGAGCGCGATGTGATTCGATTGCGCACCAACTACCGTAAAGGTGAAGAAGTCTCGATGTACCGATTTCAGGCGCCGCCAGAAGTAGCACGGTCTATGTTCCTGAGCTATGTGACCTATCTGAATGCGTTGAAGGATCACCCTGCTTGGTACAACGAAGTAACAAGAAACTGTACAACCACGATGGACAACCAGCTTGGCGTCGATCTCCACAACCAGCAGCCTTGGAACTATCAGGTCCTATTGAACGGCACGCTGGATAAGTTGCTGTACGAGCGGGGAAGACTGGTCACCGGCGGGCTTCCATTTCCCGAGCTAAAGCAACGCGAGCATATTAACGCCGCGGCTCGAGCGGCGAATCAGTCTCCTGATTTCTCCGCCTTAGTTCGAGCAGGACGAGTCGGGTACTGACCGGTATTTGCACTGAAAACGAACGAGGTCCTAATGAATCGCATTTGGGCGTCTCAAAGCACTTGGTTGTCATATTTCCGATCGTTGACGATCGGTCTTGCAATGCTTGCCATAATGGCGTTTCCGCTCACTGCCTTTGCCCAGGGGGGAACACAAGCGCCCAAGCGGCCGACCGTCGGCGTCGCGCTCGAGGGTGGTGGTGCGCTCGGTCTGGCACACATCGGCGTGCTCAGGTGGTTTGAACAACACCACATTCCAATCGATTATCTCTCCGGAAACAGCATGGGCGCTTTGGTTGGGGGCTTGTACGCGACTGGTAAGAGCCCGGATGAACTCGAACGACTCGTCAAACACATGGACTGGCCGCTTGTACTTGCGGGGGACACACCGTTTGCGGATCTCCCCTTTCGCCGCAAGGAGGATGCGCGCGCCGCTCAAGACGACCTGGCCATTGGTTTTAAGCACGGCGCGATGCTCGGATCCGGAATGAGTGCGGGACACCAAATCAACATGGTGATTGACAGGGAAACGCTGGCTTACTCGTCGGTGAAGTCGTTCGACGATCTGCCGATCCCCTTCCGCTGCGTTGCCACCGAGCTGATCTCCGGAAAACCGCACGTGTTTACTACGGGACCGATTGGCCTGGCGATGCGGTCCTCCATGTCTCTGCCAGCGATCTTCGCTCCCATTCACGACGGAGACCGGGTTTATGTCGATGGCGGTTTAGTAGACAACCTGCCTACCGACCTCGCGCGCGAGATGGGTCCGGATGTGGTGATCGCGATTCATCTTCAGGTGGCTCCTGCGACTGCGGATGAAATCCAATCTCTTTTTGGTGTACTTGGCCAGTCGGTCAGTGCCATTACCGGGGCTACCGAACTTCGCGGGATGGAAGCGGCAGACATCGTTGTAAAAGTCGACGTCCAGAAGTTCACCACCATGGATTTCGAGAAAGCGGACGGACTCATTCAGCAGGGCATGCAGGCGGCAGAAGAGAAGGCCAAAGTCCTGTTGCCTTATGCCCTGGACCAAGCTGCATGGGACGAATACGTGGCGAGGCGCGATGCGCGCAAGCAACCGGCCGTGGGCATTCCTGAATTTGTCAAAGTAGAGGGGACCAGCGACGATGCGGACCAGAAGATCAGGAAGTATCTCGAGCCGCTGGTGGGCAAGCCGATGGACACGCAGAAACTGGAAGCTTATCTGTCGGGGCTGACCGGAACGGGAAGATTCGAAAGTGCTACCTATTACATGACTGAAGCTGACGGCAAACTCGGGCTGTTGGTTGGTGTCCGCGAGAAAAGCAATGCGCCCCCAGTTCTGCAGCTGGCTTTTGACGTCAACGGTACGCAGCCCGACAATGTGACGTTCGCGATGGGAGGGCGACTAACGTTCCTGGACGTCGGAGGATTTGGCTCCGAGGTGCGCATGGACTTCATGTTAGGAAACGTCTACGGGATTGGCGCCGAGTTCTACAAGAGAATCAGTCCAACCTCGCGATGGTTCGTAGCTCCACGCGCAACTGCAAGCAGCAGTGCGGAGTGGTTCTTTGGCAACGGGGACCCTAAAGCCGACTACCGCGTTGGGAGAGCCGGAGCTGGACTGGACCTAGGCTATGCATTAAGTCGGTTCAGCGAAGTTCGTGCAGGTTACGAAGTCGGCTACCTGAATGCTCATCTGAGGCTGGGCACTCCGGATTTTCCATCGGTTGAGGGCCGAGTTGGCGCTTCGCGATATCGCTTCACCACGGACCACCTGAACAATCCAGTCATTCCGCGCAAGGGTTATCTGGGGCAGATGACCTTCCACTGGACCGATACGAGCCCAGGAGCGACGGAAGCATTTCCCAGCCTTGAACTCACGACTGAGTTATTCAAACCTGTTTCGCGGCCCGGTTCTGTTTTCCTGGTCGCTCGGGGCGGATCAACCCTCGGCTACGAACAGACTGGCATTCCGCAATACTTCCTCGGGAGCACGTCTGGATTGCTCGCTTACGGTCAGAACGAGGTCCGGGGAAACCAGTTCTTTCTGGGACGAACGGGATACATGCACAGTTTAGCCACCCTTCCAGCATTCGTCGGTGGAGGCGTTTACGCTGTCACAATGTTCGAAATCGGAAAAATGTACAACGCTCCGGGCGTGAGCAAACTACCCACTGACGGCGCGGCCGGAGTGATCGCGCAGACGGCTCTTGGGCCCGTGTTCGTGGGCGGCAGCGTCGGAGATACTGGACACGCGACGTGGTTCTTCTCTCTGGGCCGCGTGTTTTAGACCATCTGGTTCTTGTAAAGACGAAATCGTTCTCAAATGCATCGTGATCCAAGCGATATAGACAGCGGCTTTCAGAGTCAATATGACTGCCGACGGTCTTACTGAGATTCTGGATCGCCAGTCAAACAAGGCAAGGCTCAGTAATCTCATCCATGGTTGGGCCGGAGAAGCAACGGCGCCCCCTCTGCGCGTATGTATCGTCCACTCAACGAGTCACTAAGAGTAGCGAAATGCCACTCCTGTCCTGAGCCATCCTAGCTCCGCAGAGCCATAACTAAATGTGCTCTCTTTGCTCATGACGCCTTGTCAGTGCTCAGTAATCCGCACAATTTATCCGTGCTCTCGCGCAAGAGAGCTTGTGCGGACTGTCAACTCTGACAGTTCTCAGAGGCTGGGTGCTCCTTTACCGTGGGGCCATAAGGAATATTGCCAGCACAGACCGAATGGCTTTTATCGATGTACGAGGAGCACACTCATGTGGGTACGACGACTTCTTTCTATTGCAACCGTAGGAATCTGGATCGCATCCAGCGCCACATCGAGTTTGGCGCAGGGCCCAGCAGACATGTCAGCCGCAACGCAGGCAAGTTCTACTGCTCAGACACCGGCACAACCCGCTGCCGCCGCTCCGGCCGACGCAGCAGCTTTGGACAGAGCGCGGAAAGCGGCGCAGAACCCGATTGCCAGCATGATCAGCGTACCTTTTCAGGAGAACTGGAATTTCGGTATCGGCCCAGCTGATCGTGTCCAGAATGTATTGCTTGTTCAACCCGTGATACCGGTGAGCCTCGGAGCACACTGGAACGTCATCACGCGCTGGGTAGCCCCGATCATCTACCAACCTCTCAGCATCCCGCAGGCATCCGGCCCACCCCTCCAAACCGGCGCTTACGCCTTTGGAGACATGCAACCCCAGTTTTTCTTTTCCCCTAAGAAGAGCGGCGCGGTAACTTGGGGCGCCGGCCCGATTTTTCTAGTGCCCACCGCTTCGCAGGCCCTGCTGAGCCAAGGTAAGTTCGGCATAGGTCCAACCTTTGTCGCCCTGGCCCAGCCGAAATTTGGGACCATCGGCGTGCTTGTCAACAATATCTGGTCCGTAGCGGGTCATGAGAACAAGCCCGATGTAAACCAGTTCTACCTTCAACCGTTCATGAACTACAACTTAAAAAAGGCGTGGTATCTCTCTCTTACAACTACAGGCATTACTGCCAATTGGGAGAAGAACACTGGACGATGGGTTGTACCTATCGGCGGTGGCCCCGGGCGCGTCTGGAGATTCGGGCACCAGGCGGTAAACATCCAGAGCTTCTTTTTCGGCAACGTCGTCCATCCGGCGGGTGCCTCCTCGTGGACATTTAGGATGAATTTCACTCTGTTGTTCCCAAAGCCCCGTTAACTAGAGAGCCTGCAGAAGGACCGCAGACAGGCCAATGAGTGATGAGGAGGAGCAACCCACGGCTCATCGAAGTAATGCGTCATAAGGGACAAGAGGTGAAATCGACTAAACCATTGTCCAGCGGATCCTATTGGCTTTCCGTTGATCATGGTGGTCGCGAGCTGTCGATCGGTTTGAAAACCAACGGGTCCGGAAGGGACACCAAGAATGCTAACGGCGAAACTCCACTCTTCCCTAATTGACGAGGCTGATGGGGTCGGACGCCCGATGGTGCTGTCGATGCGCTTCCTGCTCGGGGTCGCGTGCCTCGTAATCATATCGGCGGGCATCAAGGCTGCATCCGACATCCTCACGCTCGTCCTGCTTGGCTTTCTTCTCGCTTACAGCGCACTTCCATTCGTCAAGTGGATCATGCGCAAATTCCGTCTTCGCAAGACCGTCGCATTGGCGATCGCAGTCGGCCTGTTGGGCATGTTGGCGCTAATCCTGCTGGTCGTGCTATTTGAAAACGTCTCCAGCGTGAAGCAAAGAATACCGACCTATGAGGAGCACGCGCGTAACCTATACCAACATGTAGCGGCTTATTTGAATGCTCATAGCGTCGATATCACGAGCCTGTCAGCCACCAGGGAGTCGACCTCTAATCAGATTATCAAGCTCGTGAACTTGGTCCTGCCAGAGGTAAGCAGTTTTTTCTCGAATGGGCTGGTGGTCGTCGTGCTGGCCGCGTTCATTCTCTTGATCATAGCCGAAGAAACGGCGAGAACGAACGTCCGGTCGATCTTGAGCCAAGTCCAGAATGACGTCGCCCGTTATGTCGGTGCGTTGGCGACCACCGGAATTCTGACGGCGCTGGCGAATTTCATGCTGTTGTTCGTCTTGGGCGTGGATTTCCCTCTGGTTTGGGCGGTCCTGTATTTCTTTTTGAACTTCATTCCCAGCGTCGGATTCCTTATGGCTCTGATGCCGCCCACTCTTCTGGCGCTTCTCATGTTGGGTTGGAAAAAGGCTTTACTGGTCGTGGGAGGGCTGGTGCTGACCCAACTACTAGCGAATTCCGCCATCAAGCCGATGTTTCTGAGAAAGCATCGAGTCGAAGTCTCGGCCGTGGAGAAGACTCTCTCCCTTCTGTGGTGGGGATTTTTGCTTGGCCCCGTGGGCGGCATTCTGGCGATTCCGTTAACTTTGGCACTGAAGAGGTTCATCCCCGAGTTCTCTATTGACGGCAGCTTTGCGGAGGCGCCCTCAGCGTAACCTGTGAATCGCCCACAGGCGGCGATTGGTAGTGAGGTTTTGGAGAGATGAGTAATGGATTGTATGAACGTTCCCCTGGCCCGGGCCCAAAAACTCCATTGAAGTTAGTTCAGTTGCGAATAGAAGCGGGCCCAGTCAATAGCTCTAGAGGAGGTATGTCATGTTGCGAAATCTTTTAGTGACGGTCGTGTTGATCGTATTGATTGCTGGGATTACAGCACCTTGCCGTGGTCAGACAAATGCTGAACTACTCAAATATCTGCAACAAGACGTCAAATTGAATCAGGACCAGATCGCGGCCCTAGGCAAAGGGCAGGCTGTGGCCAAGAATCTGGACTCCCGTAAGGCGGATGAGGTTTTCCTGTTCGGCGCGATTTACATCAACGCGACGCCTGAGAGCTATGTCAAGACCGCATATGACTTCGACCGGCTTCGCAAGTTGCCGAACTATCTGGCTCTCGAGAAATTCAGCAGTCCACCACAGCTCTCCGACCTGAAGGGTTTCGAGTTGGACAGCCAGGACATTAAGGATCTCAAGGACTGCAAGCCTGAGCACTGTAACATTCAGATTCCTGCTAGCTCCATTGCTGACGTTCATCAAGCCATTGATTGGTCCGGTTCTAATGCTGAGGAACAAGTAGATCAAATGGCACAGAAGAAAGCATTGGAGCACCTGCTGGCCTACCAAAAAGAAGGCAATCCAGCCCTGGGAGTATTCAATGATAAGCATGACCCGACCCAAGCGCCGGAACAATTTAAGTACATGCTGAGCTACTCCAAGGCGCTGCCGGAAGCACTGCCGGATTATTACAACTACCTTCTCGACTATCCCAATGGCAAGCCCGCCAATGTGGAAAACATGTTCTATTGGGAAAAGGTGAAGTTCGGTCTTAAACCAACGCTCCGTGTGGTACAGGTTCTCACCATGCAAGGGAGCAATTCGCACGAACCCGCCTACGTGATCGCGGAAAAGCAAATTTATTCCAGCCACTACTTTGAAACAGCGCTGGATCTTACCTATTGCATCCGCAGCGACGATCCAAGCTTGCCCGGTTTTTACCTGATCATGGTCATGGGATCGGAGCAGGCGGGGCTGACAGGTCTCAAGGGCTCTATCGTTCGGAGCCACGCTGTGGGAAGAGGGGTTTCCAATCTGGAAAAATCGTTGGTGACGATCAAGAACGCTTTAGAGAAGAATTAATAGAGTTCGACTAAAAGGCGAGTTGCCGTGAATGCACGCCCCGAGCGGGGCCAGGAGCTTGATTGTGGAGTCTCAGCAAATTCAAAGCACTACTTCTTTGGTGGCGCAGGTGCGCAAATCAAGGCTCCAACCAGGAAGCGACTTTGTATGCAAGCGACCAAGATTGTTGTCGGATCTTCGTGGAAGAAGCGAACGGCTTGTTTCTGCTTTCGTTCTTGCTGACCGGTGAGTCTTCCTTGGCTGAGGGGTGTTTTGTTCGCGCTTTCGAAGACTCGCTAGAAGGCAATCCTGTATTCAAAGACTGGATGCGATCCTGGACTCGGCGGACGATAATCCGGAGAGCAATTCGAGAGAGTCGTCCACGCGCCATACAAAACCGCTCGTTGAGCCCTATGTCAGATGGTGGCTCGATCAATATCGCGGCGCAGCCGGCGGAGATCGCTAACATTGTTCGGCTCCCGCTATTCGAGCGCTTCGTTTTTGTGATGTCGGTACTCGAGCGCTACTCCCCTCAGGAGTGCTCTCTTCTTCTGGACTGCACCCGGAGTAATGTGATCGCCGCGCGAGCTTGGGCTCTTCAGCAAATCGCAAGTTTGTCCGCGCTTTCCCGGAGAGCGCTAACCATTGACTGGGACGAGCAATCAATCAGAGTTGGCGTTTTGGCCGTGTCCCCGCTGAAGGACCCCGCAGCGTAGATCCGTACCGGAGAAACGTATTGCCGCAAACGCTATGCCCATCAAATCTGAAATGTCGGGATAGTTGAAGAGTGATGCCGAAATTTACGTGCACGCTCGCGCCATGCGCCAAAATAACCGGTTTCGCGAACATCTTGTGACGCGGTAGCCTCAATTACGCAGCTCGGCCTTGGGCTTCTGCCGGAATCGTCTTGCTCTTCATGAGCTTCGGAGCCAGAGCGGTCACGACCCCACTAACAATCAAGTAAAGAAGAAGGAGTGGTCCGACCAATTTCTCATCTGGAAAATTGGTATGCGCAATCGCCAACGCAAGACCCGGATGGCGAGAAGCAGTCGCCAGAGACAACACAGAACGCTGCTCGGGCTCCGGTCCTCCCAAGAAGAAGCCGACGAAGTAGCCGATTAGTGCGAAGACAGCGAGACTGAGCAGCGTGCCGTCGCCAAGGAAGGGCAGAATGGTCTTCATCGCAGCAAAAAGCACTGGTAGTACTCCCAGGACCAGGAGCGCGCCGGCAAGCATGCCCAACGGTTTCGTTATCCGGTCAGCAAACGACGAGGAAATGGCGCGGACCACAATCCCAGCCAACAGTGGCGTCAACACGGTTGCAAAAACTTTGGTGGCAACGGTCAGAGCCGACATGTATAGTGGCACGCCTGTGACCCTCTGAAATATCTCCAGCGCGACCGGTATCGCAACAATTGCGAGCACTACCGTCGCCACCAGGAGACCGATCGTGTAGTTTTCCTTGCCGCCAGCTTTAAGCGCATTCTTGGGGAAAATGGGTGGCACCGGGGACACCGAAAGTGCAACCAAAGCGATCTTTACGGCCGGGTTCAGATGAAATGTCATCACCAGGATCAGGGCGACCAAGGGCATGATCACGTTCATGGAGAGGAATCCGCGAATCAGCAGCTTGGGGCGTCGGAAGAGGAACGTTGCGTCAGCGAATGTTGCTTGCAATCCCAGTGCGAACACAGTGAGGAGGATACTTACCTTCAAGACAGTCAGAATAAGAGACTGTAGGTTCATGGCCAGACCCCTTGAGCTTTCCGCCGAGCGCGGTGTGTGGTCGCACGCGGCCTGTTTCTTTCGAATTTACGAACCGGTTGCTGGTGGTAGCACCAACAGTGGCCCCCTGACATGCTTCACCTTGAGATCAACCGTGACCTCAACGCGATCCGCAATCTTGACCAGCGGAATTCCTTTGTTCATGCCATAGTCTTTGCGGTCGAATGCCATCGATCCGGAGATCGCGCCCGAGCCCTTCCCGTCACGTGAGGTTTTGAAAGTCAGTTGCTCGGTCTTGGTGACGCCACGAATCGTGAAATCGCCGTCAAACTCAAAAGTGTCCGGTCCAGTCTGTCGCAGTTTCGTTGATTTGAATGTGATCGTCGGATCCTCTTCGACATAGAAGAAATCCTTGCTCTTCAGCTTGCCGTCTTTCATGCCGCTTCCGGTGTTCACACTATCGGCCTGAATTGTGATCGTTAAGACGCCCGTCATAGGATCGGTCGACGTGAACGCTAGGTTGGTGTCCCACTTCGAGAACGTACCTTCGATCTTCACCGAAGACTTCACGGAAAAGCGTATTGAGCTGTTTTCGGGAGTGACCGCCAGAGTAGGAACTTCTACGGGCGCCTGGGTCTGCGCCATGGAAAGAAATATTGCGGGAACCAGGAGCAAGAGAGCGCCCAACTGAACGTTAGCCACTATCGATTGAGGTTTCATCACCGGTTCCACACGCTTCCAATATTCAAAATTCTGGCCAGGCGCTCTGCAATCGTTCACGGAGATGCTATGGTTTCATGCGCCATTTACTGAAACCGTGGCGCCGAAATTCAGTGAGTGCCCGTCAGGGCCTTTAGCCTCGCATACGCCTGGCGATATTCGAGTTCGGACCGAAGCATTTCAGCTTCCATGGTTGCCCGCGCCGATTCGACCTCCGGGTCGTCCGGGCTGTAGCTCGCTGGAACCACTTGTGTCGCTGTTACCATCCGGCTCGCCAATTGGTAAAGTTGGCGGGAGCGCTCCAGGTCGAAATAGGCGCTCTTTACAGCGGCCGCCACTTTGGCCTTGGTCAATTGCACCCCCATGTCTGCCATTTCGGCTTGT
>Ga0335082_10001479_pt1 | contig 25076 bp, 17 predicted proteins | sample Lox_Sample_41_FD_206718 | JGI IMG/M metagenome (GOLD analysis project Ga0335082, IMG submission 206718) | Soil microbial communities from Loxahatchee National Wildlife Refuge, Florida, United States - Lox_Sample_4.1 | ecosystem: Environmental > Terrestrial > Soil > Wetlands | place: USA... | reverse complement strand
GAACCGCAGCGGCTACGAGCGACTCCGTCCTTGGGCTGGAGCGGCTGTCAAACAGATCGTCCGTGGTCTTCAGGTGACGCGCCACGAGGATTCCCGCCACAATCGCCAGCACGCGCGTTTGCGGCCCTCGTCCACGCAGAGAGTTTATCAGATTTGCTTTTTGTTCGCCTAGTGGATACGGGGAACCGTCCGATTTTGCCCTACCGTCCCCTACCGTTTTTGGGGGTAGTAGGTGGTCAAACGGGGCAGATGAGTAGGGTACGCCCGTTGGCTAACCTGCTGGCATGAGGCAGTTTTGCCAGTGTTATGGGGAAAATTGGGTCGCCAAAAAATAAACTCCCCCTCCCGGCACCAGAGTTTCCCTTGTGTTGTGAAGAGCCCAGGTCTTCGATTCGGCAATTTCGCCTCTGAAATCATGCACGGATCACAATGGCACTCGCATCGAATCGCACCAGGGGATAATGTATGAAAGCCGCAGTCGTACCCGCCGTGCGCAGTTCCTGGCAAATCAAAGATGTTCCACAACCTGAAGCGGGCCCAGGCCAAGTGCTGGTGAAGATGCACGCTAGCGGCATTTGCTACACCGATGTGCACCAAACACTGGGACATCTGCCCGGACAATTTCCTCGCATCCTCGGCCATGAGCCAGTAGGTGAGATCGTCGCCGTGGCTTCTGATGTCGCCAATCGCAAAGTCGGGGACCGCGTCGGCTCGGCATGGATTCAGTCCACCTGCGGACGCTGCGAATGGTGCCTGCGCGGCCGCAAAATGTTCTGTCCCTACCTGAAAGGAACTAGTGGCGATGCGCAAGGTGGTCATGCCGAGTACATGTTGATGAACGCCGATGCTACGTACCTAATTCCTGACAAGGTTTCCTTCGAACAAGCCGCACCGATCTTTTGCGCCGGGTATACCGTTTATAGCGGACTCCGCTGGGCCGATCCCCAGCCGCATGAGCGAGTGGCGGTACTGGGAATCGGTGGGCTTGGGCATCTGGCGGTGCAATATGCGAAGGCTACGGGCTTCGAGACCATCGCGATTTCACACTCCCCGGACAAGGACAAGATGATTCGCGAGCTAGGAGCAGATGAAATTGTCCGCGACGGAAAGGGCCTTTCCGCAGCGGGTGGTGCTGACATTATCCTCAGCACCTCGAACTCGACGAAATCCATGATGGACAGCATTCAGGGGCTACGCCCGGTTGGCCGATTCATCGTTATGGGTGCCGACGAGGAACCGCTCTCGATCTCGCTGGTCGAGCTGCTCTTCAAGCGGATTAAGATCATTGGCAGCCAGCAAAATGGTCCCGAATACCTCTACGAAGCTCTGGATTACGTAGCACAAGGAAGAGTCAAATCGATAATTGAAACCTACCCGTTGGCCGAAGCTGCAAAGGCTTACGAGCGGGTTGCGGAGGGCAAGACCCGCTTCCGGGCCGTTCTCACAATGTAATCGCCCATCCGAGCTATCGGCCAGACACCCATCGAACCCGTCCGGCATGGCAGTTCCGAGGCGTACATCAATTCAGCCAGAGGACTTGCGACTCCTTGAATAATCAATGAGTCAAGTGGGGACGTTACAACAGTTCGTTGTGCAGCCAATCTTTACGCTTGGGCTGTAGCTCAGCAACCCCGAGGGTGCTGACTCACTTTCGTAACCCTGGAAGCACAAGGCGAATAGAAGGAAAGTAGTGGTGAGAAAAGCTTTGTTGCTATAATAACGGTCGCGAGGCTCGCATGCCGGAAGTAAGAGATCGTTCGCGAAACAGCTGCCAATCAAGCTGGCAATGGTTTGTGATCATCCCGGTAGTTTGCTTGCTGGCATTGAGTGTCGCGACCCGCACGAGCGGACCGCAACTGAACCATGGTTCGGTCGTGAAATCGCTTCTGATACACACGACCCGGCAACGTCTGGATAAGGATGCCGGCACCTGGGTGTCTCCGGTCATCACCGTCACGGCCTTCCTTGCGGTTTCGTTCTATCCCCGGGTTTCCCCTGCTGGTCCCCCGATTCCCAGCCTTTTCTTCGAAGAATCTCTCTACTATCGCCCGCCACCATCCTGCTGACCTTCTCTGCGTTCACACTGCTGCGCCTGTAATTCTGCGGCGCCAGTAGTCCATCTGGTCAAAGACCAGACTCTTCCTTCGTGTGCCAACGGCATCCCCTGGAAGCTGCTCGAACTTGGGCAATGGCTGTCAGTTCCAGCCTGAAAGCTAGCTGAGGATCTGTCCGTGCTCCGGTTCGAGGCTGTAATTGTCATGGAGAAGATCATGCGAAAAAGGTACTACTGCGAGATTCTCGCACTGTTCGTTTTCATGGTCGCACCAGGCGTCTGGGCCAAACAGGTTTCCACCGCCTACCAGCAAGGCACAGTGCTCAAAGTAAGAAGAGAGGAAGTCAGCAGTCCCAGCGAGTGTTGTTACAGCGGAACCGATGCTCCCCTGCAGAGCCAGTATTACGCCTACGAAGTTTCGCTGCGTGTTGGCTGCTCGACTTACCGGGGCAGATACGAAACCCCGTTTGATTACTTCCCGTCAGCCTTTAAGGCAGGTCAGTCAGTTTCCGTTCGTCTGACCAAGCACGTAATGAACTTCGATGTGCCCGGTGAAAACAACCTCAAGGTGAATATCGTGCACCGCAGTAGCGACCAGGGGGTGCCCTGCACGGCCACTGCCGGCCGGTAGGGTTTCGATGTGGGCTGTCCAGGACAGACAACAACAACGGCTCTTCTCTGTTTAACAACTCGGGTTGCGCGACAGAGATTTCTCCCGGTGGAACGACCCGCGCCATCGGCAATCGGTTAAGTGACGGGTTCAATCCAGGGTCTCTGGCCAACTGCACGGGGGACACTCGCAACATCCTCGGAGGCGTGGCCGGGTTCTGGCGCCGGTTTTGCAAAGCAATGTCCCCACTTCGGCAACACCGGGATGGGCGAGAGCGGGGTTTTGAAAAATCCCACAAGTTGGAGAACGTAAAATCCATGAATCAAAGTCAAAAGTACGTGCTGTGCGCTGTTGTACTTGCCGCTGCGTGTCTGCTGGGCTTCTTGCGAAGGCCGACAAAGACCGTTAACGCCGATCTAGCCAGCCCCTCCTCGCTCCAGACGGTTGCCGTAGCGCTGGCAAAGCGGACCCCGATTGTGGACTCGGTCACCTTATCGGGCACATTCCGGCCGTATCAGGAAGTTGATGTTCACGCCAAGGTGGCTGGCTACATTCGGCAGATATTTGTCGACGTGGGCGACAAGGTGAGTTCGGGGCAAGTGTTGGCAATCCTCGAGGTCCCCGAACTCAGTGCGCAGGTGCTGGGCGCTAAAGCGGACATTCAGCGTTCCCAGGATTCCATCCGCCGAGCCAGCAGTGAGATCCAACGCGCACAGTCGACCCACGCAGCCTACCACGCTGCCTATGCCCGTCTGAAGCAAGCTGCCGAAACCCGGCCAGGCCTGATTGCGGAACAGGAATTGGATGATGCCATGGCCAAGGACAAGGAAACCGAGGCACAGATCGAAAGCGATCAGGCGGCGCTGGCCGAGGCACAAAGCCAGTTGGCAGCGGCGCAAGCCAATCTCTCGCGTTTGTCGGCGCTGGAAGCCTACTCCCACATCACGGCTCCCTTCGCGGGCGTCGTCACCAAGCGCTATGCGGACACCGGCGCGTTGATTCAAGCGGGGACCTCTTCGGACACACAATCCTTGCCCGTGGTCCGATTGGCCGAGTGGTCTCGGCTCCGTCTGGTGGTTCCTGTGCCGGAATCGGCGGTGCCGCAGATCCACCTGAACTCTGTCGTCCAGGTGCGAGTCCCCGCCCTGGGCCGCAGCTTCCGGGGAAAAGTGGCACGTTTCGCCGACGCCCTGGACCAGCAGACACGGACCATGGAGACCGAAGTGGATGTCGACAATCGCAACGGAAGTCTGGTTGATGGCATGTATGCCGAGACCGACTTAATTCTCCAGCAAAAGCAGCAGGCGCTGACCATTCCTATCCAAGCGGTGGTGCGCAACGGAAATTCCGCCAGCGTCCTGGTGGTTGACGGCGATGGGCGGATTGAGCAGCGCGAAATCAAGCTTGGCGAGGAAGGCAGCGACCGGGTGGAAGTGCTGTCGGGTTTGGCGGAACGGGACCAGGTGGTGATCGGCAGCCGAAGTGACTTCAAGCCGGGCGAGCGGGTGCAGCCAAAGCTTGTCGAGGACAAGCCGAACACGGAGGCCAGTCTCTAATGTCCCGGTTTGCCATCAAGAACGCTTATTTCATCATCGTCTGTTGCCTGGTGATCGCGATCGTCGGCACTACCACTCTGGTGCGCATGCCGGTGGACCTGTTTCCTCCGATCAATATCCCGGTAGTCGTAGTCGCGACCTTCTACTCTGGCATGCCGCCGGAGCAGATTGAGACCGATATCACCGGCCGGTTCGAGCGGTTCTTCACCCTCGGCAGCAATATTGACCACATCGAATCCCGGTCGTTGCCGGGAGTGAGCCTGATCAAGATCTACTTCCAGCCCGGGACCGACCCGGATGCTGACCTGAGTGAGATTTCGAATCTGGCGATGGCTGATCTTAGAAAGCTGCCTCCGGGGACTCTGCCCCCAGTCGTTCTCAAGTTCGACGCGTCAAGCCTCCCGGTCTGCCTGATCACTCTGAAGGGTGAGGGGCTGAACGAAACTCGTCTGCGCGATCTGGGTCAATACGATGTTCGCAACCAGGTAGCCAACGTGCCTGGAGCTTCGGTCCCGCAGCCCTTCGGGGGCCGTTACCGGCAAATCATGGTTTACGTGGATCCCCTGAAACTGGAGGCGCACGACCTCAGCGTCATGGACGTGGTGCGCACCGTCAATGACAGTAACCTCATTCTTCCTGCGGGTGACGTGAAAATCGGTCCGATCGACTACAACCTTTACACCAACAGTCAACTTCCGACACCGACGGAAATCGATCATCTTCCATTGAAATCGGTGGGCAATGCTTCGGTCATGGTCCAGGACGTGGGCAAGGCCCTTGACGCTCACGAAATCCAGACCAATATCGTGCGCGTGGACGGCCAGCCCTCGGTCTATTTGCCAATCCTCAAACAAGGTGGCGACACCAACACCATTGCGGTCGTGGATGGAATCAAAAAGGCTGTCGGCGACTTGATCGACGTTCCCAAACAGCTGGTTGCAAAAGTTGTTTTCGACCAGTCGATCTTTGTGAAGAAGGCGATTGAGAACCTGCTGCATGAAGGCGGAATCGGCCTGGTTCTCACCGGGCTGATGATCCTTTTGTTTCTTGGGAGCATGCGGGCAACGGCTGCTGTGTTTCTCTCTATTCCGCTTTCGGCACTAGCGGCATTCCTGGCTATCAGTGCGCTCGGCGGCACGGTGAACACCATGGTTTTGGGCGGCTTAGCCCTCGCGTTCTCTCGGCTTATCGATAACTCCGTCGTGGTGCTTGAAAACATATTCCGCCACATGGAGATGGGAGAACCGCCAGAAATCGCAGCAGAAAAGGGTGGGCAAGAGGTCGCTCTTCCGGTGCTGGCCGCTACGCTGACCACGATTGTGGTTTTCTTTCCCGTCGTATTCCTATACGGCGTGAGTCGCTTCCTGTTCATCGCGCTGGCTTCGGCAGTGGTGCTTTCGATGTTAGCGTCGTTCTTTGTCGCTATGACGGTTGTGCCTTTGTTTTGCGCCAAACTGATCAAGTCGCCGCATTTACAACACGAGCATCAGATCTCCGAATCGCGATTTGGGCGAGTGATAGCAGGGTTCAATCGATACTTTGAGAAACTCGTCTGCTATTACGATCGCACGGTCGGGGTCTCGTTGCTTCGTCCGGCGGTCACCACGTTGGGCCTGGTTGGCGTGGCGCTCTTGAGCTTGTCTTTATATCCCCTTCTGGGCGTGGCGTACTTCCCGCGGACAGACCCCGGCCAGTTCGTTATTAACCTGAAAGCGCCCTCCGGCACTCGTTTGGAATTGACCGAACGGGACGTGAAACAGGTGGAGGACGAAATTCGCCACATTGTTCCCCCGAACGAACTTGGCATGATTGTCTCCAACATCGGGGTCACCCCCGGCTTCTCCGCCATCTACACGCCGAACTCGGCTCAGCACACCGCCTTCGTTCAGGTGAGTTTGCAGGAAGCACACAAAGTTGGCAGCTATGAATACATGAACCGGGTGCGGCTCGCCTTGCGAAACGATTTGCCCGAAGTCAGCGCCTACTTCCAGTCCGGCGGATTGGTGGACTCTGTGCTTAATCTTGGGCTGCCCGCACCCATCGATGTTCAAGTGAGCGGCATGAATCTCGAGAAGACCTACAAGAGCGCCAGCGCGATCGCCGGGCGTATTCGACGGTTGCCTGGAGTCAGCGACGTCCTGATTCCACAGGACGTGGACTATCCTGCGTTGCGCATCGACATCGATCGGGAAAGGGCGAGTCTGGTGGGGTTGAGCCAGAAAGAGGTCGTCGATAACGTCATCACTGCCCTCACTTCGAACCAGATGATTGCACCCAGTTATTGGGTAGATCCGAAGAGTGGAAACGATTACCTGCTCACCGTCCAGTACCCGGAAAACGAGGTCCGCACTCTCAACGACCTGAAGCAGATTCCCATTCGCGCCCCCGCCGGTGAGCGCACCACGCAGCTTGATTCCGTAGCAGACATCCTGCCCATTGAGTCGCCGACGGAAGTCGATCACTATCAACTGCGCCGGGTCATCGACCTGTATGTCGCCCCTAAGAGCGAGGATCTCGGCAAGCTCACCGCATCGATCGAGCACATTGTCGGCAGTACACACCTGCAGGAAGGGGTGCGGGTGGACCTGCGGGGATCAGTGCAGGGCATGCGCTCATCGTTCAAGAGCTTCGGGCTGGGCCTGCTGCTTTCGATTGCCCTGGTGTACTTGATCCTGGTGGCACAGTTCGAGTCGTTTCTCGACCCCTTCATCATCTTGTTTGCCATTCCCCCGGGGCTGGCCGGCGTGCTGCTGATGCTGCTCATTACCGGGACAACCCTGAACATTATGTCCCTGATGGGGCTGGTGATGATGGTGGGCATCGTGGTCTCGAACAGCATCTTGATCGTCGATTTCTCCCGCAGCCTGTGGCGCCAGGGCACGCCTCTGAAAGAAGCGGTTGCTGTGGCCAGCCGAATTCGGCTGCGTCCGGTGCTGATGACCTCACTAGCAACCGTCATCGGACTGATTCCCATGGCGCTCAAACTTGGAACCGGGTCGGAGGCCTACGCCCCACTTGCTCGAGCGATTATTGGCGGACTTCTGCTGTCGGTTGTGGTAACCGTCTACCTCGTTCCCGCCGCTTATCTGTGGGTCCATGGCGGAGAGGAATCCCGCGCGCAGGAGTCCCAGGCATGATCCGCGACATACGGCTGTTGATCGTGTTGCTGCTGTCGGCCGTCTGTTACGGGCAGCAACATCCGTCCGACAATCCCATGGCGTCCAATCCCTACGCAACTCTGGACCGCCAAGACGAGGGTCTGCCAGGAAATTCTCAATCTGGGCCGCAGGCGCCTGCCGCTGGCCCTCTTCGTCTCAGCCGGAGCGAAGCGGAGACCATTGCGCTCAAGAACAATCCGGGAATCCTGGTAGCGCGGTTAAGTGCGCTGGCTTCACAACAGGTTGTCCGTGAGATTCGATCGAACCTGTGGCCCACGGCCTACGCAAATTTGACAGCGGTCGACGCGCACGATGACAGCCGCATCAGCGCCGGGGGACTCAATAATCCCATCATCTTCGAACGGGCAGCGGCAGGCACCACGGTCAGCCAGCTCATCACCGACTTCGGCCACACCACCAACCTGGTTGCCAGTGCACGGCTGCAAGCCAAGGCGGAGGACCAGAATGCAGTCGCAACGAAAGAGCTAATACTTTTGGCGGTTGACCAGGCGTTCTATAACGCCCTGCAGGCACAGGCTGTGCTCAAAGTGGCGCAGCAGACGGTCAGCTCGCGGCAACTACTGACCGACCAGGTATCAGCCCTGGCCAAAAGCAAACTGAAATCCGATCTCGACCTGAGCTTCGCCAAGGTCAACCTTGCCCAAGCCAAGCTGCTTATGCTGGATGCGGAGAACAATGCCCAATCGGCACTGGCCGCTCTCTCCGCCGTTCTCGGCTATCCAACGCTACAGAATATCGAGCTGATCGAAGACACCGAGCCGGTCACGGCCCCCTCGGGCAACGCCGATGAACTGATTACCGAGGCATTCGCCAAGCGCCCGGAGCTTCTGGCGCTCGAGTTTCAAGCCGAGTCCAACGAGAAACTGCGTAAAGCGGAGCGCGATCAATTCCTTCCCACCATCAGTGCGCTCGCTGCTCTGGGTGACACGCCAGTCGGCGATAGCCGGCTTTCCAGTTGGTACGGGGCCGCGGGGGTCAATGTGCAAATCCCACTCTTCAATGGCTTCCTCTTTTCCGCAAGAACCCGCGAGGCGGATTTACGGGCCCAGGCATCAAGACAGAAGCTGCTCGATCTGCGCAACCAGATCTCCCGCGATGTGCGAAACGCATGGCTGGAAGCAAGTACAGCCTACGAACGGTTGGATGTCAGTGCGCAATTGCTGGACCAGGCCAATCGAGCCCTTGATTTGGCCCAAACCCGCTACAACCTGGGGTTGGGCTCCATCGTAGAGCTGAGCCAGGCACAGCTTCAGCAAACCCAGGCGCAGATTGGAAATGCCCAGGCGGGATACGAATACCGGCTTGCCCTGGCGATGCTGCGCTATCAGACCACGGGCCTGTGAATTGATGCAAGTTCGAACCAAGTAAGCCGCCGGAAGACGCGAAGGAGTGTCCAGAAGCATGCGATCAATGGTTAGCCGGTTAGCCGCGGCACGAGTTCTGCCGATTGGCTTGGCCCTGTTTCTGTCAGCCTCCGCGGCCACCGCTCAGCAGAAGCTCACCGTCCAGGTGGTGAACAACGTAGTGCTGGTCCCTGTCCGGGTCAATGATCGGGATTTGAGCTTTCTTCTGGACACCGGAAGTGAGCGCTCGGTGGTGGATTCATCGATTGCTCAGGAAATGCATTTGTCGCCCTCAGGAAACGTCGACCTGCTGAAGGATTACCGCGTGCAGGAGGGCACCGTGGTTACCGTCAACGGGATGAGCCTTGGAACCCAGGCCTTCAAGCAGCAAACTCTTGCGGTGATCGAGTTGGCCCCTGTTTCGCGGGCGCTTGGCGTTTCCGTAGAAGGGGTTCTCGGCAGCGACATGCTGCAGCGCATTACTTTCAGCTTGAACTATTCGAAACAGGAACTGGTGATCGGTCCACTCGGCGGAGAGAAGAAGCTGGGACAGGTCATTCACCTGCGGCGCTCGGGAAATGACTTCTTCGTGCCCACCCATATGATGAGCGTGCCGGTTGAGTTGCTGTTGGACACGGGTACCAACTCAACGAATCTCTCCTGGAACACATGGCACAAGCTGGTAGCAAAGTGGACTCCCACCTCCATCGTCGGGGGAGTGATGCGCGCTGGTGCAGCGACGCCGCCGGCCTTCCTGGTGTGCCTGCCGAGCCTTTCACTGGAGGACACCGTACTTAACGACCAGGCAGTCCGGGTCCAGCCGAAGATCGGGTCGGGCGTTTTTTCCGAACCCACATTCGGCGGGATACTCGGTTCGGAAGTCTTGAGGCAGTTTGAAGTGGCATTTGATCTGCCGCACAATCGCATCTTCGTTAAGAAGGACCCGGGATACCGCGTCGATCCATACCGCTACACGACCGTCGGCATTCAGTTTGCGCACAGCGGAGATGGATATGGGGTTGTGTCCGTCTGGGAGAACTCGCCCGCTGACAGGGCTGGAATCAAGATTGAAGACAGACTGATCGCAATAAACGGGCAGCCTACCTCTTCCATGAGCCCGGAACAGCTTTCCGCACGATTGCATGGGGAAGCAGGTACACCCGTGAACCTGATCGTTGAAAGGAACGGAAGCATGCAGGCTGTGACGCTACACATTCGTCAACTGCTTTGTGAGCCACGCAACCCAGCCCTGCGAGCGGCAAAGAAGTAAAAGGGGGCTATCCGAAATGCAAACAGGGCAGAACCTGCCAGGGAACTCAAAATCCGCTGGTACTTAGTACCTTGGGGGTTCAACTCCCCCTCCCGGCGCCAGAATTCCCGCGTGTTGCCGTTCGGCTCCGTCAATGACGTCAGAAAATATTAAGGGTCAGTCCGGCTTTTGTTGTAGGGCTGCCCGCTGTCTCGCGTCGGCAACAATTTTCTGGAAACGGCGGTCGCCGTGCAGGGTCTTCAAGTCGGGATCCCTGTCGATCCCGAGTTCAACATTGGGAGGCAGACCGTGCTCAACCGCCTGGCTCAACTGCTCCAGGGCGTCGTCAGGATGTCCCGTTCGCGCGGCAGCCGCGGCCAGAAGGTAGATGGTCCTCGCCGTGTCCGGGTCGTCGGTGCCCAGCACGCGGCGCTGGACTTCCAGCGTTTGATGCAGCCGTTGCTCCGCCTCGACCGCGTGGCCTTCGTGGGAGAGGACATCGGCCAGGTCGCTCATGGAGTACAAGGTGTCACGCTGCTCCGGCCCAAGAACGCGGTGTCGGGCGTCTGAGGTCTTGCGTTGCACCTGCTCTGCCTCGGCGTAGTGTCCTTCGGCCAGGAGGGTCTCCCCAAGATCGGCCATGGAAAACAGCGTGGCCGCGTGCTCCGGGCCCAGCGTGCGGGTTTTGACGGCGACGGCTCCACGAAGAACTTGCTCGGCTTCCGATTTTTTACCCTCCTGCAGCAAGGTTTCGGCGAGCATATCTAACGAGTCGAGCACGTCAGGATGTTCCGGGCCCAGAACGCGTCGCTGGACGGCAATGGCATCCCGGATCAGGGTTTCTGCCTCGGCAGAGTGGCCTTCCTGGGCGAGGATCCTCGTGAGGTTGTACATCGCGGTCAATGTGTCCGGGTGCTCTTTCCCGAGGATCTTGCTCTCGACGGACAGAATTTCGCGCTCGAGCCTTTCCGCGCCGCCGTAGTGCCCTTCCAGCAGAAGGGTGTTCGCCAGACTTACCATCACGCTTAACGTATCTGGGTGCTCCGGTCCGAACACACGCCGCTGCATCGCCAGCGCATCGCGCTGCAAGGTTTCCGCCTCTGCAAGATGGCCTTCCATGCGTACCGTCACGCTCAAGTCACGCATCGCTTTGAGCGTGTCCGGGTTCTCCGGACCCCTTACCTCGCGGTCGATATCGAAAACGCCGCGAAGCAATTTCTCGGCGTGGGCATAATCGCCTTCGTAGTACAGCGTGTTCCCCAAGCCATTGATCGACCGTAAAGTGTCAGGGTGCGTGGGGCCGAGAATGCGCCGCTGCGTCTCGACCGTCTCGCGAAGCAGCTTTTCCGCTTCCGCATAACGTCCCTGGTAGCGGAGACTCTGGCCCAGACTGGCCGCGGAATCGAGCGTGTCCGGGTTCTCCCACCCGAGCGTCCGGCGCTGTGTCTCGAGCGCGCGCGAAAGCAGCGATTCCGCGCGCGAGTCGAGCCCGAGGCTCGAATAGACATTTCCCATGGTGTACATCAGCCGGCCTTGCAACTCAGGGTCGTTGGCCAACCCGGTGGCAATGTCCTGAGACGCTTTGTCGAGAATTTCCCTTGCCGTAATGCTGTTGCCCCGTGCTTCACTCGGGTCCGACACCTTGAACATGTCGGTCATGAAATCGCTGATGCGTGTCGCGCGGTCTCGCTCGCGGTTGGCGCGGTCGCGCTCCTTGGTGATCCGCCGCAACTGCACCGCCTGTACCAAAGCAAACCCTGCCAGAAGGAGTACCAGGACCGCCGCTGCCGTGACCCCCACGCGGTGCCGCCGGACATACTTCTGCAGGCGGTAAGTGGAACTCGCCGGCCGCGCCAGGACGGGCTCATGATTGAGATAACGCTGGAGGTCCGCCGCCAGTTCGGAAGGAGTGGCATACCGGCGGGCGCGGTCCTTTTCCAGCGCCTTCATCGTGATCCAGTCCAGATCGCCCTGCAGCAGGCCTGCCAGTTGGGCGGTTTCCGTGCCCCGGGCTTCGGCAAAGGCTGGTGTGCTGGCAGGGTTCGAACTGGCTCGCGCGCTCGGACGAGGTGGTTCCTCTTCGCGCAACCGCCGCAGCACCTCGTCCAGCGATTGGGTTTGTCCTAGCCTGAGGTCGAGGGGGAGCGTCCCAGTCAGCAGTACATAGAGGACGATGCCCAGAGAGTAGACATCGGAGCGGGTATCAACGTCTCCGCCCCGCGGGTCAGCCTGTTCCGGGCTCATGTATCCCGGAGTCCCCGGGAAGGTTCCCAGCCGCGTGACCTGGTCGTCGCCACCAAACTGGGGCGAGGTCGCCTTGGCCAGGCCGAAATCGATGATGCGCGGAACCGGCTTCCCGTCGACCTCCACCACCAGGATGTTGGCGGGCTTCAGGTCGCGATGGATGATCGCTTTTTGATGGGCGTGTTGCACGCCTTCGCAGGCCTGGATGAACAGCTCCAGCCGTTGCTGAATGGAAAACTTCTTCTGATCGCAATATTCGGTGATGGGGAGGCCAGGCACGTACTCCATGACGAAATAAGGCTGGCCCTGTTCGGTGGTCCCGGCGTCAAAGACCTTGGCAATGGCCGGGTGATCCATAATTGCGAGCGACTGCCGTTCCGCCTGGAAGCGCTGCACCACCGCCTCGTCGTACATGCCGGCCCGGATCAGCTTCAAGGCCACCGATCTCCGGACCGGGGAGGACTGTTCGGCGAGCCAGACCTGTCCCATGCCTCCCTCTCCTAGCTTGCGGACCAGGTGGAACCGTTGCGCAATCGTCTGTCCAGGCTCCAGGGTGACGCCCGCTTTCATCCCGTGGAGAAATTCATCGGCAAGGGGCGGAGACTGCATGAAGCTGGAGCGAACCTCTTCCGCGGCCGCGAGTAGCGAATCCAACTCCTCCCGCAACGCGCTATCCGACGAACAGGCTTCGTCGAGGAAGGCGGTACGTTGTTCGGGCGCGAGGTCGAGGGCCTGTTGCAGAAGGGTCTTTACCCATTCCCAACGAGCGGTGTTCATGATTTGGCCGCCCTGCCGATTTGCCGATGCAGCCAAATTCTTGCGGTGGCCCATTCCCGGTCCACGGTGGCTCGCGAGATTCCCAATACCTCGCCGATTTCCGGGGCCGACAAGCCTCCAAAAAACTTCATCTCCACGATCTGTTTCTGGCGTTCATCGACCAGGGCCAGGTCATTCAGGGCGCGATCCAGATCGAGCAGTTCTGCGCTCCCATTGACGGGGATGGCTTCTACCTCTCCAAGTTCGATCCGCTGGCCCCCGTCCCGTTTCGAGGCTCCCCGTCCGCGAGCGTAGTCGACCAGGACCTGGCGCATCAGCCGGGAGGCGATGGCGATGAAGTGGGCCCGGTTCTGCGGGGCCGCCGATCCTCCGACCAGGCGAAGGTAAGCCTCGTGCACGAGAGCTGTACTCTGCAAGGTGTGATCTGGGCGTTCAGATTCCAGGTGGTAGGGGGCCAGGCGGCGCAGTTCCCGATAGACCAAGGGAGCCAGTTCGCGGAGGGCCTCCTGGTTGCCTTGGCGCCAATGTTGCAGAAGCTTAGTAACTTGGCCCGTCGGGTCGTCCGGCATGAAGCACCAAACCGTGCGGTATCTCAGCCTAGTCTGGGGAGTTTGGTTCGTCAACCCATTTCGGTCCTCTTCCCCATGCAAGAGTCGGTACCGCCGAGCGGGGCGCATTCTCGTGGCCTAAGGTGCTCCGCTGGACGAGCAAACGTTCCCTGGATCTGTCTGAGGGACGGCCTGATGTTACAGATCAGTAACAGGTTTCTCCTCAAAAGCGCCGGGTTCCGGCACGATTCGGCCGTGGCGGCAAGAAAAATCTGCGGATCGTGAGGCGATGGGGCTGCTTTCTGCGCTTTCTGGGTAGAAGCAATTCGTCGAACGATGACCCGAGCGGGCGCGTGGCGAGAGGAACGCTTCAAACCAGAAAATTCGCACGACAAGAAAGAGGTCACCATGCGATCCAGAATTTCACTACGCAGCTGCCTGAGTGCCTTGCTGGCGCTCCTGTGGTTCTGTTGCGTGCCCGCTTATGCGGAACACGTCCATCACGTCTACTACAACAACATCCAGTGGCAAGACGAAGACCTGACGGAATTGACCAACGGAGGGATTGCCAGCGCATTCAGCGCCATCGCCGCCACATACACGACGCCCAACAATCAGTTGCACGTGTACTACAGCGACGGCACGTTTCAGCATGTGCACCAGCTGTACTTCAACAACACCAGCTGGAGCGACCAGGACCTCACTGCGGCGACTGGAGGGCCTACTGCCGGCGTGGCCGGAATCTCTGCCTTTGCCATCGGCAATCTCCAGTACGTGTTCTATGTTGCGTCTGACTCCCACGTACATGAACTCAATTACAACAACTCCACCTGGTCCGATACAGACCTCACCTCGCAGGTCGGGGGCAATTTAGCGACCCAAGCCAACATTGTGGCTTTTCCAACCAGGCCGAACAACCAATTCCATGTGTATTATCAGGACCAAAACAGCTCCGATGAATACCAGTTGTACTTCAACGGGAAGTCTTGGACCTATCAGGATCTGACCTCGATCACCGGTGCGCACTGCTACACCGATTGGACCGCCGGTATTGCGACCGGAAACCTGCAGCATATCCTTTGCCCGGGATTCGGATCGAACGGCAACCTGGACATGCACCACATCTACTACAACAACGCCACGTGGGTCGACGAAGACATCTCTGCCAAGGTGAACGGCTCGCAGATGGCCTTGGGGGCTGGGGTCACGGTGTTCCAGGTTCCACACACCAGCCAAGGTGAGGTGTATGGGGTCACCCAGGACGCGCACATCCACCAGTACACCTACAAGAAGAAGTGGAGTGACACGGATTTGACCGCTGTTGCTGGTGCTCCCATAGACCAGTACTACAGCGACATGGTTGGGTTCGCGACCACTCCCAACAACCAATTCCACATCTACTACTAGCAGCCAAACTCCGAGGTGTATCAGATCTACTTCAACGGGTCGAGTTGGTCAGTGCAGGATCTGACCGGCGGGGCCGGACAAGCCAGCTACTACGGGGGAGGAATGTCGGGGTTCGCGATCGGCAATTTGCAACATGTTTTCTACCTGGGTTACGGCAACTGACCTTGACGGACCTTGCGGGGGGCGAGCCAGGGGGAAACGGTGGCGATGGAGATTGGCGGCCATCGCCACTGTTTTGCTGTGACAGACCTCTGAATTAATTCCACCCAAAGCCGAAGCTCCCGCATCTCAATCGCTTCAGGGTAACTCGTTGAAGATCCTCGGCATTGTCGGCGGGATTGGTCCGGAGTCCACCGTGGACTATTACCGCCTGATTATTGCAGCGTGCCGGGAGCGCAGCCCGGGGGCAAGCTATCCCTCGATCATCATCAACAGCATCGATATGAAGAAGATGATCGGCCTGGTCGAGGAGCATGCGCTATCCGCCCTGGCACAGTATCTGGCGGATGAAGTGCAACGGCTCGCACGCGCCGGTGCGGACTTCGCTCTGCTGGCTTCCAACACGCCGCATATAGTGTTTGAGGAAGTACGGCGGCAATCGCCCATCCCGATGCTCAGCATCGTCGAAGCGGCCTGCCGGGCAGCCAAGGGCCAAAATCTGCGGAAGCTGGGTTTGTTCGGAGCACGGTATAGCATGCAGGGGCACTTCTATCCCGAGGTCTTTGCCCGCGAGGGAATTTGTCTAGTAACGCCGAGTGCTGAGGAACAGCGTTACATTCACGAGAAGTACATGGGCGAGTTGGTGAAGGGAGTCCTGCTGCCGGAGACCCGGGCTGGGCTGCTGGCCATCGCCGAGCGAATGAAGCAGGAAGAAGGGATCCAGGGTGTCGTACTTGGTGGAACTGAGCTGCCGCTGATCTTACGTGATATCTCCGACCGTGGGATGTTGTTTCTCGACACGACACAGATTCATGTCGCAGCAGCGTTGCAAGAAATGCTGTCCCCTTAGCGGACCATGGCTGACAAGAAATTTGCGGTGTTCGGCGCAGGAGGCGTTGGCGGCTATTTTGCCGCGGCGCTGACGCGCGCGGGATGTCCTGTTGCGCTTATCGCCCGCGGCCGCCACCTCGACGCGATTCGGCGCGACGGGTTGCAGATCGAGAGTCCAAAGGAAGCCTTCACCGTCAACCTGGAACAGGTGACCGATCGTCCGCAGGACGTAGGTCCGGTGGATGCCGTCATTCTGGCGGTGAAGACCTGGCAGGTTAAGGAAGCCGCGGGAGCGATACGGCCGATGCTGTCGCCGTCGGCCAAGGTCCTGCCCCTGCAGAACGGTGTGGAAGCCCCGGAACAGCTTGAGGCGGTGCTGGGCCGCCAGCATGTGCTGGTGGGCCTGTGCCGGCTCATCAGTTCGGTAGTAGCTCCAGGGCACATTCGCCACGCGGGGTTGGAGCCGATGATTGCGCTGGGCGAACCGGGAGATGGCCCGCTCACTGCCAACGCCGCTGCCTTGGCATCGGCCCTCAAAGCAGCCGGTATGCAGGTGCAGACGCCAGCGAACATTCAGGCTGCGTTATGGGAGAAACTACTGTTTATCGCTGGCGTCAGCGGTGTGGGAGCGGTCACACGTTCGGCCATCGGCGAGTTTCGTGATTGCTCTCCGACCCGCAGCTTGCTTCAGCAAATCATGGAAGAGGTAGCCGCTGTGGCGCGGAGCCGCGGGGTCGAGCTCACTGCAGATGTGGTGACCCGGACGCTTGGTTTTGTCGACTCCTTACCTCCGACCGGTACCGCTTCCATGCAGCGCGATATCGCCGAAGGAAGGCCCTCGGAGCTTGCGGCAATCATCGGCGCGGTCGTCCGTTTTGGAGAACGGTCCGGGGTGGCGACGCCTGTCGCCAACTACGTCTACGCCAGCCTGCTGCCGCAGGAAACGAGGGCGCGTCGCATCGCTAAATGACCCGCCGGGCTTGCGCGGCCTACGCCTGGGCTGTCAAAGCATTAACTGATTATGTTTCAGTAATTTAGCGACTTTCCCCTGAGTAATCGAGTGCCATTACAACCGTAAGATACGGCTCCCGGAACGTGCCATTGTGAGAACGCCCCGCACAGTGCAATCTATTGCCTAGCGGCGCACAGTTGTGCCGGAGGGACGGCAACGTATGAAGAATTTTCTAAGCAATCTTTGGCGGCAGGAGGATGGCCAGGACGTGGCCGAATATGCGGTCATGATGGCGGTGATTCTGGTGATTGTGGTTGGCACGGTTCGGCTGATCGGGGCAAATTCCAACAACGTATTTTCCAGCGTGGCCAGCTCAATCATCCCCTAGAGCGGCCACCAGTCTACTTCCGATTTACATAAGGCCCTCCTTCATTACCAATTCCACATTCGCAAACACAGATCTCCGTTGACGGCCATCAGGTCACCCCAACAGACTTATGGACTATCAGCACACATCACAGTCCAATGAAAAGAGCCGCAGGCTGGAACCTGCAGCTCGGATATTTTGCACAGACGGCGAACTGTCACCTAGTCGGCAGCCATGCCTTGCGCTTCCGGTTCGTACTCGGGAGCCTCGGCGGTCTGCCCGCGTAACTCGGCTTCCAGCGCGGCAAGCTGTGCTTCGATCTCCTCGTTCGCCTGGCGCTTGCGAATGACCTCCTCGCGATAGCGCCGCAGGAAGTAGTCGATGGTTTCGACGCGGATTCTGATTGACCCAGAAGGCTTGTTTTCGTCGAGGTCCTTGAAGCAGAAGTAAGGCGTTCCCGACTGCTCAATGATGCCTTCGACAACGCCGTAGATCGGCGCGTCATGGCCACACTTGAAGCTGGAGATTTCCAGTGCTACGAGGTTGGGGTGACGGGCAGTAAACTTGGCCGCCCAGACTTTGTGGTTGGTGCTGCAAGAGTACGAATTCTTCCAGGCATCGCCGATGTCCAGGGGATGACTGATCACCCCGGCGCGGACTTCGTCACCGAAGAGGCGCTCCAGCATGTCTTCATCGAGCGGCAGAGTATTTTGCGAGAAGATCGGGTATCCCAGCTTCTGGAACTCTTCCATGATCTCGTGATTGAGGCCGGGATCATGGTGGTAGGGGCGGCCCAGCATCACGATGCCGATGCGGTCCTCGCGCTCCAGTTGGTCCATGACTTGGCGTGCGCGTGCGCGGATGCTCTTCTCGTAGGCCTCGAGTGCCTTGAAACCTTCTTCCACCGCTCGGTCGTTTTCTTCCAGCGACAGGCCGAGCACAGGTTGCCAAGCCTGCAGCATCTGGTGGGCGAAGAGTTTGCGGTCTTTGAAGTTCAACACCGGGTCGATGTACTTGACGTTGTTCTCGCCGAAGACATCGTTCTCCTTGGTGAACGCGGCCTTCACGGTCTCCGGAGTCGCGGTTACCGTCGGGCAGGCGTTCGCGCCGACGATATTGACCAGCGGTGAAGTGAGCACGTCATACATGGGGAAGAAAATGACGTCCAGCGGCTTCTTGCGGTGCTTCTCCTGAATCAGGTTGTAGACGTGCGAGATGCCGATCTTTGCCGGGAAGCAGGGATCGATGGCCCCGCGGCTTGCGCCCGCGCGGTAGAGTTCGGAACTGGTGTAGTCGGAGTAAATGATGTTCTCCGGTTGCACGCCCAGGCTCTCGAGATACGCATTGAAGAGCGGCGCGTACGAGTAAATGTTCAGTACGCGCGGAATGCCGACGCGGAGTTTCTTGCGGTTCTCCATCAGCGGAATACGTTCTTTCGCGGCTTTGTTCCAGAACTTGGCAACCGGGGCCGTGTCCGCCGCACTCGGCGGATTGACCGGGCGGAAGACTTCGTGGGCAGCGATGTCCACGAAGTTCGGGTGCTTGCCCTTGATCTCGTCGAGGCCGGCCTTGATGTCCTTCATGTCATTGATGTCTTCGACCAGGCCCTTCTCGCAGGTGGCGATGATCAGCCGCTGCTCGCCGTGCATCAACGGAACCTTCGTGACTTTCTCGATCGCCACGAAGCTCATGTCGTCCTTGGGGCCGGTGCGGACATCAATGGAGGTGCGCAGGCAGTTGTTCTTGCAGAAATTGCAGCGCGTCGATTCGTTGCGGGTGGTGCGGTACTGAATCTTGCGGACGGCTTCGAGACCGACGAACGTGGTCTGCTGGCCGTTGCGCCACAGGCGCAGAGATTCCTGTGCGGCTCCAATCGCGCCGGACTCTCCGCAATGCTCGTGCACGATGATTTCCGGCTTCTTACCGGCGGCGCGGAAGCTGTTGTTGATGAAATCGACTTCCGCTTTCACGACTGCCAGATTGTTCTGCGTGCCACCCTGGAGTACAAACCGTGAACCCAGCGCCGCGAGGTTGGGAATGCTGGCCACGTACAAAAAAACGTTCTTGGGGAGGACTGCGGCCAACCCAGCGAGAATCTCTTCTGCGCGCCACCCCTGGCGCTGGAAGTTCACGATGTCGGACTGCATGAACACCGCGCAGCCATAACCAAACAGCGGCATAGACTGGGCGGAGAAGGCCAGATCGGCGTACTGTTCCACACCCATGCCAAAGCCTTCCGCGGTGGACTGCAGGAAGTATCCATTACCCGCCGAACACTGCGTGTTCAGCTTGAAGTCTTTCACCCGCCCGTTGTGCAGGATGATGATCTTGATGTCCTGCCCGCCCACGTCGACGATCACGTGCGGGTCGTCGTAGAACTTAAGCGCGGATTCCGTGTGAGCGACGGTTTCAACCAGGGCGACATCGGCATGCAGAACGTCTTTCAGAATGTCCTTCGCGTACCCGGTGGTCGCGACGCCCAGTACTTCCAGCTTGGCTTTCTGGTCTTCCACCTGCTTGCGCAGGTTCTCGAACATTTCGATCGTGTCCTGGATCGGGTTGCCGTTCGAGAGTTGGTAGGACTTGCAAAGTATGTCGCCATTCTCATCGAGCAACACGGCCTTGGTCGAAGTCGAGCCGCCATCGATGCCGATAAAGCCGGCTACCGTCTGATTGGTGTTGAAGGTCGCAGGGACAAACTTCTTGCGGCGGTAGGATTCTTTGAACCCAGCAAGTTCATCGTCGCCGGTGGTAAGGCCTTTCGCGCCCGACTTGGCCTTCTCTTCCTGGCGCCCGTACTCGATATAGTGGACCAGTTTCTCGTAGCCGTGGTAGCAGCCGATGCAATCGTCTTCGCTCTTGCCGAACTCGATCGCGCCCATGGCGGCGAAGTACTGGGCGTTCTCGGGGACCTTGATCAGGTCTTCTGGCTTCGAGCCGGCAGGGACTTCAACCTTCCGCTCCGTCCACATGCGCGGGATGTTGGCCTGCCAGGCTTCGCGCATGCCCTTGATGAAGCTATTCGGCCCGCCTAGCAGCAACACGTGCGGACGCAGAGTATGGCCGCGAGTGAGCACGCTCAGGTTCTGCAGGACAATGGCTTCAAAGAGTGACGCCATCAGTTCGTCGGAGGGAGTGCCGACTTTTTGCAGGCCGTTGATGTCCGTCTCCGCAAATACGCCGCACTTGCCGGCCACTTTGTGCAGCTTGATGCCGTTGTAGCCCTGCAGGGCAAGCTCGGCGGTAGGAATCTTCAGCTTGGCATTGATCTTGTCGATGACCGCGCCCGTGCCGCCCGCGCACTTGTCGTTCATCGAAGGGATTTTCTTTTTCCGGCCGGTTTCGTCGTCATCCTTGAATACGATGATTTTGGCGTCTTGCCCGCCGAGTTCGATGACCGAGTACACCTCGGGATGCATCTTCTCCACCGCTAGCGATACCGCGGTGACTTCTTGCACGAACTTTGCGCCGATTTGATCGGCAATGGATCCACCGCCGGATCCGGTCATGAACATGCGGGTGTTATGGCGGTTGATGCCGACTTCCTTCTCCATCCGCTTCAGGAACTCGAGCGTCTTTTCCGGCTGCTTGGTTTCGTGACGCTGATAGTCCTGCCACAGGACTTTATCGGTGGCTGCTTCGACCACAGTTGCTTTTACCGTGGTAGAGCCGACATCCAGGCCAACCATGTAGACGGTCTTGTGATCGTGCGGCCGCTGCATCGGCGCAGGGCCGATCTGAAGCAGCGGAGCTTTCGGTGTTTGTCCCGAATGATCGTGCATTGTCTCCTCTTCAAATCCAAATCAGAAATTTCTGGAGAACAAAACTCAGTTCTCAGTTCCCGGTTCTCAGTTCTCAGTCGCCGCTGGCGGTAGCCGGCACGGCAACAGCCACGCGCGAACGCTTGCGGAACTGCGTGTCCTTGTTGATGCGGTCGTTCACATGCAAGATGAACTGGGCCGCGGTTCCGGCAACGCCTTCGCGGTGCGGCACGTGGTAGAACGGCCGCCGCAACTCGGGGTGCTCGGCAATGTATTCGCGGATTTCATTCATGCTCTTGCCGGTTTGCTGCAGGCACTGTTCGAACTCGGTCTTGGCCTTGACTTTGGCTTCGCCCAGGGCCATCTGCACGCGGCTGTGAGCGTTGACCTCGCCCTCGCCGGAAGTTTCGATGGGCAGAAAGATCATGTCTTTGAATTTGTTGACCACGGCCGATTGAACGCCATCAGACTGCGAAGAGGGCATGCAGCCGAAGGGCTTCAGCGCCAGCACCATGTGGGTCAGCTTGTGCACGGTGTAGTAGACGTTCTTGCCGACTTCGAGGTGGCCTTCGCCACCGCGGGCAAACTGGTTGTAGAACGGGTGCGCCAGTTCGGCAAGTTCCTTCTGCGAAACCAGGTGGTGCGTGATGCCGCCCATGTTCTTGATGGTGCGGTGATAGAAGAAATTCCACGCCTTCTGGCCGAAGCCAATGCCCCATAACTTCTTGCGCAGGCCAAAGTAGTTGGCGGCGTGCTTCTTGATCTCATACCACTCGGGGGTACGGTGCGGGCGGTTCACCGGCCATTTGGCGATGGCATGCGCTTTCGCCTGGTACATCAGATAAGCCACCCAGGTGGCGATCGGCTCGACCATCACCTGTGCGCCTTCGCGCTCCAGGAACTCGAACATGTGGAAGTTGCCGTCGCCCTCGGTGGTCTGTGCCCAGAATTCGCCGGTGATCTTCACCATCGGCTTCACCTTGGTGCGATCGACTTCGATGGCATTCATGCGCTCCGTAGCGGTCTTCAGGGCGTTCAGGTAGTCCTTACCCCACATGTGCTCATGCCACTTGCCGAAGACATTCGCGGTGTTGCGCAGTACCTTGTTGCTCTTGAACTTGGGCTTCAGCCAGTTAGGAGCGCTCTGTTCAATCTCAAAGCTCTTGCGGTTGCGCATGTTCTCGCACAATTCGTCGACCATCTCGTGGAAGACGCGATCGGTTTCGCCCTTATTCACCTCGTAAGGACGGATCTGGTAGATCAGGTCGTTGATAACGTCGCCCAGGTGCAGCGCGTTCAACATTCCGAATCCGAAATCGATGGTGAACTTCAGGCCCGGTTCGCCGGACGCCGCCTTGATGCCGTCGCTGTCTTTGAACAGCAGGACGCGGAAGCCGTCGAAGCCCGCGTTCTTCAGGGCGAAGCGGTACTCTGCCTCGTACATGCCGAAGCGGCAAGGACCGCAGGAACCCGCGGTGAAGAAGACATAGTTGTCGAGAATCTGCTGCCGCGGAATCCCTTCCTTCTCCAGAAATTGCAGGTACTGCACCAGGTTACCTACGGTGAAGTAGGTGGGATTGCACTGGCCGTTGTTGCCGTACTCTTTGCCCAGTTGGAAGGCCGGCACGTCGGGCACGGGCAACTTCTCGCAGCGGTAGCCGCAGCCCTGAAAGACGGCGCGGATCAGGTCCTCGTGTTTCCAGGTAAACCCCCCAAAGAGGATGGTGACCCGGCTGCGTTCTTCCGCGGTAAAGGCCCGCTCCACCGGCCGGTGAAAGTGCTCAGGCGCATCCAGGCCTGCGATCTTGCGCAGGCGCATCCGCTCCGCAGTCAGGCGTTGCTTGATCTCGGCATCGTTTTCAATTTGAACAAGATTGGTCGCCATTATCTTCCTCCGGCATAGGGTGTGTCTTGAGTATTGGCTGGGATGCAGGAAACCGAATAACTGCGGTCTGCCAGGGATGAAAAAAGCAGGAAATTGGAAAACGCAAACCACCACTGGAGCCTCTGGTAGAGACCCTCGCGCGGGGATTCGCGATAAACGTCCATCTGAAACCCCTCACCTGGCAAAGGAGATCCGATGTTTTACACCCACGGGAGCCATCCAACCCCGGGGCGCCTTCGTTGCAAATGAAAGTTACAGGTTTCGGGCATTGTAACCCGAAACCCGTAAGCAAGGGAAGTCTTTTCCTGCCAGCAGTCTACACGAAACTGCCGTCAACTCCCTGGAAGCGGTGCGAAGCCTGCTTCAATACCCACTTCACCACCCTGGCATCGTTGTAGCAGAAGCCCAGATTGTGGTTCAACGTCGAGAAGCAGTGGGTCTGGCAGGACTTCTTCATCTCGTTCAATTGTGGGACCTCGAACTTATGGTTCTCGATCGTGCCCCAGTCGTGGGTGGCGGAGTACATCGGGAAGCACGGCGCCAGCGTCCCATCCACGCGGATGATGATCGAATTCTGTCCGGCGCGGCAGTTCCACGGCTCGACCTTGCCCCGCAGGAACTCCTTCATGTCCTGCAGGCGCTTGACCGAGTTCACCATCTTGTAGCCGGACTTATTCTTCTCAATCAGCCAGTCGACCAAGGCATCGACCCTTGGCCAGTCCTCCTGGTAGATAAACGTGTCGTTCTCTTCGTAGTGCTTAAAGTGGTTCTGCTCGATCATCGGCGATTCATTGATGTGGTAATCGGTCGCGATGCCATGCTCGCGGGCGATCTCGGTCAACTGCATCACGTCCTCGAGATTGTTGCGACAGATGTTGATGTTGAAGAAGACCGCATAGCCGTACTTGTACTGCTTGTGCACCAGGTAATCGAAGTACTTGCGCACCGGAGTGAGCGCCTTGGCGAGGCCCGGTTTTTCGTCGACCACGTCGACCGCGAAGTTGAAAATGGCCACGCCGGCATCTGCCAGGCGGTCGATCACATCGGGTCGCAGCAGGCGGGCATTGGTGGGCATGTAGATCCAGAAGCCCTTTTTGGCCGCATAGTAGGAAGCTTTGTGCACCAACTGTGGCCGCAGTAGGGGCTCCCCACCCATGAATGCCAATACGCGGCAGGTGGTCGAGTCCAGCCAGTCAATGGAGCGCTTGGCGACCTCTTCGGTCATCCCCTTCACGCTGTTGTCGAAGGCCCAGCAATAGTGGCAGTCCAGGTTGCACTTCCACTCGGTGAACAGATACGCGATGATCGGGTGGAAGGGGCCGGGCAGCACCCGCGACTTCATATAGGGGAAGAGCCAGCCGTTCATGGCTCTGTACACCAGGGGCGCCGACCAGTGGCGTTTCCCGGCTTTGGCCCGCGCCAGGTTTTCCTCATAATTGTCATCCTGGGCGAGCAAGTCAGGACGTTGTGGAAAAACCGGCTCGGGAAATCTCTCGGTGCTCGGCAGCAAGGTCGGCCTGGGAGCCGGGGCCTTGGTTAGCAGATCATGAAGCTGAACGTCGAGACGAAATGACGGGGGACTGTTTCTCTCTTCATATCTTTCCTGAACGGCAGGCATACGTTCTCCTTCAACTCAGGGTTTTACGTGTAGATGTTGAACCACCCCATTGGTTGCAACTATATCTACATTTATTAACATTTTGCGGCGAGAAAAAACAACCGGTCAAGCCGGGAAATTATCCCTTCTGGCTCGATTGCGCGCGCAAAACCCGCTGGCCAAGGGCTTCAGACACGCAACCGCACCCGAAACCGTCAGTTACAGGGAGACTGATATGCAAAAACCGAACCCTCCTGTTACGTCCATTGACTTCCTATGGTTTGGGGCCGGTCGGATCCGGCGGTTGAACCAGGTCGGGAAGGGCCGCAATGATCTCCGGCGGTAGCGGCTTCAAGCGTAACTGCTCGGCCAGAAAGGCGATTCGGTCGCGGCGTGCCTCCGCGTTCAGGGCGTGAGGAGCGTCGTACCGCTTAAAACGCTTTGGTTCGCTGACGATGGCTGCATAATCCCGGTCCCGCTCGGGGGTCAGAAACTTTTCGCGCGCTGCATATTGCAGAAACACCACTGCTGGCGCCGCGTGGGAGACGTATTTGCCCG
>Ga0335082_10001478_pt1 | contig 25099 bp, 17 predicted proteins | sample Lox_Sample_41_FD_206718 | JGI IMG/M metagenome (GOLD analysis project Ga0335082, IMG submission 206718) | Soil microbial communities from Loxahatchee National Wildlife Refuge, Florida, United States - Lox_Sample_4.1 | ecosystem: Environmental > Terrestrial > Soil > Wetlands | place: USA... | reverse complement strand
CGAGCGTGAAACTTCCCTGAAGGCTGAAGTGTGTGGAAAGTGATCCCCATCAGAATAGCAAATTCTCCCGGCGCCGCCAGCGAACCGTGTCTGATGGTGTTAGCGCAAGAGCCGGGGCGGCGATCGAACTCAAGGGGAAAGATGGAACGCGGAGGGAGGAGCAGCGGCCGGAAAAAGCAGGTCGGGACCAGGCGCGCGCTCACGAGAGTAGATTATGCAACGAGCGTAAGGATTTTCCGCAACGAAATGTGGGAAACCGCTGAAGAGTAACGAGTCAGCGGACGCCGAAACGGAATGTCGTGGCGGAGTCGAAGGATTGGCCGGGCCGCAGGACCGTAGACGGAAAATCGGGCTGGTTCGGCGAGTCGGGATAGTGCTGCGTCTCCAGGCAAAGACCAGCGTACTTTTCATACGGAGCGCCCGCACTGCCGCGCAATGAGCCGTCGAGGAAATTACCGCTGTAGAACTGAATGGCGGGTTCCGTCGTCTGGATTTCCATCAGACGGCCCGAGGCCGGATCGTGAAGTTCCGCGGCGGGCCGGAGGGTCTGCGCCGCACCCGAGACGTAGCCATCGATCACGAAATTGTGATCGTAGCCATTGCCGAAGCGGAGTTGCTCGTCGTTCTGCGCGATGCGAGCGCCGATGGGAGTGGACCGGCGGAAGTCCATGGGGGAGCCTTCGACGGCGCGCAATTCGCCGGTCGGAATGGCACCGGCGTCGGTCGGCGTGAAGCGCGAGGCGTGGAGGCGGAGTTCATGAGAAAGGACCGAACCGCTTCCCACACCGGCGAGGTTGAAGTAGGCATGATTCGTCAAAGTCAGGACGGTCGGGGCATCGGTTTCAGCATGGTAATCGATACGAAGCTGCGGGCCGGCGACGGAATAGCGAACGGAAGTCGCAAGATTGCCGGGGAAACCTTCCTCGCCATCTTTGCTTCGGTAGCAAAATTCGACGGTATTGGCCGACGCCTGCCCGCGCCAGACGACGTTATAGAAGCCGCCTGGGCCACCATGCAACGCGTGCTCGCCGTTGTTTTTGGCGAGGCGATACTCGGAGCTGTCGAGAGTGAAGCGCGCGTTCGCGATGCGATTGGCGTAACGACCGATGGTGCTGCCGAAGAAGTTGGGCGCTTTCGAGCCGTGATTGCGCACGTAGCCGGCTAGATCCGGGAAATCGAGGACGACGTTCTCAAAGCGGCCGGCGCGGTCCGGAATACGAAGCGAAAGGATGCCCGCACCGAAAGAGATAAGTTGAACTTCAAGCGCGCTGGATTTGAGCGTGAACCGGTGGACGGGAGTGCCGTCAGCCAATGTTCCGAAGAGATCGGGAATCACGAAAGAGTCGCCCGCTGGAATCCTTCTAGAGTCTGAAGCAGCTACTGTGAAGCGATGTACACTTCACGAACCACGCCCGCGTCGCCCCGTTCACGAGCCTGATACTGATCGTAAATCCATCGATAGGTTTTTTCCATCCCGACGCGCAAGGGAGTGGCAGGCTCCCAGCGGAGTAGCTTTTGAATCAGGGCGTTGTCGCTGTTGCGGCCGTTGACGCCCTTGGGAGCGCTGAGATCGTAGCGGCGCTTCAGCTTGACGCCGGCGATTTCCTCGGTGATGTCGACGAGCTGATTGATGGTGACGGCTTCGCTGGAGCCGAGATTGATGGCGTCCACGATATCCGATTCCATGATCAGGTCGACGCCCTTCAAGCAATCGTCGATATACATGAAGCTGCGCGTCTGATCGCCGCTGCCCCAGATCTCGATTTCGTGCTTGCCGCTGATTTTCGCCTCGATTACCTTACGGCAAATCGCGGCGGGCGCCTTTTCCCTGCCCCCGAACCAGGTGCCCCAGGGGCCATAAACGTTGTGGAAACGTGCCATGCGCGTGCGCAAGCCGAAATCTTCGCGGAAGTGGCGGCACATGCGCTCCGAAAAGAGTTTCTCCCAGCCGTAGCCGTCTTCAGGCATAGCGGGATAGGCGTCCTCTTCCTTGAGGGACGGCGCCTCGAAAGTCTTTTGCTTGTCGGCGTTATAAACGCAAGCGGAGGAGGAATAGAAATAACGGTGAACGTTGGATTTCAGAGCCGCCTGCAGCATATGCGTGTTGATCAGGACGGAGAGCATGCAGAGGGCCTTGTTTTTCTCGATGAAGCCCATGCCGCCCATGTTAGCGGCGAGATTGTAAATGGTGTGGGCGCCGCGCGCCGCGGTGTTGCAGTTCTCGCGGGAATTCAGGTCCAGCGAGTGGTTCTCGACCTCGTTGAAACGCTGATACCAGTCTTCAAAAGGCTTGATGTCGACGGCGCGGATCGCTTTGTAGCCACGCGCACGAAGAGCGGAGACGAGGTTGCCACCGATGAAGCCGCCCGCACCGGTCACGACAATCAGTTTGTCCTGGTGATCTGCCACGCAATCCTCCTCGAAAGTCGTTAAAGGGTGGGCAAGCGCCTCGTCGGACCTGGCGGTCGGATGGACGGGCTGCAATCCGGGCCACCTTAGAATAGCGCGGGAGCGGGGGCGGAGAAAGCAATTTGCACGATGGGAGTAGAAACGGGTGACTTTGGCGCGCGCCGACAAATGGGCTGACGGGAAGGTAGGCTGGTGGCAGAATAGCGGGTCGGTACATTCACGGGATTCAGTATCAGGACGGGAGAGAACGATGCGGCTTGCCAGTTTTGCGGGACCGAATGGAGCGGTGCGCCTGGGCGCGTTAACGGAGAAGGGTTTGATTGATTTGAGAACGGCAGCGAGGAACCTGGGTGTACCGTCTGATTCGTTCGCGGACATGGTTTCATTTCTCGCGTCGGGCGAAGGCGCGGCGGCGGAGGCGGAACGATTGATTCGGGAAGTGCCGCAGGGAAGTCTTGTGCCGACAGCGGGATTGAAACTGCTGCCGCCGGTTCCACGGCCAGGGAAGATCATCGCTATCGGGTTGAACTACCGCGATCACCAGATCGAATCGGGAGCCAAGGAAGCGCCGAAAAGTCCCATGATTTTCGCGAAGTTCACGAGCAGCATCGCGGCAGCAGAAGATCCGATCGTCATCCCGACAGGAGATCCGCAAGTGGACTACGAAGCCGAGATGGCGGTAGTGATCGGGAAGAAGGGAAAGGCGATTCCGGAAGCAAGCGCGTACGAGTATGTGGCGGGTTACATGCCGCTCAATGATGTATCGGCGCGGGCGTGGCAGTTTGCGGACAAGCAATGGGTACGCGGGAAATCGTGCGACACGTTCTGCCCGACCGGACCGTACCTGACGACGCGCGATGAAGTGGCGGCCCCACACGCGCTGACGATCCAAGCGCGGGTCAATGGGGCCACGCTGCAAGACTCCAATACCTCCAAGATGATCTTCAAGGTGCCGCAACTGATCGCGCACATATCCGCGAGCATCACGCTGGAACCGGGCGACATCATCGCGACAGGAACGCCCGAAGGAGTAGGCGCGTTCCGGACGCCGCAGATTTTCCTCAAAGCCGGCGACGTGGTGGAAATCGAGATTGAGAAGCTGGGTGTGTTGCGAAATCCGGTGGTCGCGGGGTAGTCGAGATGAAACGGCGGATGGGTCAGGGAAAAATGGCCGCAGGGGCAGGCCTGGGAGCTTGCGTTTTGATTGCGATGCTGGCGGCGCCCCCATCGATGTGGGAGCAAGCGCCAGCAACGCCGGAATCCATTCACCTTTCCCGCGCGCTTCGTCCCTGGGAGTTTCTTTCCGCAACGGGCCAGAAGGCTGCCTTTCTAGGATACGAAGATGGAAAAATGGAAGCGTGGGTGTATCCGCTGAAATTGCTCCGGGACCTTCATCTCATCTTCCACGAGGGCAACCGCGCAATTGCGGGAGAAAAGCTGGCACGATCGATCGAAGTGCGACCGGAATCGAGTTCCATTCTCTATGCCGATGACACGTTCCGGGCGAAGGAAACTTTTTTTGCGCCGGTCGATGAGAGCGGCGCGGTCATTCTGATCGAGATCGACACGGAACTGCCGCTGGAAATCGAAGTCGAATTCATTCGTGATTTTCAGTTGATGTGGCCGGCTTCGATTGGGGGGACGTATCTCGAGAACATGCCCGATGGGCACGGCTTCATATTCGGCGAGGAAAGCCGCCGCTTCGCGGGCATAGTGGGATCGCCTACGGCAGCAGAGGTACGCCCGGAGTATCAGACGAACTATGCGGAGGCGGCCCATTCTTCGTTCCGGCTGGGCGCGACGGTCAAGGGCAAAGACACGAAGGTGGTGGTGGTGGCCGGGTCAGCGCACGGCCGGGAAGAGGCGGCGAAAACGTATCAGAAGTTACTGACGTCGTACGGGCAATCGCTTCAGACATCGGCGGGGTACTATCGCGACTATTTGGGCCAAACCGTAAACCTGGACCTGCCGGACCGGGCGTTGCAGCAGGCGTACGACTGGTCGCGTATCAGCGTAATTCAAGGACTGGTGAACAACGCGGAGTTGGGAACCGGCTTGATCGCGGGATACCGAACGTCGGGCTGGGGCCAACGACCAGGATTCGCGTGGTATTTTGGCCGCGACTCCTTGTGGACGTCGCTGGCCTTGAACGCGTCCGGGGACTTCGCCACAACGAAGACCGCACTGACTTTCTTGAGCCGGTTCCAGCGCGAGGACGGGAAAATCCCGCACGAGATTTCGCAGTCCAGCGGCTATGTGAACTGGTTCAAGGATTTTCCCTACGGATTCGCCTCGGCGGACGCCACGCCGCTGTACATGATTGCCATGGACGACTACGTGCGCGAGAGCGGCGACACAGAATTTGTCAAACAGAAGTGGAGTAGCATCTGGAAGGCATACGAATTTCTGAAGTCCACCTGGGACGAGCAGGGTTTTCCACGGAACGAAGGCGTGGGCCACGGATGGGTCGAGGGCGGTCCGCTGTTGCCGGTGAGGACAGAGTTCTACCAGACTGGGCTGGGCACGGAAGCAGCGCGGGCGCTGGCGGACCTTGCGGAAATAAGCGGCCAGAGCGAAACGGCCGGCGAATTGAAGAAGCTTTACACCGAGCAGCGCGCCAAATTGAACGACGCGTTCTGGATTGCGGAAAGGAATCGCTTTGCGTTCGCGCTGGATGGGAACAGCAAAGCCGTCGATGAGCTCAGTGTGCTGGGAACAGTGCCGATGTGGTTCGGCTTGCTTGATGAGAAGAAGGCCGACCAGACAATCGTCCAGTTGGCCGAAGCGGAACACCAGGCGGACTGGGGGATGCGCATCATTTCCTCGGCGTCGGCCAAATACAGTTCGCAAGGGTATCACTTCGGATCGGTGTGGCCGCTGTTCACCGGCTGGGCATCGGTAGGCGAATACCGCTATCACCAAACGCAGACGGCTTACAACAATCTGAGGTCGAACGCGTTGCTGGCGTTCGACGGCTCGCTAGGCCACGTCACCGAAGTGCTTTCGGGCACAAACTATGAGCCGTTGTCGACAAGTTCGCCGCACCAGATCTGGTCGGCGGCCATGGTCGTGTCGCCTCTTCTGCGGGGAATGTTCGGCCTGGAACGCGACGCAAGCAAGCACAAGCTGACGTTCGCGCCGCACACTCCGGCGGATTGGAGCTGGTGTGCGGTGCGCAATATAGCTGTTGGCGGCACCCGTGTTGATCTGCGTACCCGCAAGACGATCGGTGAGATTGTGCTGGAAGTGGCGCAATCGGGAACCGATTCCTTCACACTCGCTTACGAGCCTGCGATCAGTTTGCGCGCCAAGGTGCTGGGGGTGGAACTCAATGGCAAGCCGCTGCAATTCCGAGTGACGGCAAACGAGTTGGATCAGCACATCTCGATCGAAACGGCGCTCTCGGGGAAAATGAACGCAATCCGTATCCGGGTAAAGAACGATTTTGGAGTTAGCTATCGCCTTGCGCTGCCTGCGCTCGGCCAGGCAAGCCAAGGTCTGCATATACTGACGGAAACGTGGTCGCCCGGAAGAGATTCGATGACGCTGCAGGTGTCGGGGCGAGCGGGCCAGATGTATGACCTAGCGGTATGGAACCCGGGCGAGATCAAAGCCGTGGAGGGTGCAACCCTGGTGAAGACGAACGATCGGGAATCAATCGCTCGAGTGACGCTAGCGGGGATACCGGACACAATGGGGAACGGGAAAGTGGTCTTTCGCTTCTGAAGTGCGAGTCACGCGGTCCAACGTCGTTATCAATTCGGGATGCGTGAGAAGATCCGGCCGACGGGCTCCGCGGGTTGACCCTCCGAGATCCGCTCGGTGCGTGCATAGAATCGATGGTCGCAGGCGACACACCGGAAAGGGATCCATCCCAGAAAGTGCAAAATGCCCTTTTCATAGAGTCGGCGGCGGGACCGGTAGAGATCAGGGCATCCGCACATGGGGCAACTCTTTTTTGCACGCAGCATAGATAGATTTTCCGCCAGATTGGGCCCACCGGGTATCCCCCGGAGGCGGTATCAGAGTACCAGTCCTGCCATTGTCACCCGCGGCCTGCGGGGCGAGCAGTTCCGGTATGGACGCGGCCAGGCCGGACATTTTCCCAGCCCGGCCGCTAGCAGCTGCTAACTCTTCACGCCATCAGTCGGAAGAAGAGGAGGTGGCCTTCTGATTTTTCACTTCGAGTTCATTGACCACTTGTTTGACGTTAGGAACGTTCTTGGCCATGCGCTCGACCGCCGCGCGGCGAGACTGTGAATTGACCTCACCCTTGAGAGTGATCACGCCGTTTTTGACGTCATACTTTACGTCACTGTCGAGTTTCTGCCGAACGAGAACCGCGTCGAAGTTCTTCTCGATGCCCTTATCCAGATCGGAGTCGACCTTCTTGGCGATGGTTTCCTCTCCGGCGGGGCGAACCGCAATCTGATCTGAAACGACCTGGCTGGGAGCGATGGAGCGCGCGATGGACTCCGCCCGCGCTTTGTCATCGTCGGATTGAGTTGTTCCAGTCAACGTCACAACTCCTTTGTCGCGATCCTGACTGACGCTGACGTCGCGCAACCCGGCTTGATCGAGGTTCTTTCGAATATCACTGGCGACGTCCGGAGACTTTTGTGCTTCGTTGGAACAGCCTGCAAAGAGGAGAGCTGCGGCAAGGGCGCCTGGTAAGAATCTTTGAGTCATCGGTGATTCTCCTTTCGAGCGAATCGATGAAGTGACTGTTGAACGGCCGCCACCGGTCTACTGTGCTTCGGGGCGGCAAAACGCTCAATCGGGAGAGGTCTGAGCGAAGGAGAGGAAACGCTGTATCGCTGCGGTCGAACGACCGCAGACAAAAGGAACTATCGAGTCTTCACTGTATCGATTGCCCTTTCGTCTAATCGAACGACTCGATTGTGAAGAATGACGGCGGCGTTTCCAATAGACCCGGAGGTAACGAGCCCGAATGAGCGACGACGTTGAATCGAAGGGATGACCCACTTCGGGCCAACACAAAAATGCTGACGATTCTTCTTGTGCTTTTGATTCTGGCGTTGCTGGGCGCGCTACCGACCTGGCCGTACAGTCGGGGTTGGGGATACTATCCAAGCGGCGGCCTGGGTCTGGTGGTCGTAATTCTTGTGGTCTTGCTGCTCTTGGGCAGAATCTAAAGCTAGCCCACAGAGCTAGGCGCCAACCAACAGCACCCAGCCGCTACCCAATACCAGGAACACGGCGAGAAACAGCAGCGTAATCAGCAAGCCGAGCCGGTACAGTTCCCGCTGTGTCAGGTAGCCGCTGCCCACGAAGATGACGTTCTGGCTGCCACCCTGCGGCGTGATCACGGAAAAGTAGCTGCTGGCAAAGAGCAGTCCAAACGCCATGAGCGCCGCGGGAACGCCGCCGCGGATGCCGACGTCGAGAAAGACGCCAAGCAGGGCCAGCACCTGCGATGACTGGCTCACGAACATGTAATGGATGGCCACGTAGATCAGGATGAGCGCAACATATGTGACGGGCCAGGACAGTCCACCCATGTACGAGGCCAGAAGCTGCCCGACGAAACCCATGAAGCCGAGTTCGTTCAGCTGACCGCTTAACGCGAACAGTACGGCCAACCATAAAAAGGTAGTGAGCGTGTCGCCCTGATTGGCAATGTCGTCAGGGGTCAAGACGCGGGCCAGCAGCAACAGGCCCAGACCGCCGAACGCGATACTGGTCACGTTGAGTTGCAGCTTATCTGCGAAGATCCACCCACCGACCATCAAGAGGAAGGCAACGGCTGTGATGCGCTCGTCGCGAGAAAGCGGACCAAGCGTAGCAAGCTCCTTCCGCGCGGCCATCGGGGCTTCCGGGGTCTCGCCAACTCCGGGCGGGAATAAACGAGCCACTACCCAGGGAAGCAGAAATATCGCTGTAAGGGCGGGGACTGAGGCGACCAGAAGCCATTTGCCAAAGCCGATCTGGACGCCGAACTCGCGTACGATCTGAATCCCGATGGGATTCGCCGACGTAGCAGTCATCCAAAGGGCGGACGAAACGGCCAGGCTGGCCATCGCGCAGAACATGAGATAGCCGCCGAGGCGGCGGGTCTTCTCGTCGTCGGGCCGCGAGCCGGAGCCCTGTGCCACGGACAAGACGATCGGGTACAAGACGCCGCCGCGCGCGGTGTTGCTGGGAAAAGCCGGTGCTATCAGCACATCGGTAACCACGATGCTGTAGGCCAAGCCGAGCGACGATTTGCCAAAGCGACTCACCATGAAGAGGCTGATCCTGCGACCGAGGCCCGATTTGACAACCGCCTGGGCCACGAGGAACGCGATGACCACCAGCAACACGCTGGAGTTGGCAAACCCGCTGAACGCTTTCGCGTAGGAGACCGTGTTGGTCAGAACCACGGCAGCCACGGCCAGCATGGTGGAAGTGAGCAGCGGAAACGCGCCGACGAGCACCGCGGTAATGGCGGACACGAATACAGCGAAGAGGTGCCAGGCAGGCGCGGTGAGACCGTCGGGAACCGGGCAGAGCCAGATGCCGATGGCCATTGCGAAGGGCAAAGCGCGTCGGAGCAGCACGCCGCGGTTAGTCACGGGGGTGGGCCTCGAGCGAAGCTTTCTGCGCGGACTGGCCAACGCGTACGCGGCCTTTCAGGCCCGAAGACTGGCCCTGCACGACGCCGTCCTCGTTCTCGAGAACAAAGCGCCAGGAAAATTCGTAAGCGCCTTCCGCCCCAGCATAGCGACCGCTGCCACCGACGAAAGTACCGGCAATCCTGTTTCCAGAGGCCGTCCCTTCGCCGCGCAATTCGCTGTAGAGTTGATCGCCGTGTTCGTCAGTCCAGACCGCGCGGCCGACCAATCCAGTGCCAGTGTCATTCAGCACGAGGGCCTGCGCGCGAAAGCCGAGCGCCGGACGGCCGGATCCAGTCAAGAGAAGCGAACCATCAAAGTTGCCAATGGAAGCGTGGCGGGCGGGCCCCAAAGACATGATCGAGCGATCTCCCGCAGCCGTCCAGGTACCTTCGAAATCGTGCCACTCGTGGTTATCCGAAATCGCAGTGACTGAAGGTCGCGCGCGATTACAGCCTGACGTAAACAGCGAAGCGCCAACCACAATCACCACGCACAACGAAACAAAATGCGCCCTTCCATACCCTTTCTTCCGACTGGGCCACATGGCAACCCCTCTCCCCTGTTGTCGAGGTGCGCCAAACAAGAATGCACGCGAATCCGCCAGGCCGGGAGCCCAGAAGTTGAACGAGCTCCCCAGCTGGCAAAAACAATCCCAGGACAATTACTTTTTCTTCGGCGGATAATTCTTCAGCAGTTTCGCGACGGCCTTAGCGATATTCTTCTGTTGCTTCTCCGGCTTGGCCTTGGGGTCAATCGTCTTACTGGCGACGCCGCGCCAAACGAGGTCTTTCTTGCTGGACTCGTACATATCGAGACCGAGCTGGCCAACGTAGATTGTGGAGGTGCTTCCAGTGGTGGTCGAGGAGGACATGCCGCCGTACCAGCCACCGCCCCAGCCCGGCCCATATCCCCAGCCGGTATTGTAAGAGGTGAATTGCTTTTCCGTGCCGATAGCGGTCTGCATACCGATATAGAGGTCGGCGGTGTCGGCGTCGGTTTTCTGCAGGCCCTTCGTAGCGAGTTCGGCGTCGATCGCGGCGGCAATCTGCTTCTGGATCAACTCATTGGCGTGGTCCGAACCTTTGATGTCAACCCACTTGTAGGTTTTAAATTTAGAGAAGTCGACGTCTTGTGCGAAGTTGTAGCGAACGTCCTGAGCGAGAACGCTCGTCGCACCCAGCGCGAGCAGCGCAAACGCGAGTAAACCAAACTTCCTCATGACTTGCCTCCCTTGTCTTTCTGTTGGTCTGGGGACCTGTCGGACCGCCCCCAAATCCTGGTTCTCAGTATTTCTCCGGAATGAAGCGGTGATGCTTGAGCTGCTTCTGGTCGTTATAGCTACCCTTCGTTTCCCTCTTGGGCAGTTTGATTTCGTCACGAGGCACTTTCTTGTACGGAATCGTGCTCAAGAGATGGGAAATGCAATTGAGCCTGGCTTTCTTCTTGTCGTCGGAGCGGACCAGATGCCAGGGAGCATGCTTGCTGTCGGTGGCCTCGAGCATGCGATCGCGGGCGCGCGAGTAGTCGTACCAGCGCCGGAAGGATTCGAGATCCATGGGACTCAACTTCCATTGGCGGAGCGGATCCTTCAATCGGGCAAGGAACCGGCGCTCCTGCTCCTCCTGGCCGACTTCCAGCCAGTACTTGATGAGGATAATTCCGGCGTCGACGATGTATTTCTCGAACACGGGACAGATCTCCAGGAACTTGTGGTACTGCTCTTTCGAGCAGAAACCCATGACGTGTTCCACGCCGGCGCGGTTATACCAACTGCGATCGAAGATGAGGATTTCGCCCGCCGCCGGAAAGAACTGCATGTACCGCTGGACATACATCTGCGATTTCTCGCGGTCGGAGGGAGAAGGCAAGGCAACCAGGCGGAACACGCGGGGGCTGACGCGTTCGGTGATAGCACGAATCGTGCCGCCTTTGCCGGCGGCGTCGCGACCTTCAAACACTACGATTGCACGCAGTCCTTTGTACTTCACCCAGTCCTGCAACTTGCAGAGCTCCGCCTGAAGACGGCGTAGTTCTTTTTCATACTTCTTGCGCTTCAGTCTTTTGTCTTCGTCTTTTTCATGTTTGCCCATGGGGATTCGCTCCGTCGGCGGTGACCGAGATCGAGTGTCGGCCGAAAGGTCGCACCTGGATTTGACCTTTCGGCAATTTCGTCTATTGGTTGGCGGCTGCGGTGTCGAAAGCGTCGGGGGGCCAGCTGTCGTATGTCGGCTGCCACGTCTTGTCCGGGTTGTACAACTCCATCTGGTTAAAGAGCTTCAGGGTGTCAGGCCCGAGGTCTTTTTGATAAACAACGCCCTCGTAGCTGACGATGAAAGTCTTCACGCCGGTAACACGGTAATCGGCGGGAGCAGCGGCCAGAGCGAAGCCACCAATCATCGCACCTTCGACGACAAAATCCATCGTCCCGAGAGGTGCGGCGGGCCCTTGCCCCTTCAAAATCTTGAAGTAGTAGCCGTGATAAGGTTTGGCCTTATCGTTGTATCCCTGCTGAAGCGCGTCGGCGATGTTCTCGGCAATCGGGCCACCCAAGGTACCGTCTGGATTGCGCCAAACCAGGCCATCATGCTTTCCCGACGTGCTGATGACGCGTTGCGCATATTGATTGACCACTGCCCCATCGTGCTTTTCCAGGGCGTATTCTTCCTGCGCATCAACGTAGCCATGGCAGACCTGGATGGCGTCCAGTTCGTTCGAACCGATGCGGCGATAGATCATCTCCTGCCGGCCCGCCTTGGTGTCGAAGAGCCACTTGCCGTTCTTCTTGACGATGGGGATGGGCATGGGCCAATCGGCATTGCCGACCACCAGCGTGGCGCGGTTCGGGTTCTTGGGATCGACCACGACAGAGGTCTTGCGCTTCGCGCGCTCGACGAATTCCCCGGCAATATTCTTGTCCTGAACCTGGTCTTCCGAAGCCACCAGGTCTTCGCCGTCGGCGCCCAGAATCTTTCTGAGTGCGTCGAGGTCATAGCTCCCGGCAGCTTTGATCAGAGCGTCCGCCGCCTCCTGTGCCGTGGCAAAGGTCTGTTGAGTTGACGCAGCCGCAGGTGCAGCGACTTTTTGCTGCGCATACGTGGCGGATGCGAGTAACAGGAGAAGAAGCAGCCACAAAGTGAATACCGAAGCGGCCAGCACGGCGGGAATCGCAAGTTTCCTGGTCATGATCGTGTTCTCCATTCTGTTCATGGCCTACCTTCTCCGCCCGCCACCGCCACCGCCGCGAGATCCTCCACCACGCGAACCCATGCTGGAGCTTCCTCGAGAGCTGCTGGCTCTTGCCGAACTGCCTGACCTGTTGCTCGAGCCACCGAGGGCGTCGCCGCCACGGGAGCTGGAGCTTGGCGAGACGCTGCGATTGCCGACTCGGTCGCCGCCACCGGAAGACGAGGGTCGGTTCGAGCTGCGGTCACTGGCGCTTGGCCCGCCGCGATCGTTGGCGCGCGACCCTGAGCCAGCCCCGCCGAGCTGCCCTTGACTCGCCCGGTTACTGGTCTGTGGGCGATTCGCCTGATTCTTGCGGGCTTGTGCCTGACGGTCAGACGCCGATGCTCCCCTCGTCGTGCCTCCATATTTGTTTGCGGTACCACGGTCGCCATAGGGAGTCCCGCCACGATGCTGTGGATTGTGCTGCCAGGAGCTACGGTTCCCGCCAGAGCCGCCAGCGCGATTACCGCTGCGATTCTGGGCATTCACGCGGTCGCCACCGTTGATATTGGTATTGCGATTGGAGTTGCGATTGAAGTTGTTGTCGACGTTGATGTCGATGTCGTTGTTACCCCAACCGCAGCCGTAGCCCCAACCGCCGCCCCACATGGCGCCCATTGCGACGCCGACTCCGAAAGAAATAGCCATGCCGGCGGCATAGTAGCCTGGCGGCGGGTAATAGATCGGGGGGTAGGGATAGACAGGCGGACCGTAAACAACGGTGGGATTGTAGGACGGCACGTAGACGACCTGGGGATTGGACTGCTCGATGACGATGACCTCTTTGGTTTCAACGACTTTGGTTTCGACCTTTTGCTGTTCGTTGGATTTGAGGTTGCCGCCCTCTTTCGCCTTCTTGCGCATGCGTTGCACAGCTTCCATTACGTCGCCCTGCTGCGCGAGAAAGGCATTGCCGATATCGGTGGTCCACTGAATGTCGTCGGCGAGGCGTTTGACCACATCGGGCAAACCGGCCATAGCTTGCACGGCGGGATCCCAGGGCTGCTTTGCGACCGCATCGGCGAGCGCCTTGTCTTTCAGATCCTTGTGCTTCGTGAGCCACTGCTGCAACTGAATGATTTCCAGTGGGTATGTGGCGGCGGCAAGGACTTGCGCCAGCATGGGATCGGGATAGAGGGCAATCGGAGCGACCAACGAATCGAGTTGGTCTGGCGGGAGTTTTGCTGACGGTTCGGTCGCCGGGGGACTTTGCGTTTGGGCCGGAGTTTGTGTCTGAGCTCCGCGCAGGGCATCTCCCGGTACGAGCAGCGCCGCGCAAAGCGTCGCGAGGATAGCGCGGGCGATTTTCTGAATACCAATCGAGCTGAATCTTGCTTTGATCATGGCGAGTCGAACTCCATCAATCCTATCGGTTTAGGCTGAATCCATCGGAGAGACAACTAGGAAAATCCCTAACCATGAGTCGATGCCGACTCGTAACGCACACGGAATGTATCATGCCGGCGTCAAGGGTGAAACATAGGGTTGGCCCTCGAGCGCGGCGTAGACCGCGGCAATGAGGTGCCCTTTCATCCTCGCTTTCCAGACGAAGCCGCGGGCTCCCTCCTCCAGGCAAGCTTTCACAAACTCCTCCTCGGAATGGACAGTGAGAACGACGAATTTAGCCTCGCAACCGGACCCGATGAGCTTGCGCAGGGCATCGATGCCGCCCATCTGGGGCATGGTGATGTCCAGGACCACGACATCAGGGTGGAGACGCTCTACCTCTTCGACGAGGGAAGCGCCGTCGTGGGCCACCCCGATTACGTCAAAGTGTGGTTTCAGAAGCGCCGTCTCCGCCTGCAAGATCTCGTTATGATCATCGGCTAAGACCACGCGCGGGCGAATCACCATTCGCCTCCGGTTCAACTGATCGCAATTTCTACCCGGTTCGCGCGAGCAAACCGCGGTGCAGGAATATTGGGAGGATGGTAGAAGCCGTCGAAGGATGCCGCTACTAGGAAAACCCCTAGGTTAGAGTCTACAGTTTCCCGCGGGCCCCGGCGGCCCTGGCGGGCGGGTCAGCTTCAACGGCAATAAGACCCAGCCTGACAGCGAAGAGAATGAGTTCAGAATTGCTCTTCAGATTGTGCGATTCCATGATGTGGCGCTTGTGGAACTCGACCGTTTTCTCGCTCAGACCGAGAATCGCAGCAATCTCTTTCATGGAGTTGCCTTCGGCAAAAAGTTGAACGATCTCGCGTTGGCGAGAGGTCAGTTCCTTTTGGTACTGGCGGGCCCTTGCACGCGCCGTGGCCCAGTCTTCCGCACGCAGCTTAGGCGTGAGATATGGTTTCCCCCGAAGCACGTGATCAATGGCGGTGACCAACTCCGGTCCGCTGGAGTGCTTCAACACAAAGGCGACCGGTCCGAGTTCCAGAGCAGCGGCGGCCAGATTGGGGTCGTCGCGCATGGTCAGGAAGACGAACTTGGTGTTCGGGTTCTCCTGGCGAATCTTCTGGGCAGCGTCCAATCCATTCAGTACCGGCATGGATACGTCTACAACAACGATATCCGGGCGGAGCTTGCGAGCAGCGTCGACCAGAGCACGCCCATCGGAAACAATTCCCAGGACGGTGAATCTCGGTTCGAGGTAGACCTTAAGGGTTTCCGCAAAGAGAGCGTGGTCGTCGGCAATCAGGAAGGTTGGGCGGGCAGAGTGGGAGTGTGAAATTTCCATGAAAATCCTTCCTGGAAGAGGCGCTCCAAGGCGAGCAGGAGGATTCCAAGGGCAAGTAATGATATGACAAAGAAGGAGAAAGTAGAACCCTAAGAAACTTCAGAGGATGTGACGCCTATCACATCTATGTTTCGCTGAATCTTCGTCACTGCCCGGGCTATCAGAGTCCTGGCTCTTCGATTCAGCGGAATAAATCGATCCACAGGGTGCGTGGCGCGGGGGAATTCAGAATCCCACATGGGCTTCGTGCGCCACAGGAGGATTTAAGGGAATATTCGCCTCAACGGTAGTACCGGAACCCGCCGCAGAAGTCACGATGAACTTTCCACCAAGGAACAAGGCTCTCTCCCGCATCGCCCGCAAACCTACTCCTTCGCCGTTTGGCGTCTTTCGAGGATCGAAGCCGCGACCATTATCATGAACAGTGACGATCAACCGCCCACCGACATTGCGCAGGGTGACGTTGGCGGAACTGGCGCCACTGTGTTTTTTTATGTTACGTAGGCTCTCCTGAACGATCCGAAATGAACAGAGGGCCACATCGGGATTGATAGACCGCGGGAGGTTGTCGCAGGAGAAATTGGTAGCCACGGATTCCTGAGTGGAGAACTCCTTGCACAACGCGGACACAGCGGGAGAGAGCCCCAGACTCTCGAGCGTGGAGGAATGAAGGCGATGAGACAGGGAGTGCAGGTCGGCGCCCAGTTCACTGGCGGTGTTCACGAGTTCGCGGAGTTTCTTTGCGCCTCCCGGCGACGAGACGGAAAGGGATTCGGCGGCGTCTTCCAGATTCAGAGCCATCACCGCAAGCCGCTGACTAAAATCATCGTGAAGCTCGTTGGCAACGCGGCGTCGCTCTTGTTCTCCGGCATTGATCAGCATGCCGCTAAGCTGCCGTTGACGCTGGCGGGCCAACCGCAACTGCTCGCGGCTATAGTTCAAGTAGGCGACAACCGCGGACAGGCCGAGGATGATCAGCAGGGACGTAATCCATATCCATTTCGTGCGCTCCCATAGGCCCGGTTCGCGAAAAAGGATGATACTGCCCTTTGGCACTCTACTCTCGGCAATGCCCCAACGCTGAAGCTCTTTCCAGTCGAACATCGCTTGATTCGGGAGCGCCCGAATCGGAATGTCCTGCGGCTTCACTCCGTCGAGCAACTTCGCCACAATCTGCGACGTGAGTTTCCCCTGCGCCTGGAAACTCATTACTTCACCACCCACGATTCCGTGGCCCAGATAAGTATCAGACAGGCCAAAAAGAGGCGCGTCGGACGCGGAGGAGATCATGGGCAGCGCCTTGGTGGCATTGACGAACTTGTTGCCTTCGGCATCCTGAAAATAAGACAAATACAGAACCGCGGAGCGGTCGGGCAAGGTGCCGATCTCGTGCAGCAACCGGCTCATGGACAGGTCGGTGAGGTATTTGATTTCCAGTCGCGATTCGAAATGAGCCAGTTCTGCCTGCGTGGAGGAAGCAATGAACTTGTCAAAGGCGGAGTTGCCGGATACCACCAAAAGGTGACGCGTTTCGGGCAGGATCTCAAGGGCCAATTCCACGGTTTCCGCGGGATGCCGCACTTGCCAGGTCCCCGTGAAGCGGGCGTCCAGCTGGGGATTCCCGGCCTGATCTTGTGAGCCGCCCGAAATCACGATCGGCACACCCGCAAACAGCGAATCTCTATATTCGTCGAGAAATGCAATCACATTGGGCCCGATCGCGACCACCACATCCACGCGGTCGCGGCTGTATTTCTTAGTGAGCCATTCGCGAATATCCGACTGGCTCGGGGTATTGGGAAAAGAAAGAAGGTCGAGGCTTTCCGTATACACTTCAACGTGGCGGCTCGCAGCGCCGAGGCCGTCGACAATTTCCTGTGTGATCATCGCGGTCATCGAATGCGACAGGCCCACTTCGCTCAGGATTAATATATTTTTCTTCTTCTGCGCGTCCGAATGCCCGGCCGGTGCGGCAAAAAAGGAGAGAAAGATGAACGCCGCAACCACGCTCGCACGGTAACGACGGATATTCGGCACCGGCAGGGGCCGGCGGAGAGGCAAACGAAATCGATCGTCAACCATAAGGCGCATGGCACCTGGTCGCCACTTCGAGAATTCAGAATACCGCTAGGTGAGGGTTAGTTTAGTCCGCGGACCCGCGGAGTGGCCAGAGGTTCTTTCCTCGCTGCCGGTTCCACCTTCCAGCTCGATGCATCAATCGGGAACTCCGATGAGAGCGAAAACGGGAAGCGCGCGAGGGCGAAAGGACTGGTGATGCTACACGAGGACCTGCGTGGTACCACACAGGTGAACCAACCACCCAATCCGGGGGGTTTCCTGTAGCCGGGCAGCTCGCGCGCCGCGTATAATGAGCACAGCTGTTCACCACAGTAAGGTGCGATTTCCGCCACCTTCTTCGCTTCCTGTGGGCTTAAGGATCGCCCACAATGCTCCGCTGGCGCTTAGCCATTCTTGTTTTAGCCCTCGCAAGTCTCGCCGTGCCTAGTCCCGCCGTTTCCAAGGACGGCCCAGAGACCAGTCGCCAACAGATGTTGAAGCTCGTCGCCGAGCCTCTGCTTGATGACGCGCTGGCAAAGAGGCCCGCCAGTTTTTACGGCCCCGACAATCTGTATGAATACATGGACGGAGCCGCGGATATCTTCGTTCTCTACGGCGTCCGGCAGATGGTGCACGTCGACTTGCGGGCGAAGGCTGCGGAGATAACCCTCGACGTGTTCGACATGGGCTCGCCGGACGCGGCGTTCGGCATGTACGCCGCCGAACGCTCGCCTGACTTCCAATACATAGCTATAGGCGCGGAAGGGTACGAGTACGAGGGAATGCTGAATTTCCTGCAGGATCGCTATTACGTGAAACTGCTGGGATTTGGCGATGGCGCAAATGCGATGCTGGCGAAACTTGCGCGGGAACTGTCGGCCAGGATTGGGACGAATTCCACGTTCCCTGCCCTGCTCTCGAAACTCCCGGCCGAACATCGCAAACCGCACTCCGAACAGTACATTCCCGCGAATGCTCTGGGCCATCCATTCCTCGCGCCAGCCTATATGGTTGCGTACGCACACGGGGATCAGGAGAGCAAGTTGCTCGTCACCGTGGCTCGCGACGAGGCTGACGCCGGGCAAAGGCTCAAGCAACTGGAGCTGCACTTCAAAAAGACAGGGCAGTGCGAGCCCGCACCCGATTTTGGAGCGGAGGCTGTGCGCGGGAGCAACAGCTTCGAAGGAAATGCTATCGCGGAAGCCAAAGGGCGCTACCTCATTCTGTTGCTCAATCCCGGGAAGGACAGCGAGCAGCTTCTGAGAAACGTGGCAACGAGTTTGCAATAGCTCCGGCCAGCACCCGGCCGGGTCGTCTGTGGTAGTTCGAGCTGGATCAGGATCGAGGAGGGAAACACAATGACGAACTTCAGTTCATGGAATCGCAGAGACTTCCTAGCCAGCGCGATGACGTCGCTTGCGGCAACGCCGCTGATCGACACGCGAAAACTTCTTTTCGACCAAACCGCAAAGGGCGTGCCCAGCGCTCTGGAAGGAAGCAAAGCGAAGCCAATCTATCGAACACTTGGACGAACCGGGATTTCCCTGCCCATCGTAAGCATGGGAGTGATGAACGCCGACGTCCCCGGGCTCATTCCGCGAAGCTACGAACTGGGCATACGCCACTTCGATACGGCGGCGCGCTACCAACAGGGCCGGAACGAGGAGATGGTCGGCCGGATGATTAAAGAGATGGGTATTCGCGACAAGGTGATCGTTTCGACCAAGGTTCTTCCGCCGGGCTGGAGCCGCGACCGTGGGCAGATGGCGCTGCCGCCGCACACACCAGCGGAAATCAAAGCGAACTTCGACGAGGTGTTTCAAAGCAGCCTGAAGCGCTTACAGATGGATTACGTCGACATCCTCTACAACCACTCGGCCGACACCGAGGCGGAGGTCCACTCTGAGGGCGCACTCGAAGCAATGATGGCTTGGAAGAAGCAGGGGAGAGTCCGCTTCCTTGGTGTCTCGTCCCACAGGCCCGAAATGGCGCTGAAGGAAGCGATGAAGATGGGCGTGTATGACGTCGTGCTGGTTCCCATCAACTACACGATGGCAAACGACGCGAGCTTCCTGAAATCGATCGACGAGGCTGCGAAGAGCGGTCTTGGAATTATCGCCATGAAGACGCAGGCGGGAGGCGCGCTGCGGCCGGATCCGAAGTTGGGTAAGCCACTGACACCCGCGAGCCAGACCGCGTTGCTGAAGTGGGTTTTGCACCACGACGCGATCGCCACCGCCATACCCGGTTACACCACGTACGAACAACTGGAACAGAACTTCTCGGTGGCATCCAGCCTGGCTTACACGACAGAGGAGCAGGAGTTCCTCTCCGACAAGAAAAACGTGGATGCCGCCCAGTTTTGCGTGCAGTGCGGAGAGTGTCGTTCGGATTGTCCCCTGGGCGTCGACATTCCGCAGTTGATGCGTTCGCATATGTACGCGATGCAGTATGCCAACTTCCGCCTGGCTGCCGAAACCATGGGTGATATTGGGAGAGGCAAGGGTCTGGCCGCTTGCGGAAGTTGCGCATCGTGCAGGGCGACGTGCCGCCATTCGGTGAACATCGCGACAAAGATCGAGCACCTGCGGACCCTGGCCGCGAATGGCTCTCTAAACGCATAGCCGCGTCATCGATGGGCTAAACGAACTGCTCGTCGGGCCAATCCAAGACGCGACGGTTCAATGCAGTTTGACAGGCTGGACTTTGGCGCTGTCTCCGCTTCGCAGCAAGGCACAGTTTCCGAGAGAATTGTGCCACGACTCGGCGCGACAGGAGTTCGCGCCAAATGGACTCACGCCCTAAGGGCGCCCGGCTTCCCGGGACTCTCCAATCGTCGCCTCAGGAACTGTGGCGATGATAGAGGTTCCCTTCCCTTTGTCTGAAATGATCTGCAGCTGGCCACGAAGTTGGCGGATCCGCTCGCGAACGCTGAGGAGGCCGACGCCCAGTCGACCTGTGTCCCCCTGCTCTTCGTCCTGGATACCTTGACCCTGATCGCGCACCTGGAGTTTGATGACGCCATCTTGCCGGCTCAACTCGACTTCGGCCGTTGTGCTCTTCGAATGTCGATGTACGTTTAGCAAGCATTCCTGCGCCACCCGGAACAAAGCTGTTTCGATGTCATTGCCTAGCCGTCCCAGATCTTCGTCGACGTTGACGGAAACAGTCAGGCCGCTGCGTTTCCCGAAACCGTATCCATAATTCACCAGAGCGGAACCGAGACCGATTTCATCGAGCAAAGGCGGATGCAGCAAGTGGGAAATTGCGCGTGTCTCGCTGATAGCCTGGTCCAGTAATCCGGAGATTTCGCCAAGGCTGCGGTGCGATTCTTCGTCTCTGGCAAGACGCCGGCCCAGGTTGTCGACTCCCATTTTGACGCCCACCAGGTACTGGCCGAGGCCGTCATGGACGTCGCGTGCAACCTTTCGCCGCTCCATGTCCTGGACTTGCATCATCCGGTTGGTCAAACGCCGCAACTTTTGCTGGGTATCCTGCAATTCGAAATTGAGAGACTCGAGTTGCTTTGTTTTGCGGAATAGTTCCACAAACACGTTCACTTTGGCACGGAGGACCTCGGGGACCACGGGCACAGACAGATAGTCGACCGCACCGCGCGCATAGCCTTCGACCCGGTCGAGATCGGTGACATGGACTCCGGAGACAAAGATGATCGCCGTATCCTGGTGGCGAGGATGCTGGCGGATGAGTTCGGCGAGCTCGAACCCCCCCAGGTCGGGCATGCTGACATCGAGCAGCACCAACGCCACGTCCGTTTTGAGCAGGCAATCCAGCGCTTCTCGGCCGGAGTGAGCTTTAATCAGACTGGTGTTGAGGTCCGAAAGGATCACCTCATAGCTCAAGAGCTTCGCCGGATTATCATCGACCAAAAGGATGTTAACTGGTACGGGCAGACTCATTACCGGCTCCTCCCGTTATTTCTCTAGCGGTGCAGCCAAAGGCGCAAAACCGAAAGGAGTTGCTCCGTATTCACGGGTTTCGCTAGATACTCCGAAGCACCGGCCTCGAGGCATCGTTCGCGGTCGCCTTTCATGGCCTTCGCTGTGAGTGCAATGATGGGCATTCGCCAGCACTTCGGATTTTGGCGAATGACCTGCATTGTTTCGAATCCGTCCATCTCCGGCATCATGATGTCCATCAGGACAATCGCCACGTCTGGAGTAGTCTCGAGAATCTTGATGGCTTCCCGCCCGGTTCCGGCAGTCACGACATTCATTCGCCGGCGTTCGAGAACGCTGCTCAAGGCAAATATGTTCCGCACGTCATCGTCGACGATGAGAACCTTTTTGCCTCCCAGCGCATCATCGGAACTGTGCAACTTCTGGAGCATCCGCTGACGCGCCGCCGGCAACTCCGCCACCTTGCGATGCAGGAAAAGCGCGGTCTCATCCAGCAGGCGCTCAGGAGATTCGACGCCCTTGACCACAACGCTGCGCGCCAGAGTGCGGATGCGGACGTCCTCTTCCGGCGAGAGTTCTTTGCCCGTGAAAACAACCACGGGCAGTTCGCTCAGCGCCGGATTTTCGGCAAGTTTCCCCAGAACTTCAAATCCGGACATCGCGGGCAGTCGGAGGTCCAAAACAACACAATCGAATGACCGCTCTTCAATCGCCTTCAGCGCTTCTTCCCCGGACTCAAGCACCGTCATATCGATGTCGTCGTGCCCGAGCAACTCGCGGATGCTGAGCTGTTCCCGTTGATCGTCTTCCACCACGAGCAGATGTTTCCGCCGTGGAGCCGCATAACGGCAGATGTTGTCGAAGACCGAGTGCAATTCGTCCGGATCGCTCGGTTTGGTCACAAAAGAAAATGCACCGCGCGCCAACCCCTGCTGGCGATCCTCGTCCATGGTCAGCAATTGCACGGGAATGTGACGGGTTGAAGGATCCTGTTTGAGATGATTCAGCACCGTCCAGCCCGGCATATCCGGGAGGAAGATGTCCAACGAAATCGCTGTCGGGCTATGCTGGCGCGCTAGGGTCAACCCGTCCGAGCCACGGTTCGCAACCAGCACTTTGAACTTCTTTTGGCGCGCCATATCAACCAGGATCCGGGCGTAATGAGGATCGTCCTCGATAATCAGCAAAATCCTTTCTTCCGGCTGAATGCTGTTCCTGTCGTCCGGGATCGCTTCCGAAGCTTCCAAAACCGGCCCGTGACTCATCGGCCGGTTGGAGGCCAACAGGATGGGCCGTGATTCCTGCACGACAGTCGGTTGGGGCCCGACATAGGTTTTAGGAAGATAAAGAGTGAAGCTGCTTCCCACACCGGGAGTACTGCGCAGTTGGATCTCGCCGCCAAGCAGGCTGGCCAACTCACGGCTGATCGCGAGGCCCAAACCTGTTCCTCCATATTTGCGGCTAGTACCTGCATCAGCCTGCTGAAACGCCTCGAAAATTATGCGCTGCTTTTCCTGCGGAATACCGATGCCACTGTCGGTAACCTCGAACGCGATCACCGAAGCAGCCGCGCTAAGAATCGGATGCTTCTCGCTCCACCCGTCACCAGCGATGCGCACGGAAACACGGACGCCGCCTTGTTCGGTAAATTTGAACGCGTTGGACAGCAGGTTTTTCATGACCTGCTGCAGCCGCTTCGCATCCGTGATCAGACTGCGTGGCAAATTCTGATCGCAGTACACCTCAAAGGAGAGCCGCCGGTTTTCCGCCTCGTGCCGGAAGGGGCGCGCAACCGTTTCCAGCAGATGGACAAAGAGCACTTCTTCGGCCTCAACCGACACCGTGCCGGACTCGATCTTCGACAAATCCAGGATGTCGCTGATCAGATTCAGCAAATCGGTTCCTGCGCCATGAATTGTGCGCGCGAACTCGACCTGCCGGCCCGTAAGGTTACCGTCCGCATTTTCGGTCAGTTGCTGGCCCAACACCAGGATGCTGTTCAACGGCGTTCGCAGCTCGTGCGACATGTTCGCCAGGAATTCGGATTTGTATTTCGAGGTGAGCGCCAGTTCTTTGGCTTTTTCTTCAAGCGCGCGGCGCGCCTGCTCGATCTCCTGGTTCTTCCGCTCCACTTCCACGTTCTGTTCGGCAAGTTGCTGCGCTTTTTGCGCCAGCTGCTCGTTCTTTTGCTGCAGTTCTCTCTGCTGGGTTTGCAGTTCCGCGGCGAGTTGCTGCGACTGTGTCAGCAGGCCCTCCGTCTGCATCGTCGCTTCAATACTATTCAGAACGATGCCGATGTTGGACGTCAGCTGTTCCAGGAACGCGAGATGCGACGGAGTGAATTCGTCGAGCGATGCCAGCTCAATCACCGCCTTTACACGATCCTCGAAAAGAACAGGCAGCACGATTACATTCCGCGGCACGGCCTTCAACAAACCCGATCGAATTGTCACGGCGTCGCGAGGAATCTTCTTGATGAGTATTCCTTTCTTCTCTGCGGCGCACTGCCCGACCAAGCCGTCGCCCACGCGGATGTGACTCCGCTGACCTTCGAGAGAGTCGTCGGCGAAAGCGGAAAGCAGAACCAATTCACCGATACCCTCGTTTTGCATCTGGTAGATGACGCCCTGGTGCGCATCAACAAGCGGCGCGAGTTCCGAGAGAAGCATCCGCCCGACGGTGGCGAGATCGCGCTGGCCCTGCAGCATGTTTGTGAAGTTGGCCAGGTTGGTTTTCAACCAGTCTTGCTCGGTGTTGCGGTCCGTGGTGAGCCGCAGGTTGTCAATCATCGTGTTGATGTTGTCCTTGAGTTCGGCGACTTCCCCGCGAGCTTCGACTTGGATCGACCGCGTGAGATCTCCCTTGGTCACCGCCGTGGCCACTTCGGCGATCGCGCGCACCTGATTCGTCAGATTGTCCGCCAGCAGGTTCACATTGCCGGTCAAGTCCTTCCAGGTGCCGGCTGCGCCCGGAACGTTAGCCTGTCCCCCGAGACGCCCTTCCACTCCCACCTCTCGGGCGACGGTCGTCACCTGGTCGGCAAAAGTCGCCAGTGTATCGGTCATGTTGTTGATGGTATCGGCCAACGCCGCCACCTCGCCCTTCGCATTTACCGTGAGCTTTTGCGTCAATTCCCCATTGGCTACGGCCGTGACCACCTTCACGATTCCTCGAACTTGTTCCGTCAAATTGGCAGCCATCACGTTCACGTTGTCGGTGAGATCCTTCCACGTGCCCGCCACGCCAGGGACCTTCGCCTGCCCCCCCAGTTTTCCCTCCGTGCCCACTTCGCGCGCGACGCGCGTAACTTCGGCGGCGAAGGCGTTCAATTGGTCGACCATCGTATTGATGGTGTTCTTTAACTCCAGGATTTCGCCTTTGACATCGACCGTGATCTTCCGAGAAAGGTCTCCCCTGGCCACTGCCGTCGTGACCTCTGCGATATTGCGCACCTGGCCCGTCAGGTTTCCCGCCATCGCGTTCACGGAATCCGTCAAGTCCTTCCAGGTGCCTGCAACGCCGGGCACGTTCGCCTGACCACCGAGACGGCCTTCGCTGCCGACTTCGCGAGCGACGCGCGTGACTTCGGCGGCAAACGAACGCAACTGCTCCACCATGGTATTCAGTGTTTCCTTGAGCTGGAGTATTTCCCCGCGAACGTCTACGGTGATTTTCCTTGAAAGGTCGCCGCTCGCTATCGCTGTAGCCACTTCCGCGATGTTTCTTACCTGACCCGTGAGGTTGCTCGCCATGAAGTTCACATTGTCGGTCAGGTCTTTCCACGTTCCGGCGACTCCGGTGACTTGCGCTTGTCCACCCAGCTTGCCTTCCGTGCCCACTTCGCGGGCCACGCGGGTCACTTCGCCGGCAAACGCATTCAACTGGTCCACCATCGTGTTGATGGTGTTCTTCAACTCCAGAATCTCGCCTTTCACATCGACCGTGATCTTGCGCGAAAGATCGCCGCGCGCCACTGCCGTAGTGACTTCAGCGATATTCCGCACCTGGCCGGTCAGGTTGCTGGCCATGGAGTTCACATTGTCGGTCAGGTCTTTCCATGTTCCGCCCACGTCCGGCACTTGCGCTTGTCCACCCAGTTTGCCTTCCGTGCCCACTTCGCGGGCCACGCGGGTCACTTCGCCGGCAAACGCATTCAACTGGTCCACCATCGTGTTGATGGTGTTCTTCAA
>Ga0335082_10001476_pt1 | contig 25110 bp, 21 predicted proteins | sample Lox_Sample_41_FD_206718 | JGI IMG/M metagenome (GOLD analysis project Ga0335082, IMG submission 206718) | Soil microbial communities from Loxahatchee National Wildlife Refuge, Florida, United States - Lox_Sample_4.1 | ecosystem: Environmental > Terrestrial > Soil > Wetlands | place: USA... | reverse complement strand
TGCGCTACGACATCATCTCGGTGCAGCCGGCGTTCGACGCCTTCGTCGCCTCGCTCGCGCCGCAGTTCGCGGGCCGGCCGCCCGACGTCGCCGAGGAGAACCTGCAGGCGCGCGTGCGCGGCACGCTGCTGATGGCGCTGTCGAACAAGTTCGGGTCGATCGTCCTCACCACCGGCAACAAGTCGGAGATGGCGGTCGGCTACGCGACGCTGTACGGCGACATGGCGGGCGGCTTCGCCGTGATCAAGGACCTGACCAAGACCCTCGTCTGGCGGCTCGCGCGCTACCGCAACACGGTCTGCGCCGTGATCCCGGAGAGAATCATCACGCGTCCGCCCTCGGCCGAGCTGCGCGCCGACCAGACCGACCAGGACAGCCTGCCGCCCTACGACGTCCTCGACGGCATCCTGGAGGCGTACATGGAGCAGAACCGCAGCGCGCGAGAGGTCGTCGCGCTGGGCTACGCGCCGGCGGACGTGCGGCGCGTGGTCGCCCTGATCCGCGGCAGCGAGTACAAGCGCCGCCAGGCCCCGCCGGGGGTGCGCATCACGCTGCGCGGCTTCGGCAAGGACTGGCGCTACCCGATCACTTCGCGCTACCGCGACGAGCGCAGCGTCTCGCTATAATCGCGGCACGCATCCCGGGAGGCCTGGCATGAAGAAGATCGAAGCCATCGTGAAGCCGTTCAAGCTGGACGAGGTGCGCGAGGCGCTGTCCGAGGTCGGCGTGACCGGCCTGACCGTCACCGAGGTCAAGGGCTTCGGGCGCCAGAAGGGCCATACCGAGCTCTACCGCGGCGCGGAGTACGTGGTCGACTTCCTGCCCAAGGTGAAGATCGAGGTGGTCGTGCCCGACAACCAGGTCGAGCCCGCGCTCGAGGCGATCGTCAAGTCGGCGCGCACCGGCAAGATCGGCGACGGCAAGATCTTCGTCACCTCGGTCGAGCACGTCGTGCGCATCCGCACCGGCGAGACCAACGAGGCCGCGATCTAGCGCGCCTTCAGCAGCACCAGCAGCGCGCCGCTGCCGCCCTCGGCGGCCGGCGCCTGGCAGAACGCCAGCACCTCGTCGCGCGGCGCGAGCCAGCCGCGGAGCTTTCCCTTCAGCACCGGCTCGCGGTTCACGGAGCCGCGCCCCTTGCCGTGGACGATTCGCACGCAGCGCAGGCCGCGCGCGGCGCTCGCGCGCACGAACGCGGCGACCTGCGCGGCGGCCTCCTCCCGGTTCATGCCGTGCAGGTCGAGCCCGTCCTGCACGACCCAGTGGCCGCGGCGCAGCCGGCGCAGCGCCTGGCGCGAGACGCCGTCGCGCAGGAAAGTGAGCTCGATGCCGGACTCGAGCGCGTCGTCCGGCGAGACCGGCGCGGAAACGCTTTCGTCGAGGACTGCGCGCTCGTCGCGCCGCGTCTGGACCGGATCGGGCGGGGGCGCCGGCCGGTGCGGCGCGGCGCGGCGCTTGTGGGCGAGGGGCTTCACGCCCGCGAACGCCCGGCGCAGCGCCTCGCGGTCGTCGGCGTCGGCCACGCGCGGCCTCAGGCCGCCTGCTGGTCGAGGTACTTCTCGGCGTCGAGCGCCGCCATGCAGCCGGTGGCCGCGCTCGTCACCGCCTGGCGGTACACGTGGTCCTGGACGTCGCCGGCGGCGAACACGCCCGGCACGCTCGTCGCCGTGAAGCCACCGTCGCGCCCGGCGCGCGTCACGATGTAGCCGTTCTGCATCTCGAGCTTGCCCTCGAACAGCTGCGTGTTGGGCGTATGGCCGATCGCGATGAAGAGCCCCTTCACCTCGATGTCCTTGGTGGCGCCGGTCCTCACGTTGCGCAGGCGCGCGCCGGTCACGCCGGTCGCGTCGCCGAGCGCCTCGCCGAGCGTCGAGTCGAGCTCGAGCGCGATCCTGCCTTCCGCGACGCGCTTCATCAGCTTGTCGACCATGATCTTCTCCGCCCGGAACTTGTCGCGCCGGTGTACGAGTGTCACCTTGCGGCAGATATTGGCGAGGTACAGCGCTTCTTCCACCGCGGTATTGCCGCCGCCGATCACGGCCACGTCCTGGCCCTTGTAGAAGAAGCCGTCGCAGGTCGCGCAGGCCGACACCCCGCGCCCCATGAAGCTCGTCTCGGAGGGCAGACCCAGGTACCGAGCCGACGCCCCGGTGGCGACGATGAGCGCGTCGCAGGTGTAGGTGCCGGCGTCGCCCTTGAGCACGAAGGGCCGCCGGTCGAGCTCGACGGCATGCACCTGGTCGACGACCAGCTCGGTCTCGAAGCGCTCGGCATGCTTCTGGAAGCGCTCCATGAGCTCGGGGCCCTGCACGCCCGAGGCGTCGGCCGGCCAGTTGTCGACGTCGGTGGTCGTCATGAGCTGGCCGCCCTGCGCGAGGCCGGTGATCAGCGCCGGCTTGAGGTTGGCGCGCGCGGCGTACACGGCCGCCGTGTAGCCGGCGGGGCCGGAGCCGAGGATGACGAGCTTGTGGTGGCGGGCGGACATGCGGGAGATATACTGATTTTGGGGCTCGCATTATAGATAACAAGGGAGGCCGCTTCTTGGCTCGCGGGGGATGGCTCGCGGCGCTCGTCGCCGCCGGGCTCGCGCTGGCTTCGGCCGCGCCGCGGGCGGAGGAACCGCCGCGCTTCGAGATCCGGCGCTTCGTCTTCGACGGCGCCACGCTCGTGCCCGAGGAGCGCCTGCGGGCGGCGACCGCGCCGTTCACGGGCCCCGCGCGCGATTTCGGCGACGTCCAGCGCGCGCTCGAGGCCGTCGAGCGCCTGTACGGCGAGGCGGGCTACAGCGCCGTGCAGGTGCTGCTGCCGGAGCAGGAGCTCGCCCGCGGCGAGGTCCGGCTGCGCATCGTCGAGGCGCGCGTCGGCCGCGTCGTCGTCGAGGGCAATCGCTATTTCGACGACGACAATATTCGCGCAAGCGTCCCGTCGCTCGTGCCCGGCGCGCCGCCCAACATCACCGAGGTCGGGCGCAACCTGCGCGTGGCGAACGAGAACCCCTCGAAGCAAGCCACCGTGCTGCTGCGCAGCGGCAGCGAGGAGGCGACCGTCGACGCCGTGGTCCGCGTGATCGACGAGCCGCCCGCGAAGTACAGCGTCTCGGTGGACTCGACCGGAACCCGCGAGACGGGCTGGCTGCGGGTGGGATTGGGCTTCCAGTACGCCAACGGCGCGGACCGCGACCAAGTGCTCACGCTGCAGGCGGTCGGCGCGCCCTACAAGAGCGACGACCCGAACCAGCTCTCGCTCGAGCCGAGCGACCGGGTGCTGATCCTCGGCATGGGCTTGCGCGTCCCCTTGTACGAGCTCGGCGACGCGATCGACGTCATCGGAGGCTACTCCAATGTCGATTCGGGCACGGTCGGGGGCCTGTTCAACGTGAGCGGCGCCGGCGGCATTTTCGCCTTGCGCTACACGCACTACTTCGACCGGCGCGCGGACTACGACCACCGCCTCGCGTTGGGATGGGACATCCACGGCTACCACAACAGCGGCGTGCAGGCCGTGGGCAGCACGCAGCAGCTCACGCCCGACATTACCGTGCGGCCGCTGTCGCTCACCTATTCCGGGTTGCTGCGCCGGCCGCAAAGCGAGACCGCCTTCTCGCTCGGCGCGTGGCGCAACATCCCGGGCGGCAGCGACGGCCAGCCGGCGGACTTCTGCCAGCTACCGCCCAACGACCCCTACGGCGTATCGCGCTCCGACGGCATGGGGCACTGCCCCGACCCGTACTACCTGCTCTGGCGCGGGACGTTCAACCACAACCAGGCGCTTCCCGGGGACTGGCAGTTCCACTTCGGCTTCAGCGGGCAGTCGACGCGCGACATGCTGGTTTCCGGCGAGCAGTTCGGCATCGGCGGCCAGGATTCGGTGCGCGGCTTCGACGAGCGAGCGCTGATCGACGACCGCGGGTTCCAGGGCACGCTCGAGATCTATACGTCGGACTTCGGCGCGCGCGCCGGCTGGGGCGACACCCGAGCGCGGGCGCTCGCGTTCTACGACTGGGGCACGGTCCAGCGGGTGCAGCCGGCCCCGGGCGACCCGACCCGGCAGGGCATCGCGAGCGTCGGGGTCGGATTGCGCGTGAATCGCGGCAACCGCCTGGCGTTTCGCCTGGACTGGGGCCGGGTGGTGGACGGGGGCGGCTCGCCCGGCTTGAACGGGGACCCCGGGACGTTCAAGGCGCGAGGGGACAGCCGGTTCCACGGCAGCCTATCGCTGGTTTTCTAGCGCACGCCGGCCGGTTTGCTACCATAGCCGGCAGGAACTCGACCAGCCATGGCGACAACCGTATCGTCTGCGGTGCTGCGCACCGTCCCCCTCTTCGCGACCTTTCCCGAGGAGCAGCTGCGCATGCTCGCGACGCTCGTGTCGCGCCGCAGCGCGACGCGGGGCTCGATCATCATGGCGGCGGGGGACCCGACCGACTCGCTGTACATCATCCTGTCGGGGCGCCTCAAGGTCATGATGAGCGATGCCGACGGCAAGGAAGTGATCCTCAGCATCCTCGGGCCGGGCGAGTTCTTCGGCGAGATGGGCCTGATCGACGACGCACCGCGCTCGGCGAGCGTCGTGGCGATCGAACCCTGCGAGCTGCTGGTCATCACGCGGCGCGACTTCAAGAAGAGCATGGCCGAGAACACCGAGATGGCCATGGCGGTGATGCGCGGCCTCGTGCGCCGGCTGCGGGAGGCCGACCGCAAGATCGGCAGCCTGGCGCTGCTGGACGTCTACGGCCGCGTCGCACGGCTGCTGCTGGACATGGCGGAGACCGTGGACGGCCAGAAGATGGTCACCAAGCGCCTGCCCAAGCAGGACATCGCCAAGATGATCGGCGCGTCGCGCGAGATGGTGAGCCGCGTCATGAAGGACCTGCAAACCGGGGGATACATCGAGATGCGCGGCTCGAGCATCCTGCTGCGGGACACCATCATGCTGCCGGACTGACCGGCAGCTTTCCTTTCTCCAATCAGCCGCTTAGGCGTGACATAGTTCCTCGCGGGCGCGGCCGGCCGGTTCCTAGCATGTGGGCCATCGTGAAGATCCGGTTTGCCCTGCTCGCCGCCTTGCTCGCGCTCCCCGCGGTCGCGCTCGCGCAGGATGGCCGCGTGGCGCAGCTCTCGGGCACGCTGTCCGTCAAGCGCCCCGACGGCTCGGTGCGGATCCTCTCGCGCCAGTCCGAGATCCGCGAGGGCGATACGCTCAGCACGGAGCGCGACAGCTACGCCCAGGTCCGCTTCGCCGATGGCGGCACCGTGACGCTGAAGCCGCTCACCGCGGTCCGGCTCGACCAGTTCCGCATCGCGAAGGACCACCCCGAGAAGGAAGCCTTCGCCGTGCGGCTGCTCAAGGGCGGGCTGCGCGCGGTCACGGGCGGCATCGGCAAGCGCAAGCCCGAGAACGTGGAGATGACGACCGAGACCGCGACGGTCGGCGTGCGCGGCACGACGTTCTCGCTCGACGACTGCGTCAACGAGCGCGGCGGCGAGTGCGCCGGGCTCGCGCCCGCCGTGTACGTCGGCGTCGCCGACGGCGAGGTCGTGGTGCGCAACGACGCCGGCGAGCTCGCGCTCGGCGCGGGCCAGTTCGGCCAGATCGCGCGCGGCGAGCGGCCGCTGTTCCTCTCGACCAACCCGGGCCTGCAGTTCGCGCCGCCGGCGACCTTCATCCAGTCGATCCTCTCGGGCCGCCAGGTCGCGGGCATCGGCGAGCGCCTGGAGTGCGCGATCAGCGCCCGCTAGCGGGCGTGCGCCGAGGTCGCCTGCGGTAAGATTCGCGGACCCTGATGGGCCGCGATGGCAGCCGCGCAGAAAACCACAGCAGCGCCCCTTCCCGCAAAGCTCGCCAACCTTCTGCGCGAGGCCCGTTGGCTGGTGCTCGCGGCGCTCGCCGCGTACCTGCTGCTGATCTTCCTTACGTTCGACCGCGGCGACCCGGGCTGGACCCATAGCGCGTCGCCGCAGGCGATCCACAATGCCGGCGGCCGCGCCGGCGCCTGGCTCGCCGACGTGCTGCTCGCGATGTTCGGCATGTCCGCCTACTGGTGGGTGGCGCTGTGCCTGGTGGGCGTCGCCTGGGGCTACCGCAGCCTCGAGCGCTCGGCGCTGGTCGACCGCCGGCCGCTCGCCATCGCGCTGGCCGGGTTCGCGCTGCTGCTGGTCTCGAGCGCGTCGATCGAGGCGCTGCGGCTGCACACGCTCGGCGCGCAGCTGCCGCAGCACCCGGGCGGGATCGCCGGCGCCGCGCTCGGCGGCGCCCTCTCGCACTTGCTCGGGTTCACCGGCGCGACGCTCGTGCTGCTCACGCTCGCCGCGATCGGCTGGAGCCTGTTCACGGGCATCTCCTGGCTCGCGGTGGCCGAACTTACGGGCGCGGCGCTCGAAGCGGCCGCGGGCTACGCTCAGCGCGCCTGGGAGAGCCGGGCCGACCGCAAGGCGGGCAGCCTCGCGCGCGAGGAGCGCGAGCACGCGCTCGAGGCCGACCGGCGCCGCGAGGAGGAGCACCCGCCGCTCGTGATTGCGCCGCCGCCGCCCGAGATCCGCAAGTCCGAGCGCGTGCAGAAGGAAAAGCAGGCGCCGTTGTTCGACCACCTGCCCGACACGCCGCTGCCGCCCGTAAAGCTGCTCGACGAGCGTGCCGACGACGAGCCGCCGATCGCCGCGGAGACGCTGGAGTACACCTCGCGGCTGATCGAGAAGAAGCTCTCGGACTTCGGCGTGACCGTCAAGGTGCTCGCGGCCTACCCGGGCCCGGTCATCACGCGCTACGAGGTCGAGCCCGCGGTGGGCGTGAAGGGCAGCCAGATCGTGAACCTGGTAAAGGACCTCGCGCGCGCGCTGTCGGTGGTCTCGATCCGCGTGGTCGAGACCATCCCGGGCAAGTCGTGCATGGGCCTGGAAATCCCCAACCCGCACCGCCAGACCGTGCGCCTGTCCGAGATCCTCGGCTCCGAGGTCTACGCCGAGATGCACTCTCCGCTCTCGCTCGCGCTCGGCAAGGACATCGCCGGCAACCCGGTGGTGGTGGACCTGCAGAAGATGCCGCACCTGCTGGTCGCGGGGACTACGGGCTCGGGCAAGTCGGTGGCGCTGAACGCGATGATCCTGTCGCTGCTGTACAAGGCCGAGCCGCGGCACGTGCGCCTGATCCTGGTCGACCCGAAGATGCTCGAGCTCTCCGTCTACCAGGATATCCCGCACCTGCTCGCGCCGGTGGTGACCGACATGAAGCAGGCGGCCAACGCGCTCATGTGGTGCGTGGCCGAGATGGACCGGCGCTACAAGCTGATGTCCTGGGTGGGCGTGCGCAACCTCTCGGGCTACAACCACAAGGTGGCCGACGCCGAGAAGGCGGGCAAGCCGCTGGAGGACCCGGCGACGATCGACTCGGGCGCGCCGCAGCCGCTCGCGCCGCTGCCCTACATCGTGGTGGTGATCGACGAGCTCGCCGACCTGATGATGGTGGTGGGCAAGAAGGTCGAGGAGCTGGTTGCGCGCCTGGCGCAGAAGGCTCGCGCCTCGGGCATCCACCTCGTGGTCGCCACGCAGCGCCCGTCGGTGGACGTGATCACGGGCCTGATCAAGGCCAACATTCCGACGCGCATCGCGTTCCAGGTCGCGAGCCGCGTAGATTCGCGCACCATCCTCGACCAGCAGGGGGCGGAAGCGCTGCTCGGCGCGGGCGACATGCTCTACCTGCCCGCGGGCACCGGCCTCGCGCAGCGCGTGCACGGGGCCTTCGTGGGCGATCACGAGGTGCACAAGGTGGTCGACCACCTGAAGTCGCTCGCCACGCCCGAATACCTGGAGGAGGTGCTCGACCCGGCGGTCGGCGAGGACTTTGCCGGCGGCGGCGCGAACGGGGAGGGCGCGGGCGGCGAGAAGGACGCGCTCTACGACCAGGCGGTGGAGATCGTGCTGCGCACGCGCCGGCCGTCGATCTCGCTCGTGCAGCGGCACCTGCGCATCGGCTACAACCGCGCGGCGCGCCTGATCGAGGACATGGAGCGCGCGGGACTGGTCTCGGCGATGCAGTCCAACGGCAACCGCGAGGTGCTGGTGCCGGCCAAGGCGGAGTAGGTGCGGGGCCTCGTCCTTTCGCTGCTGCTCATGCCCGCGCTCGCGCACGCCGACGCGATGCAGCGCTTCCACGAGTTCCTGCGCGACACGCGCTCGGCGCGCGCGGCATTCGAGCAGAAGGTCTACGACCGCGAGCAACGACTGGTGCAGGGCTCGACCGGCCGCTTCGAGTTCGAGCGCCCCGGGCGCTTCCGCTGGGAGACCACACGGCCCTTCGAGCAGCTGATCGTCGGCGACGGCGAGCAGGTCTGGATCTACGACCCGGACCTGAAGCAGGTCACGGTGCGCGCGATGGGCAAGGCGCTCGGGGCGACGCCCGCCGCGCTGCTCGCGGGCTCGGCCGACGTCGAGCGCGCGTTCACGTTCGCCGAGGGCGGCAGGACGGACGGCCTGGAGTGGCTGGTCGCCACGCCGCGCGAGAAGGAATCGGGGTTCGATCGCATCCGGCTCGGCTTCGGCGCCTCGGGCCTGGAGGCGATGGAGCTTGCCGACCACTTCGGGCAGACCACGCTGTTGCGCTTCAGCCGCATCGAGCGCAACGTGACGACGGGCGCCGCCGAGTTCCGCTTCACGCCGCCCAAGGGCGTCGATGTCCTCGGCGAGTGACCTGTTCGCGGCGCCGGCGCCGGCGGCGCCGTTGGCGGAGCGCTTGCGCCCGCGAAGCATCGACGAGGTGCTTGGCCAGCGCCACCTGCTCGGGCCGGGCAAGCCGCTGCGGCTCGCGTTCGAGTCCGGCAAGCCGCATTCGATGATCCTGTGGGGACCGCCCGGCACCGGCAAGACCACGCTCGCCCGACTCATGGCGCAGGCCTTCGACGCGGAGTTCATCGCGCTCTCGGCCGTGTTCTCCGGCGTGAAGGACATCCGCGACGCCGTGCAGCGCGCTGAAGCCGCGCTCGCCGCGAGCGGGCGGCGCACGATCCTGTTCGTCGACGAGGTGCACCGGTTCAACAAGGCGCAGCAGGACGCGTTCCTGCCCTACGTGGAGAAGGGCCTCTTCACCTTCATCGGCGCCACCACGGAAAACCCTTCGTTCGAGGTCAACTCGGCGCTGCTTTCGCGCGCGACGGTCTATGTGCTGGAGTCCCTGTCGGCCGAGGACCTCGGCGCGCTGCTCACGCGCACGGGACTCGAGGCGGACGAGGGCGCGCGTGCGCGGCTGGTCGGCTTCGCCGACGGCGACGCGCGGCGGCTGCTGAACGCGGTCGAGATCCTGCACAACGCGCGGCCCACCGGGGCGATCGACGCCGAGTTCGTCGAGTCGACGCTCGCGCGCAACCTGCGCCGGTTCGACAAGGGCGGCGAGCAGTTCTACGACCAGATCTCGGCCCTGCACAAGGCGGTGCGCGGCTCCGACCCGGACGCCTCGCTCTACTGGCTGGTGCGGATGCTCGATGGCGGCGCGGACCCGCTGTACCTCGCGCGGCGCATCGTGCGCATGGCGGCGGAAGACGTCGGTCTGGCGGATCCACGCGCGCTGCGCCTCGCGCTCGACGCCGCCGAGACCTACGAGCGCCTCGGCTCGCCCGAAGGCGAGCTCGCGCTCGCCGAGGCCGTGCTCTACCTCGCGATCGCCGCGAAGTCGAACGCGGTCTACAACGCCTATAATGCGGCGCGCGCGTTCGTGAAGGCGGACGGCACGCGCCCGGTGCCGCTGCACATCCGCAACGCGCCGACGAAGCTGATGAAGGACCTCGGCTACGGCAGGGACTACCGCTACGCGCACGACGAGGAGGACGCGTTCGCGGCGGGCGAATCCTACCTTCCCGAGGGCATGCCCGCGGTCGAGTGGTACAAGCCGACGGAGCGCGGCATGGAGGCGAGGATCCGGGAGAAGCTCGACGAGCTGCGCCGGCGCAATGCCGAGGCGCGCTCGAACAAGACATGATCGACATCCAGCTGCTCAGAAGCGATCTGGACGGCGTCGCCCGGCGGCTCGCCGCGCGCGGCTTCGCGCTCGAGACCTCGCGCTTTCGCGACCTCGAGGGCGAGCGCAAGCGCATCCAGACCGAGACCGAGCAGCTGCAGTCGCGCCGGAACGCGCTCTCGAAGCAGGTGGGCCAGGCGAAGGCGAAGCAGGACGAGGCGCAGGCCGCGGCGCTGATGGCGGAGGCCGCGTCGCTCGGCGACACGCTGAAGGGCATGGAGACCGAGAACGAGGCGCTGCAGGCATCGCTGCGCGAGTTCGTGTCGCTGATCCCGAACCTGCCGCACGAGAGCGTGCCGGCGGGAACATCCCCGGAGCAAAACGTCGAGGCGCGCCGCTGGGGCGCGCCGCGCAGGTTCGATTTCGCGCCCAGGGACCACGTCGACGTCGGCACGCCGCTCGGCCTGGATTTCGAGACCGGCGCCAAGCTCGCCGGCGCGCGCTTCGCGGTGATGAAGGGCGGGCTCGCGCGCCTGCACCGGGCGCTCGCGCAGTTCATGCTCGACGTGCACACGCGCGAGCACGGCTATACCGAGGTCTACGCGCCCTACATGGTGAGCGGCGCCTGCGCCGACGGCGTCTCGAGCCTCGCCAAGTTCAAGGGCGACCTGTTCAAGCTCGAGGAGCGCGACCTGTACCTGATCCCGACGGCGGAGTATCCGGTGACGAACTTCGTGCGCGAGGAAATCGTCCCGCCCGAGGCGCTGCCGATGAAGTTCGTCTGCCACTCGCCGTGCTTTCGCTCGGAGGCGGGCGCTGCGGGCAAGGACACGCGCGGCATGATCCGCAACCACCAGTTCGACAAGGTCGAGCTGGTGCAGATCGTGCACCCGTCGCAGTCCTACGCGCTGCACGAGGAGCTGACCGCGCACGCGGAGGCGATCCTGAAGAAGCTCGAGCTTCCCTACCGCGTCGTCACCCTGTGCACGGGCGACATGGGCTTCTCGTCGGCCAAGACCTACGATCTCGAGGTGTGGCTGCCGGGGCAGCACGCCTATCGCGAGATCAGCTCCTGCTCGAACTTCGAAGCGTTCCAGGCGCGGCGCATGCAGGCCCGGTTCAGGAACGACAAGGGCAGGGCCGAGCCCGTGCACACGCTGAACGGCTCGGGGCTCGCGGTGGGTCGCACGCTGGTCGCGATCCTGGAGAATTTCCAGAACGCCGACGGCTCGGTGACGATTCCGGCGGCGCTGCGCCCCCACATGGGCGGGGTCGAGAAGCTCGGCAAGCCCTGATAAAATCGACCAGGCCGCGGAGAGATGGCAGAGTGGTCGATTGCGGCAGACTCGAAATCTGTTGGGCGGGTAACCGTCCCGGGGGTTCGAATCCCTCTCTCTCCGCCAAAACCTGTCCCAGCAAGTCCCATGCAGTGCCAGAAAAGCCAGTTTCCCTCTAAGCGCCTTGCGGCCCGCGAGGGTCACAGGGCCCGGGAAAGGCTTCAGGAGGCCGGGACGATCAGCTTCGCCGCATGCGCCAGGAAGTACATCGCCGCCTGCGCATCCTCGAGCCAATCTGGTCGAATAAGCCCGAGACCGCCAGCTGCGTCCGGGGGCGCGTCGAGCGCATCCTGGACTACGCCCGGGTCAGGGGCTACCGGAGCGGAGAGAATCACACGGCGTTGCAAATTGTCTGCCCGCGATCAGATTCAGCGCACCTCGAGCTGCACGCGAACTTCCTGGCTCGACGCGACCGGCTTTCCTCCCTCCATTGCGGGGAAGAAGCGCCAAGTCGCCAGCGTGCGGAGCACAATGCGGTTGAGCGCCGGGATCGGCGTCGGTCGCACCAGCACCACCGTCGCCGTCCCGTCGGCCCTGATGTCGAACCGCGCCAGCGCCTGCATCTCGATCGCCTGTTCGCGCAAATCGTCCGGAATGATCGGCAGCGGCTGATACAGCGCGCGCGCCGCGGCGCGGCCGGAATCGACCGAAATCGGTGGGCGCGAGTCGGGCGGCGGCGGTGCGCTGGCTTGTGGTGCGGGCGCAGGTTCGGGCGTGGGCTCCGAACGGCGGTCGGGCTCGACGGATTTGGGCTGTTCCTGCGGCGGAACCACGCGCGGGGATGGCTTCACGCGGCGCACGGCAGGCCGCGGCTGCGCCCGCTGTACGGCAGGCGGGCGCTCCGCCGGGTGTGCCGCAGGTGGGGGTGGCTCGGCGGGCAATTCGACCAGCGTGACGTCGATGGGGTGCCGCACTGGTTGCGCCTGAGGCCGGTCGAGCATGAACCCCAGAGCCCAGAGAAGTATCGCCCAGGCGACGACGACCGACGGCAGTATCCAGCGCAGCCGCGCCCACGGGCGGTCGTCCAAATAGAAGCCACGGATGAGCGTTGCTTCAACCACCGCGCTTGACCGCGATCAAGAAGTGCTCGGCGCCCGCCGCGCGCGCCTGCAGCATCGCCTTGACTACCGCACCCTGCGGCGCCACCTCGTCGGCTGCAACGATGACGGTCGCGTTCGAGCCCTTCAGCATGGGCTTGAGGATTGCGGCGAGCGACTCGAGCGTGACAGGCACCTTGTCGAGAAACAACTCCGCCTTGCTCGTGACCGTCAGCGTGACCGGCGTCTTCACCTGCATGGCAGGCGCCTTGCCCTGCGGCAGGTTCACCGCGAGTGAGTTGAGGTTCTGCATCGAGAGCGACGCCAGCATGAAAGTCGCAAGCAGGAAGAACATGACGTCGATCATCGGGATGATCTCGATGCGTCCGCGCCTGTGTGAGCGAGCCTTACGCAGCTTCATGGGATCTGCCCCCCTGGCTCTGATCCATGCGGATGCGGTCCACCAGCCGCGTGCCGAGCCGTTCCATCTCGTCGTGTGTCTGCGACTGCAGCCGCGAGAAGTAATTGAACGCGAATAGCGCGATCAGCGCGACGAACAGGCCCAGCGCGGTGGCGATGAGCGCCTGCGCAACGCCTGCTGTCACCGCGCTCGGGTCGACGAGACCGCGCGCGCCGATGAGACCGAAGGACTGCATCATTCCGATGATGGTGCCGAGCAGGCCCAGCAGCGGCGCAGCGGTCACCGTGGTCTCCAGCGCCCACAGTCCGCGGCTCAGTCCCTTCTCGATCTGCTGCGCCTCGTCTCCGGCGCGGGACTCGACCCACCAGGGCGACTGCAGGCGGTTGCTCACGATGACGGTGAAAAAGCGCCGGAAGTAGTTGCGCAGCGTCAGCTGCTCGAGTCTTTCCTGCAGGTCGCGCCAGGCGAAATCGTAGGTCTCCACCAGTTCCATGATCGACGGCGGCAGCCGCGCGTAGCGCCAGTAGATATAGGCCTTGTCCGCAATGATGGTCGAGGCGATGATCGCGAGGACCGCGATCGGGTACACCATCACCCCGCCGGCTCTGACGGCGGTGATCGCGTATTGCAGGTTCTGCACTTCGTTTCCTTTCGTTGCGCGTCTGGTTGCTGATCGTCGCGTTCAAAACGGCTTGCTGATCCCGGCGTAGAACGCGCGGCGCGCGCCGAAGGCGGGGGGGCCGACGCCGATTCCGGTGCCGTCACGGACCTCGTAGGTCCTGTCGAACAGGTTGACGAGGGCGATTCGCCCGTCGAGCCTGCCGAACTCCTGCGCGTTGAAGCGATAGGCCGCCGCCAGATTCATCGTGAAGTAGGCCGACAGGTGATCGGAATTCGCGAAGCCGCTTCTCAGCCCCGAGCCGAAGATCGCGTCCGCGCTGTACGTAGCCTTGCCCATCGTGTAGGCGGCGCCGCCAGTGGCGGTGTAGGTTTGATCGTGGTCGAGGTGCACCCAGTTCGCGGCGATGTAATCCATCTCGTCCTGCGAAAAGCCGGCGGTCGCCTGTGACGAGATGATGTTCTTGCCCAGGGCCTTCGACCAGGCGAGGTTCAGGTACGCAGAAAGGTCGTCTTGCTTGTAGTTCAACGTGAACTCGACCCCGGAGACCTTGCCCTCCTGATAGTTGAATGGGGTAAAGATCGGCGCCGGCCCGAACTGCCCCTCGTCGAGCAGATCGGCGACCTGCTTGTAGTACCCGTCCAGCCCCAGGGTGAGCGCCGGTGTCAGGCGCTGCGAGACTCCGATGTCGTAGTAATTGGTGCGTTCCGGCAAGACCTGGTCGTTCGGAGTGTTCGCCGGCGCGGCGGCTGACGTGCCGGCGAACAGATCGATGGTCTTGGACGTCACCAGTTCCGTCGGCGGTGGCGTGAAATAGCGCGCGTAGGCCGCGTGCACCGCAGTCTGCGGCGTGAATTGATAGATCGCACCGAGCCGCGGGCTGAGCTGCCCGGCCGAAACAAATGCGTCCATGTGATCGGCGCGAAGACCGTAGTTCAACGTGAACTTGCCGGTCGCCTTCCACTCGTCCTGCAGATACGCTCCGACGAGACGATTGCCGCCTTTTTCGCTGTCGTCGACGATCGTCTGGATCGGGCCGTTGACGAGGCCGGTGCTCGGATCGACCGGATACGCGGTGGTGGTGTTGTTGCTTACGACGCGCTCGCTGCTGAAGAAAAAGCCGGTGCGCACGGTATGCCGCTCGTTTAGCCGCGTGCTCGCGTCGCCCTGGATTCCCGTCGCCGCGTCGCTCTTGAAAAGCTCCGACGCGCAGGCGCAGTCGGTCAGAATCGGATCGCCGACCCAGTCGGGGGTGAAATGCAGGCTGGTGTAGCGCTGGAACACCGCGACCTGGTAGTCCGTCCTTTCACCGAGGGTGCTTTGCAACGCGAGGATGCCGTAGCGGTTGACTTCGCTCTGGTTCTCGTCCAGGTTCGCGGAGTCGAACGTCGTGCCGCCATTGCCGGTCAGAGCGCCGATCCCTCCCGGGTCCGTCGGAAGACCCGGGGCGTTCGGAATCTGGAACTTCCCGCTGTAGGCCCCGAGCGTCAGGCTGATGCGCGTCGTCGGATCCGGCAGCATCGAGAAATACGCGAAGCCCTTGGACTGCTGGGTGTGGTCGTGAATGGCGTTGACTTCCGCGGTCGGGTTCTCCAGCCCGAGGTTGTTCTGCAGGTATGAGCCCGTCAGGTAGTAGTTGACCGGCCCCGCTGCGCCGGCGAGTTCCGCCGAGGGTTCCACCGTCTCGTGGCTGCCGCCGTAAATCCCGACGCGCCCGCCCGGTTCATAGGCGCTTTTTGTGGTGATCTCGACGACGCCGGCCGTGCGGTAGCCGTACTGGGCCGGCAGCGCCCCGGTAAGCAGATCGATGCGGTCGGCGAATCGCGTATCCAGCGCCGATCCGAATCCTGTGATGCCTTCCGGGATGATGACGTTGTTGATTCGGTACTGGATATCGGCGTGATCGCCGCGGATGTGGAGCTGCCCGAAATTGTCGTACGCGACGCCGGGCGCGCGGATGAGCACATTGTTGAAGGGCGTGTTGTCCCCGTTGGGCAGATTTTCTATGTCGCTCTGCTGGAAGGTGTACTGACTGCTGCCGGTCTTCGGCGACAGCGCGTTGCGTGCGTAGTCCAGCTTCGCCGCGGCGACCTTGATCTCGAGCGCCTGCTCGCTCGCCATAACGAGCGAGACCTCGGCGGGCGGCGTATCGCCGACGGTGACGATCGCAGTGCCTTGCCGGTACCCGGATTTCTCGGCGACGACCGCGTACGTTCCCGGCGTCACGCCGGCGAAGGCAAACCGGCCGTTCTCCCCGGTCTGAGCCTGCTGCATCGTCCGCCCGTCACCGGTCTTCAATGCGACCCCGGCCTGCGCGAGCGGCCGTCCCAAGGCATCGTTGACGATGCCGCGAATCTCTGCCGAAGGAGCGGTCTGTCCGGATTGTGCGAACGCCTCGATGCAGACGCACACCGCCATTGCGCAAACGACGAACAGCGCCAATTTCATTTTCGAACTCCCGACACGACGCGCGCTGCCCTGCGCGGCATGCCGTGCAGGGGCGCAAAAGGACCTTCGGCCGCTGCTCAGCGACCGAACCGGATCTCAGTTACCGGGAACGGGAGGGAGGAGCGCGCGACCTGAACGGCGCGCGGCGGAAGAGATCGAATACTGCGACGGAAACGGCGGCCGACGCGACGACTGGATCGACCGTCGGTGGGACGTCGTATGAACCCGCCAGACCGCTGGAGACGCCCTGGAAAGCGAGACACAGCTCGCACAGCGAGTCGACCGGGGCCGCGGCCTTGGTGACTTGAGTTCGATGATCGACAACCCTCTTGAAATGGGTCAGCGCGTGCGTCGCCATCCCCAGCTGCGTGGACACCACGCAGACGAACAGCAAAGTATGCAGAATGCGCCTTGCGGACCCGGTCAAAGTGATCTCAGCGCAATGTTGTGTGAGGGCGTGGCCAGAGTACTCTCGATACCAAGACGGCGCAACCGGCGTCACTTCTTCTTGGACGGCGTCCTTGATCGGCGATGACTATGCATCCCTCATTCTGGAATTGTCGGGGTCGATGTTGTCGGAGGAGCAGCGCCGCGTCAGCTCGTGCGTCAATTACTGCGCGTGATAGTCGGTGAGCCGCATGCCGCGGGAGCGCGTTACCTTGATTGGCGGGTCGCCATTGTTCTCAACGCCAATTTTGCCACGTCACTCATAGCGCAGCCCAGCGCTTAGCACAGCGCGGATCATCATTCAATATGTTATGCAATAGTCCGGCGGACTCACTCTCCGCCATTCCGCCCTGCGTCCTGACGTCGATGCCCGGCGCACGATAGCGGCATCGGGCGGCCCTTGCTCTTCAACTCCTACGCGTTCATTTTCGTCTTCCTGCCGATCGCGCTGACGGGCGCGCTCTGGCTCGGCAGGCGGGAACCGCGTCGGGCGGCGCTCTGGCTGGCAATCGCGTCGCTCGCGTTCTATTCCATGTGGGATTGGCGGTTCACGCCGCTGTTGATCGCCTCGGTCGTATTCAACTACGGCGCGGGCAGGCGCATCGTGCGGGAACGCGCGGCGGGGCGGACGAGGGCTTTGAGATGGGCGTTGATTGCCGCCGTCGCCGCGAATCTGGTCGTGCTCGGCTACTTCAAGTACGCGAACTTCCTTCTCGCCTCCGCGGACCAGGTCTTCGGCGTCGCTGCGCCCGCGCTGAACGTGGTGCTGCCGCTGGGAATTTCGTTCTTCACGTTCACGCAGATCGCTTTCCTGGTCGATGCCCACCGGGGCGAGGTCCGCCAGCACGGCTTCGTGTACTACCTGATGTTCGTCACCTACTTCCCGCACCTCATCGCGGGTCCCCTCTATCACCACGCGCAGATGATGCCGCAGTTCGCGCGCAAGGCGGCGTATCGAATCGACCTCGGGAATCTTGGCGCGGGCCTGACGATCTTCGTGCTCGGACTGACCAAGAAGGTCCTGCTCGCCGACGGACTCGCCCCCTATGCAAATGCCGTGTTCGGCGCGGCGGGCGGAGGGCAGCTCATGCTCGCCGAGGCCTGGATCGGCGCGCTGGCGTACACGCTTCAGCTCTACTTCGATTTTTCGGGCTATTCAGACATGGCGATCGGACTCGCGCTCATGATGAACATGCGCTTGCCGCTCAACTTCGACTCTCCTTACCGCGCGACGAGCATCATCGACTTCTGGCGCCGCTGGCACATGACGCTGTCCGCATTTCTACGGGACTATCTCTATATCCCGCTGGGCGGCAACCGAAGGGGCAGTCCGCGGCGCTACTCGAACATCCTGGCGACGATGCTGCTCGGCGGACTCTGGCACAGCGCCGGGTGGACCTACGTCGCCTGGGGCGGGCTGCATGGCCTCTACCTGCTCGCGAACCACGGCTGGCGTGACCTGAAGGGGCGTCTGGGCTGGAAGGACGGCGGCGCCGCCGCCCGGGCCGCGGCGGCCGCGCTCACCTTCCTCGCCGTCGTCGTCGGCTGGGTGTTCTTCCGCTCGCCGAGCTTCTCGTGCGCCTGGGAGATGCTGCGCGCGATGTCGGGCGCCAACGGCGTGTCGTTGCCGCTGGAGTGGTGGCCGCGCTTCGCCGAAGCGGCCGCACGGGTTCCTGGCGTGCGCGTGTCGTTCATGGGAATCGCGCCGGTCACCGCGATCGCCGCGCCTTCCGCGGTGGCGGCGATCGCGGGCGGCCTGCTCCTGGTCTGGCTCTTTCCGAACGTAAGGCAGATGATGGCGCCGTTCAATCCGGTGTGGCAGGACCTTGCGGCGACTTCAGCCAGGCGCCCGTCGTGGCCCGGTTGGGCGGCAGCGCTCGCGGCCTGGCGGCTCGATCGGCGGCACGCCGTTGCCGCGGGCGTGCTTCTCTTCATGGCCCTGATGGTGATGTCCAAGCAGCGAAGCGAGTTCCTGTATTTCCAGTTCTGAGCCATGCGCTACCTGGGCCTGATCGCGCTTTCGAGCGTAGTCGCAGCCGGGTCGTATTTCTCGGCGTCGGTCGCGCTCGCGCCGGCGCCGATTGCGGCGGAGTACTGGGTGCGCGAAATGCTCGTCATCAAGCGCGGTATCGCCGGGCGGTACCGCGGCCAGCGAAAGATAATCGTCGCGGGCGGATCCTCGGTGCTGTTCGGCATCGATACGGTCGTCCTCGGCCGTGAATTGCGCGTGCCGGCGCTCAATTTCGGGCTCCACGCCGCCATGCCTCTGACCGAAATTCTCGACGAGGCGGCGCGTGCGGCGGGCGCGGGCGACGCGGTCATCCTCGCGCTCGAGCCTCGGTTCTACTGCGACCCCGGGCTGAGCGCGTGGCAGGCCCGAAACGCCATCGCCTGGGATCACGATCTGTGGCGCGGCTGGTCGATGCGGCAGCGGCTCCAGGCCGTCGCCAGGCTGGGTCCTTTCGCCTTGATCGAGATCGCGTCCTCCCGCGCGGCGCAAGCGTGGGCGCCAGGCTCGATACGTGCCCGGCTTGCCGCCTTCGACGACGCCCGGGTACTCGCGCGGTTCGAAGCGGCGCCTCCGCCGCAGCGCTTCGCGTATTCCGCTGAAAACCTGGACTACCTCGGCAACATGCGCGGCCTTGGGGGCCCGGAGTATCGCGGCAGCCCCCGGCCCGCCGACGGCCGCGTCGCGGTCTGTGCGCAAAGCGTCGAGGTCCTTCGAAATTTCGTCGATGCAGCGGGCCGCCGCCAGGTCGCGGTTCGCTTTGCGCTCGCTCCCTATGTGGCGGACGGCCGCGCGACCGAGGAGGCCATCGATGCTGCGTCGGCGGAATTCGCGCGACGGATATCCTCGATCGCGCCGGTGCTCGAGAGGCGACGGGACGTGCTGTTTGCCAGGGGGTTCTTTCTGGACACGGATCTGCATCTGAACGCGCGGGGCCGCGCGCTACGCACGCAGCGCCTGATCGCGGCCGTCTGCGCGGACCGGGACCTTCGCAGGCTGCCGGATATCCACTGCCCGCCGGCCAATTGACCGGCCCGGGCGCAGGCGCCTAGAGCACCTGCCCCGACTCGTCGTCGATCAGGTGCATGTGCCTCAGGTCGGCGAGCAGCTTCAGCGGCGCCCCGGGCTTCGCGCCGCAGCCGGGATTCACGCGCGCGCAGGTCTCCACGCCGTTCAGCGTGAACAGCACCAGCGTTTCCATGCCCATCGGTTCGACGACCTCGGGCACGGCCTCGAAGGCGTGCTGGCCCGGCTCGAGGTGCGGGCGCTGCTCGAACAGGTCCTCGGGCCGCAGGCCGAAAAGCAGCTTCGCGCGGCCGACGTGCGCGCGGTAGCGCTCGGCGCGGTCCGCGGGAACCGGCAGCGCGGGCCCGTTGCCCAGGCTCAGGCGCAGCCCGCCCGCGGCCTGCTCGAGCCCGCAGGGCACGAAGTTCATCGCCGGCGAGCCGATGAAGCCCGCGACGAACTTGGTGGCGGGGAAGTGGTAGAGGTCGTTCGGTGTGCCGACCTGCTCGATGCGGCCGGCGTTCATGACCACGACGCGGTCGGCGAGCGTCATCGCCTCGACCTGGTCGTGCGTCACGTAGACGGTCGTCGTGCGCACTTTCTGGTGCACCTTCTTGATCTCGGTGCGCATCTGCACGCGCAGCTTGGCGTCGAGGTTCGACAGCGGCTCGTCGAACAGGAACACCTTGGGGTCGCGCACGATCGCGCGGCCCATGGCCACGCGCTGGCGCTGGCCGCCGGAGAGCTGCTTGGGCTTCCTCTCGAGCAGGTCGGCGAGCCCCAGGATGCGCGCGGCGTTGTCCACGCGCCGCCCGATCTCGTCCTTCGGCACCTTCTTCAGCCGCAGCCCGAACGACATGTTCTCGTGCACCGTCATGTGCGGGTAGAGCGCGTAGTTCTGGAACACCATCGCGATGTCGCGGTCCTTGGGCGGGACGTCGTTGACGACCGCGTCGCCGATCACGACGTCGCCCGAGGTGATGTCCTCCAGCCCGGCGATCATGCGCAGCGTCGTCGTCTTGCCGCAGCCCGAGGGCCCGACCAGCACGACGAACTCCTTGTCGGCGATATCGAGGTCGATCCCGCGCACCGCGGGGGTCGCGTCGTAGTGCTTGACCAGGTTGCGAAGCGTGACTTGAGCCATGGGCGGGCGATCCTAGCCTTTGGTCGCGCCGGCGGTCAGGCCGGCGACGTAGTAGTCCATCAGGAACGCGTAGATCAGCAGCGGCGGCAGCGCGCCGAGCAGGCACGCGGCCATGATCTGCCCCCAGGCGTAGACGTCGCCGCGGATCAGGATCGTGACGATGCCCGCGGGCAGCACGAGCTGGTCGGCCGAGGTGGTGAAGGCCATGGGATAGAGGAAGTCGGCCCACGACACGGTGAAGGCAAAGATCGTGGCCGCGATGATGCCGGGCAGCGCCACCGGGATGAAGATCCGGATCAGCATCTGGAAGTAGCTCGCGCCGTCGATCAGCGCCGCCTCGTCGAGCTCCTTCGGGATGCTCGCGAAGTAGCCGATCATGATCCAGGTGCAGAACGGCACCGTCAGCGTGGGGTAGATGAACATCAGCACCCAGTAGTGGTTCATCACCTCGATGCCGGTGAGGTTCTGGACCCAGGCGAAGATCTTGAACAGAGGGATGAACAGCAGCGTCTCCGGGATCAGGTAGGTCAGGAACACGCCCATGCCGAGCGTCGCCGAGCCCCAGAACTTCATCCGCGCCAGCGCGAAGGCGGCCGGGACGCTGATCAGCATCGTGACGATCACCACGACCACCGACACGATGGCGGAATTCGCGAAGAACGTCAGGTACTGCTTCGAGCCGAGCAGCGCCGCGTAGTTCTCGAGCGTGGGCTTGTAGACGAACCACGGGTTCGTGACCGCGCCGATCTCCGCGCTCGACTTCAGCGACGTGATCAGCATGTAGACCGGCGGCGTCAGGAAGAAGATCACGAACAGGATCAGGAAGAAATAGGACCAGTAGAGCGCGCGACGCCGGTCCTTCTTCATGCTCCCGGCGCGCGGGACGGGGGCGGCGACGGCCGCGTCGGCGACGGCGGACACGCTCAGGCCTCGTTGCCGCGACGGTTGATGTCGCGCAGGATGAAGATCGCGGCGATGCCGAGGATCGGGAACATGAACAGCGACACCGACGCGCCGAGCGGGATGTCGTTGCCCTCGATGCCGAGCTTGAACGCCCAGGTGGCGAAGATGTGCGTCTGGTCGATCGGGCCGCCCGAGGTCAGGATCCGCACGATGTCGAAGTTGGCGAAGGTCACGATCAGCGAGAACAGCACCGTGATCGAGATGATGTTGCGCATCATCGGCAGCGTGACGTACCAGATCTTCTGCCACCAGTTGGCGCCGTCGATGGCGGCGGCCTCGTAGAGCTGCTCGGGCACCGACTTCAGCGCCGCGAGGTACATGATCAGGAAGAACGGCGCGCCGTACCAGACGTTGACCAGGATCACCGAGAAGCGCGCCCAGTAGGGATCGCCGAGCCAGGTGATGCCGTCGAAGCCCATGCGCTCGAACAGCCAGTTGAACGCCGAGTACGACGGGTCGAACAGCCAGAACCAGGCGAGCGTGCTCATCGCCGGCGGGATGACCCAGGGAATCAGCAGCATGCCGCGCCACTTGCGCTGGCCCTTGGCCGGCACGTTGTGCACGAAGTGCGCGACGCAGAATCCGATCAGCGCCTTGAACAGCACCGCGGTGACGGCGAAGATCACCGATTGCTTGACGACCATCCAGAACAGGTCGCGCTTGAACAGGAAATCGAAGTTGCCGAAGCCGACGAAGTGCTCCATCGACTTGTTCAGCGTCGCGAGGTGCACCGAGTACAGCGCGGGGTAGACGACCAGGCCGCCGATCAGCAGGATCAGCGGCAGGGCCATCGCGAAGGCGATGGTCGACTTGCGCCGCAGCAAGCGGCGCAGGCCGCCGCCGCGCGCGGCGGCGGCCTGTCGGCCGGTAAGGACGGCGGCCATCTCAGACGCGCATGTAGCCTTCGAGCTCGGAGGCGGCCCAGTCGATCGCCTGCGCGACCGACTTCCCGCCCTGCGTGCATTGCGCGATCAGCTTGGTCTGGATGCCCTGCACGTACATCTGGTTGGCGATGTTGGCGGGCGCCGGCGAGCAGGCGACCGACAGCGTCTGGTCGTGCTTGGGCGGGTAGTGGAACACCGTGCCCTTGGGCGGCGAGACTTCCTCCCAGATCTTGAAGTTGCGCTGGCTCGCGAACGACGGGATGTCGTAGCCGATCGAGCCGCTCACGATCCTCTCGACGTTGCCGCGCTCCCAGATCGTCTGCAGCAGGCTCTTCGCGGCGCTCTTGTTCTTCGAGAAGCCCCAGACGCCCCAGACGAAGGGCAGGTACGGCGCGAAGCGGCCCTTCGGGCCCTTGGGCATCTCGAAGGTGTACAGGTGCTCGGCGACCTTCGGGTTGTCGCGCTTGGCGACCGCGTAGGCCGAGGGCGGGTTCATGATCATCGAGCCCTGGCCGGAGATGATGTACTTGTTGTTCGACGCGTCGTCCCAGGCGAAGACGTCGGGCGGCATCACCGCCACCAGGCGCTGTGCGTATTCGAGCACCTGCTTCACGGCGTCGGAGTTCTTGATCACGATGTTGCCCTTCGCGTCCACCAGATCGGCGCCGAAGGAGTGGAACAGCGCGCCGACCCAGTCCACCGAGTCGGTGGTCTGTCCGAGGCCGAGGCCGACCGGGTGGCCTTCCTTGTGCAGCTTCTGCGCGGCCCCGAGCAGCATCTCCCAAGTCCAGTTGTCGGCCGCCTTCGTCGGCGCCTTCAGCACGGGATACATCTCGAGGATGTCGACGCCGGCGACGTTCTTGAACAGGTCCAGGCGCGCGCACGGTGGCTTCACCTGCGTACCCGTGACGGCAGGCACGCCGACGTAGTGGCTCTTGCCCTTCACCAGGTACTGCGCGGCCGGGTCGAGCGCACCGTTCGCCTTGATCAGGTGCCCCATGACGTCGTCGAGCGGCTCCAGCAGCTTCTGCTTGTCGAGCGGATCCCAGGCCTGGAAGGTCATCAGGTCGTGGCCAGACTTGGCCTGCGCTTCGGCCTGGGCGGTGAGCACGATCTTGTTGCCCTGGCTGGTGATGTAGTCGATCTTGAGCTCGACGCGTTCCTTCTTCGCCCAGTCCTGGCAGATCTTGGTCAGGACGTCGTTCGCGCCCGGAACCCAGTGGTCCCAGAAGCCGACGCTCAGGCTGCCGGCAGCGTAGGTGGTGCGGATGTAGGGCGCCGCGACCACGGCAGCGGAAACGGCGGCGGTGTTCTTGAGAAAGCGCCTACGGCTATGCGGCTTCACGGACATATTCGAATTCCCTCCTCAGGGTGTGGCGGATCGATAGTGACGGTGTGACGTCGGCGATTATTGCCCAAATGCCTTGCCGCAGTGCCGCAATCGCGTGCCCCGCCGGCGGTCCGGCCGGACGTGCCGCCCGTCGAACGCCCGGCGTCAGGGACTGTGGGTCGAGGCATTCCTTCCTCGCCCCGTTCCGGGGCGGGCGAGAAGCTGATGGCGCAGGAGGTGAGCGATGAACGCGATGGAGCACCGCATCGAAGTCTCACAGGCCGCGTCGGATCTGGCCGACCGGATGGTGTCGCTGTTCGACAGCTGCCCCGCGCTGCACGGCTTCACGGTTCAGCGTGCCGCGGACCTGAACGTGGCCGCGGAGCGCACCGTGCTCGCGCTCTCGGCGGACCTGAGCCTGGCCGACGTGATCTGGCATCGGCCGCTCAACACGCAGCAGGCCGCGGCGATGATCGACGAGATCTCGCAGGCGCTGGCCGAGCTGGTCGACGAGCGGCCGGAGGCCGCGGCGCTGCTCGCCGGGCGCACGTTTGCGCGGACGTTGAGCTGAGCGCTAGAAGTACAGGCTTCCGTACAGCATCGTGCCGCGCCAGCGGGAATCCGCGTAGAGCGTCGTCTGATCCCCCTTTGACTCGAGGTACATGGCGAACCGGTTGAATGCCGCGCCGACGGCGAAGTGCCGGGAGACGCGGTATTCGAGTCCGAGCAGGAAGTCCTGCAGGCCGCCCTTGACCGTGTCCTGGTAGTTGATGAAGAAGAACTGGTAGTTGAAGTAGGAAGACAGTCGAGGCGTGAAATTGTAGCGCGCGAACAGGCCCAGCACGGGCAGCGGCGCCGTGACCGACTCGCTGCGCGCTTGCCCGATCCCGGGCGCGTCGATCCCCATGGAGAAGTCCATGACGTGCAGGCCGGCCAGGGCACCGAGCTCCACTTCGCTGGTGTTGATCAGCGAGTACTGGTAGTTGACCTTGTAGATGTTGAACTTGAGCTCGCTGTCGACGGGCGTGCCGACCGGATAGGTATTGCCGCCCCAGTCCACGTCGGAGCTCAGCGTCCGATTGCCATTGAAGCGAAGCGCGTACCAGGAAAAACCCAGGGCGTGCTGGTCGTTGAATCGAAACAGGCCATCGAACCGTCCGACGCTGGCGGAAGTCTGCCCGCCGAGCGTCTGCGCGAAATCGATGTACGCGCCGACCGGCGCATTGTTCGCGTCGAGCCGGACGAGCGTATTGGCATCGCTGACGCTGTAGCCGCCCAGCCGCAGCATCCAGCGGTCGGGGTAGGGCTTGTCTTCGGCGTTTGCGGGCGCGGCGAGCGCGCAGGCGATCGTGAGGACGGCGGCGCCGAGCGCCTTGGCGGGTGCGGTGCGGCTCATGGCTGGGTGTCCCTTTTCAATGTGGGGATTCTCACCTGTGCGCCGGGGCACCACAATGGCGCAGGTCCACTTCGATGCGTCAAAACGGGCGCTCTCCGCGAATTCAGGCGGCGCGATCTGTTGCAAAAT
>Ga0335082_10001475_pt1 | contig 25152 bp, 18 predicted proteins | sample Lox_Sample_41_FD_206718 | JGI IMG/M metagenome (GOLD analysis project Ga0335082, IMG submission 206718) | Soil microbial communities from Loxahatchee National Wildlife Refuge, Florida, United States - Lox_Sample_4.1 | ecosystem: Environmental > Terrestrial > Soil > Wetlands | place: USA... | reverse complement strand
TCGTTCAATCCGGCCCATGCCGGGCATCGGCATATCAGCGAGATGGCGCTGAAGCGCCTCGCGCTCGACGAGGTCTGGTGGCTGGTGTCGCCGCAGAACCCGCTGAAGCCGGTGGCGGGCATGGCGCCCTTTGCCGAGCGGCTGGCCGGGGCACGGGCGGTCGTCCGCCATCCGCGCATCCGTGTCACCGGGATCGAGGCGGAGCTCGGGACGACCTATACGGCCGAGACGCTGCGGCGGCTGGCCCGCCGCTTCCCCCGCGACCGCTTCATCTGGCTGATGGGGGCCGACAATCTGGCCCAGATCCACCATTGGAAGGACTGGCAACAGATCTTTAACACCGTTGCCGTTGCGGTTTTCGACCGGCCTTCCTATTGTCTAAGGGCGTTGGCCGGCCCCGCCGCTCACCGATTCTCAAGGAATCGGGTGCCAGAATCGGCAAGCGGGGCATTGCGCCGGCGGCGGCCGCCCGCCTGGGTCTTCCTGGCCGGGCCGCTCAATCCGCTGTCGGCTACGGCCATCCGCGCCCGGCGCCGCTCTCCCCGGTCGGAACGCGCCCCGGGTTCCAAACGTTAGTGACCGGAAGCGCTGCAACGACCGAAGGGTGACCACAATTCCGCGTCGCAAACAGGCCCAGGGGACCTCATCCCTTGATCTCTCCCAACGGCTTCTCGCCATGGTCGAGAAGTCGCTCGACGACGATAAAGCCGAAGACATCGTCGTCATCGACCTCCACGGAAAATCCAGCATGGCCGACTTCATGGTGATCGCCTCCGGGCGGTCCCAGCGCCAGCTCCACGCCATGGCCGAGCATCTGCAGGCCAAGCTGAAGAGCGAGGGCGTCACCGACGTCGGCATCGAAGGCGCGCGCGTCGGCGATTGGGTGCTGATCGACGGCGGCGACGTCGTCGTGCATCTGTTCCGGCCGGAGGTGCGCCGCTTCTACAACCTCGAGAAGATGTGGGGCATCGTGCTGCCCGCACCGGAGCGCCTGGCCGCGATGGCCTGACCTGCTCCGCGCCTCCGCGCCGCGCCCACAGACTCGCTCCGCATGGCGGGATGCGAGGAGTGTCTTGCTGTTTCTTCTCCGCGCTGATGTGGCGGCGTGCCCTAGGATCATTTTGAAACGACAGGCGTTTGCCTCACCGACCGGCGCTCGGCCCTTGACCGGCGCGGGGCGGGCGTAAGAAGGTTGCGGAGACCGGCAGGGGGCGGCGGGTGCGGGCATCGGCCCAGCGCAGCCGCGGCCGGCGAGGTGAGGGGGCACCATGAAGAGATGGCTGCTCGGGACGTCCGCATTGGCGGCCGTCGGCCTGTCGGCCGCCGGGGCCGGCGCGGACGACGGCATCAAGTTGCAGATCGGCGGGCGCTATCTGGCCGCGGCCGGCGCCGTTCTCAACGAGCACAGCAACGTCTTCGGCTTTGACGATCGCGAGCGCGACTACGTGTTCAAGCAGGACGTGGAGGTGTATTTCCTCGGCGAGACGACGCTGGCCAACGGTCTCACGGTCGGGGCTCGCGTCGAGCTCGAAGGCCAGACCTCGGCCGACCAGATCGACGCCGTCTTCGCCTATTTCAGCGGCGGCTTCGGCGAGCTGCGCTTCGGCGACACGTTCGAGGCGCTGGCCCAGTTCTGCTACACCGTGCCGAGCGCCTCCTCGATCTTCGGCGCCGACAGCCCGCTGTTCAGCTTCTCCAATGCCGGCGCCTTCGGCTATTCCGGCACCAACGGCACCTGCTACGGCATCGACGACAAGTCGACCAAGGTCGTCTACTTCAGTCCAGCCTTCGGCGGCTTCCAGTTCGCCGCCTCCTTCACGCCCGACAACACCGAGGACACGCGCAACTTCGTCGATCATATCGGCACCCGCTTCGACAACGGCGCCGGCCAGCTGTCCGAGAACCTGTCGGTCGCCGCCACCTATCAGCACGACTTCAACGGCATCGCCATCGCCGCCGGCGGCGGCTTCTCCGAGGCGTTCGACCGCGAGACGGCGAGCGCGTTCGAGGCCAACGACCGCCGCGAATACAACGCCTACCTGCGCGTCGGCTATGGCGGCTTCACCGTCGGCGGCGCCTTTTCGCGGCGCGACAACATCGCCGACTTCGAGGATCTGGACGACCAGGTCTACGGCCTCGGCGTCACCTACGACTGGAGCCGCTATTCCATCGGCCTCGGCTGGACCCGCGGCGCCTACGAGGCCGCCGATCACCGCCACGACGACTACGACGTCGTGGCGCTCACGGGCTCATTCACCCTGGCGCCCGGCATCAGCCTCGACGGTCTCCTCGGCTACGGCGACTACAACGCGCGCCCCGCCTTCCGCGACTATAAGGCGCTCGAGGTCGGACTCGGCACCGCCATCACGTTCTAGTCTGCCGATCGCGGCAATTTTCGGCGAATTCTGCGGTAATGCGCCTCAAACACGGCGCGAAGCCGCGGCATTACCAAAGGTTAACGCACCCGCCGCATTGTGGGATACACGGGCGACCCGGCTGTCGGACGCCCAACGGAAAGAAGCCGCCAGCCATGGCCGAGCCCTCGTCGACCGGACCGCGCAGACTGCTCCGCAAGGCCGGATGGCCCGCGGCCGTCGTGATCGGCAGCGCCGCGCTCGGCCTGCTGATGCTGCCCTACGCCAACACCGTGGCCGCCGTGCTCCTGCCGAACGCGCTGGCCCTGGCGGTGCTGCTGACTGTCGCGGTCATCAACGAGCGCCGCCGCATCGAGGCCCGCACCCGGCTGGCCGAGGGCGAGCTGCGCGCCGCCGAGGGCCGCGCGCGCGCCGCCGAAGCCTGCCTGCGTGACGCGATCGACAGCCTGAACGAGGGCTTCGCGCTGTTCGACGGCAGCGACCGGCTGGTGCTGTGCAATCGCAAGTACCGCGAGCTCTACGCCATCAGCGGCGACCTGCTGACAACCGGTGCACAATTCGAGGAGATCATCCGCGAAGGCGCCAAGCGCGGCCAGTATGTCGAGGCCATGGGCCGGATCGAGACCTGGGTGGCCGAACGCATGGCCCAGCACCGCAATCCCGTGGCCAGCGTACTACAACAGCTCGGCGACGGCCGCTGGCTCCTGATCCGCGAGCACCGTACGCAGGACGGCGGCACCGTCGGCGTGTGGACCGACGTGTCGCGCCTGAAGAACCAGGAGCTTCTGCTGCGCGACCGCGAGCAGCGGCTGGAGCGCACGATCGAGGACCTCGGCGAATCGCGCGGCCAGATGAAGCAGCTGACGACCGAGATGACGCGCCTCGCCAAGGAGAACGCCGCCCACCGCGAGCGCGCCGAGGCCGCCAACGCCGCCAAGTCGCAGTTCCTCGCCAACATCAGCCACGAGCTGCGCACGCCGCTCAACGCCATCCTGGGCTTCTCGGAGATCCTGAAGACCAAGCTGTTCGGGCCGCTGGGCGCGCCGCAGTACGAGAACTACGTCTGCGACATCCACGAGAGCGGCGTGCTGCTGCTGAACCTCATCAACGACCTGCTCGACCTCTCGAAGATCGAGGCCGGCAAGTTCGTGCTGCAGGAGGACATCTGCGACGTCGAGGAGATCGCCGACGCGGCGACGCGCGTCATGGCCGAGCGCGCCCTAAGGGCGGGCGTGACGCTGGAACGAAAGATCGCGGCGCTGCCGCCCGTGCGCGCCGACGAGCGCAAGATCAAGCAGATCATGCTCAATCTGCTGTCCAACGCGGTGAAGTTCACGCCGCAGGGCGGCACCGTGACGCTCTCGGCCGGCCTCGACGACGCCGGCGGCGTGACATTCGCCGTGGCCGACACCGGCATCGGCATCGCGCCGCACCAGCTCGAGCGCGTGATGGAGCCGTTCGGCCAGGTCGAGAACATCATGACCCGAACCCACGCCGGCACTGGCCTCGGCCTGCCGCTCTGCAAGGCGCTTGCCCAGCTGCACGGCGGCACGCTGACGCTGGAGAGCGAGGTCGGCAGCGGCACGACCGTGACGGTCGTGCTGCCGAAAGACCGCTCGGTCCCGTCGCACGGCATCGCGGTCTCCGCCGCCTAGCGCGGAGCGTTAACGGCCCGCCAACCCGGGCAGGCTATATTACGGGCAGAGTCCGCACTCTCCACGATTAACTGGCGCGCCGTCGCAGCTGACGATGGAACGCCAGAGAAGCAATTTGTGTCGAATGCATTCTAACAAAGCGGCGCCGCCTTGGGTACGCACCCTTGGCAAGGTCGCGCTCCTGTTCGCGGCGTATCTGCTGAGCGCCTATTGTGCGATCACGGTATCGCGCCCGATGGGCAGCGTCGTCCTGATTTGGCCGGCGAGCGCCCTGGCGCTTGGTGTTCTGCTGCGGTCGCCGCCGCGCGAGTGGGCTGCCTATCTGCTGGCCGCCGGCGGCGCAAATCTGATGGCGGGCGCCGTCCTTCACCTGAACCCGATGATCTCCGCGGGTTTCACCCTGTTCAATGTGATCGAGATCCTGCTTGCCGCCGGTCTGTTGCACCGCCTGCGCACGCAGACGGACTGGCTCGCCTCCGTACGCTCGCTGATGAAGTTCCTGGCCGTGGCGGCCGTTCTCGCGCCGACGGCCATCGCGCCGCTTCGCTCGGCGCTGTCCCACTTCGCCCTGCATGCCCCCTACTGGTCGGCCTGGGAGTCCCGCTGGATCGCGGACATCCTGGGCACGCTGATCGTAGCGCCGTTGATGCTCGCCTGCAGCGGGCGCCAGGCGGCAGCGCCGGTCGTTCGGCGGCCGGCCCTGGAGATCGCCGGCATCGCCGCCGGCCTCGTTGCGGCGGCCGGGCTGACCGCCGGGCCCTGGGTGGGCAGCCAGTCCATCAACCACGTCGCGCTCATCGGTGCCCTGCCGTTCCAGATCTGGGCGACGTTGCGCTTCGGCAGCCGCGGCGCCACGGCCGCGAACGCCTTCGTGGCCCTCGTCGACATCGGCGCGCTGCTGACGGGCGCGGGGCCGCTCGCCAACCCGGGCACCATGCCCGAGGCTCTCCTGACGCTGCAGACGCTGCTGGCGACGACGGCGATCGCGACCCTCGTCCTGGCCGCCGCCCTCAACGAGCGGCGCGCGGCCGAGACCCGCCTGCGCGACGCCGTCGAAAGCATCGGCGAGGGATTCGCCCTGTTCGATTCCGACGACCGCCTCGTGCTGTCCAACAGCACGCACCAGCGCATGTACGCCAAGAACAAGGACCTGATGGTGCCGGGTGTGCGCTTCGAGAATATCCTGCGCGGCAGCGTGGCGCGCGGCCAGCATCCCGACGCCGCCGGCCGCGAAGACGCGTGGATCAAGGAGCGACTGCACCGCCATCGCAATCCCGGCGATGCGATCGAGCAGGACCGCGGCGACGGACAATGGCTGCTGATCTGCGAGCGGCGCACGAGCGAGGGCGGCATCGTCGGCACCTTCACCGACATCAGCCGGCTGAAGGCGCAGGAGGCGGCGCTGATCGCAAGCGAGCAGCGCATGCGCGTGGCCGAGAGCCGGGCGCGCGCCGCCGAGGCGCGGCTGCGCGACGCCATCGAGAGCATGAACGAGGGCCTCACGGCGTACGACGCGCAAGGGCGCCTGGTCCTATCCAACAGACGCATGCAGGAGATCTATCCCTCGCTCGCCGACCTGCTCACGCCGGGTGCGAAGTTCGAGGATTTCTTGCGCGAGGGGGTGGCGCGCGGCGTTTTCGATACCGATGGCGCGGCGGCCGACACCTTCGTTGCCGAGCACATGGACATGCCCGCCGACCGGCGCAAAGAGATCGAGATCGACCTCACGGACGGCCGCTGGCTCCTGGTCTCGAGGCAGCGCACGGCGGACGGCGGCAGTGTCCACGTCCGCACGGACATCACGCGGCTGAAACAGCACGAGCAGGCGCTGCGCGAGAGCGAGGAGCGACTGCGCGGCATGCTGCGCGAGCTGGAGGAATCGCACGCCCAGCTCGAGCGCCAATCATTCCAGCTCTCGCGGCTGGCCAATCAGGCGGCCGAGCAGCAGCAGGTGGCCGAGAACGCCAGCGTGGCGAAGTCGCAGTTCCTGGCCAACATCAGCCACGAGCTGCGCACGCCGCTCAACGCCATCCTCGGCTTCTCCGAGATCATGAAGTCGGAGATGTTCGGGCCGCTAGGGTCGCCGCAGTATCGCGGCTATGCCGCCGACATCCACGACAGCGGCAGCCACCTGCTGACGGTCATCAACGACATCCTCGACCTCTCGAAGATCGAGGCCGGAAAGTTCGAGCTGCACGAGGAGGACTGCGATCCGGCACGGCTCGTGCGCGACGCCGTCCGCTTCGTCGCGGAGCGGGCCGCCGCCGCCGGCCTGGCGCTGCAGCAACGCCTGCCGGCCGCCCTGCCGCCGGTGCGCGCCGATGGCCGCCTTATCAAGCAGATCCTGCTGAACCTGCTGTCGAACGCCATCAAGTTTACGCCTGCCAGCGGGCTGGTCACCGTCGCCGCCGAGCTCGATCGCAACGGCGGCCTCGCGCTGACCGTGGCCGACACCGGCATCGGCATCGCCGCCGATCAGCTCGAGCGCGTGCTGCAGCCGTTCACGCAGGTCGAGAACACGCTGACGCGCACCCATGCCGGCACCGGCCTGGGCCTGCCGCTCTGCAAGTCGCTGACCGAGCTGCATGGCGGCCGGCTCGTCCTGGAAAGCACGGTCGGCCGCGGCACGGTCGTGACGATCGTCCTTCCGAAAGAGCGCGTGCTTTCGGCAGGTCTCGCCGCTTCGGCTGCCTGAGATCGACTAGCCGCTGCGGCGGCGACGCCGGCGCGCGCCGTCGTCGGCCGTGGCGCCCGCCCCCTTCGGCGCCGGCAGCGTCACCGCCTTGCGCAGATTGGGATAGGGCGCGGTCTTGTGCGGGATCGCCATGGCCTCGACGAAATGCTGCTGGAACAGCGGCTCGACCGCCGTCTCCACCTTCTCCACCGAGCGCACGACCCGGCTGATCTCGTCGCGCGCAGCCAGGTTCAGCAGCGCGATGCGCGCGCCCGTACCGGCGGCATTGCCGGCCGACGTGACCTTGGCAAGGTCGCAATCCGGGATCATGCCGAGGATCATCGCGAACTTGACGTCGATGTGGCTGCCGAAGGCGCCGGCGAGGGTGATGCGGTCGACCTGCTCGACGCCCATGCGGTCCATCAGCAGGCGGGCGCCGGCATAGAGGGCGGCCTTGGCCAGCTGGATGGCGCGCACGTCGTTCTGCGTGACGCGCAGGACGGGCTCTCCGTCATGCAAGAGGTAGGAGAAGGTGCGGCCCTCCGGCTGGATGCGGGGCGAGCGAGCCGCCATGGCGCCGTCGATCACGCCGTCCTGGTTGATGATGCCGGCGAGATACATCTCGGCCAGCGCCTCGATGATGCCGGAGCCGCACACGCCGGTAACGCCGATCTGCCTCGTGGCCTCGCTGAAGCCCGGCTCGTCGGACCACTTGTCGCTGCCGATGACGCGGAAGCGCGGCTCCAGCGTCTGCGGATCGATGCGCACGCGCTCGATGGCGCCGGGCGCGGCGCGCTGGCCGCAGGAGATCTGCGCGCCCTCGAAGGCCGGGCCGGTGGGCGAGGAGGCCGCCAGCAGGCGATGGCGGTTGCCGAGCACGATCTCGGCGTTGGTGCCGACATCGACGATCAGGGTCATCTCGTTGCTCTCGTGCGGCGCCTCCGACAGGATCACGCCGGCGGTGTCGGCGCCCACATGTCCGGCGATGCACGGCAGCACGTAGATGCGCGCGTTCGGATGGATGCGCAGATCGATCTCGGAGGCCCAGAAGGTGAGGCTGGAATCGCTGGCCAGCGCGAAGGGCGCGCCGCCCAGCTCCGTCGGATCGATGCCGAGCAGCAGGTGATGCATGATCGGGTTGCCGACGAACGTGGCCTCCAAGATGTTCTTGACGTCGATGCGGGCCTCGCTGGCGACGCTGGTGGCGAGGCCGTTGATGGCCTCGCGCACTGCGCGGGTCATGTCGACGTCGCCGCCCGGATTCATCATCACATAGGAGACCCGGCTCATCAGGTCTTCGCCGAAGCGGATCTGCGGGTTCATGATGCCGGCGGAGGCCACGACGTCGCCGCTCGAGAGATCGCAGAGATGGCCGGCGATGGTGGTGGAGCCGACGTCGACGGCGAGGCCGTAGGCCTTGTCGTGAAAGCCCGGCCAGACGGCGGTGATCTGCTTGCCGTGATGGACGGCGACAGTCACCGTCCAGTTGCCCTGGCGCAGCGCCTTCTGCAGGTGCTGGATGACCCGCAGGTCGCAATCGAGACCGGTCAGCCCCCATTGCGCTTCGAGCGCCTGCATCAACCGCTGCAGATCGCCGGAGGGATCGTGCATGTTGGGCTCGATCACCTCGACATAGTGCAGGCGCACGACCGGATCGAGCTCGATGGCCCGCATCTCCGCGCGCTTGCGCACGACCTGCTTGTGGACCTGGCTGTCCGGCGGCACGTCGATGACGACGTCGCCCTGCAGCAGCGTGGAGCAGCTGAGGCGCCGGCCGTCCTTCAGGCCGCGGCGATCGGCATAGCGCTGCTCGACCACGCCGAAGGCCGAGAGATTCGCGACCTTCGAGGTGACGCCGAGCTTGGCGAACTCGCCCTCGCTGACCTCGACCTGGCAGCGCCCGCAGATGCCGCGTCCGCCGCACACGGAGTCGATGTCGACGCCGAGGCTGCGCGCCGCCTTCAGGACCGGCGTGCCCAGCGGAAACCGCCCGCGCTTACCGGACGGCATGAACACGACGAGGGCGTCGGTATGGGAGCCGGCGGGGCTCACCACGATTGCTCCTGAGCGGACGACGCACCCTCACCCCCACGCTCTCCCGCTTCGCGGTAGAGGGGGCCAGCGCATGGGAACGCTCCGATGGTGTCGCCTCGGCCGCGAAGCGGGAGAGGGCTGGGGTGAGGGTGCATGCAGCGACTCGGCATCGGTCGAATCGCTAGGCCGCGCCAACGTCTCCAGCGGGCGCAGCGCCGGCCTCGCCGCCGCCACGGCGGCGGCGGCCCTCGCGGCCGCGGCGGGCCCCGCCCTCTTCGCCGGCGGCGGGCGGCTCGCGGAACTTCTGGATCCAGCGCGCGCAGTGCTCGTCATGCCCCATGGCGACGTCGGCGCCCATGATCGCCGTGAGCATCTCCGTGTGCAGCGGATTGGTGATGGCCGAGGTCATGCCGGCGCCGATCAGCATGGCAAGAAATGACGCGTTGAGGCCGTTCCGGTTCGGCAGGCCGAAGCTGAAGTTGGAGGCGCCGCAGGTGCTGTTGACCTTGAGCTCCTCGCGCAGTCGCCGGACGATATGAAACACTTGGCGTCCGGCATTGCCGAGCGCGCCGATCGGCATCACCAGCGGATCGACGACGATGTCCGAATAGGGAATGCCGTGATCGCGGGCGCGGTGGACGATCTTCTTCGCCACCTCGAAGCGCACGTCGGGATCCTCGGAGATGCCGGTCTCGTCGTTGGAGATGGCGACGACGGCGGCGCCGTACTTCTTCACCAGCGGCAGTACGGATTCGAGCCGCTCCTCCTCGCCCGTCACCGAGTTCAGCAGCGGCTTGCCCTTGTAGACGGCAAGGCCGGCCTCGAGCGCGGCCACGATCGAGGAGTCGATGGAAAGCGGCACGTCCGTGAGCGACTGCACGAGTTGGATGGCCTCGGCGAGGATGCGCGGCTCGTCGGCAAGGGGGATGCCGGCGTTGACGTCGAGCATGTGGGCGCCGGCCTCGACCTGGGCGATGGCGTCAGAGCGCACGCGGCTGTAGTCGCCGGCCGCCATCTCGGCCGCCAGCAGCTTGCGCCCGGTCGGGTTGATGCGCTCGCCGATCAGGACGAACGGGCGCTCGAAGCCGATGACCACTTCCTTGGTCGCCGAGCTGACGACGGTATCAGTCATGATGCCATTTTCTCCTTCGCCGGCCGCCGCGGCTGCCGGTTCTTAAAGATGCCTGAGTCCGTGATGATCTCCGAGACATATTCTTCCTGCCGGTAGGCCATGACATGCACGCCGGCCACGCCTTCCACCTCACGGATCTGCTGGATGAGCTCGATGCACAGCTTCTTGCCTTCCTGCTTCTGCTGCTTGGCGCCTTCGATGCGCTTCACGATGTCGTCCGGGATATGCACGCCCGGCACGTGGGCCCGCATCCAGCGCGCCGTCTTGGCCGATGCCAGCGGCCCGACGCCGACCAGGATGAAGGCCTTTTCGTGCAGGCCCTGATCGCGCACCTTCGCCATGAACTGGCGCAGCAGCGGCACATCGAAGCAATACTGGGTCTGGATGAATTGGGCGCCGGCCGCGATCTTCTTGGCGATATGAAGCGGCCGGTAGTCGTAGGGCGGCGCGAACGGGTTGGCGGCGGCACCCAGGAACACGCGCGGCGGATGGGTGATCTTGCGTCCGGAGAGGAACTGGCCCTTGTCGCGCATCGTCCGGATCGTCTCCAGCAGAGTCGTGCTGTCGAGATCGAACACCGGCTTGGCACCGGGCTGGTCGCCGCACTGCACGCCGTCGCCGGTAAGGCAGAGGATGTTCGCGACGCCCATGGCCGCAGCGCCCAGCACGTCGCCCTGGATGGCGATGCGATTGCGGTCGCGGCAGGCGATCTGCATGACCACGGCATAGCCGGCGCGCGTCAGCAGGCTGCAGATGCCGACGCTCGACATATGCGTGTTGGCGCCGGAGGCGTCGACGGCATTGATGGCGTCGCACACTTCCGCGAGGACGAGCGCGCGCTCGTAGACCTCGCGCGCGTCGGCGGAATCCGGGGGATTGAGCTCGGCCGTCACGGCGAAGCGGCCAGAGCGCAGCACGCGCTCGAGCCGGCCGTCCGACGAATGGCCGGGCAACCGCGGCAGCGGATCGCCGGGATCGACGAGGCGCTCGCTCATCCCGGCTGCGCCGCCTTGGCCGATTGCGCCGCCTTCGGCGGCGCCGTCTTCTCGCGCACCACGCGCAGCCAGGAGGACGTGCCCTTCAGGCTGTGATCGACCGGCTTCTGGCCGTCGACGATGACCATGCCGGCGCGCATGCGCTGCGCGCCTTCCCAGGCCGCGACCCAGACGCATTTCATCTCCGGCTTCACCTCGCAATGGCCGTCGGCGCGCACACCGCCGCAGGGTCCGTTGCGCAGGTTCTTCGGGCAGTTCATCGGGCAGGACATACCGGTCGAGGACAGCGCGCACTGGCCGCACATCTGGCAGTCGAACAGGAAGCCCTTCACCCGCCTCTCGATTGCAGCAACAGGCCTTTCCAGGCGGGCGTAGCCGATACGCGACAGAATTGGGCCGAGCGTGACCAGCGTCGGCTCGAACAGTCTGTAGATGCCCTCCATGAGGCGCGCATGACGGATCGACCAGAGACGGACGGCGTACATTCGACTTCAACCCGCACCCGATTGTAGGGGCGACCCCATGTGGTCGCCCCTCGGCCGCGGGCGGCTGCATGGGGCCGCCCCTACAGACCACCCGTTCATGCCGCCCTGCGCCGCCCGAGCAATCCGGACTCGGCGATCGCCTCGGCGCAGGCCTGCTCCTGCCGAGGCGCCATCAGGTGCGCGCCGGCGACGCCCTTGATCTCCGCCAGCTCCTGCAGCAGCTCGACGCAGATGCGGCGGCCCTCGGCGCGCTGATCCTGTGCGCCCTCTAGCCGTGCGATCAACGTCTCCGGCACATGCACGCCGAACAGGTGCTCGTTCATCCAGCGCGCCGACTTGGCCGAGGCCAGCGGCCCGATGCCGACGATGATGAAGAGCCGGTCGGGAATGCCATTGTCGGCGAGCGCCGCCAGGTAGCGGCGAAACAGCGGCAGGTCGAAGGCGTATTGGGTCTGCACGAAATCGGCGCCGGACTCGATCTTGGCGAGCAGCCCGTCGGGCCGCCAGCCGGGCTTGGGATCGATCGGCATGTCGGCGGCGCCGATGAACAGGCCGGGGCGCGGATAGACCGCGCGGCCCGACGGCAGCGCGCCTTCGTCGCGCAGCCGGCGCGCCGTGCGCATGAGCTCGCGGCTGTCGATATCGTAGACCGGCTTGGTCTCGGGCTGATCGCCCTTCTTCACGTCGTCGCCATGGAGGCAGAGGATGTTCGGCACGCCGAGCGCGGCGGCGCCCAGAAGATCGCTCTGCAGCGCCATGCGGTTGCGGTCGCGCACCGTGAACTGCAGCACCGGTTCGATGCCGTGCTGCGCCAGGATCGCGGCCGCCGCCAGGGCCGACATGTGGGCGCGCGCGCCGGCGCCGTCGGTGACGTTCACTGCATCGGCCAGGCCCTTGAGGCAGCCGGCTCGCTCCAGCACGGGCGCCGCCGTGCCGGCATCGGGCGGCGATGTCTCCGCGGTCATCACGAAATGACCGGCGCGCAGGGCCGCCTCCAGGCGGCCGGCCGAGCGATGCATGCCGACGACGCTCATGCGTCCTTCTCGTCGACGCCGCCGGCAGCGACAAGGCGACTCAAGCGGTCGTCCGGATACTCCATTTCGAGCCGCTCGGCCGCCGCGGCGGCCTCGGCTTCCAGATCCGCGCCGCACTCGACGGGAGCGGCCCGGCGCCACTCCGCGAGGTAGGAGTCGGTGTCGCGCAGGTTGGCGCGCATGGCGGCGCGATCGATCGCCTTCTCGAAGCGCTCGGTCAGCTGACGCTTGGCGCTCTGCCGCCCGGCCTTGACGATGACCTGGGCCGGGATGTCGCGCCAATAGACGATCGTGAGCTGCGCCATCAGGCTGCATCTCCCGCCGCGGCCAGGAAGCTCTCCATCTCGCCGTAGCCGGTGAAGCGATATTCGTAGGCCAGGTTCAGGCGGCGGGCGGCCGCCTCGGCCAGGCGCTCGAGCTCGTGGTCCCTGGTCTGCGCGAGGTAGACCACTCGCGTGTAGTTGCCGAAGTAGTCGTCGCGCAGCTCCGGATGGCGATCGAGGCCGAGGCCCTCGACGATGATGCGGTCGAAGTGGCGGGCGAGATAGTCCGTCAGGAAGAGCGAGCCGGGTTCGGCCTCCATCAGCGCCGTGAAATCGGCCGTGCCGGCGTAGAACTGATAGCAGTGCGGGCCGGCGATGCGCTCCACCCCCTCCTCCTCCAGCACGCGATCGAGCAGGCCGCCAGTGCCGCAATCGCCATATGCCACGAGGATACGGTCGTAACGGCCGCGGTTGTCGCGGATCTTCGCGCGCACGGCCTCCGGGATCTTCTGCGGCGTGTTGTGGTAGTGGGCCGGCAGACAGGTGATTGCCATGTTGCGCCAGCCGTGCGCCTCGACGAGGGCCAGCATTTCGCGCGCCAGGGCGCCGCAGGCGATCAGCAGGGTGGAAGCGGGGGCGGGCATTCGGTGCAGACCAGAATTATTGCTTCTAGAACAAGCGCTTGACGCGAGCCACCCCAACCGCGACCGGAGCGCTCGATTTGTATTGGCGCAACGGATGCGTCGCTGCGCCTGCCGCGACGGCCGATCTCGCGAATGCGACAGTAGCACGTCGCACACTGAACGGATTGTAGGAGTTTGCGGATCGAATGCACGGTTTATTAACCATGATTTAGGAACTGGCGGGGATACTCACCAATATTGCGAAGAAGGGCGACGCATGCCGCACGGCGGGGTCCTTACGCAGAAGCGAATAGAGTCCCGCCTTGACCCAGTCCCCACCGGAACACCTGGCCGCATGCGGCCGCTCGGCTGGCACGCCCGCGGCCCATACGCTGCCCCCCGCGCCGGGCCGCCGTCCCCGCTCCGTCGAGTTTGGCCGAACCGGGCTCCTCGTCGGGCTCTCCCTGTGCGCTTGGCTCGTCATCGGCTGCGCGGAGATCGTCGACGGCCTCACGTCCGGCGCGCCGATCGAAGCCGTCAAGGGCGCCGTGATGCTGCTGGTCCTGCCGCCCATCCTGCTGGTCCTGCGCCGCCGGCAACGGCAGTACGAGGCGGCGCTGGCCGAGTTGGGGGCGACGGAGTCGCAGCTGCAAGACATGGCAGGCGCCTCCTCCGACTGGCTGTGGGAGATGGGGCCGGACCTGCGGTTCACACATTTCGCCGGCAACGTGGCGCGCGTATCGCCGGAGACCGTCCCGGCCTTCATCGGCAGGACCCGCCTGGAGATCGTGGACTCGTCGCTGGCGCCCGAGATCTGGGTGAAGCATGCCGACGACCTCGCCAATCGCAGGCCGTTTCGCGACTTTGTCTATCCCTGGCGGGACGCCGAAGGCCGCCTCTGCTACTGCCGCATTTCCGGCCGGCCGTTCTTCGACCCGAACGGAGCGTTTCTCGGCTATCGCGGCGCCGGGTCGGACGTGACGGCGCAGGTGGCGGCCGAGCAGGCGCTGGCCGCGGCGATCGCCGAACAACGCGACAAGGACGCTCAGTTCAAGGCGCTGGCCTCGAACATCCCGGGCGTCGTCTTCCGCAGCCTGATCGACGACGACTGGACCGAGCTGTTCATCAGCGACAGCATCGAGCATTTGACCGGCTACCCCGCCAGCGACTTCGTCGGCAACAGGATCCGCAGCTGCGCCAGCGTCATCCACCCCGAGGACCGCGCGCTGTGCGAGCGCGTCACCCGCGACGCCGTCGCGAACCGCCGCTCCTACTGCCTGGAATACCGGGTGCTGCACAAGGATGGCTCGGTGCGATGGGCGTCGGAGCGAACGCAGCCGGTCTACGACGCTGCCGGACGCCCGCTCTACATCGACGGCGTCATCTTCGACATCACCGAGCGCAAGCACTCGGAGGCGGCGCTGGCGGCAAGCCATGCCGAGTTGCGCCGGCGCGAGGCCGAGTTCCGCGCGCTACTGTCGAACCTCCCGGGTACGGTCTATCGCTGCCTCAACGACAGGGAATGGACGCCGACCTTCCTGAGCGGCGCCGTCGAGGCCGTGTGCGGCTATCCGGCGGAAGTGTTCCTCGCCAAGCGGGCCAGTTTTGCCAGCATGGTCGACCCCGCCGACCGCGCCGCCATCGATCGGGCGATCGCGGCGGCAGTGGCAACGCGCACGCCCTTCGAAGTCGAGTATCGCATCATCCGGCGCGACGGCGCGCTCCGCTGGGTCCAGGACCGCGGCCGCGCCGTGTATGACGAAGACGACCGCTTCCTCCACATCGACGGCTGTCTCTTCGACATCACCGAGCGCAAGCAGGCGGAGGCCGCGCTCGCCGACGCCCTCGAGGGCGTGCGCGCAAGCGAGCGGCAGCTCCGCGCGCTGACCGGCAGCATTCCCGGCGCCGTCTACCGCTGCAAGCTCGACGACAACTGGACCTCCGTGTTCATGAGCGAGGCGATGGCGGAGATCTCCGGCTACACGGTCGCCGAGCTGAGCGAAGGCGGGACGACCCGCTACGCCGACCTGATCGATCCCGAGGATCGGGCGGTCTGCGACCCGATCGCCCTCGGCGCGGCGCGGCGCGGCGATCCCTTCATCGTCGAATACCGCATCCGCCGCAAGGACGGCAGCCTGCGCTGGGTCCAGGAGCGCGGCCGCGGCATCCTCGGCGACGACGGCCAGCCGATGTTCCTCGACGGCGTGATCTTCGACATCACCGAGCGCAAGGCGGCGGAGGTCGAGCTTCTGCGCACCAAGGACCACGCCGAGGGCGCCAATCGCGCGAAGTCGGAGTTCCTGGCCATGATGAGCCACGAGCTGCGCACGCCTCTGAACGCGATCATCGGCTTCTCTGACATGGTCATCCAGGAAATGTTCGGGCCGCTGGGCAGCGAGCGCTACCGCGACTATCTGCGCGACATCAGAAGCAGCGGCACGCACCTGCTCGATCTGATCAACGACATCCTCGACCTGTCGAAGGCCGAGTCGGGGCAGCTCGACCTGCAGGAGAGCCTCATCGGCGTCGAGCAGCTCATCAGCGGCAGCGTCGCCCTGGTGGCCCTGCGTGCACAGCAAGGCGGCGTCGAGCTCGTCACGGATATCGCCCGCGACCTGCCGCACCTGCGCGCCGACGAGCGCAAGATACGCCAAGTGCTGCTCAACCTTGCCACAAATGCGATCAAATTCACGCCGCCCGGCGGGCGCGTCGTCCTGCGCGCCCGGCTCGCCGGCGACAGCCTGCGGCTGACAGTCGAGGATACGGGCATCGGCATGTCGAGCGCGGACATACCGAAGGCACTCTCGCCGTTCGGGCAGATCGACAGCCCACACAACCGCCGCCATCCCGGCACCGGTCTCGGGCTGCCTCTCACCAAGCGGCTGGTCGAGGCGCACGACGCCAGCTTCGAGATCAGCAGCGAGGTGGCGGTCGGTACGGTCGTGACCATCGACTTCCCCGCCGCACGCCTAGCCGAGCGCTTGGCGCCGCGCACGGCGGCCGTTCCCTAGCACCGCACGCCGGTGGTTCTAACTGTTTCTTCAAGGGTTTGCCGGCATAGTTCCGGCTCAAGAGACCACGATGCCGTCCCGCCTGGCGCGTGGCGAAACTGCGTGCAACCCGCTTCACGCCGTCATGCCCGCACCTGACCGCCAGACGAAGGGACCGCCTGCCATTGCGTCCGACGCGGCATCGCCGCCGGCGGCGGGATGCGAGCGGCGCCTCCTCCAGAACGCGCTGTTCCGCCGGGTCCTCGTCCTGGGCGCGCTGGCGCTCTGGCTGGTCGCCGTTGCGATCGAGAGCGCGGAGCTGCTCGCAGCTCCGGACAATGGCGATGCGGTCATACTGCTGGCGTTGGTAGCGTGCCTGCTGCTCGTGCTGTTCGCCAGGTCGGCAGCGCGCCACGCCATCGCGCAGCGCGAGCAGGCCGCTGCCATCGCAAGCCACGCGCAGGAGCGGCTGTCCGACATGGCCGACGCCTCGTCCGACTGGCTGTGGGAGACGGGGCCGGACCATCGCTTCACGTTCTTCACCGCCGGCGCTTGGGCGCGCTACGGCATCGATCTGCACGGCATCCTCGGCAAGACGCGCTGGGAGACGTCGGACCTGACCTGGAATGCGGAGGCCTGGGCACGACACCGCGACGATCTGGAAAGGCGTCGGCCGTTCCGCGATTTCCTGTTCCGCAAGCGGATGGGCGACGGCTCCTTCCACTACTTCCGCAGCAGCGGCAAACCCTTCTTCGATGCGGCCGGCGACTTCCTCGGCTATCGCGGCACCGCCGCCGACGTGACGGCGCAGCGGCAGGTCGACGATGCGCTTGCCGCCGCCCGCGAAGAACTGCGTGACAGCGAGAGCAAGTATCAGTCGGTCGCCGCGCACATACCGGGAGCCGTCTATCGCACCTCGGGCGGCTCCGACGGCCGCGAGCTGTTCCTCGGCGAGCAGATCGGAGACATCTGCGGCTACACTGCCAAGGAACTCCTGGCCGGGCCGATCAGATGCCAGGACGTCATCCATCCCGACGACCGGGCGATGGTCAACGGGGCGACTGCGGCGGCGATGGCGGCGCGGCAGCCCTACGTCATCGACTACCGCATCGTCCACCGGGATGGCTCCATCCGCTGGCTGCAGGACAAGGGCCAGGCGGTTTTCGGCGAGGATGGCCAGCCGCTCTTCCTCGACGGCGTGGTCTTCGACATCACCGAGCGCAAGAAATTCGAGGCGGAGCTGGCGGCCGCCGCGGCAGAGCTGGCAACCAGCGAGAGCCGTTTCCGGAGCCTGGTCGCCAACATCCCCGGCATCGTCTACCGCTGCCTCATCGATGCCGACTGGACCGACCTCTATGTGAGCGACTACAGCGAGACCCTGACGGGCTATCCCGCATCCGACTTCATCGACAAGCGCGTGCGCACCTATGCCAGCGTCACCCATCCCGACGACGGCGAGATGATCGAGAAGACGGTCGCCGAGGCATTGGCACAGCGCCGGCCGTTCGAGATGGACTACCGCATCCTGCACCGCAACGGCGAGGTGCGCTGGGTGCGCGAATACAGCCAGCCGGTGTTCGATGCCGAGGGACGGCCGGCCTATCTCGACGGCATCATTTTCGACATCACCGAGCGCAAGGCGTTCGAGGCCGCCCTCAGCCAGGCCAAGGAGCAGGCCGAAAGCGCCAGCCGCACCAAGTCGGACTTCCTGGCCGTCATGAGCCACGAGCTGCGCACGCCGCTCAACGCCATCATCGGCTTCTCGGAGATCGTGCTGCGCGAGACCTTTGGGCCGATCGCCAACAACCGCTATCGCGAATATGTCGACGACATCCGCTGCAGCGGCGCCCATCTGCTGTCGCTGATCAACGACATCCTTGATCTGTCCAAAGCCGAAGCGGGGCGGATCGAGCTGGTCGACGAGCCAGTGGAGGCGGCGGCGCTCGTAGCCGACTGCGCGGCCATGCTGTCGCCGCGCGCCCAGCAGGCCGGCGTCCATATCATCACCGAGGTGGCCGAGAGCCTTCCGCATCTGCGCGGCGACGAACGGAAGCTGCGCCAGGCGCTGCTCAACCTCCTGACCAACGGCATCAAGTTCACGCCGCCGGACGGCGAGGTGCGGGTGCGTGCGCGGATGGCCGGCGAGGATCTCGAGATCGAGGTGACGGACACCGGCATCGGCATCGCCAAGGAAGACATCGCCAAGGCGTTGTCACCCTTCGGCCAGATCGACAGCGCGCTCAGCCGCCGCCATGCCGGCACCGGCCTCGGCCTGCCGTTGACCAAGCGTCTGGTCGAAGCGCATGGCGCGAGGTTCTCGCTCGTGAGCGACTTCGGCACCGGCACCACCGTCACGATCGCATTCCCGCCGGAACGGCTGCTCCCGCCCCGCGACGGCCGGACGCCTTACTCCGCCGCGGCGCGGTAGCGCAGCCGCTTCAGGCAGCGATCGATCCAGGCCGCCGTCAGCTTCTCCTGCACGGCATTCTGGCTCAGGCGCTCGCGCAGCACGCGGAAATCGACCTGGTCGAGCGGCTGGTCCTGGTTGAAGCAGGAGAACACCACCGTGCGCTCGCCGGTCTGCGGATCGACGTGCGCCTGCAGGCACTGGGCACAGATCTCCTTCATCATGCATTGCATCGGCGAGTTGATGCTGCCGATGGCGCAGTGGCTCGGCTTGAGGTACGGCTTCAGCACCTCGTGGCGGGCGCGGCCGACGGCCGCCATCATGCCGTCGGAGCCGATGGCGATGATCCGGTCGACCGCGCCGAGATCGATCGCCTTCTCGCCGAGCCGGCCCTGCTGATAGTGGACCATCGTGTCGATGATGTTGCCGACATGGCTGCGGTCCTGCGGCCGTCCCGGCTTGAAGCCGGGCGCCTCGTCGCAGGCCCACACGACCACGTCGGCCGCCGCCTCGATGTCCGGCACCTTGTAGCGGTCCTGCACGCGCTTGTAGCCCGCGAAGTAAAGCACCTTGGAGCCGGCGGCGCGCAGCGCGCGGCCGATCGAGAACAGCACGGCGTTGCCGAGGCCGCCGCCGGCCAGCAGCACCGTCTCGCCGGCCGGCGTCTCCGTAGGATGGCCGGTCGGCCCCATGAGGATCACGGGATCGCCCGGCTTCAGCAGCGAGCACAGGTCCGACGAGCCGCCCATCTCCAGTGCGATGATCGAGACCAGTCCGCGCTCCACATCCACCCAGGCGCCGGTCATCGCCAGGCCTTCCATGGCGAGGGTCGTGCCGTCGACGCGGTGGGCCAGCGTCTCGAAGTTCTGCAGGCGGTAGAACTCGCCGGGCTGGAAGTTCGCGGCCGCCTGCGGCGCCTCCACCACCACTTCGACGATAGTCGGCGTCAGCCGCGCCACCGTATGGACGCGCGCGCGCAGACGGCGATTCAAGTCGGCAAGGAACGCATTGTCGTTGGCCGCGGCCCGCGCCGGCAGCTGGTTCAGCATCCGCGCCACCACCGGCCAGCCCTGCTTGGCGCTCGCCATCGCCTTCACCACGTTGCCGGCGAACGAGGGATGGAGATCGCCGAAGAAGCTGACGGAGCGGCCGTCGCCGCGCAGGCTCTGGAGCACCTGCACCGCCTTCGGTTTGGCCAGCTTCTCCGGCTTTACCGGCTGGCCATGCTCGTCGACGGCCTGGAAGTACTGCCCGTCGAAGCCGAACTGCTCGGCATATTCGCGTGCCAGCACGGTGTTGGGACGCGTGCCCGCCGCCACCAGCACGGCGCGGGCCGGCAGCGTCACCTCGTCGTTGGCGCCGGCGCGCGCCAGCCGGATGGCGGCGCAGCGGCCGAGCTCATCGACGTCGATGGCAGTCGGCGTCAGGCCCTCGGCGAAACGGATGCCCTCCTCCAGCGCCTTGCCGACTTCCTCGTGGTTGAGCGTATAGCTCGGCGCATCGATGAGGCGGCGGCGATAGGCGATGGTAACGCCGCCCCAACCGTCGACCAGCTCGCGCACGCGCGCCGGCCGGCGCTCGCGCTCCGCGGCCGCGCGCTCGGCGCGGATGGCGCGCGCGTGGCCGATGAACTCGTCGACGATGGTCAGCTCCGGCCCGGTCCAGCGCCGGCGCAGCGCCGCCTCGCCCATCTCTGCCGCCAGCGCTTCGTAGCGCGTCAGGAATTTCTCGACCTGCAGCGGATAGTAGGCCATCGCCTCGGTCGCGGTATCGATGGCCGTGAGGCCCCCGCCGATCACGACCGCTGGCAGCCGCAGCTGCAGATTGGCGATCGAGTCGGTCTTGGCCGCGCCGGTGAGCTGCAGCGCCATCAGGAAGTCCGAGGCCATGCGCACGCCGGGCGCCAAGTTGTTGGGCAGATCGAGGATGGTCGGCTTGCCGGCGCCGAGCGCCAAGGCCACATGGTCGAAGCCCATCGCAAAGGCCTGATCGAGCGTGAGCGTACCGCCGAAGCGCACGCCGCCGAACATCGTGAAGCTGGCACGCCGCTCCAGCAGCAAGCGGATGATCTTCAGGAAGTTCTTGTCCCAGCGCACGGTGATGCCGTACTCGGCGACGCCGCCGAAGCCGGCCATCACGCGGTCATCGAGGTCATCGCGCAGCTCTGCGATGTCGCGGACCGGCCGGAACGGCACGCGCTGCCCGCGCGCGTCGACGCCCGACAGCTCCGCCGCCAGCGGCTCGATCTTGAGACCGTCGATGGCGACCACCGTATGGCCCTGATTGAGCATGTAGTGGGAGAGCGCGATCCCGGCGGGCCCGAGGCCGGCCACCAGCACCCGGCGCCCGCTCGGCGGCTTGGCGATGGGATTGCTCAAGTTGAGCGGGTTCCAGCGCGTCAGCAGGCCGTAGATCTCGAAGCCCCAGGGCAGCGCCAGCACGTCCTTGAGAATCCGCGTCTCGGCCTGCGGGATGTCGACCGGCTCCTGCTTCTGGTAGATGCAGGCCTTCATGCAGTCGTTGCAGATGCGGTGGCCGGTAAGCGCGGCCAGCGGATTGTCGACCACGGCCATGGCCAGCGCCCCGACCGGCACCCCCTCGGTCTTGAGGGTGTGCATCTCCGAGATCTTCTCCTCGAGCGGACAGCCCGCAAGGGTGACCCCGAACACAGTCTTCTTGAAGCTGCCGTCCTTCTCCTTCAGGCCGCGGGAGCAGGAGTCTTTGCCCTGGTTGTGGCAGAAAATGCAGTAGTGGGCGTGGTCGAGGCCGCCGACGAGATCGTGCCCGGCGTCGGTGAGCCTGAAGCCTTCGCGCCGCCGCAGATGCGACGCCGGCAGCTCGATCATGGCGACCCCGTGCCGCTCGATCGTCTCGGTCGGCAGCATATGGACCGGGTCGATCTTGTGTGGCGCCTTGAACAGCACGCCGCGGCCGTGCTTGGCGTGGCCGGCGTCCGTCAGCAGCGCCCAGGCCGCGTAGCGCGTGGCTAGATCGATCGCCTCGGCATTGGCCGCCTCGGCATCCAGCCAGGCCATGACGTGGCGGGCGAAGGCCAACTCGGTGAGCGCCTCGCCGAAGCGCGCCGCGAGGGCGGACTCGAGGGCCGCAGCGTCGAAGCCGGCGGCTTCGTCCGGCTTGTAGGCGCGCTGGGCGCGCCGCTGCACGAACAGCCGTTTGCAGGCATAGAGCGGCGCCAGCTCGTGGTGGCGCGCCGCCAAGGCGCCGACCTCGGCGCGGATCTGGAACAAGCCGGCGATGAAATCCTCGAGGTGGGGCGCCAGGGCGATCAGCAGCTCCGACTCGCCTTTCGCGTCGAGGGTCGCCGGCTGCGCCCGCACGGCGTCCAGGCGGCCGGCAAGGCCGGCATCCGCGGCAGCCAAGTGCTCGCGGAACAGACCATCGATGCGGGCCAGCCCGTCCGCTTGGTAAAGATCGGTCAGGGCTAGTCCGTGGGCGAGCGTCAATTCGGTCATCGCGATTGGCGGAACTCTGCTTTTGTGCGGTGCGGGAGCAGAAGTTCATAAGCTGCCCCAGCCCGTAGGACAAGCGGCCAGTGGGGCCTCTCCCTTCCCACAGAAGGGTGCTTGGCGACGGGATCCCGCGCCCCGCAGCCCGCCGCACGCAAGCGGCGGCGGCACCGATCGGCCTTCTCGCATCGGCAGATCCACTACCTTGAGTGGAATGCGACTGATTTGCAGTTGCATAGAAGAGGCGCGAGCATTACTGTGCAGCGCGCGGCCTTCGGAGGCAATGCGATCGGGGAGACGCGACGAAGTGATGTCGGGAGAGCCAAAGGACAAAGAGCCGCTAGACAGCGCCAGCGACCGTCCACAGGACGGGCCGACGGCCAATGCGAGCGCCGTCCGCCACGTGCGCAGCGCTGACCTGTTCGGCGATGCGCGCGAGGTCGTCATCGAGCATGAGCATCATCGCTATCGCCTGAAGATGACGAGCAGAGGCGGCCTGATCCTCAACAAGTGACGCCGCCACAGACTTAGGGCGTTGTTAACCATCCTGTTGCGATGATTCGCCTCCCGCATGGCGCCGGCGGCGCGCGGTCGCGCGGGCGCTTGCCTGCAGGCCCCGCCGGCCATTTCGAAGGGCTCCTCTACACTTCACGGCGATTTCCATGATCGAGTGACGGCGCGTCCCGCCCTGTTCGTCAGCCTGCCGGAACGGCCGATTCATTGCCCCACAGCAGCCGGGTCACGGCACGGCGGTTCAGCAGCCAGCCGACGCCGTACCAGATGAGCAATGTGGCGACGATCGACACATAGCCGTCGATCGCATAGTGCCAGCCGAGATGGACCGAGCCGACCAGAATGAAGGCCGTGAAGGTCATGGCCCCGACGCCGAGACGCCGATCGATCTGGCGCGCCAGCAGCGCGGTCGTCACGGCGATCGCCACGTGCAGGCTTGGCATCGCGGAGATGCCGCTGCCGATGGCGATCCCATGCGATTGATAGACCTTCCACAGCATGTCCTGCACGCGCAAGGCGGGCACCGGCGCGATGGTGTTCGCATGCTGCAGATAGCTCATGAGCGGGGCGTAGGGATCGGGTAGTCCGGTAACGCGGCCGAAATAGACCGGGCCGGCCGACGACAGGACGATCGCCATGATGTTGCCGATCACCGCCCAGGCCAGAACGAAGGTGAGGAGATACCGCATCCGCAGTCGCGGCCGATCCGTGCTGGCGATCTGCCAGCTGATGACGGCGTAGGCGAGGAAGAACCAGAAGTGATAGACGGCGTTGATCAGCGATGTCACGTAGGGATAGCCCAGCACGGGCTGCAGGATCTGCCAGGGATAAAGGCCGCCGTGAAGCAGCCGATCCCACTCGGAGAAGTCGGCATCCCAGCTGAATGGTGCGATCGCCGGGATCAGCACCTTGAGATTGGTGAAGGTGGCGCCGAAGAACGGCAGGACCAGTATCACTGGAAGCACGATGGACAGCCGGCGCAATGTCAGGAAGCGGCCGAACACTGCCTCCTGCAGGGCAGCCGTGAAGTTCGCTGGCTTGAGAGCAAGCTTGAGATGGATCGCGTAGCAGATAATGAAGATAGCGGCAGAGACCCCGACGAGCGCGAGGAAGAAGCCAGCGTAGAGATCGTCGGCGCCAGTCGCGGCGACGCCAAGCCAGCGCGGCAGCAGTGCGCCGAAGGCGACGTAGACGGCTACGAAGGCGATGAACAGGCTGTGCTCGCGCAGCGAGCGGCCGAGCTCGAGCCAAGCGCGATGCGTCCAGTGGTCAATTGCCGGGAGTATGGCGCCCGACGGATCCATGGTCGCCGCGGTGCTCTCGCGGGTACCGTCGCTCGACATGCAGACTTCCTCTCGCCGAACCGAACCGCCTACTTCGGCCGGGGCGGCTCACCCTATCGGGTCGTTGCTAAGAATGCGTGAAGAATGCGCGGATGGCACCAGCGACGCGTGGAGCGCTGGGCGCAAATAGAAGAAGGGCGTGCGACACGGGCCGCACGCCCCTCTTTTCCGGTCAACCCGGGCGGGTAAGACCCGCCCGGGAGGACTTTCGTTCGCCGTTAGGACGACGCGGTGTCCAGCGTGGTCGAAACGTGCGTGAAGATGGCCGACAGCGAGTCGCCGAGGGCCGTCAGAGCGGCGATCAGGCCGACGGCAACGAGAGCGGCGATCAGGCCGTACTCGATCGCGGTGGCGCCCGACTCGTCCTTCACGAAAGTCTTCAGGGTCTTCAACATTGATTGGGTCTCCTTCCTGAAATGTCCCGGCAAGGAGAATGCCCTGAACCTATGAACGAACCCTTAAAGCGACCCCTGAATCGATTTGGCCTGTGTGGTTTTTTTGTGGTCTAACAAGTATTTACGTTAACAGGGCCGGTAACCATGACGGCCAAAAGATGGCATTTCCGAAAGCCTGGCTTAAGGTGCTGTTGACGGCTGCCCCGGTCGACCGGCTATTAACAGCTTAACGATCTCGCGGGCGAGGAGCAGATGGCAGGAAACGAAGTAGCGATCGTGATCGGCGCCGGGCCAGGCCTTGGTGCCGCCCTCTGCCGCCGCTTCGTGAAGGCGGGCATGCTGGTGGCAGCGGCGACGCGCGACAGGGAGCGGGCGACGGCGATCGCCAAGGAAGCCGGCGCGCGCGGCTATGGCTGCGACGCCGGCGACGAGAAGGCGGTGCTCGAGCTCTTCGCCGCCGTGAAGCGCGATTTCGGCGATCCCTCCGTCGTCGTCTACAACGCCGGCGCATATCTGCCGAAGGCCGTCGTCGACACCACCGCCGAGGAGTTCGAGCGCTGCTGGCGCATTGGCTGCTTCGGCGGCTTCCTGGTCGGGCGCGAGGCCGCACGCGCCATGCTGCCGAAGGGCCGCGGCAGCATCCTCTTCACCGGTGCCACGGCCTCGCTGCGCGGCGGCGCCAATTTCGTCAATCTGGCGGTCGGCAAGTTCGGCCTGCGCGCGGTCGCCCAGAGCATGGCGCGCGAGCTCGGGCCCAAGGGCATCCA
>Ga0335082_10001474_pt1 | contig 25158 bp, 19 predicted proteins | sample Lox_Sample_41_FD_206718 | JGI IMG/M metagenome (GOLD analysis project Ga0335082, IMG submission 206718) | Soil microbial communities from Loxahatchee National Wildlife Refuge, Florida, United States - Lox_Sample_4.1 | ecosystem: Environmental > Terrestrial > Soil > Wetlands | place: USA... | reverse complement strand
AGGCATCCGCAGTGGTTCACTGATATTCACCCTTTCGGTCTTCCCCTCACCTGTAGCACCCGGTCGGAGCAGGCGCCCTTGAGCTTTTCCCCGGGCTTCGCACCCGGTCATTACTGACCACGCACGCCGGGGCGGGGACCGGTCCTGGACACTGACCGGAGTCACGTCTTCGGCATCAAGTCGAACCTCCAATCGACGGACTACTCAAAGCGTGCGACCTCGTGTCGCAGCTCAATTCGGCAGATCCGGATGTTGTCGGCCTAGCGAAATTTAAGGGATTGGCCCCGGCGACCCGTGGCTGGCCCGGGACCTGGCCGACGCCGCCGCGCGCAACCCGAAGTCCACGTGGTGCGTGACCGTCACGGACCAGCACGGCCACGCCATCGGGCACGGCTGCGCGCGGCCCGGCCCCGCGGGCCGCGCGGGCCGCAGGACACGGGAAGGACCGGCCCCGCCGGGGTTCACCTTCACCCGCACCAGCCGGGATGGGCCGCACAGCGGGTACGGCACCTGGCGCTTGCGCACCCCCGGGCCCGGCCAGGACCTGACCGTCACCCTCGACTCCATCAGCACCGACCCGTGCGAGCATCGTTTCGAAGCGAAGGGGCACGACCCCGGGGTCAAGCTGCGGCACCTGTCCCAGATCCGGCATGCGACGTGTACCGCGCCGGCGTGCCGGCGGCCGGCCGCCACCAGCGACTTCGAGCACAACACGCCGTACGAGACGGGCGGGAGGACCTGCCTGTGTAATGCCGGTCCGAAGTGCAGGCATGACCACCGGCTCAAGCAGCAGCCCGGGTGGAAGGTCGAGCAGTTCGCCGACGGCACGTTCCGATGGACCACCCCGGCCGGCCGCAGCTACGACACCGAGCCGACCAGGCACCCGATCTGACGGGCCTGAACCGCCACTGGATCACGAGCCAGAATTCCTTGTAGTGGTTGTCCATCACCGTTCCCGCGGTAGATGCGCGAGGAAAAAGCTACTCGTTCGGTGTCGTGTGATTCCGCCAGAGTCGGTCCACCCCGCGCTACGAGCGGCTTGCCGGTTCTGGGGTCGGTACGATCTTCGCGTGAGGGAGGCTGTTAGGGGCCCGAGCCGCACCGCGGTGCTGACCGCTGTTGCACGGGTTTGGCCAGGTCACCGACTTCGGGCCGGACGAGGCGCGGGCCGCCTACTTCCCGGGGCAGGCTGACGTCGAAATCGCCGGGGCGCAGCGGCTGGTTGCCGCCACCTTGGCCCCGGCTTCTGCGCTCAGCGGGCACAGCACCGGCCAGCTGGCCTGAACCAGCGCCGGGTCAGGTGCACTTCCCGTGTTCAGCGCGCCCTTCCCGGTAAAGGCCGGGGTGGTCAATGCGGGCCTTTGCGCAGGTTCCACAGCAGCGGTTTCGCCGCGTCGCGGTGCTGCGGCTGATGCCGTCCGGGCAGCAGCGGCACCGTACCAGCCCGCCGCCCGCCCGGGCGTGTCCATCACCGGACCCGGCCCGCGGGGTATGAGCGTGGTATCGATTCCCTGAGCCGAGTCGATCATTCGCCGCGACGCGACTCCAGAACCCATGGGGGCATCCATGCCTGATCTCGGAAACGTCTGGCACATCCCGGACAGCCCGGAGCCGCGCGGCCTTGCGGGTATGCGCGACCCTGTCGGCGCGATCGTCCCGGGGACGGCGTTGCGCGTCGTCACCGGTAACCAGTTCCAGGGAGCCGGCGGGACTCCCGGAGACCAGTTGCAGGACGGCAGCCTGCTGTTCTTCAAGACGGCGGCGGAGCCCGCCTGGCGCCAGAGTCCGTTCCTGTTCTTCCGCACCCTGGGCAACAACAAGTACTACTCCGCCACGCTGCCGACGGACACGTTCCAGCCGGGCGACGACGTCCAGTACTACGCGCGCATCCCTTACGCCGATCACGACACCACGTTCGTCTTCGCCCAGGCCGGCGCCTCGGCGACGACGGCCGGCGAGGCCGTCGCGCAGGCCCGCCCCTTCACCTTCACCGTCGAGAGCGCCGGCGTGCGCGGCCGCTGGGGAGCCGCGTTCGCGCTGCCCAACGTCGGCATTCACGCGAGCGTCCTCCCGGCCGGCACGGTGCTGATGTGGGGCCGGCGCGACCGTCCCGGCGACTCCCTCGACGTCCACGAGTGCACGCCCTTCGTGTGGAACCCGGCGGACGGCGGGACGGTCAGCACCCCTCAGCCGAAGCGCGCCGACGGAACGACGGTCAACCTGTTCTGCTCGGGTCACTCCTTCCTCGCGGACGGGCGGCTCCTGGTGGTCGGCGGGCATCAAGCCGACGGCGACGGCCTCAGCCAGGCCTGCCTGTACGACGCGGCCGCGAATACCTGGACGCCGATCGCGCCGATGACCACGCCGGCCGGGGAAGAGGTCCGGCGGTGGTACCCGACCGCGACGACCCTGGCGGACGGCACGGTGCTGGTTCTGTCCGGGAGCTTCATCGATCCCGGTCGCCCGCCCGGCACGCAGGCCGTCGTGGCCGACCTCCTGCAGATCTGGGCGGGCGGTACCTGGCGGACGATCTCAAAGGACGATGGAACGCCGCTGAACTTCATCGGCTTGCCGCTATATCCCCGCATGCATGTCGCGGCCGACGGACGGGTCTTCATGTCCGGCACGAACGACCGCACGCTCCTGCTGAAGACGTCCACGCCGGGTCAATGGACCGAGGTTGCCTTCCGGATCATGGGTAACCGGGACTACTGCCCGGCCGTCATGTACGACGTCAATAAGGTCATCTACATCGGTGGCGGGAACGACGTCGGCACGCACGCGCCCACCGCGGAGACCGAGATCATCGACCTCGGGGCGAACCAGCCGACGTGGCAGAAAACGAGCGCCATGGCGTTCCCCCGCCGCCAGCACAACGCCGTCCTGCTGCCCGACGGTACGGTCCTCGTGCTCGGCGGCACGCGCGGAGGCGGCGGCCCCAACAACGGGTTCAACGACCTGACGCCGGGCCAGCCGGTCCACATCGCCGAGCTCTGGAATCCGACGACCGGGCAGTGGACCCAGCTGGCCGCGGAGAGCGTGGACCGCTGCTACCACGCCACGGCCGTGCTGCTGCCGGACGCCCGGGTGCTCAGCGCGGGCGGCGGCGAGTACCGCCCCGACGGCGTGGTGACGAACGATCCGGAGGACAGTCACCGCGATGCGCAGGTCTTCTCACCCCCGTACCTGTTCCGCGGCCCACGCCCGGTGATCACCTCGGCACCGGCGTCGGTTACCTACGGGGCCACCTTCGACGTGGGCACCACCCAGCCGGACGACGTCCGCACGGTGAGCTGGATCCGGCTGCCGTCGGTGACGCACTCCTTCGACGAGAATCAGCGCATCAACTTCCTGCCGTTCCAGCGGGCGCCCCAGATGGTACGGGTCACCGCGCCCGCCTCGCCGAACGTCTGCACGCCCGGTCATTACATGCTGTTCCTGCTGAGCCAGGCCGGCGCGCCGTCGGTCGCCCGCGTCATTCAGATCCAGGCGCCGGCTCAGCCCGCTGGATTCGCCGCGGCCGGGCGCGCGGCCGCCGTCACGGCCGACGTCGCGGCCGGCGTCCCGGCGGAACGGCTGACCTACCTGCAGATCTCCAGCCGCGAGGCCGCGATCTCCACGACGGCGCACGGGACCAAGGTGGTCATCGGCATCACCGGAACCTGCCCGTACGGCATCGGCTCCTGCTGGGGCGGTGCCTACGAGGCGCTGGGCCGTCTCGACGGGGTGGACCTGGTCAGCCCCGTCCCTGACGTCGAGGACTCCACCGCCCAGCTGTTCCTCGCCGACGATCGGCTGCCCCCGCTGCAGAGGTGGGACGAGCAGTTTCACCGCATCGTCAACGGGACCTACGAGATGCGTGGAGTCGAGGTCACCGTGCGCGGCTCGATCTACCAGGACGACGGGCAGTACTTCCTCACCGGCACCGACCGCCGGCCACCCGTCCGGCTCGCTCCCCTGGCGGAGAAGATCCAGTGGGATCACCTCGCCAGGAGCCTCAAGCCACCGCAGGAGCAGGAGACTCGCGCCTACGACAACCTGATCATCCGGTACCGGGATGCCGGGGATACAGAACCCGTCACCGTCACCGGCCCGCTGACCCAGACCGACGGGGAGTACCACTTGCAGGTCCGCCTGCTCGAAGCGTGACCCGCTACAACCCCACCAGGTGCGACTGGAACACGATCCCGGCCTGGGCCGGAATTTACGGTATTCCGCGGCCGGCTCTACGGGGTTGAGGCTGACGCCCGCAAACCGCTCGGGGGTGGCGGGCCTTATGGCGGCCCGCCACCCCCGAACATTGGCCGGATTCCCGCCCCCCCAACGGTTTCCCGAGAGTCCGGCCAAGGACCTAGATCCTGGGTATTACGATTTAATACTCAACGATTATCGACTCAGGGGCTAGGCTGATGTCAAGGGGTGAGCGAAAGTACGATGGCCCGCCAGCTAGGGAAGCAGGCGCTTCTCGACGCCGCCGCCGTCCTCATGGACGAGCGTGGCATCGATAACGTCACGCTTCAGGACATCGGCCAGGCGAGCGGCCACCGCAACCGTTCGGCCGTCCAGTACCACTTCGGATCGCGGACCGCGGTGATCCAGGCCGTGATCAGCCAGACCATGGATCCGGTCGACGCCGAACGCAACCTGCTGCTGGACCACCTGGAAGCCACCGGCGCGACGCTCACCACCCGCGGCGTGCTCGAGGTCGTCGTCCGGCCGCTCGCCCGCCAGCTGCACACGCCGGAAGGGCGGCGGTACTTCCGGATCGGCGCTCAGCTCATCAACCACCCGCGGTTCATGACCGACGCCGGGGAGGCGGTCACGGTCAACACCAGCATCGCCCGCTGCGCCGCGTACATCCTGCCCAGCCTGGACCACCTGCCGGCGTCGATCGTCGCCGAGCGGACCAGCCAGGTGACCGGTTTCATCATCCGGGCCTGCAGCGACCAGGCCCGCCTGATGGACAGCGACCCGCCGGCCCGGCCGGTCCTGTCCGTCGAGGACTTCACCGTCAACCTGGTCGACACCATCATGGCGATCATCCAGGCGCCGACCAGCATCGCGGCCGGCCCGGCCGCGGCCGGGGAATGACAGCGGTGGCCAAAACCGCCCGCAAAGATGCTCCCGGGCATGTTCTTTCCCGCGTCACGTATTTATGGTGGTTCTGTCGGCTCCGTAGGGAGAACGGTCCGACCTCGAGATATGTGGTGGGGGTTTTCGCGTTGGCCAGGGAACTGCAGCCTGACGATCCGCAGTCGATTGGGCCGTACCGGCTGGTAGGACAGCTCGGCCAGGGCGGCATGGGACGGGTGTTCCTCGGCGTCTCCCCGGGCGGCCGGCCGGTGGCGGTGAAGGCCATCCGGGCCGAGCTGGCCGCGAACCCGGAGTTCCGGGCCCGGTTCGGCCGCGAGGTCGCGGCGGCGCGGCGGGTCAGCGGCGTGTTCACCGCCCAGGTGGTGGACGCGGACGTGGACGGCCCGGTGGCCTGGATGGCCACGGCGTACGTGCCCGGTCCCTCGCTGGCCGAGGCGGTAGACACGCACGGGCCGCTGCCGGAACCATCGCTGCTGGCGCTGGCCGCCGGGCTGGCGGAGAGCCTCAACGCGATCCACGCCGTGGGCGTGGTGCACCGGGACCTCAAGCCGTCGAATGTGCTGCTGGCCGAGGACGGGCCGCGGGTCATCGACTTCGGCATCTCCCGCGCGGCCGAATCCACCATGCTGACGCAGGCGGGCCTGGTGGTCGGGTCGCCCGGGTTCATGTCGCCCGAGCAGGCCATGGGTTCCGAGGTCGGGCCGCCGAGCGACATCTTCAACCTGGGTGCGGTGCTCGCGTTCGCGGCGACGGGCGAGGGACCGTTCGGTACCGGGACTACGGCCGCCCTCCTGTACCGCGTCGTGCACGGCGCGCCCAGCCTGGACCTGGTGCCGCCCACCGTGCGGCCGCTGATCGAGCACTGCCTGGCCAAGGACCCCCGGCAGCGCCCCACCGCCAACGGCCTGCTGGCCGAGGTGGGTGCCCTGCAGCCGGGCGGGACCTGGCTGCCCGAGTCGTTCACCCGCACGTTCGCCCAGGGCACGCCGTCCCGGCCGGGTTACGCCTGGTCGGGGCCTGCGGCCGCCGCCGCGGGCGGCGCGGCGGGTGCCGCGGCGGGTGCCGCGGTCGCCGGGTCGAATCCGGCGCTCGCCGGGACGGCTTCGGCGTACGCCCCGCCCGCCCCGCCGCCTCCCGCCCCGCCGCCGCCGTCCGGGCCGCGGACACCGGCCCCGGACAGCTGGCCGTATACAGGAGCGGGCGCGCTGACCGCCACCGCAGGCAGCGCGGCGCCGACCCCGCCGATGGGGGCCTATCCCCCGGCCACGCCGCCGCCCATGCCTGCGGGCACGGGCCAGCCGCCGCGACGGCGCCGGATGAAGCCGCTGGTGCTGGCGCTCATCCTCGGCGGCATCGTCGGGGCGGGCGGCGCGACCGCGTTCGCGCTGAACTCGTTCTCCGGGCCACCGTCCACCCAGCTGGAGCAGCCGGCGGCGCAGACATCCTCGGCGACGGCACCCGCGTCGGTGGGCCCGGAGGTCTCGTCGGCAACGACCGAGCCGGCCTCGTCGCAGAGCGCGTCGTCGTCGGCGACTTCGGCGCCGTACACGTCGCAGCCGGCGAGCACGTACTCGTCGCCGACCGTGCGCCACTCCACGACGCCTGCCACGTCCACGACACCGACGACGTCCACGTCGGCGTCCGCGTCGGCTTCGGCGTCCGCATCGGCCTCTTCGTCCGCGCCGACGAGCACGTCCTCGTCGGCAGCGCCGCCCTCGTCGACCCCGCCTTCGTCCTCGTCCGCGTCTACGTCGGCGAGTTCACCCGCGTCCCCGCCGTCATCCGCCCCGTCCTCGTAACCGCGGCCCTGCGGGAGGGAATCGCTATCGCGCTGAGCGTGGCGGCCAGGGCGAGCCCGGCGCAGGCGGCGAGCGCCGGCTCGAACCCGCTGGTCACGCTGGCCGGCGTGCCGAGGTTCCCGTTGGCGGTGAACACGGCGGTTGAGATGGCGATGGCGAAGACCCCGCCGAGGCGCTGCGCCATGTAGTTGATCCCGGAGGCCTTGCCCATCTCGTCCGGGGCGACGGCGCTGAGCACCGCGGTGGGCACGGTGGGGAGCGCCATCGAGATACCGGCGCCCGACACGAGCAGGGCGAGCGTGAGCTCGACCCAGCTCGTCGCCAGCGAGCCCCGGACCGCGACCCAGGTGAAGCCCGCGGTGAGCAGGGCGAGCCCGGTGACCATCACGGGCCGGCGGCCGGTCTTGTCGGACAGGGCCCCGGCCAGCGGCGAGATGACCATCGGCATGCCGAAGAACGGCAGCAGCCGCAGGCCGGTTGACACCGGCGAGTAGTGGCGCGCGAACTGAAATTCCTCGGCGACGAGGTAGGCGCCCGCGAAGATCGCGCCCGACATGAAGAAGGTGGTGACGTTGCCGAGCGCGAACGCGCGGCGGCCGAAAAGCCGCGGCGGAACCATCGGCTGGAACACGCGATTCTCCCAGGCGACGAAGGCGGCCAGCAGGACGGCGCCGACGCTGAGCGTGGTGACGATCTCCGGGCTGGCCCACCCGGCCTGGCCGGCGCGGACCAGCGCCCAGACGATGGCCACGACGCCGCCGGTGACCAGCCCGACTCCGGCCAGGTCGAGCCGCTCGCGGGCCCCGTAGCTCTCCGGCAGCAGCCGCAGCGACCCCACGACCGCGGCCACGCCTACGGGTGCGTTGATCCAGAAGATCCAGTGCCAGTTGATGCCCTCGGTGACCGCCCCGCCGACCAGCGGTCCGGCCGCCACGGCCAGCCCGGCGAGCCCGCCATAGATGCCCACGATCGTCCCGCGCCGTTCGGCCGGGAACGCGGTCGTCAAGATCGTGAGGCTGAGCGGCAGTACGATCGCGCCGCCGAGCCCTTGCACCGTGCGGGCGGCGATCAGCACCGACACGTTCGGGGCCAATGCGCAGGCGGCTGACGCGACGGTGAACAGGGCCAGGCCGATGGTGAAGATGAGGCGCCGGCCGTAGCGGTCGCCGAGCGCGGCCGCGGTGATGATGCCGGCGGCGAAGGCGATCCCGTAGGAATTCAGGGTCCACTGCAGCGACGCCAGCCCGACGTGCAGGTCCGCCTGCATCCGCGGCAGGGCGGTGGCCACGACGGTGGCGTCGAGCGCGACCATAAAGTAGGCCGTCGAGGTCAGGACGAGAACCCAGCCGAGACGGCGCCTGTTGTGTGCGGTCACGAGCTCCTCCATTCATTGCTCGGGTACTGATCCCGAACGGGCGGGAATCCGGGCGCCGCGCCCGGTTTTTGCCCGCTCCGGGGTCAGTACGTGTGATCGGGACATGAGACGGAAGGGATGGCGCGGTGACGGAGGACCTGATCGGCCTGGTCAAGGCCGGAGACGAGCATGCGTTCCGCCAGCTCGTCGGCCCCTACCAGGGCGAACTGCAGCTGCACTGCTACCGGATCCTCGGGTCCGCCCAGGACGCCGAGGACGCGCTGCAGGAGACCCTGCTGGCCGCCTGGCGCGGCCTGGCCCAGTTCGAGGGGCGCGCTTCGGTCCGGACCTGGCTGTACCGGGTCGCCACCAACTGCTGCCTCAAGGCGCTGCGCTCAGCCAGCAGGCGCCCGCCGGTGAACTGGCCGCCACCCGGGGTGGACCCACCCAAGCCCAGCCGGGTGGGCGAGGTGATCTGGCTGCAGCCCTACCCCGACATGCTGCTGGAAGGGCTCGCCGACGCCACCCCGGGCCCCGAGGCCAGATACGAGGCCAGCGAAGCCATATCCCTGGCCTTCGTCACCGCCCTGCAGACCCTGCCACCCCGGCAGCGCGCCGTCCTCATCCTGCGCGATGTCCTCGGCTTCCCCACGAGCGAGGTCGCCGCCATCCTGGACAGCAGCGAGGACTCGGCCGCCAGCGCGCTCAAGCGCGCCCGCGCCGCCATGCGCGGCCAGTTCCCGCCCGCGACCGCCAGGCCGCTGCCCCCGCGCCCGGACTCCCCCGGGGAACGGGACCTGGTCGACCGGTTCACCCGCGCCTACCAGGCCGGGGACGTCGCCGGCGTCGTCGCCCTGCTCACCGAGGACATCGCCGTGACCATGCCGCCGCTGTCGCTGGAATACCACGGCCACGAACTGGTCGCCAGTTTCCTCGCCGCCACCGGGCTCCGCCCCGGCCGCAGACCCTGCCTCATTCCGACCCGGGCCAACGGCCAGCCCGCGTTCGGCCTGTACGCCCAGGATCCGCAGGCCGAGATCTTCCACGCGGCCGGGCTGCTCGTCCTCACCCTCACCGGCGACAGGATCTGCGCCATGACCGGCTTCGACACCAGCGTGCTCCGGCAATTCGGTCTGCCCAGGACCCTGCCCGGCTGATCGCTTTAACTGGCCCGCCGCGACGAGGATCCGGGCCGTCCGGGCGACCTTCCAAGGGATCAGAGTTCGAAGCGGCTGCCGACCGCGTTGGGCCGGAACGCGCCGGGGAGTCCGGCGGCGAGGGCGTGCTGAGCTTTCCAGCCGGTGCAGTGGGCCGGGACCAGCACTCCGGGGTTCTCCGCGGCCAGGGCGGCGACGGTCGGCGGGATGATCTTCTCGAAGTACCCGCCGGTGAGGTGGAACCCGCCCATGACGGCGTAGACCTGGTCCACGCCGGTCAGGGCCTTGGCATGCCGGACGATGTTGACGATGCCGGAGTGCCCGCACCCGGTCAGCACCACCAGGCCCTTGTCGCGCACGTGAAGCACCACGGCCTGGTCATCATGGATCAGCGGGTCAGGCGCCCACTCGCCGTCCCGCCAGGCCTGATGAGCCGGGAACCCGGTCTCGAACTCCGTGGTCCGGTCCACCTCGCCGGTGATCAGCAGGACCCCGTCGAGCAGGAACGACGGCTGACGGTCCTCGATGACCGCGAACCCGGCCCCCTCGATCCCGGACCGGCTCGGCATCGGCAGCTCCCACGCTCCCCCGCCCGGGGTGACGATCCGGCGGCGCGTCCAGAAGTCCGGGTGCAGCAGCAGCGGCAGGTTCCGCGGCCCGAGCCGGCGGGCCAGGCCATCCAGGCCCATCACGTGGTCGAAGTGACCGTGGCTGAGGACCACGGCCTCGAACGTGTCCGGCGAGATCGCCAGCCGGTCCAGGTTGCCGATCAGCCCGTCCGGGGTGATCCCTGCGTCGAACAGCACGCGCCGCCGCCTGCCGCCGGCCTGGACCTCGATCAGCGCGGAGAACCCGTGCTCGGCCCGCAGGAAGTCGGCCGTCTTGCCGCCTTCGGCCAGCTCGGTCGGAACCACCGGGATCTGCCCCGCCGTCCCGGCCGGCCCCCACCGGCGGACCAGCCCCTCGTCCGGCATTAGCACGTCCGAGGAGTTGTCCACCACGGTGGTCACGTCGACGCCATTCACCGGTTCCAGCGTGATCCGCTCCATGCCCTGCGAGGCTACCGTCGGCGACACCCGATCGCGAGACCCCCTGTGATCACGCCGGAGCGCGGTCGGCGAGTGCGCCCCTCAGTTCCGCCATCGACTCGCGGAAGATGCCGGGCAGGTCCGGCTGGCCTGGCTCGCTGACCCAGCGCGCGAAGGCGACCTTGAACACCGCGACCCCCGTCTCGGCGGCCAGGCTCGCGGCCGGCTCGGGGATACCCCGGTCGCGGAGCGCGCCGGCGATCGCGGCGGCGAACATCGCGAGCTTGATCAGCTCACGTTCCCGGAGTTCGGCGTTCGCGCACACGATGGTGTCGCGCAGCCTGGCCCGTTCCGGGTTTTCCTGGAGCATCGCGCCGGCGGCTTCCAGCGCCGCGCCCACCGCGTCCATCGCCGTCGCCGAGTCCGGCGCGTCGGCGACGGCGCGGGTCATGAGCTCCCGCAGCATCTCCATGCCCGAGAACAAGACCTCGCGCTTGTCGGCGAAGTGCCGGAAGAACGTGCGCTCGGTCAACCCGGCCCGCGCCGCGATCTCCGCCACGGTGGTCTGCTCGAACCCCTGCTCGGCGTAGAGCGCCATGGCCGCCTTCGCCAGCCGGCCGCGCGCGTCCGGCTCCCATCGGCCCATGCCATGATGGTACGTGATGACAGTGACTGACTTCACGCGTGCTAGACTGATGACAGTCACTGACATCAACGCTCAGGAGGCGCTCTCATGCGCGTATTCGTCACCGGCGCGTCTGGCTGGATCGGCTCGGCTGTCGTCCCCGAACTCATCGGCGCGGGTCACCAGGTTCTCGGGCTGGCCAGGTCGGACTCATCGGCCGCCGCCGTCACCGCCGCCGGAGCCGAGGTGCTCCGCGGCGACCTCGACGACCTGGACGCCCTGCGCGCCGGGACGGCCGACTCCGACGGCGTCATCCACCTCGCGTTCATCCACGACTTCACCGACTTCGAGGCGTCGGTCGGAGCCGACCGGCGCGCCATCGAGACAATGGGCGCCGCGCTCGAGGGCTCGGGTCGGCCCCTGGTCATCGCGTCCGGGACACCCGCGCTGCCCGGGCACGTGGCGACCGAGCGCGACGACGCCGCGCCCGGCTCACCGGTGGCGGCCCGGGCCGCGAACGCCCGGGCGGCTCTCGGCATGGCCTCCCGCGGCGTCCGGTCGGTCGTCGTAGGACTACCCCGAACGGTCCACGGTGACGGCGATCGGCACGGCTTCATCACCCGCCTGGTCGATATCGCCAGCGGTGCGGGCGTCTCCGGCTACCCCGGCGACGGGTCCGGCCGCTGGCCCGCGGTGCACGTCCTTGACGCCGCACACCTGTTCCGCCTGGCGGCGGAGCAGGCCCCGGCGGGATCGCGACTGCACGCGGTAGGCGACGAGGGCGTGCCGGTCCGCGACATCGCCGAGGTGATCGGCCGCCACCTCAACCTGCCGACGGCTTCGGTCCCCGCCGGAGACTTCGGCTGGCTAGGGCAGATCCTCTCGATCGACCAGCCCGCCTCCGCCGCGCTGACCCGCGACCTGCTCGGATGGCGGCCGGTCCAGCCCGGCCTCATCGAGGACTTGGACAAGGGCCACTACTTCGCCTGACCACCTGCCTCGCCGCCGAGCGATCGCCGCTCGTAGGCGGGTTACGATCGGCTCGGTGCCGAGTCACCGTTCCGCTGAAGCTCCGCAACGGGCAGCGATCAGGGAGACACGGGGAACCTGACACGGACCGGGTGCACCCTGCCGGCTAGCTGCAGTAATCACTGTTTTACTGCAAGCGTCATATCTCGCCGGCTTCGGCCAGGGCCGAGGGAAGGCGGCCGATGTTGGCCTTGACCCGGACCTGGAAGCCACCGGCCTCCTGACCGTGTCCGCGCCGCCTGTTCCCCGCATACCCGCCAGCGTGACTCCGGGCCCCAGGGGTTCTGCGCTTGCCGATTCTCGTCGTCAGCACCAGCGTCAGTGGTCGCTCTGCTGGCGGCGGCTCGCAGCCTGCAGTGGCGGATGGCTCGCCGGATCTTGCCCGGCGTGGCTACGCAAGACGTAATACTTCCCGCCTTAGCCTTGCTGGTTGCGGAGAAGGGCCTCGCGCGGGCAGCGACCCAGCGGGGTCACCGGCGAGAAGCACGGGCAGTACCGTTGCCTTCTGCTCCTCGGTCCCCAGCAGCCGGGAATTGATCAGATCCGCCTCGGCCGCGACGACGGTACCGGTAGCGGTGGCGGTGGCGTACTTTTCCGCGTACGCCGGGGTGGCGATGACGAGAACCCGGTCGGCGGCCTCCATTCGTTCGGTGAACCGGGCAATGTTGTCACCGGTCCGGATGCTGGTCCGGTCCAGCACGACCTCGACCCCGGCCTGGCCCAGGTCGGGCACCAGCCGGTCACGTACCCAGCTCTCGGTGGCCGGGTCGCCCCAGGGATAGCTGACGAAGATCACCACGGAGCGCCGGTGGCCGGCGACCTCCGCCAGGTAGCCGCGCAGCTGCGTCGCGACCACGGCGAACCCGGTCCGTTCGGTAGCTGCCGCTGCCTCGGCGTGCAGGACCTGCGCCTCTTGCTCGGACAGCACCACCTGCTCCGGCTGCCGGGGCAGCGGGATCTGGTGCCCGCCGCGCGGGCAGTAGGTGATGCCGGTGCCCTCGTCCACGAACTGGATCACCTGCCCCCGCGTTCTCGATGCTCCCGGTCACCAGGTAGGTCACGTCGTCGGCGAACCGGGTGGCGTCGGCCAGGGCTGGCGGCTTCTCGTTGATCAGTTCGGGGAAGATCAGCAGCACCTGCTCGCCGAGCGGCTCGCGGAAGCAGACGTTGTGCTCCAGGAACAGCACGATGGCCGACTCGGCCAGTACGCGGCGATGCTCATCGCCGAGGCCGTCCAGCTCGGGGAACCGGTAGCGTCCGGCCAGCACGGCAGCTTCGTCCAGGGCCCCGAACCGTTCTGCGCAGCGCGGCGAGCTCGGGGAGAGCGACCTGGCTCAGCGCGGCCTGGACGAACGTGCCCTGCCCGGGCCGGCCGGCCGCCAGGCCCTTGGCCTCCAGGTCGCGGTAGGCCTTCAGCACCGTGTTCGGGTCAGACCGCTGTAACGCTGTCAAGCCCACGGGTGCGGTTCAGCTCACCACCACGGACCGCGGGAGCTGTTGGCGACCCGCATCGCGCGGACATAGCCCGCGCGCTCGTAGGCAGGCTGGTCGGTACCCGTGGGCAGGGCCAGCATTCCGCGCACTCCGGCGACCGACGGGTATCCCTTGCGGGCCATCCACTCGGACAAGCCGTCGAGCAGGGCGGCGGCGTACTCAGGGCCGTGCCGGATCAGCGCGGACGCCGTCATCACGACATCGGCGCCCGCCAGCAGGTACTTGATCACGTCGGCTGGTCCCTCGACGCCGGTCGTCGCGGCGAGGGAGGCATTCAGCTGCCTGCGCAGGATGGAGATCCAGGTGCGCGGCAGCCGGGCCTCGGCCGGGCTGGAGAGGTACACGTCGGGCAGCACCGCGAGGGTCTCGGGGTCGATGTCGGGCTGCAGGAACCGGTTGAACAGCACCAGGCCGTCCGCGCCCGCCTCGTCGAGCCGCAGGGCCATCTCGCCGACCGAGCTGAAGTGCGGGCTCAGCTTGACCGCCACCGGCACGGTCACCGCGTCCTTGACCCGGCACAGGATGTCGATGTGCCGCTGCTCGACGTCGCGGCCGGTAATGTGCGGGTCGCCCGGTATGTAGTAGATGTTCAGCTCGATCGCCGCGGCGCCCGCGTCTTGCATCGCGCGCGCGTAGCCGGTCCAGCCGCCCGGTGTCGTGCCGTTGATGCTGCCGATGACCGGTATCTCGACCGCCGCCGCGGCGCGCTCGATCAGGCTCAGGTAGCGGCGCGGGCTCGGTTCATCCGCGCTGCCATCCTCCGCCGCCTCGGCCTCCGCCTCGGCCGGGAAATAGGACAGGGCCTCGGCGAAGACCTCCGTGCCTGCCTCGGCTAGCCGCGCGTCCTCCGCGGCCTCCCGGCGCAACTGCTCCTCGAACAGGGAGTAGAGCACCACCGCGCCGACACCGGCGTCGGCCAGCCGCCGGACGCCGTCGACAGAGTTCGACAGCGGGGAGGCGGAGGCGACGAGCGGGTTGCGCAGCGCCAGGCCCAGGTAGCTGGTCGAAAGGTCCATCAGCCTTCCTTCCGCGCATCAGCCGGGAACCGGTGGGCGCCGCGAGCGGCCATCTCCTCGTAGGTGTCCCAGCGCTGGTCCACCGCTTCCTGGGCCAGGGCCGCCAGCCGCTCGGCCTCGGCCGGGTCGGTGTTGCCGAGCGAGCGGTACCGCAGCTCCCGCTGCGTGTAGTCGGTCAGCGCGATGCGCGGCCTGGGCGAGTCGAGCATGAACGGGTTGCCGCCGGTCGTCCGCAGCATGGGATCGTAACGGACCAGCGGCCAGTAGCCGCTGGCCACGGCGCGGTACTGCTGGCCGAGCCCATCGCGCATCTCGATGCCGTGCGCGATGCAGTGGCTGTAGGCGATCACCAGCGAGGGCCCGTCGTAGGCTTCCGCCTCGCGGAAGGCGCGCAGGGTCTGCTGCGGGTCGGCGCCCATCGCCACCCGGGCGACGTAGACGTAGCCGTAGGCGATCGCCTGCAGCGCGAGATCTTTCTTCGGCACGGTCTTGCCCGCGGCGGCGAACTTGGCCACGGCACCGAGGGGCGTGGACTTGGATGACTGCCCGCCGGTGTTGGAGTAGACCTCGGTGTCGAGCACCAGCACGTTCACGTTACGGCCGCTGGCCAGGACATGGTCGAGGCCGCTCGAGCCGATGTCATAGGCCCAGCCGTCACCGCCGACGATCCAGACGCTGCGCCGGAGCAGGTGATCCACCACGCTGCGCAGGTCGATGGCGAGCCCGTCGGGCTGATCCAGCTCGTCGAGCCGTTGTTTCAGCTCGGTAATCCGGTCGTGCTGCGCGCGCAGCTCGGACTCGCGGAGCTGCGGCGCGGCGAGGATCTCGTCCGCCAGCTCGGCGCCCACCAGGTCGCGGAGCTGCGTGAGGCGGACGCGGGCAAGCTCGGCGTGCCGGTCCGCGGCCAGCCGGAAGCCGAGGCCGAACTCGGCGTTGTCCTCGAACAGGGAGTTCGACCAGGCCGGCCCCCGCCCGTCGGCATTGGCCGTCCACGGCGTGGTGGGCAGGTTCCCGCCGTAGATCGAGGAGCAGCCGGTGGCGTTGGCGACCATCAGCCGGTCGCCGAACAGCTGCGACAGCAGCTTGACGTAAGGCGTCTCGCCGCAGCCCGCGCAGGCGCCGGAGAACTCGAACAGCGGCTGCAGGAACTGCGTGCCGCGCACGGTGCCGAAGTCCACCCGGGACCGGTCGGCCACCGGCAGCGTCTCGAAGAACGCGATGTTGTCCCGCTCGGTGTCCACCAGCGGCTCCCGGGACGCGAGGTTGATCGCCTTGCGGGCCGGGTCCGCCGGCGCCCCGACCGGGCACGCCTGCACGCACAGCTCGCATCCGGTGCAGTCCTCCACGTACACCTGCAGCGTGAAGCGGGTGTCCGGCAGCCCGCGGGCATCCAGCGGGGCCGACCGGAAATCCGGGGGTGCCCCCTTCAGCAGCGACTCGTCGTAGTAGGTGGACCTGATCACGCTGTGCGGGCACACGAAGCTGCAGTTGCCGCACTGGATGCACAGGTCCGGATCCCACTGCGCGACCAGCTCGGAGATGTTGCGCTTCTCGTACGCCGTGGTGCCGCCCGGGTAGGTGCCGTCCGCCGGCAGCGCGCTGACCGGCAGGTCGTCGCCGTGCCCGGCCATCATCGCGGCGGTGACGGTGCGGACGAACTCCGGCGCGTGCGCGGGCACCACCGCGGGCAGTTCCCTGGCCGACGTCACCCGGCCGGGTACCTCGATCCGGTGCAGCCCGGCCAGGGTGGCGTCGACGGCGGCGTGGTTCCGCGCGACCACCTCGGCGCCCCGGCGGCCGTAGGTCTTGGCGATCGCCGCCTTGATCCTGGCGATCGCCTCCTCCCGGGGCAGCACGCCCGAGATGGCAAAGAAGCAGGTCTGCAGCACGGTGTTGGTCCGGCCGGCCAGGCCGGCCTCGCGAGCGATCCGGTCGGCATCGATCGCGTAAACCTCGATCCGTTTGGCAATAATCTTCTCCTGGACCGGGCGGGGCAGCGCATCCCAGACCTCATCCGGTGACTGCGTGCTGTTGAGCAGCAGCGTGGCTCCCGGGGCGGCCAGGCCGAGCACGTCAAGCCGGTCCAGCAGCCCGAAGTGATGACAGCCGACGAAGCCGGCCTGCTGCACCAGGTACGGCGCGCGGATCGGCTGCGGCCCGAAGCGCAGGTGCGACACGGTCTGCGAGCCCGACTTCTTCGAGTCATAGACGAAGTAGCCCTGCGCGAAAAGGTTCTCCTCGGCCCCGAGGATCTTGATCGTGTTCTTGTTCGCGCCGACCGTCCCGTCCGAGCCGAGGCCGAAGAACACCGCGCGGACGGTGCCGGCCGGCTCGATGTCCAGCGACTTGTCGTACGGCAGGCTCAGGCCGGACACGTCGTCGATGATGCCGATCGTGAACCGGCGCCGTGGCTGGTCACGGGCCAGCTCCGCGAAGACGCCGGCCACCATGCCCGGGGTGAGCTCCTTGGACGACAGGCCGTAGCGGCCGCCGGTCACCAGCGGCAGGACCGGGCGCTGTCCCCCGGAGCACGCCTCGGCCAGCGTGGCGACCACGTCGAGGAACAGCGGCTCGCCATTCGAACCGGGCTCCTTGGTCCGGTCGAGCACCGCGATCCGGCCGGCGCTCGCGGGCAGGGCGTCGAGCACGGCCCGGGCCGGGAACGGCCGGAAGAGCCGGACCTGCAGCACGCCGACCCGCTCGCCCTGGCCGCACAGGTAGGTCACGGTCTCGCCGATGGTCTCGGCCGCCGAGCCCATCACGACGATCACCCGCTCGGCCTCGGGGTGACCGGTGTAATCCACGACGTGATACTGGCGGCCGGCAATGGCGGCGAGGCCGTCCATCGCGTCCTGAACCGCGCCCGGCACGGCGGCGTAGAACGGGTTCACCGTCTCCCGCGCCTGGAAATAGACGTCGGGGTTCTGCGCGGTGCCCCGGATGAACGGCCGCTCCGGTGACAGCGCCCGGCCGCGGTGCGCGCGGACCAGCTCGGCCGGCACCAGGGCGCGCAGGTCGTCATCGGACAGCAGCTCGATCGTGTTCAGCTCGTGCGAGGTGCGGAACCCGTCGAAGAAATGCACGAACGGCACCCGGGTGGCCAGCGTCGCGGCCTGCGCCACCAGCGCGAGGTCGTGGGCCTCCTGGACCGAGGCGGAGGCGAGCAGCGCGAACCCCGTCTGCCGGACCGCCATCACGTCGGAGTGATCGCCGAAGATGGACAGCCCCTGCGCCGCCAGCGACCGGGCGGCGACGTGCAGCACGGCCGGAGTCAGCTCGCCGGCGATCTTGTACATGTTCGGGATCATCAGCAGCAGGCCCTGCGACGCGGTGAAGGTGGTGGCCAGCGCCCCGCTCTGCAGCGCGCCGTGCAGCGCGCCCGCGGCCCCGCCCTCGCTCTGCATCTCCAGCACGGCGGGCACGCCGCCCCACAGGTTGGGCCGCTTCCGGCTGGACCACTCGTCCGCGAGCTCGGCCATCGGCGACGACGGCGTGATCGGGTAGATACAGCAGACCTCGTTCAGCCGGTAGGCAACCGACGCCGCGGCCTCGTTGCCGTCGACAGTGACGCGCGTCATCCGTCCTCCGGGATCATCTCGATCGAGTGGACCGGGCACTGCTCGAAGCACGCGCCGCAGCCGGTGCACCGGTCGTAGTCGAACTCGTAGCGATGCCCGGGCCCGAGCTTGATCACGGCGTCCTCGGGGCACGCGCCCAGGCAGCCGTCGCACTCGCAGCAGTTTCCGCACGACAGGCAGCGGCGTGCCTCGTACGTCGCCTCGCGCTCGGACAGGCCGCCGATCACCTCGCCGAAATCCGCGATCCGCTCCTGCGGCTCGGCCTCCGGCTGCTGCCTGCGGGCGGCGTCGCCGAAGTACCACAAGTTCAGGTCGCCGAACGAGACAGGCGCGTGCTTGGGCGCAACCGCGGGGGCCGTACCGGCCAGCCAGGCGTCGATGTTCCGGGCTGCCTTCTTGCCGTGCCCCACGCCTACCGTCACGGTGCGCTCGGCCGGCACCATGTCCCCGCCGGCGAACACACCGGGACATCCGGTCATCATCGACGTCGACACCTGCACGGTGCCATCTCGCCCGAACTCCACTCCGGGTACCTGGCGCAGGAACGCGGTATCGGTCTCCTGGCCGAGCGCCAGGATCACGGTATCCGCGGCCAGCGTCTCGAACCGCCCGGTCGGCTGCGGGAATCCGTGCTCATCGAGTTCCATGGCCTCGATGGTCAGCTCCGGGCCCTCGAACGCGGTGATGGTGCGCAGCCAGTTGATCCGCACCCCCTCCCGTTCGGCGTCCTCAGCCTCCTCGGCATGGGCCGGCATCTGCTCGCGGGTCCGCCGGTAGACGATGAGCGCGTCGTTCGCGCCCAGGCGGCGGGCCACCCGGGCGGCGTCCATCGCGGTGTTACCCCCGCCGTAGACGGCCACGCGCCGCCCGATCACCGGCCGCTCACCGGAGGCGACACTGCGCAGGAACGACACCGCGTCCACGATCCGTCCCGCGTCCCTGGCCGGGATGTCGACCCGCTTGGACAGGTGCGCGCCCACCGCGACGAAGGCCGCGTCGAAGCCGCCTTCGCGGCGCTCGGCGTCCAGGTCCTCCACCCGGTGGCCGCAGCTGACGCGCACGCCGAGCGCGGCGATCCGGTCAAGTTCACCGTCCAGCACGTCGCGTGGCATCCGGTAGGCCGGGATGCCGTACCGCATCATCCCGCCGGGCCGCTCGCCCGCATCCCTGATCTCCACCTCATGGCCGCGCCGGGCCAGGTGGTACGCCGCGGACAGCCCGCTCGGCCCGGCGCCGACGACCAGTACCCGCCTGCCGGTGCGGACCGGGGGCGGGTCGAACGACCATCCCCGATCGAGCGCGAGATCGCCGAGGAACCGCTCGACCGAGTGAATCGAGACAGCGCTGTCGAGGCTGGCCCGATTGCAGACGCTCTCGCACGGGTGGTAGCAGACCCGGCCGTGGATCGCCGGCATCGGATTGTCGGCGGTCAGTTGCCGCCACGCGCCCTCATGGTCGCCGGTCTCGGCGTGCGCCAGCCACGCCTGAATGTTCTCCCCGGCTGGGCAGCCGGCATTACACGGCGGCAGCAAGTCGACATAGACAGGGCGCTGCTGACGGACAGGGCCGGCCCGGGACCGCCCGTGCAGCAGATCCGGCAGCGCCGCGACGTCCTGTCGCCTTGATCTGTCGGCCATGTTGTCAGGCTACGCCCAGGCCCCGGTCCAGCGTCAGGACCTAAGTCCTCGGCGCCGGCATCGGCTTGCCAGCACGGGACCTATGGGACCAGCACGGTCCGCTCGCCAGGCGCTTCGGCCTGGGCCAGATCAGCACGGTCCCGCGGATCGTCAGCGTGGCTGGCGGGGATGGCCCGCAGTTGCCTTACGATTTGGGTGTCATGCCAGCGAACCGGATGAACCGTGACGGGTTTTACGCCGCGATGGCGCCGCACGACGACGCGCGCCTCCGCAAGATCTTGTGGACCGTCTACTGGCGCGGGAACGCTCAGCTCCGCGAGCGCATCGAGGACGAGCTGCGCCCGCAAGATCAGCCGAAGGTAAAGCCGAAAAAGGAGCTGCCAGACCCGGCCGTCGTCTTGGACGAGGTGACGACCTTCACCGAGCTGGCCAGGGACGGCGCGTACATGGCGGGCGACCGCCGGGTGCACCACACCGAACGGTCGAGGTGGCGGCATACATTCCGCCGGCTGGCAGCCGACGCGCTGGCGGCCCTGATGGCCAGCGACCCCGCACCAGCACAGCAAGCCGTCGCGAAGATTGTCGACCTGGCCTGCGATATGAAGAGATCCGACTATTTCCACTCCGACGATCCGGTGGAGGCCGCGAAGTTCGTGGTATCGGAGGCCGTAGCCGCGCTGTGGGAGTCGGTACTCCGGCACGACGGTTTCGCGGCGCTCGCCGGCCGCGCGCCGGAGCAGCTCATCCGCTGGGAGGCAGACTACGGCTGGACCCGCCGGGGCTACGGTCAGGTGGCGGAAAAGGAGACGCCCCTGGCCGTTCCGCTGGCCCGGTTGCTGACGACGCCGGATATGTGGCGGACGTTCACCGAGTCCTACCTGGAGGCGCTGGAGGCGGCCGGACGCGCGGATCCCAAACGGCCGCGCACCGTGTACGGAACCTTTGACGAGACCAGTTACCGGCGCAGGGAGCGGGCGGACGACCTCGCCGCGTGGCACGAGATGCTCCTCGACCGGTTCGCCGGCACCCCTGAGGACGAACTGCTGGACCGGCTCGCCGGCAGCCCGGCGCTCGCCGGGCCGGAACTCATCTTCCTGCGCGCGAGGATCGCCGAGCGCCGTGGTGACGTCTCCCAGGCCACCACGCTCGTCACCAGATGCCTGAAGGAGATGCCCGGCCACCAGGAGTACCTGGACTTCGCCGTTGAGGTCGGCGCCGAACTGCCGTCCCGTGCCCGCGAGATCGCGACCGAGCGCGCCCGGGCAGCTAAATACGCCGGGACGCCCTGACCAGATCTCCGCCGCCTCCATCGCGTTGCCAGGTCTCCGGCCGCACGCCGACCCGCCGCGCTGGCGTGCCGGGTGTTTGATGTGGCCAGGTTCCTGCCGACGACAAGGACAGAACAGCGTTGCTCTCAGCTCAGCGGCTGCCGGGCGGCCCGGTTGCCGGTTTCCGCTGCTCAGGCGGTACAGGATGCGCAGCGGTGTAGATGAGGCGGACGGCCGGGCCGGTGGTCTGGGCCGATGCCAGGGCCAGGTGTACCGGTGCGGTGCCGTCGGGAAACACGCGCGTGCCCTCGCCGAGTACCAGCGGGAACACGATGAACCTGTACTCATCGACCAGGTCGTGAGCCATCAGCGCGCGGACGACGCTGGCGCTGCCCGTGACCACGATGTCGTGCTCCTGCTTGCGCTGTCGTACCTCCGCGACCAGGTCGCCGTGCAGCACGGCGGAGTTCTGCCAGTCGGCGGCCTGCTCCAGGGACCGTGACACCACGAGCTTGGGCATGGCGTTCAGCTTGGCCGAGAACGGGTCGTCCCGGCCCGGCCAGATCTTGGCGAACAGCTGCCAGGTGCGGCGGCCGAGCAGCATGGCGCCGGTATCGAGCACCTCCCCGAGGCCGAACTTATCTCCGGCGACCGCCTCCGGCCCGTACCGGAACGCCCATCCTCCCTGCGCGGATCCGTCGCTCCCGTCCGGATCGTGCATGACCCCGTCCAGGGACACGAACTCGATGACGATGACTCTGCTCATCACTGTGCTCCTTTGCTGGTTCTTGCCTTCCAGACGAGCGGGGACCGGTATCGGGGACAGGCGGCGACACGGATTCCGAGGGGTTAGCGTGGGTCTGGGTCTGGGCCGTTCGGAGAGGGGAAGGACGTGGCTCTGCGGGCGGTGGTTGTCGGCGGCGGGATCGGCGGGGTCGCGGCGGCCGTGGCGCTGGCGCGGGCCGGGATCGACGTCCAGGTACATGAGCAGGCGCAGCAGCTGGCCGAGGTCGGCGCGGGGGTGTCGCTGGCGCCGAACGGCCTGCGGATGCTGGAACGGCTCGGGGTGGGCGAGGGAATCGGGCGGTTGGGCACCCGGTACGCCGCGGCCCAGCTCCGGCTCCCCGACGGGCGGGCGGTGCAACACGAGCCGTATCAGTTCGCGATGGCCGGGCAGAACGTCGGGATCCACCGGGCCGACCTGCTCGCGCTGCTGGCCGGGCAGCTGCCGCCCGGCACGGTGCGGACCGGGCACCGGTGCACGGGTTTCAGCCAGGATGAGGTCAGCGCCACGGTCGGCTTCGCCGACGGGAGCACCGCCACGGCCGACGTGGTGATCGGTGCCGACGGCATCCACTCGGTCTTGCAGGGCTTCGTGGTCGCCCCGGCCAAGCCGCTGTACTCCGGGGTGGTGGCCTACCGGGGCCTGGTGCCGCGCCTGGAGGAGTACCCGGCCGGCACGATCCGGATGTGGATGGGCGAGGGCAGGCATTTCCTGGTGTTCCCGGTGCGGGCCGGGCAGCTGCTGAACTACGTGGGATTCGTCTCCTCCGATACCGCAGTCCGCGAGTCGTGGTCGGCATCCGGCGACCCGGCGGCGCTGGCCGCGCACTTCGCCGGCTGGGACCCGCTTATCGGGCAGGTCATCGCCGCGATCAGCGGGCCGGGCGGCAGCGGGTTCCAGTGGGGGATGTACGACCGGGTGCCGCTGCCCCGGTGGAGCAGCGGGCGGCTGACGCTGCTCGGCGACGCGGCGCACCCGATGCTGCCGCACCTGGGCCAGGGCGTCAACCAGGCCCTGGAGGACGCGGTGGCGCTGGCCACGCTGCTGGGGGCCAGCACGGGCCCGGCCGGGGTGCCGCGGGCGCTGGCCGCCTACGAGGGCCTGCGCCGCGACCGGACGGCGCGCGTCCAGCTGGGCTCGCGGCGGCAGGGCGCCGGCTGGGACAGCTCCGGCAGCCAGCTGGTCGACCGCCGGTGGATCTACGAATACGACGCGTGGGCCGAGGCCGCCGCCCTAATCTGAGCAGCGAGGAAGGGCACAGGCGATTTCGGCCGGCCACCGGTTCACCGGGCGGCCGAACGCGGTATCACTGCAGTACCGACAACGAGACACCTGGAGCTGCGATGGATGGCCGAGCTCACTTCCGCAAAGCCGAGCAGTTCGCGGACAAGGCAGCCGAATACCTCGGCCACGGAGACGGCCAGGAATCCGCCGCCGTGTGGGCCGCCGTCGCCCAGGTCCACGCCACCCTCGCGGTAGCCGCCGGGCTCCAGCCGCAGCCCGAACCGGAACCCGAACCGGCTCACTCCGTAGTCACGGGCCTGATTTCAGACGAGGTAAGGGAGATGCGGGAACGGGACAGGGCAGCCCGGGGCCTTGACCAGGACCCGGACGCCGACCCGCTATAAGGCTGACCAGCCACCAAGCAAGCAGCTAATCGTCTTGCGGCGGGCGCCCGCGTAGACCGGTGCCCGGATGGCGCTGCGACAACGTCGGGTACGTGGAATCGCAGACCCCGCCGGCCGGCACCGTCGTCGCACCGGGCGGGCACGCCACGATCCGGGTCTACGGCCCGGCCCAGGGCGGCTGTTTCTGACCGCCGCGCTGACCAGTCCAGGCACCGTCCCGCGCCAGTACCGCGGGACGGTGCGGGTAGCTTCGGGGCCGAACGGTCTTGGTGTCTCGCACCACCAAGGAGGACTCCTGATGCGCAGCGTGACCTATTCGATGGGCGTCTCACTTGACGGCTACATCGCCGGGCCGGACGGCGGTTTCGGCTGGACGGCGCCTGACGAGGAGGTCTTTCGCTTCGTCACCGACGAGATCCGGCAGGTCGGCGTCTACCTGCTGGGACGACGGCTGTACGAGACGATGCTGTACTGGGAGACCGCCGACCAGGATCCATCGCTCGACGACTCCATGCTCGAGTGGGCCGCGATCTGGAAGCCGCTCCCGAAGGTGGTGTTCTCCACCACGCTGCCGGCGGTGCAGGGCCATGCCCGCCTGGCCTCCGGCGGCCTGGCAGAGGAGATCGAGCGGTTGCGACCCGAGCCGGCAGAAGGCGACATCGCGATCGGCGGCGCGACTCTCGCCGCCGAGGCGGCCGCGCTGGGCCTGATCGACGAGTACCGGGTCAGGGTCTACCCGGTGCTGACTGGCGGGGGCATCCCGTTCTTTGCCCAGCGCGAGCGCCGGGTAGATCTCGAACTGGTCGAGACCCGCACCTTCAGCTCCGGAATCGTCTACCTCCGCTACCGCGTGGCGCGCTAGCCCCAGCGGGGGCAGTGCGTGCCGGTCGTGCCACCTGACGCGGGCCGCGCGCTTGCCGGCGATCGGGTCACGGCTCCGCAGGGTGCCGGCGGCGCCCACGAGGAACGGCACCGCGATCACCTGCACCAGCCGGTGCCAGCCCACCGTGTTCGGCACGACCTGGTCGAGGAAGGACCACGCGATGAGAATGCCCAGCAAGCTCACCATGGGGACGAAGAACAGGCCACCGAGCATTACGCCTCACTCCAGCGGTTGTGCGTGACCGGGACGGTCCGGTCGACGCGGGCGGCGGTCAACGCCGCCACGAAGTCGCGTCCGTCGCCGGTCAGCCGGTACAGGTGGCGCGGCGGCCGGCTGCCCACGCCGGGCTCCCACGACGTTTCCAGCAGGCCGCGGTCGGCCAGGCGGACCAGGATCGGATACAGCGAACCCGACTTCAGGTGCACCTCGGTGGCCAGGTCGTAGCCGTAGCGCCACCGGGCCGGGTCGGCGGCCAGCGCCCGCAGGACCTTGATCGCTTGTGGCGACGGGGAGCGGTTACGCTGCACGAGGCTTAACTCTACTCATGTAGCCATAAGCGTCAAGGACCCTGTCCGCCTGACGCATCCCGCCATGGCCGGCGGGCGAATCACCACCTCGGTCACATCACATGGTGATGCGGGGTCACCACGCCGGTTCCTAGTGTCCATGACGTGGCCGGACATCCCGCCCGGCTGACGACACCAGGACCAAGGAGCCCGCCATGACCGTCACCCCGACCAGCCTCACCCGGGCCGCCGGCATCTCCGCCGCCGCCGCCGGGCTG